>Ga0181556_1003846_pt1 | contig 12613 bp, 12 predicted proteins | sample 011ome_14_FD_148651 | JGI IMG/M metagenome (GOLD analysis project Ga0181556, IMG submission 148651) | Coastal salt marsh microbial communities from the Groves Creek Marsh, Skidaway Island, Georgia - 011505AT metaG (spades assembly) | ecosystem: Environmental > Aquatic > Marine > Intertidal zone... | reverse complement strand
CCGGATCGTGGCGTCCCGGCACCACGGGCACCCCCGCGGCGATCGCCGCGTCCTTGGCCGCGATCTTGTCGCCCATCGCATCGATGACCTCCGGACCGGGCCCGACGAAGGCCAGTCCGGCATCCCGGCAGGCGCGCGCGAAGGCGGAGTTCTCCGACAGGAACCCATAGCCCGGGTGGATCGCCTGCGCCCCGGACGCCAGGGCCGCCGCGATCACGCGCTCGATGTCGAGATAGCTCTCGCGCGCGGGCGCGGGCCCGAGGCGGATCGCCTCATCTGCGAGCAATACATGCGGTGCCCGGACGTCCGCGTCGCTGTAGACGGCCACGGAGCAGATGCCGAGTCGCCGGAGGGTGCGCAGGATCCGCACGGCGATCTCGCCGCGATTGGCCACGAGCACGCGATCGAACATGCTCACATCCGGAAGATGCCGTAGCGGACGGGGGGCAGCGGCGCATGACGCGCCGCCTCGAGCGCGAGACCTAGGACCCGACGCGTCTCGCGTGGGTCGATGACTCCGTCGTCCCACAGGCGGGCCGTGGCGTAGTAGGGCGACCCTTGCGTCTCGTACTGCTCACGGATCGGCTCGGCGAAGGCCTCCTCGGCGTCCGCGGTCCACTCCTCGCCCCGTGCGTCGGCCTGGTCACGCCGGATCGTGGACAGGACGGAGGCAGCCTGCTCCCCGCCCATGACGGAGATGCGCGCATTGGGCCACATCCACAGGAAGCGCGGCGAGTAAGCACGTCCGCACATCGAGTAGTTGCCGGCACCGAAGGAACCGCCGATCACCACGGTGAACTTGGGCACGCGCGCGCATGCGACCGCGGTGACCATCTTGGCCCCGTGCTTGGCGATGCCGCCCGCCTCGTAGTCGCGGCCGACCATGAAGCCGGAGATGTTCTGGAGGAAGACCAGCGGGATGCCGCGCTGGTCGCACAGCTCGATGAAATGCGCGCCCTTTTGCGCCGACTCCGAGAAGAGGATGCCGTTGTTGGCGATGATCCCGACGGGATGTCCGTGGAGGCGCGCGAAAGCGGTGACGAGCGTCGTGCCGTACTCGGCCTTGAACTCGGTGTAGTCGCCACCGTCGACGAGGCACTCGATGACCGCGCGCACGTCGTAGGGGACGCGCGGGTCCACGGGGACGACCTCAAGCAGATCTTCGATCGGCCTCACGGGCTCGCGCGACTCGGTCAACGCCCAGGCACCCTCGGGGGCCGGAGGCAGAGTCGCGACGATCTCCCGGACGATGCGCAGGGCGTGGGCGTCGTCGTCGGCGAGGTGATCCACGACCCCCGACGTGCGCGCGTGGAGCTCGCCACCGCCAAGATCCTCCGCCGTGACGATCTCGCCCGTCGCGGCCTTCACCAGGGGTGGACCGCCGAGGAAGATGGTGCCCTGGCCGCGCACGATGACGGTCTCATCGCTCATCGCCGGCACGTAGGCACCCCCCGCCGTGCACGAGCCCAGGACGGCGGCGATCTGCGCGATGCCCATCGCCGACATCGTCGCCTGGTTGTAGAAGATGCGACCGAAGTGATCGCGGTCGGGGAAGACCTCGTCCTGCATCGGCAGGAAGGCGCCCCCCGAGTCGACGAGATAGATGCAGGGCAAGAGATTGTCGCGCGCGATCTCCTGCGCGCGCAGATGCTTCTTGACCGTCATGGGGTAGTAGGTGCCGCCCTTGACTGTGGCGTCGTTGGCGATGATGACGCAGAGCCGGCCACTCACCTGGCCGATGCCGGCGATGACGCCCGCGGCCGGCGCATCGCCTCCGTAGAGCCCCTCCGCGGCCAGCGGGGCGATCTCGAGGAACGCCGTGCCGTCGTCGAGGAGGGCCTCCACACGATCCCGGGGCAGGAGCTTGCCGCGCTCGAGGTGGCGCGCCCGCGCCGACTCAGGACCGCCCAGCGCGGCCCGCGCGCGGCGGGCTGAGAGGTCCTCCAGGAGGGGCGCGAACGCCGTCACCGCGACTCCGATCGTTTGTTAACGATCGTTCACTCTACTCCCCCGAGGGGGCCTGGGCAAGGGCGGCCCGGGCCATCCCCTGCAGCAGGGTCGTCATCTCGGGACGCGACAGGCGCGCACTGTGCGGCGTGGAGTTGATGAGGCCGAAGGCCGCATGCACCGCGGCCCGACCCCGGTCCTGCGACACCGCGGGACGCTCGGCGACGAGCGCGTGCACCCATAGATCGACGTACTGGGCCTGGTAGCGCCGCACGGCCCGACGCTCCTCCTCCGGCACCGCGGCGAGGTCGCGCGCCTGCACGTCGATGAGGTCGGGATGGTCGAGCGCGAAGTCGACATGGAAGGCGATGAGCCCGTCGAGTGATCCGGCCCGCTCGCGACCCCCCTCCAGGAGACGCTGGCTGATGTCGACGAGCATCGCCGAGAGGATCGACTCCTTGCCGGGGAAGTAGCGGTAGATCGCGGGGCCGGAGATGCCCACCGCGGCACCGAGCTCGTCGATGGAGACGCCGTGGAAGCCGTCGCGCGCGAAGAGTCGCGCCGCGACCGCGAGGATCTCCTCGCGCCGGTCCTCGCGCGCGGAGCTCACGAGATCCCGAGGACCTGCACGAGCACCCGGGCCGCGCGTCCCCCTGACTCCAGTGCCACCGCGGTGGCACCCGGCACATCGACGTCGTCGAGCAGCCGGCGCATGACCTCCGCCTCCGCCACGGGATCGTCGTCGCGGCGCCCGGCCGCGGCGTGCAGCGCGTCGAGTCGCCCCTCCGCCGCATCGAGCTGGGCGGGCTCGTAGTCCCACGCCTCCCACCAGCGTCGATCGAGGATCATCATGCGAATCGCTGCCCCACGATGCTTCTCGAGCATGTCGGAGACGAGCACGAGATTGCCCGTGGACTTGGCCATCTTCTCCCCGCCGATGCGCACCGTGCCGATGCGCATCCAACTCCGCGCGAAGGGGGTGACTCCCGTGGCCGCCTCGGCCTGTGCGGCCTCGTAGGCATGGTGGGGGAAGGCGAGGTCGGCCCCACCCGCGTGGATGTCGAGACTCGAGCCGTAGGTGTCGAGCACCATCGCGGTGCACTCGGCATGCCACCCCGGTCGACCCGGCCCCCAGGGGCTCGGCCACGCGGGATCCGCACCGTGCGAGGCACGCCAGACCGGCACGTCGACGGGCGACTCCTTGGCTTCATCCCGCACGTCCTCGCCGAACTCGGTGAGCGCGGCGGCGACCTCCTGCTCGGAAAGCCCGGACGCGGCGACGGCTCCCACTCCGCGGAAGTAGACCGTCCCCGCCACCTCGTAGGCAGCACCGCGATCGAGCAGGGCCTGCGCAAGGCGCACCACACTGCCGATGTGCTGGTGGGCACGCGGCTCATGCTCGGGCCGGCGTACGCCGAGGTGGGACATGTCGTGATCGAAGTCGTACTGGTGGATCGCGGCGAATTCGTCGTACGGCGAGCCAGCGCGTCGTGCCGCCTCGGTGAGCACGTCGTCGACATCCGTGATGTTGCGCGTGACGATCGGCTGCAGGTTGGCGTGGCGCAGGGTGCGCACGAGTGCATCCACCCACACGAAGGTGGACGCGTGCCCGAGGTGCGTTACGTCGTACGGCGTCACGCCGCAGGCGTAGATGCGCGCGGGCCCCACGAGAGGCAGCGGCGTCCCTGCGAGGACGAGGGGCGCGGGCGGGAGCAGGTCATGGCCCATGCCCGGAGCCTACGCAGGAGTCCGAGGGCTGCGTGCATGGCGGATCACGGCGGCCACGGTGCGGACCGTCACGAGGAGCCAGACCGCCAGGAGCACGACGAAGCCGACCAGACCGGCGCTCTGGACCGCGGTGCTGGCGAGGACCGCACCCAGCGCAGCCAGGGACAGCTGGAGTGCCGCAATGGGGAAGACGAAGCCCCACCAACCCGGGTGGAAGGGCACTCCTCCGCTGCGACGCACGCGGATGAGGTCCCCCAGGGCGTACAAGGACCACCACAGCCCCAGGCCAAGCCCCATGGCCGAGATGACGATGCCGAGCGTGACGGCCGCCTCGGGGAGGATTCCGACCTCCACGCCCGCCTGCATCAGGCGCAGCAGGGCAAGTCCCAGGATCCCCGCGGGGGCGAGCGGGATCCACATCGACGGGGACATGGCGTGCGGGACAGGGGGGCGCAGAGCGAGACGGGCGATCAGGAGCGCGAAGAGCGCCAGGAAGAGGAAGGCACCCACGCCATAGAACGCGAGCCCGATCACCAGGAGCCAGGGAGCCTGCTCGGGGTGAGCCACCATCTGCGGAGCAATCGACAACGGGACGATGAGGCTCATCACAGGCGGGATCAGCCAGCCGCCGTTGACTCCCGCGAGGTCGACGTCGCCGCGCCCTTGGGCCGAGGCCCAGACGACGCTCATGCCGATCGCGATGAGCGCGCCAGCGACGACCAGGACCGCGGACACCGTCAGTCCCACGCTCGCTCCCAGCCACATCGTGCCCACGCGCGCCCAGGCCACGGCAAGGACGAGCAGGCCGGCGGGAAACGTGGCTAGCATCGCGCCGTGGCCGGGATCTGAGATCTCATGCGCCAGCGCATCTCGATCGCGTGGCCTCATGACGTAGCGCGGGAGCAGCACGAGGGCGAGCACCGTGGCCGCGATGAGCAGCGCCACGGCGACCCATTCGAACGATGCACCACCCACGAAGGCGGACTCCTGCAGGAAGGCGATCGAGAGAGCGGCGGTGCCCATGACGGAGCCGAACCAGGCGGGGTGACGGTGCAGGGACGGTGGAGTCATACCCCCCAGGGTATCGCTCGCAGGTAGTCTCGCGGCGTGGCGCACGCACTCGAGGATCTCGTCCACCCGACGTGGGTGCCGGTGCTCGAGTCGCAACGGGACACCCTCACCGCACTCGGCGACTTCCTGCGAGCCGAGGGATCAGCGGGCAGACCCTGGCTGCCGGCAGGTGACGCGATCCTGCGCGCCTTCGCGACCCCGATCGACGACGTCCGCATCCTCATCGTGGGCCAGGATCCCTATCCCACTCCCGGGCATCCCATCGGTCTGTCCTTCGCGGTCGCGCCCGAGGTGCGTCCGCTGCCTCGCAGCCTGCAGAACATCTACCGCGAGCTCGTCGACGATATTGGGGTCGCGCGCCCGACGAGCGGTGACCTGACCCCGTGGACGCAGCGCGGGGTGATGCTGCTCAACCGCGTGCTCACCGTGCAGGCAGGCAACCCCGGGAGCCATCGGGGCAAGGGCTGGGAGGCCTTCACCGAATGCGCCATCCGCGGACTGGTCGAGCGCGTCGACGCACCGCTGGTCGCGATCCTGTGGGGGCGTGATGCCCAGTCGCTCGAGCCCCTGCTCGAGGACACCCCGGTCATCGCGAGTGCGCACCCCAGCCCGATGTCGGCGGACCGGGGGTTCTTCGGATCACGACCCTTCAGCCGCGCCAATGACCTGCTCGAGGAGCTCGGGGACGACCCGATCGACTGGTCGCTCCCCTAGCCCCCGGACGGCACTACGCGCGGGCCGCGAGCGCGTCGGCCACGGCGGCGACGAAGCCGTCGATGTCGGCGTCGGTGACCTCGATGCTCAGGGCGATGAATCCGCGCGGTGCGACATACCAGCCGCGTTCGAGCAGATCGAGGAAGAGCAGCTCGCGCCGTCGATCATCGGCACCCGCGAGGTCCGCGGGCGACGCCACCGGCCCCGGGACCGGGTGGAAGCCGACCATGGACCCCATGCCGGAGGCGACCCAGCCGTGAGACTCCATCACGCGCTGCAGCTCGGTGCGCAGACGGTCTCCTCGCGCATTGAGCGCCTCGAGGCGGGCATCGTCGAGGACCTCGGTGAGGCCCGCGAGCCCGGCAGCCATCGACAGCACGTTGTTGTTGAAGGTGCCGGCGTGGGGCAGTGCACCGGGCTGCGATGGATCGAAGCGCGACATGAGATCCGCGCGCCCGCCGAAGGCTCCGAAGGACAGTCCGCCACCGAGGTACTTGCCGACGGTGAGCAGATCGGGCTGCACGTCGTAGAGCTCAGCAGCACCGCGCGGGGACAGGCGCGACGTCATCACCTCGTCGAGGATGAGCAGGATGCCGTGGGCAGCGCTCTCCTCGCGCAGTGCGTGCAGGAACTCACGCGTTGCGGGGATGACACCTCCCGAGCCCAAGACCGGCTCGACCACGACGGCGGCGAGTCGATCAGCGTCCGCGCGGATGGCGGCGCGAGCCGCCTCGACATCGTTGTAGTCGAGCACGAGCGCCTCGTACGGCGCATTGACCGGCGATCCACCGCCGCCGAAGTAGAGCAGGCCTCCGTGGTAGCCCCCGCGCATGACCGCGATCCCCGGACGCCCTGTGACGACGCGGGCCAGCGAGATGGCCATGAGGTTGGCCTCGGTGCCGGAGTTGGTGAAGCGGACGAGCTCCAGGGCGGGGAAGCGATCGACAAGGGCACGGGCGAGACGGGCCTCGTAAACGTTATGTCCGGCCAGGCTGATCCCGTCGTCGAGGGCGGCGCGCACGGCGTCGAGGATCGGTTGCTGACTGTGGCCGTAGAGGCCTGCGGTGTACTCCCCCAGCATGTCGACGTACTCATGACCGTCTACATCGACGACGCGCTGCGCGGCGCCGCGCGCGATCCGCAGGGGGAAGGGCGGGTGATAGAGCACGGTGCGCGTATTGCCTCCCGGCATGACCTCGCGCGCCTCCGCATGCATCTGCGCGCCGACGGGTCTCCGCGCGATGTAGTGCTCGCGCGCCTGCGCCAGTGCCGTGTCGAGATCGGTCCGCTCATCGGTCGCCGTCATGGTCCGAAGACTACGCCCGAAGGGACCTTGGTCCCCCCGGAGATCGCTTTCCCGGCACGACGCGGGCACTCGTACGGTGCCGTTGCACTTCCTTGACGCGATCTTCACATCCGGGGCGGACAAAGGAGATAGCCCGGCATCGCGTCCGGGGGTGACCCAGGAGGGGCCATGACCACGCAGAAGAAGTTCCGGACCGTCGCCGCCGCCACGGTGGGTGCTGCCGCCGTAGGACTTGGCGTGCTCGCGGCGGCGCCGGCCAGCGCCGCGGATCGGGAGACAGTCAACATGCTCACCTTCATGGTCCAAGAGGAGAAGATGGCTCGGGACCTTTACCAGGAGTTCGCCGATGAGTACGGCACCCGCCAGTTCAGCAACATTGCCCGCTCCGAGCAGAAGCACATGGATGCCGTCCGAGTGCTCCTCGAGCGCTACGGGATCACGGACCCCACGGTCGGTGACGCCATCGGCGAGTTCGACAACCCGGAGATCCAGGCTCTCTACGACAAGCTCTACGACAAGGGCACGACGTCGCTGGTGAAGGCGGCACGCGTCGGCGTCACGGTCGAGAAGGTGGATATCGCGGACATCGACGAGATGCTGGACGCCATGCCGGCAGCCGACATCACCCAGGTGCTGAAGAACCTCAAGGCAGGTTCTTACAACCACCTCGGCGCCTTCCGCGCCCTCGTCGATCGCGTCAGCTGAAGGGACCAAGCCCCTCGGGACTCGCGGGCACGTCCACAGCATGCTCCCGCAGTGCCTCGAGGGGCACGATCCGCAGCGCCGCAGCGTTCGTGGCCGCGAGGACCACGGGCGCCGCGGCGCCCTCGCGATAGGCATGCAGCCAGCGCGACGCGCACACGCACCAGCGATCCCCGGGCTTCAGCCCCGGGAAGCGATACCCCGGATGCGGGGTAATGAGGTCATTGCCCGAGGCGCGCTGATGCTCGAGGAACTCGGCCGAGACGACGGCACACACGGTGTGGGATCCGAGATCATCCGGGCCGGTCGAGCAGCACCCATCCCGGTAGAAGCCGGTGAGAGGGTCGCGGCCGCACTCCTCGAGTGGGCCGCCCAGGACGTTCGTGGGCTCGGACATGACGACAGTCTGGCACCGCTCTCTGCGCGCCGTGCCACCATGACGGCATGGCGACGCGCACGGTGACCGTCCCCGCCGTCCGCCTCGATCGCTGGATCACCGGATTCCTCGAGCGGCATGGCGGCGACGAGTCCCTGCGCGAGGGGCGCCTCGTCCTCACGGGGGACGACGGTTCGGTCGCGACTCTCATCGCACCCTTTCCCGGCGACATCGACTCCCGCACCGACTTCATCGAGCACGTCGGGCAGCCGCCACGGTGCGCCGTCCTGCTCATCCGCCGAGGCGGCTTCGCTGCCGCGATCGTCGATGCAGGCGGCGTGGAGTCGAGCGACGTGGGACGTCGCCATGTCCAGGGACGCACCGCAGCCGGGGGCTGGTCCCAGCAGCGCTTCGCACGACGTCGTCAGAAGCAATCCGACGAGCTGGTGGATGCCGCCGTGGACTACGCGGCGCGCGTGATCGTCCCCGCCTTGCCCGTGGACTACCTCGTCACCGGGGGTGACCGCCCCCTTCTCGAGCAGGCGCTCGCCGACAGTCGCCTTCGCCCGCTGCAGGTACTCCCCCGTGGACCTCATCTCGAGGTGCCCGACCCGCGACGAGACGTCGTGCAAGGCCTCCCGGAGCGACTAGCGAGCGCGCGGATCGACCTCATCGATCCCTAGGGCGATACGGACGTCGGCGTCGCCGCACGTCGTTGATGCACGAGGACTACGCACACGACCGCCAGGATGGCGCCGATGACCCCATTGATGTGGAGTCCCGCAGCGATGCTGTCGGACATCACCGTGGATGTGTCGACGCCGGAGGGCAGCGGCACGGCGTATTGATTCATCACGTCGGGCGACGTCGAGGCCGCCTGAACATCGGCCATCTGCGCTGCCGCCTCATCCTCGGTGAGGCCCTGGGCCTGCAGATCCGCGGAGAAGAAGACCCGTGCGAGCGTGAAGACAAAGGTGTTCATCACCACGACCGCGAGGACCTGACCGAGCGCCTGCGCCGATCCGCGGTAGGCACTCAGCTGACCGGAGTCGACACCGGGCGCGGAGATGAGCACGCCACTGGTGACCGTGATGGACGCCGCGACGGTGAGGACGTTGTAGACGGTGACGTAGACGATCGGCACCCACAGCGGCGAGTCGGCGGTCACGAAGAAGGATCCGAGCATCGCGACCGCGAGTACGGCGAAGAGCCCCTCGGCCGTGCGCGTGATCCCGATGCGCTTCATGAGCGGGCCGGCGATGAGCCGCGTGCCCAGGACCGCACCGGCCTGGGCGGGGACCATGACCAGTGCCGTCTGCAGCACGGTGAGTCCGTAGAGGTATTGGAACGCCATCGTCATGAAGAAGACGGTGTTGATGAGCGGGATGATGATGATCGTGCCGAGCAGCGCGCGCGACCGACTGACGCGCAGTGGCGCGATGGAGAACGTCGGAGCCACCATGCGTCTCATGAGGTAGGCGCACATGGCCGCGAGCGCCGCGGTGAGGACGAAGCTCACGAGCGTGATCGGAGCGAGGAGCCCGTCGTCGCTCAGCCTGTTGAGCGTCTGGACGCCTGCGGCAACCGTTGCCCCCGCGAGGATGGGCGTGATGACCTCGCCCGTCGGAGTGCGCTCGTGAGTCCGCGACAGGAGGACACGGGTGGCCACGAGCATGACCGCGCCGCAGGCGACCCAGATCGCCGCTACCCAGCGCCAGGACACCTCGCCCACGACCCACCCGGTGAGCACAGGGAAGCAGAGCCAGATGAAGGGCGAGACCATGCCGAAGGTGCCGAACGCAGCCGCGCGCGCCTTGGGCTCCGGGAAGCGGTCGGAGAGCAGGCCGATGCCGACGATCTGGACGGCGGTCGCCGCGATTCCCTCGATGAGGAGGCCGATCACGACGGCGGGCAGTCCCTGGGCGATGGCCACGATGGCCGATCCCGCCATGAAGCCCACGCTCATCCACGTGAGGACGAGGCGATGGCCGAGGCTGTCACCGAGGCGCCCGGCAAGGAAGACGACGAGCAATGAGGCGATGGGCGGGATGGAGAGAGCGACGCTGGCCTGCTCCTGCGTGAGACCGAGGTCGGCCAGCATCGGCGTGAGCATGTAGTTGAACGACGCCATGACGGTGAAGGAGCCGCCGACGATGAGGCAGATGCCCAGGAGGGTGCGCCGGGAATCGGTCGACCGGGGTACCGCGGGCGCGCTCACGGGCGCCAGGCTAGGGGTTGCGCGCCTGTCCCGAGATCAGGCCGGACGCGAGTCAGCCGGAGGTGGGCGTGGGGAAGGGCGGCAGAGGCGGAAGCGGAGCGATACCGCCCGAAGCTCCCGCATTGCCTCCGACACCGGTCGAGCCGCCGTTGCCACCACTGCCGGCATTGCCCCCCTTGCCTCCCGAGCCGGCATTGCCGCCTACGCCGCTCACAGAGCCATAGCCCCCGGCACCTGCGTTCCCGCCCTTGCCGCCGTTGCCCCCGTCGCCGCCGTCGCCGCGCGCGCCCAAGAGCCCGGCATGACCACCATTGCCGCCGTTGCCGCCGAAGCCGCCACTGCCGCCGTTGCCCCCGCGCCCATCCATGCCGACACCCAGGGCGCTTCCGCCGTTGCCGCCGGCGCCCCCGTTACCGCCGAAGCCACCGTGCTCGCCGTCACCTCCGTCGCCCGACTCCGCGTGGACGCCGTGGTCTCCATGCTCACCGGAGCCACCGTTGCCACCGGAGCCACCGGCTCCGCCATTGCCGCTCAGGGTGCCCCCGTTGCCTCCGTTGCCGCCCTTGCCTCCGTTGCCGCCCAAGCCGCCGTTGCCGCCGTGACCGCCGTTGCCGCCGTTGCCGCGCAGCAGGCCTCCGTCACCGCCCTTGCCGCCATTGCCGCCCAGGCCGCCGTTGCCTCCGTGACCGCCGTTGCCGAAGCGGCCGGCGCGTCCACCGTCACCGCCGTTGCCACCCGTGGCACCCGCGTTGCCGCCGTCGCCCGCGACTCCGCCGTACCATCCGGCGTTGCCGCCATCGCCGCCGTGGAATCCGTCGCCACCGTCTCCACGCAGCAGGCCCGCGTCACCGCCGTCGCAGACCTCAGTCTCGCGACACGTCTCACCGGAGAAGGAGAATCCATCACCCACAAGGAGACCGGCATCGGGAGCATCTGCGGTGCCATCGCGGAAGAGCACGTCGATGCACTCCGCCGACTCGGTGCGGATGCGCTTGATCGCGTCCTGGACGCCGCGCGCCTTGGCCGATCCAGGCTTCGCCACCGTGGCGATGAGCGGCTCTGCGATCTCCAGGGCGCGCTCGACGCATGCAGCCTCGCTCTGGGCCACGCTCGGCTGGGCGGCGGCCGTGGGTGCGGCGATGAGCGCGGCACCCGCCAGGCTTGATGCACCCAGCGCTGCGGCGAGGCCGCGCCTACGAGTCGATGCCATGGTGATTCCTCCCGCTATTGGTACGGCGTCCCGTATCGCTGCCATGCTAGGGGAGCCGGGGCGACGATGCCGCGCCGAACGACAATGACACCGTGATGCACGAGGAGAACCGGCCATGACCCCCGATCCGCTCGGCGATGTCGTCTCCCAGCAGTACGAGCGGTGGGTCTATCCCGCCCCGATCCGAGATCTCGAGACCTGGCTGCAGGGCAACTGGCAATGGTTCGACCCCAGCCACGCCCACCGGCTCATGTGGCCGGATCGCGACTACGCACGGGGCATGGACATCCTCGTTGCCGGATGCGGCACCAATCAGGCGGCCGTCATCGCCTACACGAACCCTTCGGCTCACGTCGTCGCGATCGACGTGAGCGCTGCCTCACTCGACCACCACCGCTGGTTGCAGGACCAGTACGGACTCGACAACCTCGCGCTGCGCCGCCTGCCGATCGAGCAGGTGAGCGACCTCGGCCGCGACTTCGACCTCATCATCACCACCGGGGTCCTTCATCACATGGCGGATCCCGCCGCGGGCATGCGAGCCCTCGCCGAGTGCCTGCGCCCCGACGGTGTCCTGGCCGTGATGCTCTACGCCAACTACGGGCGCGTCGGCGTGCACATGATGCAGTCTGTCTTCAAGGAGTTGGGGCTCGAGCAGGGCGACGCGTCGCTCGCTGTCGTCCGCGATGCCCTCGGGCATCTGGGTCCGCAGCACCCGCTCGCGAGCTACCTGCAGATCGCCCCCGACCTCGATGACGATGCGGGCCTCGTGGACACCTTCCTCCACGGTCGCGAGCAGGCGTACTCCATAGACGAGTGCCGCGACATGGTCACGAGCGCGGGCCTGGTCTTCCAGGACCTCTTCCTCAGGTCGTCCTACTATCCACCGCTCCCCGCGACAGGTCCCTTCTTCACCTCCGTCGCCGCACTGCCTCGCGAGCAGCAGTGGTCGGTCATGCAGCGCATCAACGCGAGCAACGGCTGCCACTACTTCCTCGCCTGCCACCCTGAGCGCGCAGTGGAGTCCTACGCCATCGACTTCGCCTCGGGCGATCCCACCCGCTACGTGCCGTCGTTCCGCAAGGGATGCGGTCAGCAGGGCAGCATCGCCTACCGAAGCGACTGGCAGCGGCAGCTCACTCCCCTGCAGTCTGCGCTCCTCGAGCAGGTCGATAGCCGGAGGACCATCGGGGAGATCGTCGAAGCGGTGATGAGCAGCGGGACGTACGCGCGAGCAGATCGGGATGACGTGACCACCGAAGCACTCACGACCTTCCGATCGCTGTGGCAGCAGGACTTCCTCGCCATGGGCATCCGCTGACGTGGAGCAGCCGGTGGGGC
>Ga0181556_1003828_pt1 | contig 12650 bp, 8 predicted proteins | sample 011ome_14_FD_148651 | JGI IMG/M metagenome (GOLD analysis project Ga0181556, IMG submission 148651) | Coastal salt marsh microbial communities from the Groves Creek Marsh, Skidaway Island, Georgia - 011505AT metaG (spades assembly) | ecosystem: Environmental > Aquatic > Marine > Intertidal zone >... | reverse complement strand
GCTATCGTGGATTGTTTCGCGAATTTCTCCAGTTCAGTCGGCAGTGTCAGTGAGGAAATCTACTCTCTACAGGCCGTTTATTTTTCCTATACTTGGCGGCGGTCTACTGGTGTTCGCACTTTTGGCGATGTCCTGACCCCAATCATTGGCCGACTCTTTCTTCGACAATCACAAAGTTTTGCAAGCTTTGTTCCCACCTGAGGACGACTTCATGGCCTGCCGCGGGAAAGTCCTTTACCACAACTTCCGAAGAGCGGTCTCTAATAAAGCTTCCAGCGGAAAGTTGAATACTGGAAAACGAGTGCTCCGCAAAAAGATAGCCATCGGCGTAGACCCTGATCAGGTGCTGGCCTGAGGGTAGATTCCCCATATTGATGAGCAATGCGAAGCCGTTATCGCTGTCTCCACAGGTCTCGACCGTGTCCTCGCGTTCTGTGCGCGTTGCGGCAGGAATACGGGCGCCGGAGTTCAGTGACACCTCAATCGTCTGCGCGGTACAGTGCCAGCCTGATATCAAGCCCTTGCCACTGATGGGGGAGCCGGCAGCCGGCGTTTCCAGTCTCCCACGGGCGAGTTGGTCGGCGTTGGACGCTGGGTCCAGCGGGTTGGTGCCGGCAGAGACTTCCTCCCCATCAGTAAAGCCGTCAGCGTCCGAATCGGTGTCTAGCGGGTCGGTACCGCTCGAAACCTCATTCCCGTCCAGCAGTCCGTCGTCATCGCTGTCCGCGTCGAGGGGGTCTGTGTCGATCTCGATTTCGACGCCGTCGGCGACGTCGTCTCCGTCAGAATCTTCATTCAGAGGGTCAGTGCCGAGAGACACTTCCACGCCATCTGGCAGGGAGTCGAAGTCAGTGTCGCTATTAAGCGGGTCGGTGCCTAATTGATCTTCCTCGCCGTCTGTTAAACCATCACCATCAGTGTCTGCTTGGTTGGGATCGGTGCCATTGATGGCTTCGTCTTCATCTGACATACCATCTCCATCACTATCCTGATTCTGGTTGCTACCCACAGGCTCAAAAACCCGGACATAGTCGACAATCATCCTCTGCGGGAATTCAGTGCTCGCATCGGGGTACCCCGGCCAGTTACCGCCCACTGCGACGTTGAATATCAGGAAAAATGGTTTTTTGAACGGCGCGAGACTAGCGGTATCGTCTAAATTGAATTGATAGTAGGGCGTATCATTGACTCGCCACTCGATCTTTTCGCTCGTTCGAATGATGCTGAAGACGTTGAAGCCTGCACTAAAGTCTTGCCCTGTGAAGGCACCCCCGGTGTAAGTATGTGCATAAGGGCTGTTCAGTCCTCCGTTGTTCCAGTGCACCGTTCCGTGCACGGTGTCCTCCCTGCCCGCACCGCCAATCATTTCCATGATGTCGATCTCGCCGCTGTATGGCCAGCCGACATCGCCAAAGTTGCTTCCCAACGCCCATAGCGCGGGCCATATTCCCTGACCTCGAGGCAGAGCGGCCCGGATGTCTACTCGCCCATAGGTAAAATCAAACTGACCCTCGGTTTTGATTCTCGCGGAGGTGTAGTCGCTATTGCCCTGCGACTCACGTTTTGCAGTGATCACCAGATAACCATCAGTGAGTGATGCGTTCTGCCGTTGGTAGTACTGCCACTCGTTATTTCCCCAACCCGAGTCGCCAATGTTGTAATTCCAGTAGCGACTATCGAGCACCGACCCTGAAAATTCGTCAGACCAGAGCAGGGTGTAACCCTCATAACTCCCTGGTGAAGTTGGGCCAGTAAGCTCGCTCAGATCCAGGCCACTGTCGGAATCATCATCGCCGGTATCGGTGACCGGTTCAGAGGTTCGCCAAATAACATTGTCGATCTCAAGATCAACAGCCACTCGATCCGCTGGCCAGAACACAAGGCCGGTATCCACGTAGGCCAGTTCGAGCCCGCCGCTGACCAGCCTAGAGATGGGGACGCTGACGCGCTGCCATTCACTGGTCACGCGACCGGTAAGCCTTTGATCTCCAGAGCTGCAAGGCCACACGCAATCGACTTTCATGACCAGGTCGGTGGCACCGGTTACGGTTCTGATATCAAATTCGAGGTAGCCCTTGGCGTAGGTCGAGAAATCCTGTGGCGTCGAGGATTGGAAATAAACGCCCGCATGCTGACCGTTGCTAGCCCAGGATGCGCGCAGTACGGAACCCTTCTCTGGATTGCTGACCCACCCCCAATCGACAGTAGGGCAGCCGGCGCCTCCGTCATTCGTGCAATTGCCGTAGCCAATGGCTTCATCAAAGGCGCCAATGCCCGCGTCCCATCTGGGGGCGAGCTCGCCATTCGCGAGCACGACCTCTGACACTTCCGTTGCTGTGGCGGCGGAAATACCCCCCGATAAAAGAAGAGGGCATATGCACCGCTTCGTGGCGAGGATTATCTGTGTGCAAAGTCGAGGAGAGCTCAGCATAACCCGTAAAGTAACATCGTGAGATGTCTTCGATGACTGCCGGGCTATCCAAACGCGATCAGTTGCTATGCATTTGAGGCGGGCCGGATCTCAGATCTTTAAATGCACCATCGCCATTTTCTCGGTCTGGGAGATATGAAAATGGGTCGATTGGGTCGCGGGCTATCCGGGATGCTCGATTAACCAATATAGCTCATGAACACAAAAAACCGAGCATCGCCAGGCGCTCTCTACAGGCCGTTTATTTTTCCTATACTTCGCAACGATCAGCCGAGGAAAAAAACGCGAATGAATGGGGTGGCTGACGGGTCTTGAATCCGTCTTGTAGTTCCTCGTGACGAGGCGAGCGGAAGTGTCAAAAGAAAAAATATCGCTGCAATTTTTTCATGGCTACTGCCCCCCAATGGGTAATATTATGTTCATCGTCATTACGGCACCCCAGCTCTCAGGCCCCCCCGACGGACTATCAGCCCAGTATCGGATGCCTCCGCCCAAACTGACTGGCAACTTGCCAAAACGAAACAATTGGCTGGCTGACAACTTTACCGGGATCGACCACTCATCGTTTTCGCCATCGAATGTGGCTTCAGCACTCAGGCTGAAAGAGACTGAATTAGCAGTTCGATAACTGATAAATGGTTGAACTAAGGATGTTTCGATTGGAGTATTCCCATCTACATCCCGAATAGAGTTAACAAGGGCCCCGTAGGTCCATGATTTACCTTGCTGCTTAAGCGCAACTGCTGTCAAACCCGCTCCCCACTCGCCAGCGCCGGTGAAGGCATTGGTAGATGTGGGCAAGACAAATACTGGGCCCGCTCCCCATATCCATCCAGAGTCGCCAACAGTTTTTGGTGAAAAAAAGAAGCTTTGGACTGCATCACCTAAACCGCTCTCAGAGCCGCGCCCAGGTATCGCGTCGTCTAATGACACTATTGGAACAACTGTTCTGGAGATAACGTTCCAATTCTCGCTTATCGAGAATGGGATAACGGGCTTGATAGTCATCACCGCCCTTTCGCCTTGATCGTCGTCCCCTAAATTTCTATCGAATGTGAAATCTACGGGTACCTGAATCAGACTTGAAATAGGGTTCGCCAGTTTTCGGACGATAGCTTGATCTTCGGTTTCGGCAGCTAATGGAAACGAAATAAGTGCACAAAGACCGAAGATTAGAAGATAAGCCGATGCCTTCACCGTTTTCATACTATGGCCCAACCTATTCCACTTTCTTGAGTTGGGGTACTAAACGATAGCCATCCTTTAAGACGCGCTCTGACGGGCCATAGTGTCTCACGGTAATACCGAAGACGCCCGAGTCGTTCTGAACAGGGATATTATTGGGGTATTGCTGTCCGCAACCGAGGCTAACTGTATACGTTCCATCCGCGTGTGCTTTCGCGTGGTAAGAATTTACATTTGCGGTATCACTGAACATAAAGCCGGCTTTGTTGTATACGGTGATTGACCAAAAATGTTTATTCTTGGGATCCTCGAAGGTGAGTTGGTAACAACCAGTTGCCGGAAAGCTAGGTGACGTCTCGTAGATATTGTCCTTTGCCAATGCGCCTCCCCAACCGATAGCTGCAGCAACCTGATTCTTTTCAGGACTGTAGATTCCTCTCGTTTCATCGGTGGGTGACGAAAACAGTGAAGTAGACAGCGCAATGGGACCTTCTTTTTTAACCAAGCTCACGAGGTCCGCTTTGAGCTGCTTCTCTACTTGATAGAAAGACGATTGCTCATATTGCTCTGTATAAAACGGCTTATCACTACCCGCAGTAATAAGGATATTTCGTTGATACTTTCTGACCTGCTCAGGTGAAAAGTTTGAATCAAGACGAATTATCACAATCAGGTGACTGCCAGTGTGAGTCGCCAATTCATACGTACCCGGCCCATATGACATGGGTTGTGGGCGATGATCCTCGGTCACCGGCTGCATTGACATATACGAACCCTCGGGAACGTCTGGCAATGTGATCGTTGCGCCCTCTGAGACATTTACGACTGCCTTTGAGTAATAGGCATCTCGATTCATCCGAACAACTGGCTGGTTATCGGTAGGCGTCAATGTCGGCATGTGAAGAATTTTATTTACTCCAACAATGCTTTGCGCTTCTAGTATTTGACGGGCGGTCTCCGCACGAGGGTAGAGAGCTTTCGTTACTGCAGTGCCATTTGCCGAGAAAAATTGCTCAATATCGTCCGTCAATTTGGTACCCGCGGCCCCAAAGGTGAAGGACGAAAAAGTGCACAATCCAGTGATCACTAAAACGCGGGAATGTTCGCTTAAAGACTTCAAAGCGTACTTCATAGTAGTGACCTTCTGTCGTGGTGATGCATCCCGAGACCTTTTGGGCTAGGTGCCTTGCTGTTTGATTGAGGTGAGGTGTAATTCACCGAAACACTCACAATTGTGTGTAAGTCAGCGTTAGGCGAACAAATTCGCCATCTAATCCGTCGTCATTGCGATCTACGGTCTCGCCATAACTCAGCTTGAGTCCTAACGATTTAGAAAATTGAATACCCAGTGTCGCCCCCATGTTGAACGAACGCTGCTTATTGTCGTCACTCTGACCATCAGTTTCAGTCTCTCCACCGTAGGAGTAGATGCCATCTATAGACGCCCAAATGCCTGGATTGAAATTGTGGGTTAGGTGAGTTTCCAGCTTGTAAAGAGTACTTTGGCTGACCGTACCGGCATTAAACGGATCTTCGTTGTCACCAAAAAAAGTGACACTGGGCACCAGGTCAAATGTCGTTAAGCGAGGATCTAGAAAGCTCTCGCCGAAACCAAAGGTTATTGGTGCCCCCAATTGTATTGAATAACGATTTGCGCCCAAGTTAGCGGGCTTGCTTTCATCGTATTCACCCGTAGGAAGTGTCAATCGGGCTAAACCGCCAACGGCAAAACCGGGTTTGTAAGACGCATAGTTCTGTGCAGTCAGTGGAGGCAGATTGTGTAACCCCGCAGTGACTAGTATCTGAGTGTCTCCCAATCCGCTTGACTGAGTTTGATTCTGAAAATTAGGTGCAGTAGGCAGAGTGACGGTTGACGTTAACTCCCCGGTCGGCTGCACAACTGTAAAGGATACGTATCGGTCACTGATTGACATCGTACGCGTGTACTGCGCGATCACTAAATCAATATCCAAATCTAGCTCGGGGTTTACAATACCCGTGCCGAGCATTGAATTGCCCTCCACACGCATGCCAAAAACAGTGAATACATTCGTATTTATTGGAGGTGGGAAGTAGGCGCGCGGCCCATCGCCAATATCCGCATACGCTGCATGGCTGTGCAGAATCAGTGCGCTACAAGTAGTCAGAAATGTGCGTGTAGACACCTTATATTTGGTTAGAAACGTCCAGATCATGAATAGTGCTATTCTCTCGTTAAATGACCGCGTAATCTGATGAGCAAGTGCGTCCCTCAGTTACACTTAGGACACTGCGCCAATTCTGTATTCTTGTGTTAATGCGAACTCAAAGACGTTCAACTACATCAAAGCTCTGTTCAATGAGAAGAGTTACCGCCTCTGGACTAGTCTATGTAGACGCCTTCAACGTTTCACCGCTAGCGGACTAGACCTAAACCGGTTGCCCGCTGATGGTAGCAACTGGCCCAATTCAAATTGCACTCAGCTGTGCAATTGCGTTGAATTGATAAGGGGAATGAAGTGATAGGTCGGCACGCCGTAACAGGGCACCTTGCTTTTTCGTAATACAGCACCTCAGTTTATACGAATAAAAAAACCCGGCGAAAGCCGGGTTTTTAGAGATACATCAGACGCTAGCGCGCTGATTAGGCCTCCTTTAGAGAAAGCACCAAGGCTTCGGTGAAGACGACAACAACGGTGTCGCCAAGGCGGACGTCATCGAACTTCGAGATCTCTACGCCGCCCACTGTGTGCATACGACCTCGCGGACCCTTGATCATCACGTTTCCGTTGCCATCCATGGCTTCAATCGTGCAGACCGCGCGTATCAGTCTTGCTGCACCCACTGCCGCCACTTCAGATTGATTTGCAGTGCCGCCCATCTTCTCCAGGACAACCCACGGGTTGGCTTCTTCTTCAGCTGTCGGCGCACGCACCTCGGATTCAACAGAAGCCACGTAATCCGCAATGATCGTATCGCCGGGCACGATCTTCGACAGGTCTGCGCCGCCGTCTTCGCGTTCGCGCGCAGTCAGCGTGACGAAATTACCGGCAAGCCCGCGAACAACGACTTCCCGGGTTTCCATATCCACAAGGATAACCTCGCCCTCTACCTCGGCAACGACCGCGCGGGCGTCAGATGCCCAGACGACGTCATTCCCCATCTGCTCGGCTGCGACAGCGTGATCGCCGCCCTCGTGATGGCCTGCCAGCGCCGCGAAAGGCAGCAAGGCCCAAGCGGTGACAATGGAGAAAATCGTTTCAATAAATATCTTCATTTCCAAGCTTCCTTTTCGTTGATCTCGCACCACACTCAAATTGGACGGTCGAAAACAATAGCAAATAGCCCAACTTGATTTGCATTCGGATGTGCAATTCCGCCGCTTCAACTTCTAGGAAACCACAGCTAACACACTATTTGGTCGCGCCGAGCAAGCTCAATCGTTTAGAAGACTGCGATTCAATACCGTTATTTTTCCGTAGCCTAGCAAAATCGCTCCAGCTCGTTCGAGCTTTCTTAGGATTGGGCCAACGGCATTTCTAGAGAGACGGGCAAGCTCAGCGATTTCATTTTGTGTCACTGGAATCTCTACGGGATCGCCCGGAAATTCACAACCAGGCAAAAAACCCTCGCCCAATAAGCGCCGGATGGCAGCCCTCGTCAGGGCATCAATGTCTCTGTTGGAGTTGTCGGCGTTTAAGAGGGTGAAGAAGTCTAAATATATCGATGACAGAGCCACCAGTCGTAATCGTAAATCCGGGAATTCGCCTTCCAAGGCTCTTAAAGATTGCGTGCTGACGTGAGCGACTGTAACGTCATTACGTGCCACCGGTGAGACGATTCTTGCGTTTTCTTTTGAGAGGGCGCGTCCACCGTCCGTCCATTCGCCAGGCCCTGAAACGTGCAAAAGCACCGGAGGGTTGTCAGTCGGCGACGAGTAGAGTCCAACCGACCCAGAAACAAGTCCATCGAGCCCATCCATTTCATCGCCCTCGAAAAAGATGGTTTGGCCCGCTTGAAATTCCCTTCTATAACAGAGCTCTAATAGAGCACTGGAAAAATCGGTTGACTGGGTTGTGAGCCACCCTCGACTTAAAAGAATCTTTTTTTGTAGCAGAGAAAGCTGACGTGTTTTCATGGATCAAATGTACACTGTTTGCAGGATCATTAAACAGGTTGACCACAGCCCGTTGCATCGATCCCCAGCAGGCATGGACGAGGATGCCAATGTGGCTATCAAATCGAGCGGTCCCAAATGCCCCTCAAAAGGGCAAACCCCAACGCTAGTGCGTCGGGAAGCCCTCGAGAATCGCACCTACCACATCGTTGATGACCGGCGCGGGATTAAGGCGGTCTGCGGTAGAGATGGTCTTCACCGCCCAGCCGTGCCATACCGGCTCTCTTGACTCAACGTCGAAAATGTCGAGCCAGGGTACCTTCGGTGCAGTTATGCACACCTACTTCGGTGTGGTACGGGGCGCCCCAGGACCAGGTGGCGGGGCCGCGGTATTGGGAAGGGTAATTGATTACGCGCAACTCATGCCGCCCACCGAAAGTGAACGATTCCATGGCGTTCTTGCCCCCAATCACCGATGGCGCGGACTGGTCACTCCGGCAAAACGAGGCAAAGGGGTAATGCGTCCTTCCGATAATGACGTCGTCTCACCGACTGAGCGCCACGCCGCCATGACCTGGGCTCAACGGCTCAAGCGAGTATTCAACATAGATATCGAAGTCTGCAGCCACTGCGGCGGGTCGGTAAAAGTCATCGCATGTATCGAGGACCAGGACGCCATCGATAGAATTCTGGCTCATCTGCGCGATAAGGAACAGGGCACCCCCACCCTGCCCCACCTGGCACCACCAACAAGAGCGCCACCTGCCACGCTGTCTCTTTTCGCAGGAAGCGGATCCACAACCCCACATCAGCAAGGACGCTACTGAAAAACTCGTGGCACGGACTGCGGCGGGCTCCCATTCAGGAATGGACGGATATGAATTGCACGGTCATCTCAGTGAACAACTTTTCAGCGCTATCGTGGATTGTTTCGCGAATTTCTCCAGTTCAGTCGGCAGTGTCAGTGAGGAAATCTACTCTCTACAGGCCGTTTATTTTTCCTATACTTTCTTGCCTTTGCTGCGTTATTAACCGCTTGCGATAACGTCGAAGACCGTCAAATAAACAGCGTTAACGACGTCGCAACAGCACGTATTGGTGTTACTTCGGGGTCAACTACGGCGCAACTGGCGTATTAGCGATTCCCCGACGCCACGATCAGTGAATTCGCTGATTATGCAGACATCATCGGCGCGTTGAAGGCGAATCATATCGACGCGACAGTTACCGTCACGGCAAATGCCAATCTGATTGTCCAAAAGAATCGGGATTTAAAAGTCATCGAGACCACATTGCGTGAAGAGCCGACCTGCGCCGCTGTGGCAGAGGCCTGTGGCCGGTGTGGCGGGTCGTTGAAAGTCATCGCTTGCATTGAGGATCAGGGCATCGTCGACAGGGTCCTGGCTCGTCACTCAATGAAACGATCGATTTTTTTGCCAATGGCTCACATGTGGTCTTGGTGAACGGTGCCACTCACGCTGTCCTCTCGTTTAGATTAGGCGGGTCAATCCAATGCTGAGCCGAATTTTTCTTGTAAGTAGAAATTACTGAGCGGTGGTGTCTGATGAGCCAGTCGAATGGTGCTTCTGGCAGAGGAGGTATTCAGTCATGCGAAGTTCGTTGTTTTTAGCCGAGCTTCGTGCTCGGTGGGGTTTTGATGCAAAGCTTTGCTGCAGCGCAAAAAAAAAGCCACTCTGACGAGTGGCTTTTTCTTATTCGCGCTCGTCGTATTTAAAACTCATACGCCACTTGTACGCCATACACTTGAGTGGTTCCTCTGTACTGGAAGTGTGACCCCAGCGCTAGTGGCAAGTCAGCCGACCCGGTTGCGTAGAACTTATCACCAATATTTCGACCGTAAGCCATAATCATCCAATTATCAGCCCGCAGTCCGGTACGGATGTTAAAGAGTTCAAAGCCCTTCTGATAGTCGATGGGATCGAGGTCACCTGTCATGAAGTAACCGTCCGTAAAGTTCGCATCAAATTGAGTAAACCACATCAGGTTCTCAGTCAGTGGTTGGTTATATTCGAGGATGATAGACCCACTGTAATCAGATCCAAGTTGTCCGCCCGCTAGGCTTTGAGCCTCTCCAGTCCTTGCACCTGCCTGAAAGAGCGTATCGCAACCTAATGCACTGGTAACCGGTGAGTCGGGCGTTAACACGCCACCTGGTTCGGCTCGTGCCAGACCCAATAGGGCACTAGACTGCTCAGCCGTACAGGCGGCACCATCGAACTCATCATATTCTGCGTCAAGCAAGCCAAGCGCTGCGATCACGCGAAACTTGTCAGTGACTTGCCACTGCATATCAATTTCGAGTCCATTTGAGGACGACTTACCCGCATTCGCGATGACAAATGAGGTCCCCTGGAATGTAGACACCTGTTGATCTTGGTACTCACTGAAAAAGACGTTCCAGTTAAAGATCATATCTCCATCAAGGAACTGATGCTTACCACCTATTTCCAAGGACTGACCTGTTTCATCGTCAAACTCGAATCCGGGCCCTGGTTGATCACGCAGAGCTACACGTTGTCCGTTAACCTGTGCAAACACAGGATTTTGGTCAATCGCGGCGTTAAATCCGCCACTTTTGAAGCCTTCGGAGTAAGAAATGTAGTAACTGCTTGTGTCAGATGGCGTCCAAGATAGAGACACTCCTGGCAAGACCTGATCAGTTTTTCGACTTTCAATGAACTCGGTTTCGTAGCGTCCCAATAAGGAGGCCAGTAACTCGTGCCCAAGAAATGCCCCGATGTCGAAGCCGGGAGCTATTGGTGCGTAGTCTACAGCCTCTGCAATACCGCGCTCGGCAAAGGTGATATCGGTGATCGCAACCACATCTTTCTTCTCTTCCGTGTATCGAACGCCCGCCGTCAGATTCAATGTATCTGTCAGGTCATAAGACACCTGCCCGAAGATGGCGACGGACTCAGTGTCTTGAGTCCAGTCGGCCAAACCACCCATTGCGTTAAACATACTTATACCGGGCATTCCCGGCGTCACCGCAGCGAGGCCTGCAAGGTTAGCGAGCGAGGCGCCCCCTAGAGCTGGATTGGGCGCATTCACGCCAACCAAGTCAGCCGGGCCATACGCAAACGCAGTGGGCAGCCCTATGACTGCTTGAGTAACGGCCGGTGCACCAAAGGTCCCATCAAGGACAGTTAAGCGGTTGATGTGCTGTGTTGACTCTAGGTAGTTGACTCCCACCGTCCAAAACAAATCGTCCGATGTAGAAGAAAATCTAAATTCATGGGACCATTGATCAAATGCTTGATCATCGTTACGGCCTATGAAGCGCAATGGGCCCCAGTCCGCATCGAGTCCATCTTCAAAGTAATACTCTGAATAGCCAGTAGTCCAGCTAATAGACATGGAATCGTTTAGGTCATGTTTGATATTCAACGACCATTCATCGTTCTCGGTTTCCGTACCCTCAGGGCGCTCCCCAGGGCCTCCAATATCGCGCTGCCTGCCGCTGAGGGCGGCGCCTCCGATTGAATACGCAGCTCGATAAAATTCTCCAACTGGGGCATCAGGATACAGAATCCCGTTTAGTGCGTAACCAACAGTATCTAACAAGGGCAAATTTTCGGTCGGCTGGAATAGTGTAATCACCGAGGTGGCGCCAAGGCGCTCATGTTCACTCCACAGATACTTTAGGTCGACCTGAGTGTTTTCACTTGGTTCCCAGCGCAGGCTGACCCTGAAAATCTGCTCATCGGTCTGCGGTGCTGTGGGGATTACCGTGGGGTCTACCGCAGTAAAAGCGTTATCCAAGTAGCCCTCGTCGGATCTATCGCGCGCGGCTAGCCGTATTGCCAGCGAATCGCCCAAACTCGTTTGAAACCAGCCTTCAAAGATCTGTCCATCGTTGCTTTCTATGCTTGCCGCGATCCGGCCGGAAGTCTCCCCCCCCACCTCAGGTGACGCGGAGCGTATGTTGACAGCTCCCGCCAGCGTGTTCTTTCCGAAGAGTACACTCTGAGGGCCTCGCAGCACCTCTACCTGCTCCAGATCAAAAAAGCCCAAGCGAATTTGTCGCATTCGACCAAGATATACGCCATCAACGAACGTACCAACAGATTGTTCGAAGGACTGGTTGGAACCAACGGATATACCGCGCATCGTAATCGATGTCGAAATAGCGCCTTCGGACACCTGAAAGTTCGGTATGTAATTATCCAGGTCATTGAAGCTATTAATAGCAGCGTCCTGAATTCTTTCGCCACTAAGTGCAGTTATCGAAATTGGGACATCCTGCAAACTTTGCTCTCGTTTTTGAGCTGTAACGACAACTTCTTCAATCTGTCCAAACGAAGGCATTGCAGGGAAGATTGCCGCTGACACCACGGCAGCTATGGCATGTTTTTTCATTTGAGCGCTCCGGCTTTACTTATTGTTTCACTGCATAAGTGAGACGCAATTTATCGCTAATCTCTCCACTCGCATTAGTGTCGACGTTGAAGACAATGCTGTCAACATGACTGCTTGCTCTGACGAGGCCCCTCAGGACATGACTTTTGGGTGCTTTACCCGCCGCAAACCGCGCCGGGCTCCGGCAAAGTCGACACATTGATAGGCCGCGTAGTCAGCCTGAATTGCTTGCTTGGTCTTTTGCATTAAATCAGTTAACTACCGCCTGTCGTCGCGTCGCGCGACGTCAATCACATTCTGCTGCAACCGGGCCGTATACACCTTCCAGACGGCTTGTTAGACTCGAGTGGCAGTCCATTGTTTCAAGACAACAATGCAGAGGCTTAAAGGCGTACGGGAAATAACCATGCCGGATAGACGAGGCGTTTCGCTCCACTGGACCGGCCTGATCCCGGACTGGAGCGGGTGGCCAAGGCCAACGGATTCTCGCTACACGCCGGGGTGAACTGTGAAGGACATCAAAAGGACAAGCGTGAGCGGCTGTGCCGGTACATTGCT
>Ga0181556_1003827_pt1 | contig 12651 bp, 13 predicted proteins | sample 011ome_14_FD_148651 | JGI IMG/M metagenome (GOLD analysis project Ga0181556, IMG submission 148651) | Coastal salt marsh microbial communities from the Groves Creek Marsh, Skidaway Island, Georgia - 011505AT metaG (spades assembly) | ecosystem: Environmental > Aquatic > Marine > Intertidal zone... | reverse complement strand
GACTGGCGTTGCTCGGGGGTCAGGTCGGCGATCTTAAACTTCTGCTTGATCATCTTGCGCATGGGACGGCCTCTGGCGCCGGTATAGACCAGGTCGGGGTCCGCTTTTTTGTTTGTGGTGGAGTAGCCACCGGCCCGTAGCTTCTCCCGCATAGCGGCCATCGCGGTCTTCCTGCGGCGGTTGTTTTCGCGCAAGGTCCATTGCTGGGGTGTCATGTTGTACTCCTCCATCAGGTCGCTCAGGTGTTGCCGCGCGGCCCGCATTTTCCTGTTTTCGGGGAATACGGCTGGATTCAGGGCGTCGCCCCATGTGTAGCCCTTGCTGATGACGTACTCGGCGATCTTGTTGAGGAGCGCGTTGTAGTCGGACTCGATCTTATCTTTCCGCTGCTTGTGGACTTGGCGACGCAGGGCGTAATCCACCATCCCTTGGGCGTACTGACGAAAGCGGGCGTCGTTGGTGATCTGCTCCTCGTGGGAGCGCGTTCCTGTCGGGAATGTGGGTGGGTTCATCTTGCCGGCCTTCGCGTCCTTGACGGCCTCCTCAGTGATCCAGAGGAAGTTCTCGGCGGTCAGGGGTAGGAAGCGGTTCTCCGGCAGGTTGCGTTGTGCGGGACGCAGCGTCTTGGTGAGTGACCATCCGGGACCGGGCCTCGGTCCTACTGTTGCGGCGTACTCATCGAAGCTCTTGAAACTGTGTGGGCGCCGGTTGAATTGTTGCAATAGGTACTTGGAGGCCCGATCCAACTCCACTCCGGTGTTGGTCATGTGCCACGGACAGAACGGTGTCTGGTTTGTTTCCAACCACTCATGGATTTCCTCCCGGTCCATCTGCAACTCGACGTACTGTGGAATCCACACGAACTGATCGTCCCGGGTCCGGAACAAGGTGTAATTGCTACCCATAGGACGTCGCCCAGCATGGACATAGAACTGATCGCCGGCGGCGTGCTCAGGCAATGGCTTCCTCCCGAACTGCATGTGGAAACGCAGCCAGTTGGCCATAAAGGGTTTGCTCTTGAAAGGGGGGTAGAAGCTGTGGGCGGTCTTGGCTCGCATGTGGTTCTCCATTGAGTGGTGTGTGTAATGTCTACAGGTTTATTGTATTGGTGTGGGAGTCACGAGTCAAGGGGTCAATTCGGGCGCTGTGAATGCCATCCCCTAGGTAAGCATACACGTAATAGATGTTGAGGGGGACCACGGGGGCTGGCGGAATTGTCTTTTTTCCAAAATCCGGTAACTTCTATAGCCATTTACTCTAGGTGTACTATTGTATAAAAATATTATTAATTAACATTAAAAAAAAAAACCCTTAATTCTAGCCGCTTCGCGGGGATCGGTTTGATTTTCTGGTAATTCCCACGACACCCTCGGGCGGGTGTACTTGAGGGATGGATACTATTGTAGTCACAACCCTGAAAAAAATTATTTTGTTGCCGACGCCGCCATACGGCATGGCTTGGCGAATAAATCCTTGGTTTTATGTAAACTCGCGCATGATTTCTGCAAGCCATGTGGCTATGCTAGTTCCTAGACAATGGCTTACTAAAAAATAAATAGTTTGCCATGCTGTGTGAAATAGTCGTTCTTTTTCGACACCATTTGCCAGACTTGCAAACCCGTCTTTTAATTCAGCCGGCGCCGCCCTACGCACTATTGTTTCAGAATTAAATCCGTCGAGCATTTGCCCTGCGAACGTGTCCGTACGTCACGCTTCCTATATAAATAAATCCGGACTTTCTTACATCATGTAATCTTGTCTTTTTGTAGGTACTTTGCTAGAATGATCCCACGTTGACCGACCGGCCAACGGCAACCCACAGGAGAAAATCGAAATGCCTACCAATACTCAACAAGCCGTAATCGCTGTTTTGCTATCAGACGCCGGCGTATATGTCGACGCCTTTTGTGGCGAACAGGAGGCCAAGGCGCATATCATCGCGGCATTAAGCGCCCACAAGGCGCCCACGTATGCGCAATATCAGGAATGGCGGGACACGTGGAAAACGGCGACCGAAGGTCGTTCAGCCGGCGCACGGAATACCGCATGGTCTCGACTGATAGCAGACGCGGGCGTTACCATTCCAGCGTCCGAAAGCCCTGCAGCGGAAAAGAAAGCCGCTAAGCGTGAGGAGGAGCGAGCACGCCTAGACTCAACCCCTGTTGAGGAGCTTGACAAGCTCAAGACACAAGCGATGAAGGATGAAGACTTTGATAATGCCAAAAAGTATAGCGCCGCCATTAAGCGCCGCGCGGATTTACTGTTAAAGCCGGAGAAAGATGCGGCAAAAGAGGAGGCCAAGACAATCAAAGAGTTGATTAAAGCGGATCTTCCATTGGATACACTCAAGGCCATCCATGCCGCGATTGAATCCATCCTGAACAAGTAAACAGTCTACATGTAGACGATAGGCGCCCTACGGGGCGCCTTTTTTATGCCCGCCATTTGGCGGGTTTTTTTATGCCTATCGGTTGGACAATCTTACCCGCGTGATTTTGTCTGAGCGTAGCCGGAGGGGGGTACCCCGTGGACCAAACGGACTCGGCCGGCCCCCCACCCCCTCGACGTCGTCTCACCCATAACCCAAAAAACCCCGCCGCGGCAACATCCGGCAAGATACCCACGTCCCCCCTACCCCCCAGAAAAAACCAGGACCACTATGCAGCAAGGCTTGGCAACGCCGGGTGTTGCCGCTACACTCAGGACATGAACTTCGATGAAACCTTCTCCACCATCAGCCACGCCCACAAGATCTTCGAGATCACGGGTGACGTCATGCTGAAGGAAGCCATCAAAGTCCTCTCTCCCCTGTTGGCCGATCCCGAGGGGGCGTTAACCCTCCAGCAGCAAACCGCCCTGACCTACGTCAGCAAGACCGTGGAGCAATACCACTGTCTGTTTGGATACCCCTCAGAGCCGGTGGACGTCTAGTCCTGTCCGTGATCCTCAAGCTGGTCAAGCTATCCCTGGTAGCCCTCCTGGGCCTGTTGGCGCTGCGCGCGCTGTTCATCTATCTCTACCCGGATGCGCCGGCTTACGCCGACCGTTGTGTGTGGGATGGTTGCCCCGAGGGACCCCCGCCCTGGACACGATGGCCGCATCCGAAATAGTCCACCCCGGCCCCATCACACCCACCCGCCGGCGGCGACCACTTCCACCTCGCGGGCCTTGACCACACCCCAACCCGATCCGGCGCCTTGCGCCAAGACCATCACGCCATATTGCAGGGCATCGTGGGGGTGGCTGTAGGCGTTCTTGTCGGGGGACATTTCCAGCTCGCCGTTCTTTTTCTGGCGGTAGCGGTAGCCGGAGTCGAAGCCCTTGATCAGGCGCACGCAGTCGGGTGAGACGCGGAAGCGGGCCTTGCCGTCGACTTGTTCCATGAGCACCTGTTCGACCGCCGCGATCCTTTTTTCCGGATCGTTGGACACGGGGCGGCTCACCTTGAAGCCGGCTTTCTTGACGATGTCGACCAGGCTCATCTCGCCGATCTGTTGCTTGTGGTATCCGGCGGGGTCGGGGGCGACGACAAAGCTGGCGCGCGGATAACGCTCGTGGATGTGGGGCCTAAGGAAGTCCTTGATGAAACGCTCGATGCCGCAGTTCTCGCTGACCAGCTCCGACAGCACGGTAATCCGCCCGCGCGGATCGCTCTGTAAAAAGACGGCCGACGGTGTCCGGCCGAAGTCGAGGCCGACGATGACGGGGTACTCTGACGAAACCAATGCCCGGGCCTTGCCCAACCCGCTACCCGACGCCCCCTCATCCAGAACATGGAAGTCGCGTTTCCAGACGTTTTCATAGACCGGGGCGCCACCCAGCTCGCGGCCATACCGCGACAGCACATAGACGTCGACGAAATCCTTGCTCTTGCCCGAGATGGCCGTGGGGTAATAGTCGGCCTTGAGGTTGGCCAGGTTGTCCGCTTCGGGGTTGATGGCCCACTCGCGCCCGTCGAAATCGACAAAGACCTCCCCTTCCCCCCCATCCCCCGCGTCCTCGCCGTACTTCATCAGGTAATCCTCGACCCCGATGGCCGCCGGCGGTTGGATGAAGACGTCCCAGCCGCTCTTGTCGTCCTGCATGCGCTTGCCGAACCAGGAGTCGCCGGCGGGCATGTTGGTATCCATGATCATCCCGGAGCGGGTGCAGCCGTAGCCCTTGCTGCGAACTTCCTTGGGGAAGCGGCCGGTACGGGTCGGCATGACTTCGATGACGTCGGGGTGGATCTCGCGCGCTTCGTTCAGCCAGCAGCCGGTGAGTTCCAGCGACAGGGCCTTTCGGGTATCGGCCGGGTTGTCAAGGGACAGGAACAGCAGCTCCGATTCGACCGTGGTGTAGTCATCCAGTGTCATCCTGAGCGTGAAGGTCTTGTCGACAATGCGGTGCTCACCGAACGCCCCGGGCGGTAGCCACTCGAACAGGGTCTTCATGGTGGTGGTCTTCAGCTGGTCGACCGTGTTACGGATGATGGCGAAGCGGGTGCGGCGCACGCCCAGCTCGTTGGGCTGCTGGTTCATCGCCCAGTGGAGGAGGTCCATCACACACGACACCGACTTGCCGCCGCCGATCGGGCCGGCGAGGACGCGGACCTTACCCTGGCTCAGGTGGAACCGGGACGCCGTCGGCGAGGCGCGGTAGGTAAAACTCAGTTCGCTTCCGTCGACGCTGCTCATAAGCCCCACTCCTCGTCGAATACGTCTTCTCCCTCGGGCATTTGGTCCGGCCCTTCGACTCCGCTCAGGGCACGCTCTTCAGAATCGCCTTCAAACAATCGGCCGGTGGCGCTCGTCGCCTGGTCGCCGATGATCAGGGTGATGCGCGGGCCGGTGGCCCCGCCGCCCTCGGGAAGATCGCGTTTGCTCTGCTCGGGCGCGCTGGACACCTTGGCCATGAAGTTGGCGATGTTGAGCACGTCGGGAACGGGGGTCTGGTGGTCGATGCCCTTGATGGCCAGCCGGTCGACCATCGTTTCCAGCGCAAGGGCGCTCTTGGTGGTAATGCGTTTGAAGGCACCGGCGGCGAGCAGATGGTCGCTCTCGTCGATGTCAATGAGGTCCTGGGCCATATCTGGTCTCCATGTTGACATTATAATAGGATGTATCTACTCTGTAGCTCGACTCTTGGCTTCTTGCTCTGTCGAGCGTCGAACTCCTACGGTTGGTGAAAGAGCCTCGGCATCTCGTTACTCCGGTGTCGGGGCTTTTTCTTGCCTGCCGTTTCGTGGTATACACGCGCTTTCCTTATACTACCATTGCGTAGGCACCATGACAGAATTCACCATCGGGATGAAAACCGCCGACCAGCTTCTTAAAGAAGAGGAGACGGCCAAGCAAGACGCGCTGAACGCCGCCCAGTCGGCTCCGGTCATCAGTAATCTGGTGTCCTATTTCAACCAGCGTTGGTTTCTGGCGCGTGAGGCCAAACGGCCGGTCGCCACCCGGATGCGGGAGAATCTGCGGCAACGCCAGGGCATCTACGAGGACGTCAAACTGCAGGCGATCAAGGCCCAGGGCGGCACCGAGATCTACGCCAACATCACCAATCAGAAGTGCCGGGCCGCCACGGCCTGGCTGCGCGATGCCCTCCTCGGCGATGGCAAGGACAAACCCTGGAGCGTGACCGCCTCACCGATCCCCGAGCTGCCGCCGGAGCTGGAACAGGAAGCCCTTTACGAGGCCCAGGCGCGGGTGATGCAAGCCTACGAGATGGGTCTGCCGATGGATCCCAACGAGGCGCCGGAGCTGGCGCGCAAGGCGCTGGAGTCGGTCCGCAACGAGCTGCGCGAGAACGCTCGCCGCGAGGCGGCGATGACCGAGGATGCCATCGAGGACACGCTGGTCAACGGCGGCTACCGCGATGCCTTCGCCGATGTGCTGGACGACCTGGTGACCTACCCCGCCTGCATCCTCAAGGGGCCAATCATGCGTCAGCGCATCGACCTGGCCTGGAGCCGGGACCCGGAAACCGGCGCCACGCTGGCTATCCCGCAGGAGAAGATCGTCACTGAATACGAGCGGGTCAGCCCGTTTGACCTGTTTCCCGCCCCGTGGTCGATGGATATCGAGGACGGCTACCTGATCCAGCGCCACCGTCTGTCGCGCTCCGTGGTGGCCAGCTTCATCGGCTTGCCCGGGTATAACGAGGACGCCGTCCGCGCGGTGCTCAAGGACCACGACAACGGCGGCACCAGCAACTGGCTGGGCATGGGTATCCGCGGCGAGGACACGTCCGCGCCGGTGTCGACGGATCCCAAAACGGGACTGGCGACGACCTACAAGACCGAGATGATCGACGCGCTGGAACTGTGGGACAACATCCCCGGCCGGCACCTGATCGAGTGGGGTATTGCGGCCGAGTCCATCCCTGACCCGGACAAGGAGTATTCGGCCAACGTCTGGAAGATCAAGGAATACATCATCAAGGCGACGCTGAACCACGACCCGGTCGGCAAGAAACCCTACAGCAAGACCAGCTACGAGCGCGTCCCCGGCATGTTCTGGGGCATGGGTATTCCGGATCTGATCAAGGACCCGCAGGACCTGGCCAATGCCGCGCTGCGCGCGCTGGTCAACAACATGGCGATGAGCTCCGGGCCGCAGGTCGCGGTCAATATCGAGCGGTTGCCGGAAGGCGCCAAGATCACCAGCCTGCACCCGTGGAAGATCTGGCAGATGATCTCTGATCCACTGGGGTCCACCGCGCCCGCTGTCGAGTTCTTCTCGGTGCCGAGCAATGCCAACGAGCTGATGGCCATCTTCAACGAGGCATCCAACCAGGCCGACGAGTGGTCGGGCATCCCCAAGTATATGACCGGCGATTCCAAAGCCGGCGGTGCGGCGCGCACGGCCTCTGGCCTGTCCATGCTGATCGGTAACGCCAGCAAGCTGATCAAGTCCGTCACGGCCAACGTCGACCGCCTGATCGAGTCGGTGATCCGCAAGACCCACATCCATCTCATCACCCAGATGGGTGAGCTCAACCTGGCCGGCGACATCGGCATTGTCGTCCGTGGGTCCGAGTCGATCCTGATGAAGGACAACATGGCCCTGCGCCGCTCCGAGTTCCTGCAGCTGACCAACAACCCGGTCGACCTGCAGATCACCGGACTGGAAGGCCGCGCCAACGTCCTCAAGGAACAGGCCAAGCTGCTGGGGATGAACCCGGACGAGATCGCCAAGGACGAGGACGCGCTGAAAATGGAGCAGATGATCCAGCAGGCGCAGATGATGCAGATGGCCCAGCAGCAGGCGCTGCCGAACGGCGAGAACACCACGCCGGGGATGAGCCCCGGCCTCGCCAAGGAAGGCGGCCGCCCCGCCGTCAGCCAGTTTGACCAGATGGGGCGCGGCTGATGGCTGAGCGCAAGGAACGGGGGATGTTGCTGAAGGCGATTGATAACCTGATCGTCTCGCGCATGAACCCGGCGGACTACCCCACCGCCGGGCGGGTATTCCTGTCCAGCATGCAGGGTGTGCGGACGCCGATCACCGAGCGGCATTTCACGCCGGATGAACTGGGCGCCATGCAGGGTTTAATCACTCAGCGCGGCGGGCTGTCGGGCGCCATCACTTATCGGGACTACGACCGGATGGTCGGCACACAAGATATCCAAACAGGCGGCACCGGCGCCATGAGCAACCCGCTGGGGAACGTCCGCACCACGCTGGGCCAGTTCCGCTATCAGTATGACCCGGACGCGCATCGCTACAACATCCAGGATACCTACGACTTCAACGATAACCAGAACACGATGGATATGGAGTCCAAGGAAGTCTCTCACATGGCGGACCCCAAGTATTACGCCGCGCGTTGGTACGCCGGCGAGATGATGCCCCCAGGCGAAGGGCGCGACGTCCGGATTGGCTTGCCGCCGGTGAAACCCCGGGAAACCACCCGCGATACTCTGAAGCGCCTGGTGGCCGAGGAAGCCCAGGCGCGCGTGGCGCAACGGCGTAAATGATTTGCATCGTGTCTACATGTGTGCTACATAGCGACCCATGTTAATCAAACCCCCTGTTCCCGGCAGCGAGGCCGAGCGGCTTCTGACCCAGTTTGGGCGAAACCCCGCCGTGCTGGCGTGGCTGGAACAGAACCGTACCGAACTCCTTGAGTTGCTCTCCCAGATCCCGGAGGACACCCGCCTGCGTCAAATACAGGGGGCCGCCGTGGTCTTGAAGGAACTCACCCAGATTTTTAACCGGACACCCCACGAGGCCCAAAGATGACGATGATGGACGAACCGAAATTACCCGACCAGATCGCCCGCGAAGTCGCGGCCGCCGAACAGATTGAGCGCGAGATTCAAGCCATGCTGAATCCGCCGGAGAGTCCTGAGTCCGATCCTGATACTGCCAACATGGAGACAGTAGCGGAGCCCCAAGCCGAAGATCCGGCTCCACAAACCGAGTTGCAGAGCACCGAGCCTCCACAAGACGACCCGAACTCCGAGACCTGGCAGTCGCGCTACAACACCCTGCAGGGCAAGTACAGCGCCGAGGTGCCGCGTTACGCGCAGCAGCTGCGCGAGGCCAACCAGTATATCCAGCAGCTGGAGCAGCAACTTCAGCAACGCCCGGCCGAGCCGCCGGCGCCGGCTGATCAACCGCTGGAGGACAAGTACAAGGAAGCCGCCGACCTGTTCGGCGAAGACCTCGTCAAATTTACCCGCGAGATGGCGCAAGCCGAAGCGGATCGGCGTATTGCCGAACTCAAACAATCTCAACAGCAGGTCGAACAGCGCCTGGTCCAGTCTGAAAACGATCGCTTCTTCGCTCAGATGGATGCCGCTGTCCCCGGCTGGAGAGACATTGATAACGACCCCGCGTGGCTGGGGTGGTTGCAGGAATACGATCCCTTGTTGGGCGCTCCTCGCCAAGCCGCAATCGACCAGGGTGTACGGGAACGAGACCTCAACCGTCTGGTGCACATGTTCACTCTGTTCAAGGGGGCTCGCGCCCCTGTCGCCTCCGCAAACACACCACAACCGTCCCGCGCCCAGCTTGAGCAGGTTACGCCGAGACCCACTGGTAACGCCTCCGTGGCCCACAACCCGCAGGCGCGTGTATATTCGCAGGACGACATTCAACGGCTGCTCGACCCGCGTCATTTGAGCCGACTCCCCCGGGAGCAGCAGATGGCGATCGAGCGCGATATCGACCTGGCGGTCGCCGAAGGGCGCATCGCTGCCTGACATAGGACACACCACACATGGCTATTGCATACGATTCCGGCATTAGTGCCAACAGCACCAGCAAAATGGGCACCCTGGACAACGGGACCCTGCGCTTTATCCCTACCCTCTGGTCCTCGAAGATCAACAAGCGTTTCTACGCCACCACGGTCTTCGGCGAGATTGCCAACAACGACTATGCGGGGGAGATCTCCGGCATGGGCGACAAGGTGATCATCATGAACAGCCCGACCGTCACCATCAGTGACTACCAGATCGGCCAGACCCTCACCTACGAGCGTCCGACCGTGGAAAAGGTTGAGATGGTGATCGACAAGGCGAAGAAGTTCACCTACCAGATCAACGACGTGGAAAAGTATCAGACCAAGGCCGACTACATGGCCGAGTTCGCTGATGCCGCGGCCCAGCAGTTGAAGGTGGCCATCGACGCCAACGTGCTGCAGTCGATCTACAACGACCCGCAGGCGGCCAACAAGGGTACCGCCGCAGGCGCCAAGTCCGGCCAGATCAACCTCGGCGCCGCCGGTGGCACCAATGGCTCCACCGCGCTGAAGCTGGTCTCCGGCACCGCGTCTTCCGGCGAATGCAACGTCTTCGACCTGATCACCCGCCTGTCGGCGACGATGGACGAAGCGAACATTCCCGAGACCGATCGCTGGCTGCTGGTTCCGCCGCTGTTCCGTACCAAGCTGGCGCAGTCCGCACAGGCACTGGCTCTGGTTCAGGGCGGCGATGAGTCCATGTACCGCAACGGCAAGTTCGGCCAGATCGACCGCTGGACGCTGTACAGCACCAACCAGCTGAAGACCGTCACCGAAGGCACCGCTACGCTGACCTACATCCTGGCCGGCCACAAATCGGCCCTGTGCTTTGCCTCGCAGATCAGCAAGGTGGAGAACATGATGAACCCGTCCGACTTCGGTTCGCTGATTCGCGGCCTGAACGTCTACGGCTTCAAGGTGGTCAAGCCTGAGTCCCTGGCGGCTGCTGTCGTCTACTTCTAATACTGTCTACGCGACGACATTAGGAATATAATGGGGGCCGTCACAGGCCCCCGTTTTTAAGGACCGATATGAAATACATGCACAAGAAGGGTGAGGACTTCCTCATTCCTTACGACGAATTCCTCTACGACGCCGAGCGTTATGTGATCGTGGATCGCAGCGCCGATGCGCCGAAGCCGGCCAAGCCGAAGAAATCCAAGCCCGCTGTCGAGGTGCCCGCCGAGCCCTTGCAGCTGGATGAACCCGAAGACGACTTCGACTTCGAGTAATGGCCGCATGGTCTGCCTTTTACCCCTGGGTTCGCCCCATTGTTCCGGGATGCCCTGATCCGATGGTGGAACGGGCGCTGTGTGACGCGGCGATCGAGTTCTGCGAGATGACGCAGGCGTTTGTCGAGCGCGGCAAGCTGGCCTTGAAAGCGGGCCGGGCGACTTATGAGGTGGCCTCCGATGAAGGTTCTCCCGGCATGGTGCTGGGGGTGACGATCGGCGAGCAGCCGCTGGCGCCGGTATATCTGGAGGCGCTGTCCAATCGCTACGGCGAGGAATGGAAGAACCACACCGGTGACCCACGTTACTACCTGGCGGACAGTGAGGACGTGCTGCGGGTGTACCCGACGCCGGACAAGGCCGCGAGCGGCACGATGACGCTGGCCATTCGCCCGAACCGGGCGGACACCAGCTGGGATGACCGGCTGTTTGAACGCTATGGCGAGGTGATTGCCGATGGCGCCCTCGGTCGTCTGTTGAACCAGGTGTCGGCCCCGTGGGCCGAGCCCAATGCGGCGCTGCAACGGCGCCAACGCTTTATGCAGGGAATCAACAAAGTCCGCGCCAAGGCGATGACGTCCTACACCCCCGCAACTGTCTATGCGTCGTTTGTTTAACCCGTCGTGATGACGGCATTTTCCCGTAGCAGGAACCTAACATGGCACTGACCGCACAGAACATCATTGACCGCTCGTCGATGATCATCCAGGATCTCACGAACGTCCGCTGGCCATTGACCGAGCTGACTAACTGGCTGAATGACGCTAGGCGCGAGCTGGCCGTGGTCAGGCCGGATATCTACTCCGACATGGCGACCAAGACACTGGACGCCGGGGCTAAGCAGGAGCTCCCGGCTGACGGACTGCGATTGATGGATATTCCCCGGAATACCACTGGTCCCGCCATCACCGTGACCCAGCGCGGCTTCTTGGATCAGCAGAACCCAGGCTGGCACCAGATGACCGGCAGCGCGACGATCAAGCACTTCATGATGGACGAGCGGAACCCGAGCGTTTTCTGGGTGTACCCGCCGGCCACCTCCGCCGCTTCTGTTGAGCTGATCTATCAAAAAGCCCCGACCGACTACACCGTCAGCTCGACCCTGAGCGCCTACGAGGAACTCTATGGTGGCGCGATGGTGGATTACATCTGCTACCGAGCATTCAGCAAGGACTCAGAGTATGCGGGCAACGCCAACCGGGCGATCGCGCACTACAACCAGTTCGCAACGTCACTCGGCATCGGTCGTCAGAACGACTTCGCCAGCAGCGCCAATACCAACAACATCGGTGGTGCGGCCAATCGTCCCCAGGGCGGTGGCATCGGCGGTCCTCGGGTGGCGGGCTAACCCGTGGCTGACAAGATCCTGCTGGTACAAGGCGACACGCTACCGACCCCGATCGTCACGATCTATGACGAGATCTCGGGCGAAACGGTGGATCTGACGGGCGCGTCCGTGCGCATGTTGTTCCGCGAGGTGGGCGCCGAAATCGTCAAGGCGTCGCTGACGGGGGTGCTGATCGGCAATCCCCCCGGCTCAACCGGACAGGTGGTGTTCAGTTTTGGCAGTAACCTCGACTCTCCCGGCAATTACGAGGGAGAGTTTGAGGTGACCTTCCCCAGCGGTGGCGTCCAGACGACCTATGCCGTGCAGAAGTTCAAGGTGAGAGAACAGTTCTGATGGACTCCTCGTCCCGCATTCAGCGACTGATTGCCCAGATCGAAGCGGTCCAGCTCAAGGCGGATTGCTCGGCGGCGCAGTTGGCGGCAGAGGTGCGGCAGATCCTGTTGGCCGCGACGGTCGATATTGAGCAGCGGTGGCAGTTTCTGACTCCCGAAGATCAGGTTGACGCGCTGACTGATCTGATCACATTGACGCTGGTCTATAACCGGGCGTTTGGTGACGAAGTCTCGCCGACGGAAGTCCTGACCCAAGCGGTGGGCAAAACTCTCAGTGAACAGAGCTCCCCAGTGGATCAGGCGACTCTGGCGACAGGACTACAGGCCGACGACGTAGCCACGGCGGTGGATGTCTATGCCCGCGTGGTGGACTACGCCCGGAGCCCGGAGCACGGGGTCGAGATGATCGACGCAATCGAGACTCTGCTGACGCTGATCCGTGATTACGCAGACACTGCCGCGATTTCCGACGTTGCGGCCAAAGCACCCGAAAAAGTTTTTGCCG
>Ga0181556_1003825_pt1 | contig 12656 bp, 10 predicted proteins | sample 011ome_14_FD_148651 | JGI IMG/M metagenome (GOLD analysis project Ga0181556, IMG submission 148651) | Coastal salt marsh microbial communities from the Groves Creek Marsh, Skidaway Island, Georgia - 011505AT metaG (spades assembly) | ecosystem: Environmental > Aquatic > Marine > Intertidal zone... | reverse complement strand
GGCCCGATGCCGCCTCCGCCACCAAGATCAAGAAGTCCGACGATCACGAGCCCGAGCCGATCCGTCTCGTGCGCAATCCCGACATCCTCGCCGACCTCGTGGCGCACCGGCCCGACGGCCAGGTCATCGTCGGCTTCGCCGCGGAGACGGCCACCTCGGAGGACGAACTCCTCGCCCTGGCCCGCGCCAAGGTCGCGCGCAAGGGCTGCGATCTGCTCGTCGTCAACGACGTCGGTGGCGAGCGCGTCTTCGGTCGCGACGACACCGCGGTGCGCGTGATGTCCACGGGCGGCCAGGTGCTCGCCGAGGCCTCCGGAGCCAAGGCCGATGCGGCCGATTCCGTGCTCGACGAGGTCGCCAAGATGCTTCCGCCCCTCACGGGCGACACGGCCCCGATCCGATAGGGTCGCCTGCGTCAAGAGCGCCAGCATCAAGCCCCGGCTCGCTGGCCGGCAACCCTCGCGCCGCGGTGGGGTGCCCCGGGTGAGGACCTGGCCCGCTGTCGCGGGCAAGCGCGGGTCGACAGACCCCTGAACGGAAGGCATGCGCGTGGCACGACGACTCTTCACCTCGGAGTCGGTGACCGAGGGTCACCCCGACAAGATGGCCGATCAGATCAGCGATGCCATCCTCGACGATCTCCTGCGCCAGGACCCTCGCTCGCGGGTCGCCGTGGAGACCATGCTCACCACCGGTCAGGTGCATGTCGCCGGCGAGGTGACCACCGACGGCTTCGCCGACGTCATGCGCATCGTGCGCGACGTCGTCCTCGATATCGGCTACGACTCCTCGCTCAAGGGCTTCGATGGAGACTCCTGCGGGATCTCCGTGTCGATCGGCGCGCAGTCGCCCGACATCGCGCAGGGTGTCGATGACGCGATCGAGGAGCGCGAGGGGCACAGTTCGGACCCGCTGGACCGTCAGGGCGCGGGCGACCAGGGCCTGATGTTCGGCTACGCCACCGACGAGACGCCCACGCTCATGCCGCTGCCCATCTCGCTCGCGCATCGCATGGCCGAGCAGCTCACCGCGGTGCGCAAGGACGGCACCGTCCCCTACCTGCGTCCCGACGGCAAGACCCAGGTCACCATCGAGTACGACGATGCCGGCCAGCCGGTGCGCATCGACACCGTCGTCGTCTCCAGCCAGCACGCCAAGGACGTCGATCTCGAGGGCCAGCTCGCTCCCGAGATTCGCCAGTACGTCGTCGACCCGATCCTCGCGGGTGTGGACCTGCCGAGCGACGGCTACCGCCTGCTCGTCAATCCCACGGGCCGCTTCGAGGTCGGCGGTCCCATGGGCGACGCCGGGCTCACCGGCCGCAAGATCATCGTCGACACCTACGGCGGCATGGCCCGCCACGGCGGCGGCGCGTTCTCCGGCAAGGACCCGTCCAAGGTCGACCGCTCCGCGGCGTACGCCATGCGCTGGGTGGCCAAGAACGTCGTCGCCGCAGGCCTGGCCAAGCGCTGTGAGGTGCAGGTAGCCTACGCGATCGGCAAGGCGCACCCGGTCGGTGTCTTCGTGCAGACTTTCGGCACCGGAGTGCTGCCTGACGAGCGCATCCAGGAGGCCGTGCTCGAGGTCTTCGACTTGCGCCCGGCGGCGATCATCCGCGACCTGGACCTGCTGCGTCCGATCTACCGGCCGACAGCGGCGTACGGCCACTTCGGCCGCGAGCTGCCCGACTTCACCTGGGAGCGCACCGATCGGGCTGCCGCGCTCAAGGCGGCCGCGGGCGCTTAGTCCGCCGGCTGCGAGGCGGGCACCATGCTGGCCTGCGCCTGCTGCTCGAGGTCGTAGAGCGAGACCGTGTCGGGATGGCCGGACGCCGTGCCGGCGGTGACGCTGATCGGTGTCTTGCCCAGGGCGATGCCCGAGTCGCGCACGGCAGCCTGGACGCGCGATGCGAACCCCGCGGGGTCGGGTCGCTCGCCGAGGCCGAGGACGACGAATCTCGTCCCGGACCAGCGCGCGACGAGATCCCCCTCGCGTACGACCGACTCCAGGGCACGGCCCACGGTCTGCACGACGGTGTTGCCGTAGGCGGTCCCGTACGCCCGGTTGAAGGTGTCGAGGTCGACGATGCGCACGACCATGACGCACACGGGCTGTCCTAGTCGTTTCGCCGTCCCCGCGATGGTGTCCGCGACGCTCATGAGGCCGTGCTTGCTCAGTAAGCCGGTCAGGGGATCGGTGCTCGCCATGGTGTTGGACCGCAGTTGCTCCAGGGTGAGGTTGTCCACGGTGGTGAGGCGCAGTTGGAGGAGCACCGAACCGATGACGAGCGCGATGATCGCGGCGAAGGCCCACCGCAGGCCCTGCAGCTGGTAGTCGGCGACACCGCCGTAGGTGACGATGACCAGGGACACTACGCCGCCGACGGCCGCTGGGCGCCATGCCATGACGACGGGGGCGAGGGCCGTCATGGCCACGATCGCGTAGGCGAAGCCGACGGTCGTGTCCTGGACGACGGCGTCGTAGGTGAGCAGCGCGATGACCGCTGTCATGAGCATGATCCAGGACCACTGGAGAGCGCCCGCGCGGAGCCGGCGGCGGAATCCAGCCTGGGCGAAGACCAGCATCGCGATGCTGGCGATGATCTGAAGGATGTACTGGGCCGCTCCGGGACGCGTGCCGAGGATCATGCTGAGCAGTGCAGTGACGAGAAGCATGGCGCCGGTGAGGGCGAAGCCGAGTGGCAATGTCTGCAGCGCCACTCCCTGGCGATTCGTCGTGAGGGGCTCCGAGATCAGGGTGCGCTGATGCGGGTCGAGTGAGCTCATGGGGGTGTCCTTCGCGATGACGGGGGGCAGGAGCGCGCGCACGCGGTCGGGCGGGAGCTGCGGGGGCCAGGGCGCGAACTTCGCGAGGGTGAGGCCCAGGTAGATGAGCGTGTTGAGGCCGACGAAGAGGGCGAAGGCGATGAAGGTCGGAGACTGCAGGACATCCTGCGGCAGGAGGATCCCTCCGGGCAGTCTCACGCCGACGCCCCGTGCTGCACGTGGCCCCAGTGGGCGGTGCGATTGGTGCTGATGTCCCATAGGCACGAGATGAAGACGACCTGGAGAAAGACGTCGTAGGCGAGTTCGGGGATGAGGGCAGCGGCGAGGAGTCGGGCTCGCCAGCCGCCCTTCCAGGCGGTGGCCACGCGCTCGATCCAGAAGACCGCTCCGACCCCGAGCCAGAAGGGGAACCAGATCCAGGTGTCGACCGCGAGGAAGGTGATGAGCATGAGGAGCAGCGCGGAGTTGAGGGCGATCGTGCCGTAGCCGATGCCCAGTTGCTGGCCCCAGTAGCGGAGCGTCGCGCGCGTGAGGCCGTACGCCGCGAGGTTCTCCAGCGCGCCGCGCTGCCATCGCTGGCGCTGCCGCCACAGCGTCCGCCATGTGGGCATGAGCTCGGTGACGACGTAGCACTCCTGGGGCGATGTCATGGTGGCGCCCAGGGACTTCAGTGCGAGCGTGAGTTCGTTGTCTTCCGTAAGCGCAGCCGTGTCGTAGACCTTGCCCGGTTCGCCGGGGAGGAAGACGTCACGGGCGGCCGCGACGTCGAGCAGTGCCTCGGCGCGAAACATGGTGGCGGTCCCCGTGAGGACGAAGACGCGGCCGCGGCGCTGACGGATCTGGGTGCTGTAGCGCGTGTACTCGTTGCGCTGGAACTGCCCGAGGATGCCGTGGCCGGGTTCGCCGTAGAAGAGGCCGCCTGCCGCGGCGAGCTCGGGATCTGCTTCCAGTCGCGCCGCCGCCGTCTCGATGAAGCGCGGTCCCAGCGACGTGTCGGCATCCATCACGAGGATGACGTCCTCGGGTCTGCTCGCGGGCAGGATGCGCTCCAGGGCCTGGTTGAGCGCCCCGCCCTTCTTGTGCCGGTTGTCCACTGTCTCGAAAGCCTCGTGGCCCATCTCGTGAGCGATGGCGACGGTCCGGTCGGTGCAGTTGTCGGCGACGACGACGACGCGATCCGGCGGGCGTGTCTGCTGGGCGAGCGCGGCGAGAGTCGTCGGGAGCGAGTACTCCTCGTTGTGTGCGGGCACGAGCACGGTCACCCGGGCGCGGCCGCCCTGGGGAGCGAGCTCGCGGGTGGCTCGTTGATATGCCAGGTAGCGCCGCCGCGGACTGATGCTCATCAGTGCGGCGATCGCCTCGAAGGCGATGGCGCACAGAGCGATGAGAATCATCCCGAGCAGGCTGATCAGGATGAGGTCGGGCGGTGGCCTCTCGTCCGAGACCAGGACCTGCCATCCGCCGATGTCGATGGCCGAGACCGTGGCGGGATCTGTCTGCGCGGCGAGGGTGGTGCCGATCGCCCAGGCCGTCGCCGCGATCGCGGCCACGGAGGCGATCACGACGGCCACGACCAGGCGCCCCAGGGTTGCGGGCGAGGTGGGCCGTGGCGGCGGGAGGTCCGGGACGGAGGCGAACGGTCTCAGCGTGGGCGCGGGCTCCGGGGTCTGATCCCGGTCCGCATCCACGCTCGACATCCTCGCAGGCCAGGGCCCTGCACGCGAGGGCTCGAAGGCCGTTCGACCTGCCTGGCACGATCAGCCCGTGAGCGCAGGAGTGGCCCGGGTCGCGGTGGATGTGCCGCTGGCGCATCTGGACCGCCTCTTCGACTACGCCGTCCCCGAGTCGCTTGACGCGGAGGCGCAGCCTGGGACGCGCGTGCGGGTGCGCTTCGCCGGGCGCCTGGTCGACGGCTTCATCGTCGAGCGGGTGGCCGAGAGCGAGCATGCTCGGCTCGCCCCGCTTCAGCGCGTGATCTCTCCGCTGCCGGTGCTCACCCCGGAGGTCCTCGCGCTGTCGCAGGCCGTCGCCGAGCGCTACGCGGGGATGCTGCTCGACGTGCTGCGCGCGGCGATCCCACCGCGCCATGCGCGTGCCGAGACCGCGCTGCTGGCCAAGGACCCGGTCTTGGCGCCACTGCCCGAGGACATCGACCTGGGCGACTGGGGTGCGTACGCCGGAGGCGCTTCCTTCGCGGGTCGGCTCGAGGCCGGCGAGCGGGGTCTCCGTGGCGTGTGGACCTCTGCACCGGGCGTGGGCTCCTCGGAGGCCAGTGACTGGCCGCGGCTCATCGCCCGCACGGCGCTTGCGGGGGCGCGGCACGGAGGTGTCGTCATCGTCGTCCCCGACGCGCGTGATCTCGCGCGCGTGGCCGCAGCACTCGACGCGGTGGGTGGTGCGGACTGCTACGCCACCCTCTCCGCCGACGCCGGTCCGCAGCGGCGCTACTCGGCCTTCCTTCGCGTGCTCACGGGCCGCGTCCCCATCGCACTGGGCACGCGCGCCGCGGCGTTCGCGCCGGTGGCCGACCCCGCGCTGCTCATCCTGTGGGACGACGGCGACGAGTCCCTGGCAGAGCCGCATGCCCCCGGCTGGCACGCCCGTGAGGTGCTCGCCCTGCGCGCCCACCTCACCGGGGCATCGCTCCTCGCCGGTGGCTACACGCGCACCGTCGAGACGGAGCAGTGGATCGCGACCTCCTGGGCCGCGCCCCTTGCCCCGAGTCGCCCCTCGCTGCGGGAGTTGGCACCGCGGGTCATCCCCGACGATGACGATGCCACGCGGATCCCGCGTCGTGCCTACGACGCGGCGAGGGCAGCGCTGGCCGACGGCCCCGTGCTGGTGCAGGTCGGACGGCGCGGCTACGTCCCCACGCTGTCGTGTCAGCGCTGTCGTGCCCGAGCGTCGTGCCCCGCGTGCGGCGGGCCCTTGGCCCTCGGCGCCCGGGGCGGCGCGCCCACCTGCCGCTGGTGCAGCACCCGGGTCGCGCCGTGGCACTGCCGGGCATGCGGGGGCGACCGGCTGAGAGCGGTCTCCGTGGGCTCCGGGCGCACGGCGGAGGAGCTCGGTCGTGCCTTTCCCGGTGTCCCCGTCGTCACCTCGACGGGTGAACGCAGCATCGACTCCGTGAGCGATGAGCCGGCGCTCGTCGTGGCGACGACCGGCACGGAGCCGTGGGCTGAGGCCGGGTACGCCGCGGTCCTGCTCCTGGACGCGGCCGCTCAGGTCTCGCGCGTCGCGCTGCGCGCAGGAGAGGAGACCGCGCGCCGGTGGTTCTCGGCGGCGGCGCTCGCCCGCCCCGGTGCCCCCGTCGTCGTCACCGCCGATGCGGGGCTGCCCGTGATGCAGGCGCTCATCCGCTGGGATCCGGGCTGGCTCGCCGCACGCGAGCTCGATGAACGCCGCGAGCTAGGACTGCCTCCCGCGGTCCGCGCCGCCACCCTCACCGGCGACCCGCAGGCGGTCGGGGCTGCCGTGCGCGATCTCCCCGGAGACGCCCGCGTCCTCGGGCCACTGCCCGTCGCGGGCAGCGACGACTCCCGCGCGCTGGTCACCATCGATCGGCGGCACGGCGCCGAGCTATCCCGGGCCCTGGCTGCCATCGCGGCCACGCGCACCGCGCGCAAGGACCCGGCGCGCCTGCACGTCGTCGTCGACCCGCCGGACTGGGGCGGGGACTGAGCGCACCTACACTGGTGCCTGCCTTATTCCACCCGCACCGAGGGAGTCACCGTGGCCGTGCAGACGATCCGCCTCTTCGGCGATCCCGTGCTGCGCACGCCCGCGGACCCGGTCGAGACCTTCGACAAGGAGCTGCGCAAGCTCGTCCAGGACCTCACCGACACGATGCGCGACGCCCCCGGCAGCGGGCTGGCCGCGCCCCAGATCGGCGTTTCCCTGCGCGTCTTCACCTGGTGGGTGGACGACGAGCTCGGTCACCTCTGCAATCCCGTCCTCGATCTCTCCGACGAGATCCAGGAGGGTGACGAGGGGTGCCTGTCGATCCCGGACCTCGCCTTCGACACCAAGCGCGCACGTCGGGTCGTCGCCAAGGGCATGAACATGCACGGCGAGCCGGTGACGGTCGAGGGCAGCGACCTCCTGGCTCGCGCGCTCCAGCATGAGACGGATCACCTCGACGGCATCCTCTTCATCGATCGGCTCGACGCGGAGACCCGCAAGGAGGCCATGAAGGCCATCCGCGAGGCGGAGTGGTTCGGCGAGCCGGCGCCCGACGTGCGCATCAGCCCGCACACCGTGTCCGCCAAGTGGCTGTGACCGCATGCGCCTGGTCTTCGCCGGCACACCCGAGGTCGCACTTCCCAGCCTCGATGCACTGATCGCCTCGACCCACGAGGTCGCCGCCGTCCTCACCCGGCCACCTGCACCTGCGGGTCGCGGTCGAGCGCCACGGCCGAGCCCGGTGCACCAGCGCGCCGACGATCTCGGCATCCCCGTGGTCACGGCCGCGAGCCTGCGCGACCCGGCCGCGCTCGCCCCGATCGTCGACATCGCCCCGGACTGCTGCCCCGTCGTCGCCTACGGCGCGCTCCTTCCGCCCTCCGCGCTCGTCATCCCCGAGCACGGCTGGATCAATCTCCACTTCTCCCTCCTCCCGCGCTGGCGCGGTGCGGCTCCGGTGCAGCACGCGATCCGCGCGGGTGATGTCGACACGGGCACCACGACCTTCCGCATCGACGAGGGTCTCGACACCGGCCCGATCCTCCGCCAGGAGAGCACGCCCATCGGGGAGCAGGAGACGAGCGGAGAGCTGCTTGCGCGACTCGCGGTGTCCGGCGCCGCGCTGCTGCTCGCGACCCTCGATGCGCTCGAGGCCGGCACAGCACATGCGACACCGCAGCCGTCGGAGGGCGTGACGGTGGCTCCGCGCATCGATGTCGACGATGCGCGCGTCGACTGGAGCGAGTCCGCCTCGGACATCGACCGGCTCATCAGGTCCTGCACACCCGCACCGGGCGCCTGGACGACGCTGCGCGAGTCACGCGTGCGCCTCGGCCCCGTCCAGGTCACGGACGTCGAGGATCTCGGTGCCGGTGAGCTGCGCGCGGGCAAGCGCGAGGTGCTCGTCGGCACGCGGAGTGCGGCGGTCCGGCTGGGCGAGGTGGTCGCCGAGGGCAAGCGACCCATGTCCGCGGCGGACTGGGCCCGCGGCCTGCGCCTCGACGAGGCCGAGGCCTTCGCGTGAGCGGGCGCACCCGTCCGGCTCACGGGCGACGCCGCACCGCGCGCGGAGCGGCATACGACCTGCTCCACGCGGTGCACGTCGACGACGCCTACGCCAACCTTGCGATGCCGGAGATCCTCGCGCGTGCCGGTCTGTCCGCGCGCGATGCTGGTCTGGCCACGGAGCTTGCCTACGGCACGCTGCGGTGGCAGGGCCTTTACGACGCGATCCTGGCCACGTGCGTCGATCGCCCGCTCGACGAACTCGACGGCCGGCTCCTTGACGTGCTTCGCCTGGGCGCGCATCAGATCGTCAACATGCGCATCCCCGCGCACGCCGCGGTGGGCGAGACCGTGGCGCTCGCGCGCGACGTGGTGGGGGAAGGGCCGTCCCGGCTGGCCAACGCCGTGTTGCGTCGCGTGAGCGACGGCGGTGACCTGGAGGCGTGGCGCGCCCGAGTCGCCGACGGGCCGGATGCGCTGGCCATCGCCACCTCGCATCCACGCTGGATCGTCACGGCGCTCGGGGAGGCGCTGGCGCGTCACCGTGGAGCTCCCGATCCGGAGGGCCTGCGGGCGATGCTCGACGCCGACAACGCCGCGGCGCGTCCCTCGCTGGTGGCGCGACGCATGCCCGTCGAGGAGCTGCGTGCGCTGCCCGGTGTGGAGCCGGGTCGATGGTCGCCCCTGGCGGCCACCCTCGTCGATGGACGTCCCGACGATCTCGCCGCGGTGCGCGACGGTCGCGCCGGCGTGCAGGATGAGGGGAGCCAGCTCGTCGCACTCGCGCTGGCGAATGCACCCCTCGAGGGCCCGGACGCGACGTGGGTGGACCTCGCTGCCGGGCCGGGGGGCAAGGCGGCGCTCCTGTCAGGCATCGCACGAGATCGCGGCGCTCATCTCATCTGCGTGGAACCGCACGCGCATCGCGCCGAACTCGTGCGCAAGGCACTCGGCCCCGGCGACCACGATGTGCGCGTCGGCGACGGTCGCGACGCGCTCGCGCCGGCCACGGCCGACCGCGTGCTCCTCGACGCACCGTGCACGGGCCTCGGCGCACTGCGGCGTCGCCCCGAAGCGCGATGGCGGCGTACCCCGCAGGATCTCGCCACCCTGGGGCCGCTCCAGCGCGGCCTGCTCAACGCGGCGATCGACATCGCGCGCCCCGGGGGAGTCATCGCCTACTCCACCTGCTCACCGCACGTGGCCGAAACCGACCTCGTGGTCGAGGACGTCCTGCGCAAGCGCACGGACGTCGAGCTCCTGGACGCGAGGTCGCTGCTGCCCGGAGTCCCCGACCTCGGCCCCGGTCCCGCCGCGCGCCTGTGGCCGCACCTCCACGGCACCGACGGGATGTACCTCGCCATGCTCCGCCGCCTCTAGCGACTCGCTACCCTGCCCACGTGGGCATCCAGATCTCGCCGAGCATCCTGTCGGCCGACTTCGCCCGGCTCGGCGAGGAGATCGCCCGCGTGCCGGATGCGGACTGGATCCACGTCGACGTCATGGACAACCACTTCGTGCCCAATCTGACCCTGGGCCTGCCCGTGGTGGAGAGCCTGCGCGCGGCCACGTCGATCCCACTCGACTGCCACCTCATGATCACCGACCCGGATCGCTGGGCTCCCGGCTACGCCGAGGCGGGCGCGGGCAGCGTCACCTTCCATGCGGAGGCGGTCAAGGCTCCCGTGCGCCTCGCGCGCACGCTGCGCGGCCTCGGTGCGCGCGCCGGGCTCGCCGTCAATCCCGCGACACCGATCACGCCGTACGCCGACCTGCTGCCCGACCTGGACATGCTGCTCATCATGTCCGTGGAGCCAGGCTTCGGCGGACAGCCCTTCCTCGAGATGGTGCTCCCCAAGATCAGCGAGGCACGCGAGATGGTGCGCCGTCACGGCGGCGACATCTGGGTGCAGGTCGACGGTGGCGTGAGCGAGACGACGATCGAGCGATGCGCTGCGGCGGGAGCCGACGTCTTCGTCGCCGGCTCCGCGGTCTTCGGCGCAGACGACCCCGATCGCATGGTGCGCCGCCTGCGTGAGCTCGCCGCCACAGCCTCGGGGGAGTAGTCATGACCGCGGAGGTCGAGCGCGACGCGATGCGCCGAGCGATCGCGGCTGCATCATCGGTCGATATCCCGGATGGCCCCAACCCGCGGGTGGGCTGCGTGCTGCTCGACCCGCAGGGTCGCGTCCTGGCGGAGGGTGCCCACCGCGGCGCCGGCACCGCCCACGCCGAAGTGGATGCGCTCGCCCAGGCGGGGGAGTCCGCCCGCGGGGCCACGGCCGTCGTCACGCTCGAGCCGTGCAATCACACCGGGCGCACGGGTCCCTGCAGCGAGGCGCTCATCGCGGCGGGAGTCGCGCGCGTCGTCTACGCCCAGGCCGATCCCCACGCGATCGCCGAGGGGGGTGCAGCGCGGCTGCGCGCGGCCGGGGTCGATGTCGACGGCGGCCTCCTCGCCGACGAAGCAGGGCAACTCAACGCGGCGTGGACCCATGCGGTGACGCACGGGCGCCCCTTCGTCACATGGAAGGTCGCGGCCACGCTCGATGGCCGGGTTGCTGCGGCGGACGGCACGAGCAGGTGGATCTCCGGGGATGATTCACGCGCGCAGGTGCATCGCCTGCGCGAACGCTGCGACGCCATCGCGGTCGGCACCGGCACGGTGATCACCGATGACCCGCAGCTCACCGTGCGCGATGCGCAGGGCCGGCCGACCGCGATCCAGCCGCTGCGCGTCGTCGTCGGCATGAGGGATCTGCCTCCGGCGGCGCGCGTGCTCGACGATGCGGCGTCCACCCTCCACGTGCGCACGCACGATCCGGCGGAGGTGCTCGCGGCCCTGGCCGAGCGCGAGGTGCGCCACCTGCTGCTCGAGGGAGGCCCGCGGCTCGCCGCGGCGTTCCTCTCGGCAGGGGTCATCGACGAGGTCGTCTGGTACGTCGCCCCGCTGCTCCTGGGCGCCGGAGCGCCGGCCCTTGCCGATCTCGGCATCGCGACGCTCGGCGACGCGGTGCGCCTGCGGGACGTGCGCGTCGAGCAGGTGGGCGAGGATGCGAGGATCAGCGGGCGCATCTGACTGGGAGGCCCCGTGTTCACCGGCATCGTCGAGGAGGCAGGCGAGATCACCGAGGTGGTCCACCTGCCTGATGACGCACTGCGGCTCGTCGTCCGCGGCGACCTCGTGACCGACGGCACGCGCCACGGGGACTCCATCGCGGTCAACGGTGTCTGCCTCACGGTGACCGACCTCGTGGACGGCACCTTCTCCGCCGACGTCATGCGCGAGACGCTCGTGCGCAGCTCACTGCGGGATGCGCGACCCGGCATGCGCGTCAACCTCGAGCGCGCCGTCCTGCCCACCGCGCGACTGGGCGGCCACATCGTGCAGGGCCACGTAGACGGCACGGGCACGCTGCTCTCCCGCGAGAGCTCCGAGCACTGGGACGTCCTGCGCTTCGCCGTGCCCGCGTCGCTCATGCGCTACCTCGTCGACAAGGGCTCCATCGCCGTCGATGGCGTCTCGCTCACCGTCTCCGCGGTGGATCCGGCAGGGCCGTGGTTCGAGGTGTCGCTGATCCCGACCACCCTCGCCATGACGACGCTGGGCGAGCGGGAGGTCGGGGACCTGGTCAACCTCGAGGTCGATGTCATCGCCAAGTACGTCGAGGGGCTCCTGCGCGGCGGCAGCGATGAGTGACGCTGCCTGCAGTCTCGACGCTGCTCTCGATGCTCTCGCGCGAGGCGAGATCGTCGTCGTGATCGACGACGGCGACGACCTCGCGGGCGAGCCGGGCGGCGGTGATCTCGTCCTGGCCGGGGCGCGCGCGGACGGCACCCGCGTCGCCTTTCTCACCCGGCACGGCTCGGGATACGAGGAGGCGGCGGTCGCGGGGGAGATCCTCGACCGGCTCGACCTGCCCCCCATGGCCCTGGCCCTCGACGGACGTCCCTCGGCCGCCGCCGTCACCGTCGATGCCCGGGGAGCGACCGGAGGCGGGGTGAGCGCGCAGGCGCGCGCAGCCACCCTGCGTGCCCTCGCCGATCCCGGTACCCGGCCGATCGACCTCGTGCGCCCCGGGCACGTCGCTCCGGTGCGCGCCGTCCCCGGTGGCGTGCTGCGCCGCCCCGGCAGGCCCGAGGCCGCGGTCGACCTCGCCGTACTCGCGGGACATGCGCCCGTCGCGCTCCGCGTCGAGCTCGCCACCGACGCCGGCGACATGCTCACCCCGTCCCAGGCGCGCGACTTCGCGCGCGAGCATGCGCTGGCGTGTGTGAGCATCAGCGAGCTCATCGCCCATCGCCGCCGCGGGGAGAAGTACGTCGAGCGCGGTCCCGAGGCTCTCCTGGAGACGGAGTTCGGCACCTTCCGCGCGATCGACTACCGCAACCGGCTCGACGGCATCGAGCACGTCGCGCTCGTGGCGGGCGACATCAGCGACGGCGAGCGCGTGCTCGTCCGCGTCCACTCGGAATGCCTCACCGGTGACATCCTCGGCTCCCGGCGCTGCGACTGCGGGCCCCAGCTCCAGGCCGCCATGTCGGCCGTCGCCGCGGAGGGACGCGGCGTGGTGCTCTATCTCCGGGGGCATGAGGGCCGCGGCATCGGCCTGCTGCACAAGCTGCAGGCGTATCAGCTCCAGGACTCCGGCCGCGACACCGTCGACGCAAATCTCGACCTCG
>Ga0181556_1003821_pt1 | contig 12665 bp, 2 predicted proteins | sample 011ome_14_FD_148651 | JGI IMG/M metagenome (GOLD analysis project Ga0181556, IMG submission 148651) | Coastal salt marsh microbial communities from the Groves Creek Marsh, Skidaway Island, Georgia - 011505AT metaG (spades assembly) | ecosystem: Environmental > Aquatic > Marine > Intertidal zone >... | reverse complement strand
GCAGCCGCTGCGCGCGCATAGCCAGAGGACGCCTGCACTTCCTTGGTCAGGATGCTCGGTCGGGTCGGAGCCGTCGGCATAGCCGGCTTCTTGCCGCGCGATTGCTCGGGCTGTTTTTCCCATGCGTAGATTGCAGCCTCGGCCTCGCCGCGCTTGGTCAGGTACTCGGCATACTTGGCGTCATATTCGGCCTGGGCAGCGCCCATCGCCTTCTCAAACTCGACAGCAGTGCCGGACTCGCCTTTGTAGCTTGCCTCGCTCACGGTGGCAGCGGAAAGGCCTTCAACCATGTCCTGGTGATCTTTGCGGCGGCCGTCGAAGTCGCGCAGGAATACGTCAGCGTTTGCCTTGGCAATGCGCTTGCCGCCCACTTCCGCCTCCAGCTCGGTATAGGCGCGCTCGGCTTCCAGCTTCAGGCGGAATACCGGGTTACCGGTAGAGGTGGCCATGAACTCAGCGTACTGGTTGGAGTCGCTGGACCCTTCCTGCATTTCGTCCAGGTCGCCAGTGCGGAACTGCTCGATGCCGGCAGACTTGCGCTCCAGCACCTGCCACATGACGGTATCGGAGGTGCCAGCGGTAGAGTAGGCGGTGATGTCTACTTCAAAGCCGTTGGGATTCTCTTTGCGCAGGCGCTCAGCTGCGGCCAGGATGTCAGGCGGCAGGTCGCCGTCGCGCTGTTCATCGATGGCCTGATAGAACAGGTTGCCTTGGCGGATGATCCGACCTTCGCGCTGCTCAACGTCGGACGGACGCCACGGCGCATCCATGTGGTGAAGGGCAACCAGGCGCTTCTGCGCATTGGTGCCGGCGCCCATCTTCGGCGAAGAGCCGATCAGCACGCGCACATACCCATTGTTCATGCGGTCGAACAGCTTTTCTTTCTGCTCGGGCGTGTTGTAGTCGTGGATAAAGGCGATCTCGGACTCTGGAATGCCTTGCTCGACCAGCACGGCCTTCAGGTCGTCGTACACAGAGAAACCAATGTCGGCAGTCAGGACAACAGCGTCGGCGTCCTCCTGCTCGGCCATGTAGCTTTCGATCTCGTCGCGCTTTTCCTGGGACAGCTCAGGGTTATCAATCAGCTCTTCAGCCTTCTCCTTCAGCCAGGCCCACTGCTGCTGATATGTCTTTCCGTCCAGCTGCCGGCGTACCTGCTTGGCTTGGGACTCGCCAAACAGCTTTTCAGCGGCGTCCTTAATCAGGACCTTGGCGTCTTTCGCGGCGTTCTTGGCAGGGGTGGACAGGTCACAGAACACCATCTGAGTGCCGCGGACATCCGCCCACTTGTTGTAAATCGAGGTGATCCGGCGCGCAGCGCGCATTACCTTGCCGTTCTCGTCGCGCGGCAGGGTCGGGTCAACTACGCGGATGTCCAGGGACATCTTGCGGGCGTCAGTCAGCACGTTCAGCGGGTTATCGATGCGGGCATAGTCGCGCCCTTCCTGGCCCTTCTTGGACTCGATGATGCCCATGCGCGCTACCAGGTAGTCCATGTACTCACGCTGGGCCTCGGTGATCTCGCCGGTATCCAGCTGGCGCTTCCCGCCCTTCACCTTCGGAATCGGGAAGTCGGTGCGGTCATTCGTGCCCTTGGCGGCGTTTCGCTCGGCAACTTCCTCGGCGTAGATCCGCTTCAGGTCGGTCATGGTGATCGTGTCGGCGAACTGCTTGTACAGCTGGTTCAGCGCAGACAGGTTGTTCAGCCCGGCCAGCACGCGGCGCGGCTTGAGTTTCTGAGTCGCGGTGTACTCCAGCTTGGTTTCGGTGGCGGCATAGGCCCCCGACCAGGCGTCGAAGTGGTCCTGGTCGCGCAGCTTCAGCTCGTCGTGCGCCAGGTAGCGCATCATGGTGTAAAGCTCGACCAGCGAGTTAGATACCGGAGTGCCGGTCAGGAATGCCACGCCACCCTTGCGGCCCAGCAGGCCACGGACCTTGACGTACAGGTCGAAGGCGCGCTTGCTGCCGCTCGGGTCGTTCATGCCGACTACGCGCTCGCCAGAGGTGGCGTACTCCAGGTTCTTGAACTCATGCGCTTCGTCTACCACCAGGTAATCGATGCCGAGTTTCTTGAAGTCAATGCCGATCTCGTCAACGGAGCGCTCGCCAAGTGCCTGCAGCTTGTCCTTGTACTTCTCCAGGCGGTCGCGCATCTGCGTCAGCGTGCGCCCGCTTTCCTTGGCCTCGCGGGCCTGCTCCATCGCCTCTTCAAGCGAGCGGATATTCTCGTCAATGATGGCCTTCTGGTCATCCTGCAGGTTCTCAATGAAGCCCAGCGAGGTATGGCCAACGATCACGGCGTCATAGTCGCCGGTGGCAATGCGAGCAAACAGGCGGCGGCGGTTCTTCTTGGCGAAGTCAGCCGGGGTCGCGGCCAGCACCTTGGCGCCTGGGTACATTTTGTAGAAGTCGCGCGCCCACTGCACAACCAGGTGGTTTGGAACGGCAATCATCGGCTTGCGGGACAGGCCAAGGCGGCGACGCTCCTTAACACCCATGATGGCGGTGAAAGTCTTACCGGCGCCGACAACATGGTCGGCCAGCATGGTAATGGACTGGATCATGCGCCAAGCCGCGTCCAGCTGCGTGCGGCGCGGGACAATCGACGGGTTTGCACCGACCAGGCGCATGTACTTCTTGCCGTCGTATTTGCGCGGGGCGTGCGTGTTCATCTTCTCGTTGAATGCTTCAACGATGCTTTCTGCCCTGGCGTCATCCGCATAGGCGAAGTCATTGAACACCTTGCTCATGCGCTCAACCAGGGCGTTTACTTCCTTGGTTGCCGCCTCGTCCTTGTAGGACTCGCCATTGCTCATGCGGCGCATGATGGTGATGCTTTTGCCGGACGCCGCGGCATTGAATATATCGATGACAGAGCGATCTTCGTGCTTGAACTGCGCGCCAAACTCGGTCAGTTCGCCTACCGAACCTTCAGCGCGCAGAATGCCCTGGCCAGGGATGGCCATGATCGACGGCGAGCGCACACCAATGGCGCGCAGGAAGTCAGTGAACGCGGTATCAGGCATCCACATGCCGCGAATGCTCGGCTTGATCTGGCTCTTCGTCTTCGGTGCCGGCTGTACCTTCTCCAGAGCCTTGATGTTCGCCTTCAGACCGGCGCGCTTTGCCGCCTGCAGCTTGTGCTTGACGTTGCCAGACAGGTATTCATCAGCGTCAACGTAGTCGCCGCTTTCCGGGTCAACGAACAGGCGCGGGTTTTCACCGGTGGTCAGCGCACCAATGACAGATTGCACGTCCTGGCCAAGCAGCTTGGCCATGTAGGCCAGATCGACCTTGCCGCGCTCGGAAAGGGAAATGTCCAGGGCATCGCTAGGGTTATCTGCGCTGGTGATCTCCTTGTCAGGGAAGTTGACGCGCTTGCTCAGGATGTCGGACTTCTTCGCGCTTGCCTGGCGTGCCGGCACGCCGGTGCTCTTCGACACAGCCTTACTGATTGCAGGCTCAAAGCTCGCTTCAAGGCCGGCTTCTGCGCCAATGTCGCCACCAAGCAGGTTTGCATTGGACGGGTCTGACACAAAGCCATGCTTCTTGACGAAGGCGTCATAGGCCTTGTTCAGGTCTGCACGCTTGGCCTCCATGTCTTTGGCGTCGGCCATTTCTGCGTGAATCAGGTCCAGCGTGCGGTTGCGCAGGTCAAGCATGCCCTTCAGGGCGTCATAGCTCTCCTGGCCAAGCTGCTTGCGCGCCAGGGCCTCGTTGATGCTGCGCAGCTGGTCACCGTAGGTCCATTCAAAGGCCTCCGGTTTCTGCGCGGCATCCACCATGTCATAGATAGCCTGCTCTGCCTTGGTCGGGCTGCTCTTCGGCGTGCCGTCTGCCTTGTAGGCAAAGCGAGCCATTTCCAGAAGCTCGTTAAAGTCCTCGGGAATCAGCTTGCGCTGCTGGGATGCGTCGCGCAGCTCGACCATAGCGTCACGAACTGCCATGTACTCGGCGGCCTGGTCCTTCCATAGGTTGTCCGCGGTGATCTCTTCGACCACGGCATTGCCAGCTTCATCGTCCAGGTCGCGGCGCAGGATCTTCCCGTCCTCGGAAAGACGCATACCACCAACCGGAATATCGCTCTGCTGCAGCATGGCGACCGCTGCCACGTTCGCATCCTGCTTGGTCTGCGCCATGATGCCAGCCAGGTCGGCGAAGTCGCCTGCAATCAGGTCATCGATGGCCTTGCCAAGGTCGCGCCCGTCGCTGTGAACGGTGTACTCGCCCTTGCCTTCGGCGTCGCGGCGGCCGGCGTACATGGTGCCGTCCATAGCGGAGCGGCCCAGGATGTGGTTCGGGTGCTCCTGGAAATAGCGGTTTACACCGATAGTCTCGCCATCGACTTCAATGCTGCCGGCAACGTCAAGCCAGGCCGGATTGGCTTCAGGCTTCTCGCCTTCGCGCAGCTTTTGCAGGAACACGATGTCAGTAGTGACTTCGGTATTGGCGTTCTCGGCAAACGCATCATTCGGCAGGCGGATAGCGCCCAGGAACTTGAAGTCCTTGGCCAGAACGTCGCGCGCCTCGGGGTTGGCGGTGTCTAGGAAACGATGGGTCACAACCATGGCCATCACGCCGCCAGGGCGCAAGTGCATACCGGTCTTGGCAATGATGTAGTTGTGAACCTTCATGCGGTTCAGGTGCTTGCGTGCCGGGCTGCGATCAACGATCTGCGCAGCGCCGAACGGCGGGTTACCAATGGCCAGATCGAATACGTTGTCAGCGAACGGCGCAGCCTGGAAGCCAGTTGCCGCCAGTACGTTCGCCTCCGGGTACAGCATTTTCGCCATGTGCCCGGTTACCGAGTCCAGCTCGGACGCATGCCATTCAGAAGACGCGGCCAGGTCGGCCGGCTGCAGGCCGATGAAGTTACCAATGCCGACGGTAGGCTCCAGCACTCGGCCACCGTCAAAGCCCATGTGACGCGCCATGCGCCACATTGCATCGACTACGCCCTTTGCGGTGTAGTGGGCGTTGCGCACAGAGTCGAATGCGGCGCTGTATTCGTCAGCGCTCAGCAGCTCCTTCAGCTCACGCTGCGCGCGGCCGTAAACGTCGGTGGCGTCTGCCTTCTTCACGTCAAAGACAGACTTCAGGCCGCCCCAGCCAACATAGCGAGCCATGACGGACTGCTCTTCACGGGTTGGGAAACGCCCCTCTGCCTGCACTTTGCGCAGCGTGCGGATGGCCTCAAGGTTGGCGTTGATCTTCTGCCCAGCGGTGCCCTGGCCAAGGCCAAAGTCTTCAGTGATAACGAAGTTGCCTGGGTTCTCGCCGGCCAGCTTGTTCGGTACGTCCTCGCGGCGGTTTAGCGGGCCTTCGGCGACTCGCCCGGCTTCGGGGGTGGCGCCAGACAAAACAGGTTCCTGGCTTCCGTCCAGGCTGTTTCCTCGTCCAGCCCGATCATCTTCAAGCTGTCCATTTCCTTCCGCGTCAGCCGCGCGCAAGCCTTCGCTTGTTTCGGCAGTTCCTTGCCCAGCTTCATAGCTGCCGAGCGGTGGTACGTCAGCCAGTGGTTGATCGTCGCTTGCTGCATTTCGTCCAGCGTCATCTTCGACTCCAAGTTGTACTTTGCCGTCGCGCACGTCCTCAATGAACCGGACGACATAGGGCTTCATGTTCTTTGCAGTATCGGCCCCGAACCGGTCAACCACCATCTTAACCACGGCCTGCATGGCCTGGCGCAGATCCTGACTGGCGGCGCGAAGGTTGGCCACTGCAGAGATAAACAGGGGCTTGGCCTTGGCGTAGGTTTCCTCGTCAAAGGTCAGGCCGCTGGACAGCTTGCCATTACCACCAAACAGGGCGCCCAGGCCGTTGATTGCTTCATCCAGGGCGCTTGCCGTGTTCTTGGCCGCGCTCGCCAGAGCCTTGCCCGCACTGCGCTGCTCTTCCGGCAGGAATGCGCGGATGGCGTCGGCGGTATCGGCAAAGCCCATTTCCTCCAGCTTGGCCAATGCCTCGGCATCGCCAGCACGGGCAGCAGGGACCAGCTTATCTTCAGCCTCTAAGATTCCGGTACGCATTTGGCGCAGACGGGTTTCGGCCGCCTTCAGCTTGGTAGCGTCGCCGCCCTTCAGGCGCATAACGCGCTTCTTCTGCGCGCGCAGCTCGTCCTCCAGGCTTTCCACTGTAGCCTCGTCGGCGGGCTCTGCTTCTACGGCAGGGGCCGACTGGGCGGCAGCGGGTTCGCCGGTTACTTCGGCCAGCACGTCGTCAAACATGCTGTCGAGGTCAGCATCTGCCGGTTTGTCTGCAGCTGGCTGGTCAAACTTGGCGAGCGTGTCCTTTGCCGTTTCCAGCAGGGTAGCGGCCGGGAATCCGTCGTCCTTGGCGATATTCTTGCGAATGGTGGTTCCCTGCAGGTTGCGGCCTAGTGCGTCCAGCTTCGCCGCAATGGCTTCCATTTCTGCCGCCCATTCCGGGGTACGGTCTGTCTCGGCTTTGGGTTTCAGCAGAGGCTCAATGTCGTCAGGGTGCTCTTGCTTCAGAGCCTCACGCTTCTGATCGACTTGAAGCGAGGCGCCGGCCAGGCCTGCACGCTTGAAAACGTCCTCGATCTGAGCGTCATCCATCAGATCAAGCGTCTTGTCGATCTTCTTGTGCCGACTGGCCATCACCAGCTCTTCCTGGCTCGGCATCTGCTGCTTTTGCTTGGCCGCCTCTTCGCGCTGTACGCGCGCAGCCATGCCCTGGCCATAGCCTTCAAGCCATGCGTCTTCCAGGTCGCTGTTGGTGGACCACTCGGGAGCGGCGCGCTCTTCACCAGCCTCGCCAGCCTTGCGGCCCATTTCGCGCATGTCGCGCAGCTTCTGCGCCTTGCGCCCATCCTCGATAGGCACGGTCTGGCGCATGGCGCTAGGATCGATGACGGTCGCAGTGACGCCTTCGCTTACCTTCTTGGTGGTGACGGGCTTCTGCTCGGCGGCTTTCCCCTGCTTAGCAAAGGTGACGCCCTGGCGCTCGGCGATCAGAGAATTGATCTGCGTGCCGCTGCCAGTTACCGGGTCGCGAAGGTAAACGCCGCCCTTGGAGTCGATAGACTCAACCACCATTGGCTTGCCAGCAGTCAGGTAGTCGAAGGCTTTGCTTGGGGTGACGGTATCGCCAACCTTGCCTACCAGTTGCTCGGCGCGCTCTTTGCGGGAAACCGGCTTGGTTTGCTTGGCGGCCTGCACAGCAGCCGGCGCATCGTTGGCAATAGAAATGCTCGGGTCATCGGCCATGCGCTCGATCAGCAAGTCGGTTGCCGCGCGGGTGGCGTCGGCCTCGGTGCCGCCATTGTTCAGCACTTCGGCAGCAGCGCCCTGCGCTTCGGTAACGGCCTGTTGGCGATCTACCTTCTGCGTTTGCGGCTCAGCAACAGTCGGCGCAGCAGCGCGTTTGGCTGCATCCATGCGGCGCTCGATGGTTTCAACCGTCATCTTTTCAATGCGGTTGCCAAAATCGACCTTCACATAACCGCTGCCTACTTCGGTGATGGTGCCCTTGGACAGGCCCTTGCCCAGCACAACCTCATTGCCGACCTTCGACCAGGCCAGGGCCGGCACGCCCTGCTCAACAGTCAAGGATTCCTCGACAGTTGCCGGCTGCTGCTCAGTTGTAACCTGCTGGTTTACACCTGCCTTGCGCTTCTCGATGGTCAGCTTCCCGTCAACCTCGCGGGTGCGGAACTCCAGGCCATCGTTGTACTTCCGCATGTCGGTCACGGCTTCCATGACTTCCTTGCGGCTGCGGTCGGCAAAGCCCGGCACGGTTTCCCAGCCTTCAGGGTTGGCCTTCTCGCGGATCTCGTAGCGCTTGCCTTCCAGCACCACCTCATGGGTGTCTGCCAGCTTCTTCTTGGCAATGTAGGCGTCTGCCTTCTCCTGGCTGCCGAACCATTTGACCGGTGTTTGATCGGCGGCCGGCTGCTGCTGCGCGGAGGCCTCTACGGCGGGCGCTGCGTCTTTGACCGGCATTTGATTGCCGGCCTCGGCGGGCGTGAAGCGCTCTGCAATCTCCACTGCCTCTGCAACAGTCGGCGCAGCGTCAACCTGCTCTTGCGCCCATGCCGCATCTTTCTCAGGATCAGGCTTGGCTACCAGCTTGGAAATTGCCTTCTCGACCTTGGCGCGCTCCTGCACCAGAGTCTTGCTCCAGCCACCGGATGCCTTGGCCTGGCCAGCCAGGTACTTCAGGCGGTCGCGCAGCTGCGGCTCGTCCATTTCATCGTAGGACTGCGGCTTCTTCTCTTCGTCGTCGCGCTTCGGAGCGTTGACGGCCTCCTGCACAACCTCTGCAACGGGCGCGGTAGGCTGCTCGACCATGGCTGGCTGCTGATCGGCGACGGGCTGCTGCTCTGCTACTGGCTGCTGCTCTGCTGCCGGCTGCTCCATGCCTTCCGACTGGATCATGGCCAGGCCGGACGCGATGTCTTCGCGCGGGATCTCGTACTTCTGGCCGTCGTCGCCGCGAATGGTGACAGCTTCGGCGCTCTCGGAGATCACCACGCCGCCGATAGGCTCCAGGCCTTCGGCAGTCAGGGTAACGCGCTGGGTGTCGGCTGCACTCTCTTCGGCGCGGCCGGGCATGGCGTTCTGCAGGGCGCGGCCAAGCGGGCCGGACGGCGCCGGCTGCGGAGCTGGCTGTGGCGCCGGCTGAATCAGGCTGTTGCCGCTGGTATCCATGCCGGCCAGGTCATTCTGCTGCTGGGCGCTCGGCTGGTCTTCCTGCACGGGCGACTGCTCGGCAGCCTGCTCTTCGATGGTCGGCTCTACGCGGCCCTGCGGCTGCGGCTGGCGGGACTGGCGGTAGTCGCTCACGGCATGGCCAGCAGCGCGGGCACCATCTACGCCGGCCTTCATGCTGGCACCAGCACCAGCGCCGACGATCATGCTGTCTACGATCTGCTCACGGGCCTGCGCCCAGGTCATGTCGGGGGTGATGGTGCCCTTATCGATGGCGGCTTGCAGGGCGCCGGTCAGGCCTTCTTGCACAGCCTCTGCTGCGCCTGCCTTCAGAATGCCAGTGAGGTACTTGCCGCCCTCCTTGAGGATGACGCCAACCGGCAGGGCGCTCGGGATTGCCTCGGCTGCGGACTGCGCCAGGCCATACATTGCGGCGTCGCGCGGCTCCATCGCGTTCTTCGGGTCGGTGCGGGCGCGGTCGTAGGCATCGCCGTACACCTGGCCGCCGATGATGGCCAGGGATACGTTGGGGCTGCGGGTGACCATGCCGGCGACAATGGCCGGCACCATTTCGGCGGTCGAACCGATGATCATGCTGCCGTACTTGGCCAGCGGGCCGTCGGGGTTGACCTCTACCATGTCAGCCTTGGCGGACTTGCTCACGCCCGCGCCGTACTTGGCCAGCTCGGTCGGGCTGAAGATACCGCCCTGCTCAAAGGCCTGCTGTACCGCCTTCTGCTGCTCGGGGTTGCCGTCCAGGGTGTACTGCTGGCGAAGAGACTTAACCAGATCCTGTGTGGTGCCTTGCTTCAGCTCGTCATTGATCAGGCCATTGCTTTCCGCCCAGTAGACCAGCTTGGCGTCATCCGGGGTGATGCCAAGGCGCTGCGCGGTGATCTGCATGCTGCGCTCTTTCGCGGCGCCCATGTCCTCACCGGTGTAGCGCATCCAGCCACCAGCAGCATTCTGGAAGCGCTCAGGGATGTTGCCCAGCTGCTTGCCGGCTGCATCGACAAAGCCATCCTTCGGCAGATCTGGACGGATACCAAAGCCAGCCTTGACGCGCTCCTGGTTGGTCGGAGTCAGCGGGGAAGGCGGCTGCTGGCCGTTTGCCTGCTGCTCGGCGCGCTGCTGGTTCTCGATGGTCAGAGGCGAGGGCGCGTCGTATGGCTTCTGCAGGTTGCGCTGTGCAGCCTCCAGCTGGTTGCCTGTGGCGGCCTCCATCAGGCGATCACCTGCGGATTGCTCGGCCGGCGCCTCTGCGGCAGGCGCCTGCTGTGCGTACAGGCTCTCGTAGTAGTCGGCATAGCCATTGGCCTTGCCGATCACTTCCAAGCCGTAACGGGCAGTCTTCGGCCCCCACTGGCGACGGTCAGGGCCTGCAAAGTGCTCCTTGACCGCATCTTCCATGGCATAGCCCTTGTCAAGGCGCTCGCGCAGCTGCATTGCTGCTGCCTCGACGGACTGTGCGGGATCGTAGGGGTTGATACCGAGGCGCTGCGCGGTGGTGTCCAGGTACTGCATCAGGCCCTTGGCCTGGCCCCACTTGGTTTGCTGGCCGACGGCGCGCGGGTTGAAGCCGGATTCCTGGTCAGCCAGTGCAAGCAGCACGTTGACCGGTACCTGATACTTGTTCGCCGCCTGCTCAAACAGCGGCAGCATGTCTTGAGGCGCAGCAATGCTCTGCTTGCCATCGATAGACGGCTGGCGCTGGCCGTATTCGCCTCCCTCCGTCTGGACTTCTGGAATCGCTACCGGGGTGGTTTGCGACAGAACTTGCTCAAGCGGAGTCAGCGGCGCTTTGCTCACGGCCTTACCTCATCGAATTGTCAGTAGCGCATCACCGGCGCTGGTACGCGCGATTGTACAGCAGGTTGCTGGGAATTTCCGCCCTTCAGCATCTTCAGTTGCTCTTCCACTACGCGCTCTTGCTCGACCAGCGGGAGATCGTTGAAGACGGGATCAGTACGGCGCATCAGCTTGTTGTTCTCGGCCACCTTCTGGCCTTCCTTGCGCAGCTGCAGGTAAATCTGCTTGCGTAGGTCGGTGTCGCTGGTGGTCTTGGCGGTGTTGTTGCCGCCCATGCGCAGCTCTTCGGCCTTTTCGGCACGGGTCAGATTGGACTTGTTGTTGTCGCGCTGAATGCCGTAGCCCTGCTTCATGCCTTCAAGCTGAACGTCACGGGCAAACTTTCGATCTTCCTTGGCAATGTCAGCCTTGGCGGTCTGCGCAGCGTCGTACATGGCCAGGTTGCGCTTCAGCACCTCGCCAGGCGCCATGTACATGAGGGACTGACGGCCGATGTCTTCGCCGGTGAACTCCTGCACATTCTCGTTGCCGTCGCGGTCAACCAGCGTCACCTTGTAGCCCAGCGTGTTGCCGCTCTTGTCCTTGATCGGCTCCATGCCCTTTGCTGTCATGCCGTCGTCGTCGTAGCCTCGGTTGTTGTAGGCCTCGACGTAGTGCTTGGCAAAGCCCTTCTCGTCGCCACTCATAAAGGCGGCCGTGGCCTTGGCCCAGGACTTGGCACCCTTCTGGAACTGCTCGTCCTCGATTGCCTTGCCGATGGCGAAGGACTTATCAGGCTGGCCAATCTCCATGTAGTGCTGCTGGAGCTGCGGCATGACCTCCTTGAAGTAGTAATCCTGCAGCGATCCGACCTTCTTTTCGGATTCAGCCATGGCTGCGGATTGGTCGCTGTACTGGCGGCCGTCAACCTCAAACGCGCGATCAGGCCCGGCGTCGGACTCGACTACCACTTCCTTTACGCCCATGCCAATGTCAGCCTGGCGCTTCGCCTTCGCTGCGTCACTGGCATTCTTGGTGATGTCGCGCGCCTTGTTCTCGTCCATCACGGTGCGGATGCGCTGGCCGGCAGTAATGCCGTCATTCAGCCCGCCCATGAAAGCCCCAAGGCCAATGCCGAAGTTAGCCATTCTGGCCTCCTTGTTTACCGAAGTCAGAGATCCAGCTACCCATTTTCCCGATCAGGCCGCCTTCCTGCTGCTGGCCGAAGCCCATTTCGCTGGCGCTGGGCAGGGCAGGCGCGGTTATATCCGCCGCGCCAAGGGTCTGCTGGGCGCCCTGCTGGACGGCTGGCGCCGTTGCTTCAGGCGTCAGCTTGGGGGCGTCAGGCTTGGGCGGCGCGCCCTTGATGCTCTTGCCCAGCGTGTAGCCACCAGAAAGGCCGCTCATAAATGCGCCGAAGCCTTGCCCGTTCATGCCCGTGCTCCTTTCTTGATGCCCATGCCCTTCTTGCCGCTGGCCAGCTGATCAACCTTATCGCTCAGCTCCTGCACGGCCTTCATGGTGATGCCCATGCCATCCACCAGGTTGATCGTCTTGCCGTCGCCCTTGCCGGTCGCCTTCTGGAAGTCCTCGGCATACGGGCCAATGTGCTCGCCTTCGTCGCCAATGCCTTCCTTGTACTTCCAGCTCTCAACCGGCATGGAGTTGACCGCATCCAGGGCGCCTTCAACAGGCTGCTTGTCTTCCTTGTACTCCTTGGAAGAGTAAGCCATCAGGCCAAGGCCGGTAGCGGTGCCAATTCCAGACATCAGCCCTGCCGCGTTAGCCCCCGCCTGTTGCTGCTGCGCGCTCCAGCCGGAAAGCTGGTTGCCGTACAGGCTGTTGAGCGTGCTTGCCTGGCCTGCGTAGCCCTGCATAGCGCCCTGGTAGCCCTGGCTCATTACGCCCTGGTTTGCCCGCCACTGGTTGTTGGCGTTGGCCGCGTTACCGGTGGCAGAGTTGCCCGCATTCAAGCCAAGGCCTGCAGCACCAGCAGCCTGCGAGGCCATGCCCTTGCCCATGTTGATTGCGTCGGCGCGTAGTGCCATTCCCTGCTGCCGGACGGTGTTGCGCGCCTGATTCTGCGCGCCTGCCGCGTTCAGCGCAGTTGCCGTGTCGCCGGCGCGGTTGACGCCTGCAAAGCGGCCGGATGTCGGGCTGATACCCATGGCGGCCAGCTGGCGACCGCTGGCCTGGCGCTGCATG
>Ga0181556_1003818_pt1 | contig 12669 bp, 7 predicted proteins | sample 011ome_14_FD_148651 | JGI IMG/M metagenome (GOLD analysis project Ga0181556, IMG submission 148651) | Coastal salt marsh microbial communities from the Groves Creek Marsh, Skidaway Island, Georgia - 011505AT metaG (spades assembly) | ecosystem: Environmental > Aquatic > Marine > Intertidal zone >... | reverse complement strand
CCGTACATGCGATATCTCAATGTGTAAGGTCTAAGACCTCTAGTGAAGTGAATAGTGCGTGTTGCGACATAAAAGGCGCGTGCCGTGGCGTCGGTCAACCTCAATCTGCAATCCTGCGACGCGTGTCTCGGTATTGTCCGCCGTGCGAGGCGCCCGGACGGCAGCGCGCGAGGCACATCGCGAGCACGATGGCCGCCGCGGTGCCCGTGACCGTGAAAGAAGCGTTACAGGTGCGCGAAGCGTCGCGTGAAGAGCGCATGAGTCGCGAATGCGTCGTCTCGATTTGGATTGCGCTTTTGCGACTCGATCGCGATGATCTGGGCGGTGGTGCGCGCGACGATGGGTGGATGACGATGACGGTCGGCGCCGATGGTGGGTGTAATGTCGTTGAGTACTGACGCGCGTGGTTTTTCGTGTGCGCGCGATGCGAACGTAGCTAAAAACATGCGGAGTGAACCCGCAATGTATTTCATTCACCAATCTCACGATGGAGAGCGACAAGTACATTTGCGTTCGCGAGACGGGTGCGGTGAATAATGTGGTGATCGTTGACATGCAGTCGCCGTTGACGCCGATGAAGAAGCCGATTACGGCGGATTCGGCGTTGATGAACCCGGTGACTAAGGTGATTGCGTTGAAGGCGCGCGTGGAGAGCCCGGATGGAGAGGTGATGGATTCGCTGCAAATTTTCAACATTGATCAAAAGGCGAAAATTAAGGGGCACGACATGGAAGCAGTGGTGTATTGGAAGTGGATCACACCGAAGATGTTAGGGATCGTAACGAACGGGGCGGTGTATCATTGGTCGATTGATGACTCGAACGCGCCGACAAAGATTTTCGATCGCACGGCAAACCTGAACGGTAATCAAATCATCAGTTACAAGGCTTCGGCGGATATGCAATGGTTTACGCTCATTGGGATTGCTCAAGGTGATGCTTCGAGACCGGCGTTGGTGAAAGGAAACATGCAGCTGTTTTCTGTCGCGCAGCAACGATCGCAAGCGTTGGAGGCGCACATGGCGTCGTTCGCCACGCACCAAGTTCCGGGCAACGCGCTGAAGAGTCAACTCGTCGTGTTCGCGCAGAAGATGGTGCAGGCTGATGGACAAATCGCATCCAAGTTACACGTGATTGAACTTGGTGCGCCTGCTGGGCAAACACCGTTTACGAAGCGCACGAGTGAGTTGTTTTTCCCGCCTGAGTTTGCCGACGACTTCCCCGTCGTGATGCACGTGAGCGACAAGTACGGCGTCATTTACATCGCGACCAAGAATGGTTTATTGTTTGTGTACGATCTTGAAACGGCTACGCCAGTGTACCGCGGCCGTATTTCGCAAGAACCCGTGTTTGTCGGCGCAGAGGCACCGAACACTGGTGGCTTTTACGTCGTCAATCGCGGCGGGCAAGTCTTGTCGGTGACGCTCAACGAAGCTGCCGTGGTTCCGTATATCAGCACTCAGCTTAACAACTTGGAACTCGCGCTCTCGCTCGCGTCTAGAGGCAACCTTCCGGGTGCGGATGTTCTCGTGATGCCGAAGTTTGACATGCTCTTCAACTCGGGCGACTACAAGGCTTCCGCAGAGCTCGCGGCGTCTATGAACACGTTGCGTAACGATCAGACCATCGCTCGATTCCGCAGCGTGCCGACGCAGCCTGGACAAAGCTCGCCGTTGTTGCAGTACTTTGGCGCGTGTTTGCAGCGCGGCAAACTCAACAAGCTCGAGTCTGTTGAACTTGCCAAGCTCGTCCTCGCGCAAAACAAGCAGCAGCTTCTCGACACGTGGTTGGCTGAAGACAAACTCGAAGCGAGCGAAGAGCTCGGTGATTTGGTCGCCCCGACCGATGCCGATACTGCCCTTAAGCTTTACATCAAGGCGCGTGCGAGTCCGAAGGTTGTCACGGCTTTCGCACAGCGAGGTGAGTTTGACAAGTTGGCGCAATATTGCGGCGCGGTCGACTACAAGCCCGACTACATGTACATCTTGCAGTCGTTGATGATGCAGAACCCTGCGAGTGCGGTTTCGTTGGCGCAACAACTGAGCCAAATGACTCCGTCGCCGGTTGATATGGGTAAGATTGCAGACTTGTTTTTGCAACGCAACATGATTCGCGAGGCGACGTCCATCTTACTCGACTTGCTCAAGGAGGATGACGAAAGCCAAGCGGCGCTTCAAACCAAGGTGCTCGAAATCAACTTGGTCACCTACCCGAATGTTGCGGACGCCATCATGGCGCAAGGTAAACTCACGCACTATGACCGACCGCGCATCGCGCAGTTGTGCGAGAAGGCTGGTTTGTACGTGCGAGCGATGGAGCACTACACTGAGCTTTCCGACTTGAAGAGATGCGTCGTGAACACGCACTCGATGGATCCTGCGGCGTTGACGGAGTTCTTCGGTACGTTGAGCCGTGAATGGGCGCTCGACTGCCTTAAGGAACTTCTCAAGATCAACATGCGACAAAATCTGCAAATCGCCGTCAACATCGCGAAGGAGTACACCGAGCAACTTACGATTCAAGACATTATGAAGATGTTTACCAAATTTGATTCGTACGAAGGCTTGTTCTACTACCTCGGACATTTCGTCAATACGTGTGAAGACAAGGAAGTCGTGTTCAAGTTTATCGAAGCTGCGGCCAAGACGAACCAAATCAAAGAAGTCGAACGCGTGACTCGTGAAAACGAGCACTACGACCCCGAGCGCGTCAAGGTTTTCCTCATGGAAGCCAAGCTCGCGGATGCCCGACCGCTCATCAACGTTTGCGATCGTTTCGACTTTGTGCCCGACCTCACGACGTACTTGTACAACAACAACATGTTGCGTTACATTGAGGGATACGTGCAGAAGGTCAATCCGAAGCAAGCGCCCAAGGTTGTCGGCACATTGTTGGACCTTGAGTGCCCGGATGACTTCATCAAGACGCTCATCTTGTCTGTGCGTTCGTTGTTGCCAGTCGCGCCTCTGGTGGAAGAAGTCGAAAAGCGTAACCGCTTGAAGATTCTCACGCAGTTCCTCGAGCACCTCGTGAATGAAGGCAGCGTCGATCCGCAAGTGCACAACGCCATGGGTAAGATGCTCATCGACAGTAACCAGAATCCCGAGCACTTTTTACTTACGAATGAGTACTACGAATCCGCCGTCGTCGGTCGCTACTGTGAAAAGCGCGACCCGTATTTGGCATGCGTGGCGTACAAGCGTGGTAAGTGCGACGCTGAGTTGGTTGACTGCACAAACAGAAACAGCATGTTCAAGGTTCAGGCGAGATACGTCGTCGAACGCATGGATGCTGAGTTGTGGGCATCCGTGTTGACTGAAGACAACAAGTACTGTCGTCAGCTCATCGACCAAGTCGTCTCGACAGCATTGCCAGAAAGTAAGAACCCCGAACAAGTGTCAGTCACCGTGAAGGCGTTCATGACTGCTGAGATGCCGCATGAACTCATCGAACTTTTGGAGAAGATTGTGTTGCAGAACAGTGCGTTCAGCAACAATCCCAACTTGCAAAACTTGCTCATCCTCACCGCTATCAAGGCGGATCCGTCTCGCGTCATGGATTACGTCAACAGACTCGATGCGTTCAACGGTCCTGAGGTTGGTGAAATCGCTGCGGGTAATGAGTTGTACGAAGAAGCGTTTGCTATCTTCAAGAAGTTCGACCTCCACGTGGACGCAATGAAGATTATTCTCGAGTCCCTTGAAGATCTTGACCGCGGCATCGAGTACGCGCGCAAGGTTGACCTGCCAGAGGTGTGGGTGCAACTCGGCAAGGCACAGCTTCGCATCGGTACGCCCGAGGCAGTCAAGTCTGCAATCAAGTCGTACATCAAGGCTCAAGACGGTTCGGACTTCGTGGACGTCATTCACGCCGCGCAGCAAGCTGACATGTACGAGGACATGGTGCCGTACTTGCTGATGGTTCGCAAGGCAAAGAAGGAGGCGCGTGTCGACACCGAACTCGTGTACGCTTACGCCAAAATCAACGATTTGGCAAAGCTTGAAGATTTCTTAGCTACGCCCAACAGTGCCAACCAGCAAACTGTTGCGGACAGGTGCTTCAACGAGGGTTTGTACGAAGCGGCGAGACTCTTGTACACGGCGCTCAGCAACTGGGGCTGTCTCACCAGCACGTTGCTCAAGCTTCATTTGTTCCAAGCTGCCGTCGACGCAGCGAAGAAGGCCAACTCTCCGCGCACGTGGAAGGAAGTGTGCTTCTGCTGTATTGAAGAGAATGAGTACAAGCTCGCGCAACTCGCTGGTTTGAACATCATTATTCAAGCGGATGAGCTCGACGCCGTGAGCGAGTATTACCAAGTGCGCGGTAAATTTACCGAACTCATCGCCCTCATGGAGGCTGGTGTCGGTGTCGACCGCGCGCACATGGGCATTTTCACGGAACTCGGTATACTGTACGCGTCGCACAAGCCGGAAAAGCTCATGGAGCACATTCGCTTGTTCAGCGCGCGCATTAACATTCCGAGACTCATCAGTCAGTGCATCAACGTCGCGATGTGGTCAGAGCTCGCGTACTTGTACAGATGCTATGACGAGTTTGATAACGCATGTGAGGTTATGATGAACCACCCCGATGCGTGGGAGCACGTTGCATTCAAGGATGTGTGCGCCAAACTCGCAAATGCGGATCTGTACTACAAGGCGATTAAGTTTTACCTTCGTCAACATCCGACGGAGATGAACAATCTCCTCGGCGTTCTTCAGCCTCGACTTGACCACTCGCGCGTGGTTGCGCTCATGCGTAAGGAGAACAAGTTGCCCATGGTGAAGGAATATCTCTTGGCTGTGCAAGGCGCGAACTTGACTGCGGTGAACGATGCGGTGAATGAACTTGCTATTGAAGAAGAGGATCACGCGGCGTTGAAGACCTCGCTCGACATGTATGATAACTGTGACCAGATCTCTCTCGCTATTCAGTGCGAAAGCCATGAGTTGATTGAGTTCCGTAGAATTTCTTCTTACATCTACCAGCGCAACGCGCGTTGGAAGCAAGCGATTGAACTTAGCAAACGTGACGGGTTGATGAAGGATGCCATGGAAGTCGCGGCGAAGAGCGGCGACGCCGCGCTCGTCGACGAACTCCTCGACTTTTTCATCGACCAAGGCAACAAGGAATGCTTCGCATCGTGCCTGTGCACGTGCTACGACTTGCTGACCCCGGATGTCATCATGCAAAAAGCCTGGTTGAAAGGTCTCACCGACTGGGTCATGCCTTACATGATTCAAGTCTTGCGCGACATGAATGGCAAAATCGACACGTTGATGAAGGAAAAGGCGGAGCGCAACGAAGAAAAAGTCAACGAAGAAAAAGAGCGCATCGCTGCCGAGATGAACAGCAACCTCTACGCCCAACTCATGCCCGCGGCGTTACCCGCGCCGCCAGTGCACGGTTTTGACCAAGGTCAAGGCGCGTACGGCGGCGCGCAGCAGTACGGAGGCGCGCAGCAGTACGGAGGCGCGCAGCAGTACGGCGGATATTAGCGTTAGGAGCGAAAGACGCCGCCGACGACGGTGACACCGCCGATGACGACGACGACGCGCGACTAGTCCATTTACACACAAAGCACAGCACTTGAATAACATACAAAATCAAGAATAAATAATCGATCAACCAACCGCGGCGCCGCGCCGTCCACCAGCCTCATTCACCGCCACAACATACGCACCCCCAAGCGTCAAGTGACGCGCGCGCGAGTTCAACCATGCACCGCGCACGCATTGAAATCACCGCATCGTGCGCGCCTGCGCGTGTCGCGCCCGTGCGCGCGCGGAAGATGGCGCCGCTGCGCGCCGTTCCACCAGACATCGCGCAAGCCATCGCCGACGCGCCGTGGCGCGGCGGACTCGAACCCGCGCCGCAGGTGGACGTCACGAACGACATCGTCGTGCGTGGGCGCATTCCGCCTGAGTGCGCGGGGGTGGTGTACCGCGCCGGTCCCGGGCGGACGAGGCTCGGAAGCACAAAGTACGCGCACTGGTTCGACGGCGACGGCTACGTGGCAAAAGTAGAGTTGTGCGCGGAAACGAACACGGCGACGTGTGCGGGGAGGTATGTGGAGACTTCGAGGTGGTTGGCACAGCGTGAGAGTGACGGAGGGAATGGTGCGGACGACACGGTGGGGCGAAGCGGCGTCGCGGTGCGAGGCGCGTGGACGCAAGCGTCTGGATTGTTTAAGAATTTGGGCAAGTTTCCGACCAATCCGTCGAATACGTCGGTAATGGTACACGCGGGTAAGGTGCTGGCGTTGTGCGAAGGTGGGGTGCCGGTTGAGGTGGATGCGAAGACGCTCACGACGAAGGGCGAAGTCATCTTTGGTCCCGAGCTTCCCATGGGGTTCAGCGCGCACAGCAAACGAGACGCTCGTGATGGCACCGTATACACGTGGGGGCTTAAAAATCCACCATTCATCGGGCTCTCTGTGGCGAAAATCGATGCTGCGGGGAAGGTGACTGGTGTCGCGGACATACCGTTTCCTTCAACACCCGAGTTCGCGCTTCTTCACGACTGCGCGATGAGCGAAAATTATTTGACGTTTTTCATATGCCCATGGGTCTTGCCTCCGGGCAACATTGCGGGCGCATTGAGTGGATTGAAATCGTTTGGGCACTCGTTCGAGTGGACGAATGAGCGCGACACGTGGATGGTGGTGATGCGTAAATCAGATTTGAGCGTCGTGCACGCCAAGTACATTCCAAGATTTTCCAGCTACCACGTGTGCGATAGCTACGAGAATGGCGATGAATTATCGGTATTGGTGTGCAAGCTCAGAGGCGACCGTGCGGGCTTAGAGCGTAACTTTGCGGACATGTACAACGCGGAATGGTCGTCTAGGCATTACAACAATTTACACGAATTGAAGATTGACGTCAAAACCGGCGACGTGCTTTCGGACACACCCGTGATTCCAGCCAACGCCAATGGCGAGAAGGATCCATCGAAAATGATTGGCATGGAGTTTCCGGCTGTGTCGCCGCACACCAAAGGTCAGCGCAAACCAAAGTACGTGTACACGCTGGTGAACACTGACGGCGAGCACGGCTACTTCGATGCCTTTCAAAAGCTCAACCTCGAGACGAAAACAGCCGAAACGCGATTAAGCGCAAGCGGCCATTTCCCCCACGAGGCGGAATTCATTCCCAAAGCGAACGCCACTGAAGAAGACGCGGGATATCTCGTGCACTTTGAGTACGACGCGCGTCGCAAAGCCGCAAACGTCGTCATTGTCGACGCGCAACGTTTCACCGACATGCCGGTGGCGGTGATTGAGCTCCCATTCCACGTCCCGTATACGTTCCATGGCACATTTGTCCAAGCGTAGTACGTTTATGTGCTTCACAAGATTGCAATCGTCGCAGCTATGCGCGATTGCCTTGTAACATTACTTGTTGTTGTTGTCTTTGTTTCTTTGCAACCGTTTTGCTCGCGTACGCCATTAATAGCCTCGCCAGAGCTCCATGTCGTTTGCCCGCACCGCCGCCGCACACGACGCGGCGACGCGCACGTCGACCTCACACACGCATGCACGTCGTCATCACTCGCGCAGTCGCGCGTATACGCGTACCGCCGCGAGCGACGCGACGCGAGCCGCAGCCGCAGCAGCGAGCGCGTCGTCCCCGAGCTCACCGCCAAGCAGATCCACGCGCGATGCCGTCGCGGCCGAAGCCGCGGCGCGCGCGGTGAAAACTCCGCACTCGGGCTATCACCGCCAACCCAACGTCGAGCGTGCGTTCTTCGAAGGGTGGTACTTTAGAATCACGTTGCCCACCGAGCGACGGAGCGCGAGCTTGATATACCACGTGTACGACCCCGACGTCGCGCGCTCCGCACGCCGCGGTGCCGGTGCACAGGTGTGCGCACCGAACGGGAAGTATTTATATAAAACCACCACGGACACAGATGCGTTCGAGGCGGCGCCGCATGCGTTGGAATTGCAGCTGACGTACGAAGACGGGGAGTTTTTTAGCGTCGCCGGCGAAGGCTCGCGACACGCGGGACGGCTTACGAGCGCGGGCGAAGCCGCCGACGGGCCTTGGGGACGCGGTTTAGACGCTCGCGAGGTGTCATGGGACATCACCGTCACTCCTCTGCGCGGATGGGGCGGGGGTGCGAACGCCAAACAGGTGTCGCCCGCCGGGTGGATGACCGCGCTGCCGGTGTTTGAGCCGCATTGGCAAGTCACCATGGCGCACGGTTTAGCTACGGGATGGATCGAAACCGACGGCGAGCGCGTGGAGTTTAACGATTGTCCGGCGTATAGTGAAAAGAACTGGGGTGGCGCGGGGTTTCCGCTCAAGTGGTGGTGGGTGCAGTGCAACTCGTTTACCGACTTTCCAGATTTAAGCGTCACGGCGACTGGAGGGAATCGAGGCGTCGTCGTCGTGCCAAACATGCGCGAAGACGTCGGTGCGGTGGGCGTGCACTTTGGCGATCGTTTCTTTCAATTCGTACCGGCGCGACAGGGCGCACCCGAACTGCCGACGAGTTACGGCTCCGAAGCCGTCATCGAAGCGAGCGCGGTGCGATGGGACGTCGCGTGGGGCTCCTGGAGCGTCTCCGCCATTGGCGATCGCTACGAAGTATCCATCCAAGGCACGTGCACGGATGGCGATAAATCCACCGTCATTCGTGCGCCCACGGATACGCTCGATGGAGGCATGGCGCCGCTATGCCGCGAAACATTCACCGGCTTCGTCTCGCTCTCGCTCTGGCGTCTCGACGCGTCTGGCGCGCGCGTCGAAACAATCATCGACGCCGCTCAAAGCACCACCGCGTGCCTAGAAATCGGCGGTGGACCTTGGCGCGGAAATTGGAAAAGCGCGGCGGAAATCCGAGGCCCACTGACGCCGCTGATGAGTTTACCCGTCGACGTCCGCGCGGTTGCCGATTTCCTCAAACCCGCGTTCGGCGACGTCTTCCCTGGATTTTAATCCCGCGTAGCTTCGCCAGCCGCAACCATTCGCGTACCATGTAGTTGCATTCATACTCCATTGTGCTCCAACACCGCGCCCACGACACGCGCGCGTCTGTTGAACACTTTTTCACCAGAATTGAACCGTCACTGTGCGACGCCGACCGATGATGTTCACGCTCGGCCGTCGACCGGCGATGGCTGTTCGCGCGCTCGTCGCGCGCGCGATTCGCGCACCACGACGCGCGTTCGCCGCTGCGGCGCCCGGCGTCGACGGCACCGGCGGCGGTGCGCGCCGACGCGAGGATGAGGTCGACGCCGCTGCCGTGGGTGGTGTGGCGGCTGAGTGCGTCGGGGACATCGTCCGCGTGACGTGCACGGACCTAGCGACGAGCGGGCAAGGGGTGTGCAGGCTGCCGTCGGGCATGGTGCTTCTGTGCGACGGGGCGACGCCCGGGGAAATCATCGATGCGCGCGTGGTGAAGGTGAAGAAGCGCGTGGCAGAGGGCGTAAAGCGCGCGACGGTTGTGGACGCGCCAGATGCGACGCCGGCGCCGTGCGTGTATTACGAACGATGCGGTGGCTGTTCGTGGCAGCACATTACGTATGACGCGCAGGTGGCGCATAAGCGGCGGCAGGTGGTGGATGTGTTGACGAGGATTGGGTTGGAGCCTGAGGCGGAGGCGAAGACGAGCGCATGCGCGTCGGCGCAAGCGACGGAACGGTATCGAAATAAGATGGAGTTTGCGTTCGGGCGCATCACGGAAGGGCGAACGGCGCGTGTGGTGGTTGGGTTGCGCCCGCGAGGGTCTAACGAGGACGTGGTGGAGATTGGTGAACATGGGTGTTTGTTGCAGAGCGAAGAGGCGGATGCGGTGCTGAGGAGGACGCGGGACGCGTTGACGCGTTTGGGTGGGAGCGTGGAAGCGTTCGATCGCACCACGGGCGAAGGGACGTTGCGGAGCATGGTCATTCGCAGTGCGAGGGATTCGCATGGCACGCCGTCGGTGATGGTGGATTTGGCGACGACGGCGGGTGACGACGAGCTTTTATTTGGGCCGCTGGCGGATTTGTTGCGCGAAATTTCAGAAACGCCGCACGTTGTGAGCGTGCTGCACACGTCAGTGCCTCCAGAGCCCGAACTGCGACGTGGGAATAATCGAAATTCAAAATTCGTCAAGGGCGGGCGAGGGGTGAAGGCCAAGTCCAACGGCGCGCCCACCGCCGTGGTCAAGGCGATGTACGGCCAGAATAAGCTCATTGAAACGCTCGACGGCGTGAAATTTGAGCTCTCGTCTGCGTCGTTTTTCCAAACCAACACCGCACAGGCGACACAATTGGTACAAATTATGCGCGACGCGTGTGGATTTAGTGGCAACAACACTGAGGTGGTTTTAGATTTATTCTGCGGTGTGGGTACGATGGGTTTGTGCGTCGCTTCGCGCGCGAAACATGTCATGGGTTGGGAAGTCGTTCCCGAAGCCGTACGCGATGCCAAGCGAAATGCCGAAATTAATGGCATTGAAAATGCAAAATTCTACCGCGTCGATCTGTCGTCGTTGAACGCCAAGCTCGGTGCCAAAGGGTTGCTGGCCAATCCCAAAACTGGCAAGGAGTTGCCGATGCCAGACATTGTGATCACCGACCCGGCGCGTTTCGGCATGGCGGAATCGCTCATATCTATTCTACGCACGATTGGCGCCAAGCGAATCGTGTACGTGTCGTGCAATCCAGCCACACAGGCCCGAGATATGGTTTTACTCACGGCTCAGTCGCAAGGGCCAAATGACGCACGATACGCGCTCGCGTCGTGCACGCCCGTCGACATGTTTCCGCACACGTCGCACGTCGAATCCGTCGCCGTGTTCGACCGCGTGTAAAACAGACGGCAGCGCGCGTGTACTAGAATATGTTCTACTGTACTACCAGTACACTGTATATATTACACTACTCCCCTACAACTGATACCTACTTGAACGTTCATTCTAATGATTTACATTTTCGGCTCTCTTGGCGCGTCGGCGTCGGCTCGTCGCGCGACGCGCCCGCGTCGAAACTCAATCGCCTCTCCCGTCTTTACGTTACGATATACCTCACCGCCTGCACGAACTGTTTTCGTCTCCGAGCGTCGGAGCGTCTGTAAATATCCCCATTCGCTCGCGACTCGACTCACGAAGACGCGGTGCCAACCTTCTTCGCCGCGCGCCCACTCTTTGAGCGCGCGCTCGCAGTCCTCCAACTCAGCGCCTTCCTCGCGTAAGCGCGTAAATAAATGCGCAAACGCACATGGACACTCTATGCATAACTCTATAAAGCGCGCTTCGCCGCCGAGCGCGTCGATGACGCGCTGGACATCTGTTTTGACGTCGTCACGCTGAAGCGAGCTCGGCGCTTCGACGACGAGCTCAAATACCCACGGTTGACACTCCCGCGGGAGTGCGGCGCTGAGCGCGCGCAGGTTGTTCGCCAAGGTCACGAGCGAAGTATCTACGAGCACCCTTCGTCCTTCGATTGAGGTGGTGAGTTGAGCAAAGGCTCGTTCGTCATCCAAGCGAAGGATGGCGCCGAGCGCCGCCCGACGACGCGCGTCTATAGTGTCAATAAATGCCGTCGCCGATGACGACGACGCGCGTACGGTCGTTCGTGAACCTCGTATTTGAACGCCACGAGCGTTGAGTGTTGTCCAGTGCAACGCGACGCGCGCGATGTTTGACGCCATCGCGCGCTTCGCGCTGTGCGGCTTCCGCCGACTCGCGCCGTCAAAGTAAATATTTCTTCTTCACAAGTTACAAACAGCCTTCTACTAAGGTTCTGTCTAATATGGACGTGTGCAACGACGCAACCATGCTGCGAAGCGCATCACTGGGTACATATGTCTACTACTGGCGCTCTCATCGTCGGCCGCGCGCCGCCGCCGCGTGCGCCTGAAACGCCTTGCGTACGTCGCGAACAAACTTTCCAAAATCATTCGTTCGGTTACACTCGCGTAACAGCGCATCGATGACATCCAACTCCGGTTCACACTCCACAATCTCATACGTCGCCCCGTCTAATCGCACACCGAACGAAAACTCTCTCTCCGGCGCGAATTCGTCGACGAATTTAAAAACCAAACGCAACTTCTCCTCCGCGCCGTATTCAAATCTCAACCCCAACCTATCCGCATACATCTTACTCGCGTGCTTCAACGCATCTAATTTCGCCAACGCGCTCGCCCCATTGGTCTTATCGCGCATCGCATTCAACATTCGTCGTTCGTCATCCACCCGAGCTCGCAACGCCGCGAGCTGTTCGGGCAATCCATCCGCGAGCTCCCTCGCCGCTTGCGTCTCCTCGCGCGCCTGTTCCGCCTCCATCTCGTACCGCTCCGCATCCGCTTGGTTTTCTGCCGCTCTCGCGCTCAGCTCGCGTTCGCGCGTAATCAATTGCTCGTATTCTCGTTCAAGATTGTGCAGCTCGCGCTCGTGCGCGTCTCGCAAACGTCTCGCGCGTTGGGCGTTTTCGTCGACCCAGGCGTCGATAACGTCGCGATATTCCTCGAGTTCGCGCTGCAAGTCGCGGGTATCGATGGCGCTCGCGCGCGGGGCGTGGCGGTTGTACATGCAGGCGGTTTGCGCGCGCGCGTGTGGGGTGCGCTCGCGCGAGCTGTGGGGTGGTTTGAATTTTCAGCTGGCAAAAAACGACGCGAGACGTTCGGCTCGCGAAGGACGCGGGACGCGAGTGCGGCGCATTCGTGACGTGGAC
>Ga0181556_1003814_pt1 | contig 12680 bp, 9 predicted proteins | sample 011ome_14_FD_148651 | JGI IMG/M metagenome (GOLD analysis project Ga0181556, IMG submission 148651) | Coastal salt marsh microbial communities from the Groves Creek Marsh, Skidaway Island, Georgia - 011505AT metaG (spades assembly) | ecosystem: Environmental > Aquatic > Marine > Intertidal zone >... | reverse complement strand
ACCGCCGCGCGGCCAAATGTCAAATGTCTGTCAGGGGTACGAACCGCCATTCGCCGCCTCGTCCTATTGCCGATGCGCTCACCGAAAACGCCCACGAACACGCCCAACGCGTCGGCGACGACGGGCGGGAAAACGACGACGATGACGAGTCCACTCGCGCTCGACATCCACGCGTTCGCATCGTTACGCGTCGGCGACGATATCGACGACGGCGCCGAAGGCGATGTCGACGATGTCCCATCGTCTTCGGTGGCTTCAGACGCTTCAACGACGACGACGACGACGACGACGACGACGACGACGACGACGACGAGGGCTGAACCACCGCGCGCATTTGCGCCTAAAAAGTTCCATAGCCCCACGGACAGCGCGTTGAGCCCGGCGTCGAAATTCGTCGCGCGCAAGGCGCGCCATCATCAGCAGCATCACCCGCGTCGACCGATGGGCGCGCTCGACGACAACCGGGACGCGGCGGATGCCGTCGCGATGCCACGTCCGGCGTCGCGCTTCGCCCCGTAAACACAACACGCAATCACACATACGACGACGACGACCACCACCACCACCACCACACACATTCTTTCACATCGTAACACACACCTTGTACAATACAACACTGAGCGCATCTCTTTCACAATTAACACCCTGGTTCCAGAATCACCGCTGAAGACCTCACTCGTCGACGCGCGCACGCATCCCAATCGGCGCGCGCACGACTCTCGCATACGCACCGCACTCGTCGGTTGACACGCGACGACGAGAGCCTCGCATCATCGACGATCGACGATCGACGTCGCGACGCAACGTTTTGATTTCGAATCGCATCCGAGTCGCATCGGCATTCATTCCCCTCGCCACGCATGCCGGTGTTCGTGGGCGGCGCCCTGGGTGGGGCGGATTTGATGAACGACGATGAGGCGTTCACGGATGGCGTACTCGCGCGTCGACGGTCGACCGTGCGGTACGGGGAGACGACGGGTGAGAAGGAGACGACGGCGTCGCCGTTGCGTCGGGTGAGGTGGGTGCAATTGGAATTGGCGCGAGGCGTTCGCGCGCGTCGTATTCGTTGTGTTCGTCATCGTCGCGTGTATGTGTTCGTGTTGTCGCGTGTACTGATTGTGAGTGTGTGATTGTGTTCGTGTAGGTATCGCACGAACGATGACGCGAAGACGCGCGCGCACGCGTTGTGGACCAAGGTGCGCGTGGTGGTGTTGTTGAACCAATTGTTGAGCGCGGTGCGTCGAGGCGAACGACGCAAAAGGATTGAAGCCAAGGATCAATTGAATATAGAATTCGTAGCGGTGAGCGGAGAAGAAGTACGAGATGAGATTCGTCGCGTGCAAGCCAAGTTTATCACGCCCGCGACGAAGAATAAGATTTTGGTAAAGTCGCGTAAAAAGGATGTGTACAAGTTTTTGAGCGATCCGCAATCGAGCTCGGCGGCGATGGCGTTTCAGTGCCTGATGTTTGCTCTCATTATGGTGTCGATCAGCTCATTTATCGCGAGTACGATGCCTGAGCACACTGGCAAGGCGAGTTTGGACATTGTAGAGATGGTGTGTCAGATCATTTTCACTCTCGAGTACGTCACCAAGATTTCGTGCGCGCCGAAACCGTGGAAGGCGTTCAAGGATCCACTCAACTTGGTGGATTTGGTATCCATCATTCCTTGGTACGTGGAGCTATGTTTGTCGGGACTGTCGTTTGGGTTTACAGACGTTGAAAAAACGAGCGGCACGTCCAGTGCGCGAGTGCTGCGTATATTTCGCCTGTTCCGAGTCATTAAAGTTTTCCGCCTGGGCAGTCGAGCAAAGAAGATTCAAGTCATTGTATCCGCCGTGTCTAACAGCGCAGATATGTTTATTGTTCTCGGGTTCTTGCTCGTGTTGGGTCTAGTGATGTTTAGCGCGTTGATTTACTTTTGTGAGAAGGGTAAGGTGGTGATTACAGGCGCGTTAGACGAGAACGAGATTGACAATTTTGACTCTATTCCTCGCGCGTTTTGGTGGTGCATGGTGACGCTCATGACGGTGGGTTATGGCGACGCCGTTCCGGTGACGACTGGTGGGAAGTTTGTGGCGGCTTTCACAATGTTAGGATCGGTGCTTATCACGGCATTGCCGATTTCCGTGATTGGCGCAAATTTCACACAGCAGTGGTTGGAGTTTAAGAGCAAAGAGGCGCGCAAGATGACGAGGATGAACATCAAAGGCAAGTCGCGCAACGTGATCAAAGAGATGCACGCGTACTCTCAAGTGCTCACGTCGCTGAGTGACCACGTGAGTACGATGGAGAATCTAATCATGAAGGAAGTTAGCGCGTTGCGCGTCGTGCTCACGGCTATCGTTCGAATGAGTAAAAATTGTACGCGCGAAGAGTTGCGTTTCGCGTGTCAAGCGTTTGACAATCGCTTCAAAAAATTGGAGGACGTACGCGAAGAGTTGGAGGATTTGCAGGCGACGTATGATTTAGTGTCGCACGCTGAATTCGCGGTGGCGCTTCAACAGCTCAAGACCTGTGGCGTGAAGATGCAAAAGTTAGAAGAAACAGGCAAGTTACTCAATCACGAAACTGGAAGCCTCATCAACTCCACGGCGTCCCTGCGCACCCAGTTATTCGCGATGAAGGAAAGTCTCGCCTCAGCTATGGCGCAGCAAGTGCTCGATCAAGAACTCCAAGAAGAAGAGTTTAACTCGTGATGAGCGCACGTTTTAGTTGTATTTAGCAAAATCCTAGTTATGAGCTCTAATAAAACGTGCGCATCAATCACTTTTTCTCGTCGGCGTCAGCCAAGTCAACTAAACCGAGGAAATGCTCGGACGTTCTGAGCAGCGGCGCGTCGACGAGACGCATATTAAACTTCATTGGGTGCTTGCGAGGGTCGTAATCGACCATTTTCAACCGACCACAATACACATACTCACACCCTTCCATGCGACAAAACAAATGAAGGGGCCAGTCCTCATATTTCGGCGCGGTTTCAGCCTCCTCGGCGCGTCTCCACGCGTCCTCGACGCTCTCCTCAGCCATCAACCGCGTGGCGACGATGGATTGAATGACTGGAGATTCTTCATTCTGCCGAGGCTGCGCAAACCATGTGATTTGTGAACCAGCTCGCGTGAATACATTGTCGTACGTGTTTCCGTTTTTATCGCCCACGTTAACGTACAGCGCGACGCAATTTTTCCACTCTTGAATGCCACTCATCTTGCTAAATTTTGGATTATTCACCGGGCTCAGCGCGCGAACGACCGCGGCTTTCAAGCCTCCATCTCCGGGCGGTGGGGGGATGGGCTCACCTAAATACGTAGAGTACACGTCCCATAATCGAGCTTTGAGGGCTTTGAGTGAGTTTGCGCTCGGCGGCGCCGACGGTCGGGAAGACGTCGTCGCCTTTGGTTTTGCGCGCGACGGCGTCTCGCTCTTATCTGCTGACATCTTCGGGCGCTTGGCCGCCTTGAACCCGTCTCCGAGGTCGTCGTGAATATCGAATGTTGTGTACACTGGTGCTGGCAAGCGGCGGACCCGTCCCGATCGTCGCAAGTCATTTTCGTCTACCGGTTCTCGCTTGCCTTTGTGCGCGCGTTTGATTGGCGACTTGGTTGCCGCCGCGTGTAACGCCGCGTGTGCTGGATTAGACGCGATCAGCCGCTCAAGTACGGCTTTATTACGCGCGATTCTTGCTTCACGATTACGCTCGTATTCATTCATCGTGGCTGAGAGTGACGCGCGAGAGTGTGAAGCACCGGCGCAGCGAAGAGAGAAATTCACAACTACAAAAGACTACGCACAGACCCGAATAATCGAGTCTTTTACTAACTTCTATTCCGGACAAATTGTGGCGCGAATCGTACCAAATCGATCTCCCGTAAATAATCGCCTACGTGGGCCTTCGATGATCGAGCACGTGGCGTTGAAGGCGCAGTCCTTTGCGGGAGCGCTCATGGTCGACGGTAACCAACTGGAGTTGAGCGTCGACAGCTTCCAACTAGCAAAGGAGTGATCTACCGATGCGGATAGTAACATCTTATTCGCCGCATCTTTGGCGCTTTCGTTTGACTTGAAACTCAACACACTGGATCGTTTCGCCGTTCCGGCATCTGTGGTCATGCAACTAACGGCACCGATGTGAGCGCGCGTATTGCTTACGCATCTCCAAGGCTCTCGAACATCATTCACAACCTCACCCCCGCTCCAGACGCGTATATAGCCGTCATCAGAGCCCGAGACTAACGAACCAATAGGTTCTCGCCCTTTCGTGTCGTCTTGAAGGACCGCTAATGAGGTAATATCACTGAGGTGCCCGCATAGGGAAATATCGCCGCCGCGTTCGCCGTCGAGACGTAAGACACGAATCACACAGTCTTGTCCAGCGCTAGCCGTCATATCAGATCTTTGAAGGGGCGCTATGGCGGTCACTTTGCCCATGTGTGCATGTGCTAGAGCAACTGGACCAGCGGCAGCGTGTCTAGGATCCCAAGCACGCACGACGCCTGATTCGTCTCCAGTGAGAATACTTCCCACAGCTCCACCTCGCGCGTCACGCGTTGCAAACGCTGTCACCCCACCTTTGTGTCCTCGAATGACGCTTGTTGCTCGATTTTGAGCCTTTTGACGAGCGTCCCAAAGCTTGACACTACCATCATTACCAGCACTCGCCGTGAGTGGAGCTGAGGATATTACCTGATTTACTACGGAGGACGTGAACGAGACGCGTTTTCCATCGTGCGCTTCTGGAACCACATACGTACACGCACCCGTTACTGAATCCCAAATTTCGATCGATCCATTTTGACGCCCAACGAATGCATTCGTACATCGCGGAACGAACGTCATTGCCGATATTGGTGAACTGTCCGTATGACTCTGGCCCTTGGTGACAGTGCCCGATTCCGGCGCCCAAAATGCAATTTCGCCGTAACCGCCGCCTACTACGACGAGTGACGAAACCACACCAGATTGCACAGCAAGCGCCGTTATCGCCGAACAGCTCCACAAACTCGTCTCAGTCACATCCGCCGGGCAACAGTCTGGAATAATAGCCTGATGGCAGGAGCTATTTCTAACGCCGTAATCAACAGTTGTAATTTCTCGCAAATTTTCAATCCAAGATTCAAATGAAATCGACGCGTACGTGTCCGCAGTGTTCAACGTCAAATTCGACTTTTGAATCGTACTCGTCGAGCTCCGGCAGATTTCTAAGACGTCGTGTTCAAGCACGTTCAATAAGAATGAAGATTGTGACGCCGATAGACCAACAAGCGCGAAACAGCAGACGATATCACTGTTGTAACTCATTGCGTCAATACCCTTCAACCATTCATGTTCGTCGTTAAACGACATCAAGGAACGCCATAGGTTCTCATCATCCCATCGAGTGGCCCCGCCAAGCCAAAGTTTCCGAACGTTCGCAGGTTGGTACACTCTCGTGATGAGGAGCGCGTGCGCAATAGACTTTGCATCTCCAGCGGAATCCGCGTGCATGACGACAGCTCGGAGTATCGAAGCAACAGCAAATAGCTTATTTGTTCCTATTTTCACCTGTCTTGCCAGACCGGCGAGAAGACTTTTATAATCGCGATTCGCAGCGTGCTGCGCCAACGCATCAGCGACGGCGGCGTCAGTGGAGGCAAAAATAGGATACACCAAAGCCACTGAGCCATCGACATTGTCGAAACCGTCATCTTCTTGCTCGAAGACGGGATCGCGGTTATCTGCTTCTTCAGCTTGGTCGTAGAATTCGCGTTTTTGTTGCACAAGCTCACGTAACATGGCAGCATCCTTCTTTGTCATCGTGTCGTAGTACCAATCAAAATTCTCGGCGATCTCCGAAGTTTTCAGCACCTTCGAAAGCAAACGATCACTTGGAAGAGAGTCTGATCCCATTCTGCGTTTAATTTTGTCCCTAATCCACGCCCAAGATGCTCGTTTTGCCAAGGAACTTGAATTTGCCAGCTTTGACTCGTTTGCACCGCCATCTTTTTGGGTCACTTCTTGCGCCACCTCCGTGTCGAGATCGCGTGACGTCCTATGCGTCATCGCGTCAATGCCCACGCCTTCTTCAACGACGGCTTCGTCACTGTCGACTTGAATTTCGCCATTCACGTCAGCAGCGCTCGCGCTACTCAAGTTTATACGCGGTAGTAAGGATGCAAACGCGCTTGTTGAGACAACTCTATCAATCCGCGGTTTGGTAGGAGCTACCAAAGGCGACAAAAGCTGCGTTGATCGAAATTTGCCACGGCTGGTACCCTCCTCGTTAGTGATGAGCTTTTGCTTTCGCAGAGTCTCGGCATCTTCCAAGAGGGACACGAAAGCGTTGGTGTCCAATATCCTGGTGATCAGTGTACATCGCTTAAAAGTCGACGAGTTCATGTACTCATGGAGTTTTAAATGTCCCCCGGTAGCCGTTCTCATGGCGTCGTTCACCGTGAAGCGATGTAAATGATTTAACCGCAGCAAGTCGTACCAAAACGTGCTGAAAATACTCGCAATCTTTGCATTCGTTTCGGTTGTAAACTCTGACTGCATTATCACAGGCTTGTCATCTGCACTTATATTGGACGCACCTATACACTCGCGGAGTTGCGAGAGCACCGACTGATATAGCTCGTCTGGAACTTCTTCGATGGCTTCCCCACCATTCGTAAGAAAGTTTTTCTCGTCTAAGTCTAAAATCACCAAGCGTCTATAATCCAAGGCTAGGTCGGACGTGCTACCAATAATATAAGGCGTCGTAGATGGAAGCGATGCGATGTACGCATGCATGGAGCTCGGCAAGCACGGCATGTATACGTGCTGCCAGACCAGCGGATGCATTAACGCGCGCAAAGCTTCGGCGCATCTCGTCAACGTTGAAGGATTCTCGCTCTTAAGCAGTATTCTTCGCTCAGTAGCCATCGCACACAAACATCGAAAGATATCACGAACATTCAAATGGCTAAATAACACACTCTTGCAGTTTGTAAACGCTTCGCCATTCACACCTCGCATCTCACCCTGCCGCTTCGGCGTAAGCACCACGAGCGTTCCGCAAATTGGAAACAACGTCGCGCGCTCGTCCAGCCACACCAATCTTTCAACAACTTGCGACGCTATCACGGATAATCCGGGCAAGTGCGCACGCGTTTTCGTGAAACACTCAACGTACACATGCATCAACGCATCCATCCATGCATCTAACCGAGGCGTCCGCGAGACGAGACATAGACTCGTATCCGCGAGCGCCGCGCGTTCGAGCGTCGCGCCCAACTTTCGCCGACTTTGTTCAGGCACGACGCTCCGAAAGCGCACGTACGCCACGTACGCGCGTACTCTCGGCTTCGGCATAAAGCCCACACCACCTTGTATCGTCGTGGTCGTCGACGACAACGCGCCTACGTCCGACGTACTCGTCTCTGGTTCGTCCTCCGCATCCGCGCACGCTCCGCCCACCCACGACTCCACGTCCACGTCCACGTCCACGTACACGCTCGCCCCGTGCGTAAGCGTCAACGTCGGCAACATCTCCCGTACGACGCTCATCCACGTCGACTCCGCGCCTGCGCGCGATGGCGACGTCGACGTCGACGTGGACGCCCAAGATTTTGGATGCGCATCGATGATTCCCGGCGCATACGTCACGACGCCGTCGCTATCGCGCACCACCGCGCTCGCGGGCGCCACGCCGCACAACGCGATGCATTCCACGCCCGCCGCGTGCGCGCGCTCGCGCGGCGGTCGCGCATCCATCGTCACCGACGCGCGCGGCGTTGTGAAGCGCGACCGTTATTCATCGGCGCGCGTCGCAATGTCGCCGCCGCGCGACGCCGACGCGGCCGCCGCGCGGACGGACGACGACGGCGCTGGTGATGCCGGCGCCGACGACGAGGCGTGGGACACGGCATCGTTCGCGTGCGCGACGATGGATGATTACATGGCGATTACGACGCGAGCGACGACTGGACACTGTTTATGGAACGCCGCGCGCGCGTTGTGTGCGTTTCTCGAGCGCGACGTAGAGGGCGCGCGAGTGGCGATAGACCGCACGGGCGTGCGCGTGCTCGAACTCGGGAGCGGCGTGGGGTGGCTGGCGTTCGCGGTGGCGATGAATGCGCGAGACGCGGGAGCGGTGCGCGCGACGGAGACGGCGCAGGGAGGCGCGTTGACGTGGTTGGAGCTGAATATCGAGCGCAACGTCGAGCGCGTGCGATTGTCTGGAGGCAACGTTGAGAAGCTTGGCAGATTGAGTTGTGGTGAATTTGATTGGGATGCGTTCGATGACGATGATGTGACGGTTGGCGACGGCGCGTTCGCGGAGGATGACTTTGACGTCGTCCTCGGTTCCGATTTGGTGTACGATGAGAGTGGTACGCACATGCTGCCGAAAGTATTATTCGGCGTGCTCAGAAAGCCGCACGCAGTGTGTTATTACGCGCACACGAAACATCGCTACGATTCGCTCGACCTTGACTTTTTTGAGCAACTCGACCTTCGTGGGTTGGCTATCGAAGAAATGAGACAACCGGGCGTGCTAGAAACGCCTCCGCCGTCGCCACCGCCGTTTGAGAGTTTGTTTCCTGATCAACGCATTGCGGTTTATAAAATAACGCGGCGAAACACTGGTGGATGATGGACTGAAGTTAGTCCCATGCGAAAATGTCCCGCGACTTTTCGTCCGCGTCGGTGGACTCGACACCCTCAGTATGAGGTCCGCGCTCGCGGCCGCACGCACTGGCACGCATGCGCCTCAATCGCTGCGCCGAGTGACGCGCCACGGTAGATGGCGATTTCGTGGATTGCGTGCAGCGACGACCTGCGCGGCAAAAGGCGCGAGCGACGACGAGACGGGGCGTCGTCGAGAAGCTCTCGCCCTACACCAACGCGTGGAGATTCGCGTCACGCCACGACCTGGTGCCGACCCTAGCGCGGATATCCGTGCCGTCGGGACAATCACGGACTTTCTCACGAACTCGAGCTATCACGCCGAGGGCATCAAGGTGCGGATTTCGACCGGGGCTATCGGTCGAGTGACGCGAGTGGACCCCGTGGACGACGCGGAGGGCGTCGAGGACGGTGAGCAGGATGACGACGACGACGAGGAGGAAGATGAAGATGATAAAGCCATGTCGAGCGATGTTAACGCGACATCGCGTGCGTCATCGAACGCGAGCGCGTCAAGTAGCGAGGAAACGGTGGCGGTGCGCACGGCGCACGTGTCCAACGTGTCCAAATCTATCCCGAGAGCAGAGGTGAAAGGCCTCGCCGAGAACTTGCCTGGTGTAGTCAACGTCCGCGTGCCGACGCGTACAGGTGGACATATGGGGTATATATTTATAGAATGTATCGATGGCGACGCCGTGAAGTCGGTAATTGCAAAGCTGCATGGTATGGAGTTTCACGGTAAGACGCTCGACGCAAAGTTTGCCAAGAGCGACCCAAAGCCCAAGCCACCAAAGAAGAAAAAAGTGGAGAAAAAATCTACTGAAGCCAAGGGAACGGGTGCAAAGTTGAAAACGCCCAAAGAAACCGCCGGCGAACGTAAGGCGCGCGAACAAGCGGAGGAAACAGAGCGCCGCATCCTCCAGGCGCGCGCCTCCATGGAAGCGGACGCTCTGCTCGAACTCGAGCGCGCCAAACGCAAGCGCGATCGCGAACAAAAAGCCATAGAAGAGCAAGAAGCACTCCGTCGCACGTTAGAAGAAGACCGCGAACGTCGAGCCAGAAATGTCCTCGAACAGCGTCGATTGAACGCCGAACGCCGCGCCGCTCGAGCGCAAGCCGCCGCCGACGCCCGCGACGCCCTCGAACGCCGCGCGCGCGAACTCGGTGACATCACGCTTCCTTCATCTTGGGCACTCGACGTTCGAGCGTTGCGTGATAAAATAGATCGTTTGCGCATCGATGCCGAGCGTGATTAGCCATCATCGTCGCCTAGGACGTACACGTTGTAAGCCGTAGCACGCGCGAAAACTGATACATTCGTGGCGTCAATCGTGACCGACCGACCGCCGGCGGACACCACACGCGCGCGTCGCCCCACTTCCCTCTCTTTCGCGCACGCGTGACACACTCAAGAGTACGTGAGCGCGCATCGTCTCGACTACGGACGCGACCGTGTCTCTTGTATTCGTTCCTCTCGTCGCGATGCGCGTAAGGCGACGATCTCGCGCGCGTGGGCGCGACCGATGGTTCGATCGCGCGATGGGGTTTGCGCGCACGCATGCGCGCGTGTGGTGTTTTCATGCGCGGTGACTGACGATCGCTCGTGTTCGACGCGTAATTTCACCCGCGCAGTGTCTCACCGTAAATTTGAACGTACGTATTATGAGCTCGCGGTGATGCTTTCGCGCGTTCGCCGGCGACGGCAGCGAGGGTTCGATCGCGCGCACCCGATGGATGCGAAAGCCCTAGTCGCGCATCGTTGTTTTTGATGCACCGTGCGACGCGGTCGCGTGTTGCGTCGCGCGTGTGCGTGAATTATTATTTTGAACCGATCGACTGACGCATGTTTCGTTCTGTTTTTGTTCCTACGCAGACCCTCGTCTCGGTAACCTTGGCTTCTTGCCGAAGAAGCGCTCCAAGCGCAGCCGCGGTAAGGTGAAGTCCTTCCCGAAGGATGACGCGTCCAAGCCGCCGCACTTGACCGCCTTCATGGGCTTCAAGGCTGGTATGACGCACATTGTTCGTGACGTCGACAAGCCGGGTTCCAAGTTGCACAAGAAGGAAACGTGCGAGTCGGTGACCATCATCGAATGCCCCGAGTTGATCGTCGTCGGCCTCGTCGGCTACGTGCGCACGCCGAAGGGCTTGCGCGGCAAGAAGACCGTCTGGGCTGAACACTTGAACGATGAAATTAGACGTCGATTCTACAAGAACTGGTTCAAGTCCAAGAAGAAGGCTTTCACCAAGTACGCCAAGAACTACACCAACGGCTCCATCGACAAGGATCTCGAAGAACTCAAGAAGTCGTGCGACGTCATCCGTGTCATCGCCCACACCCAAGTTCGCAAGGTGAAGTCTTTGAAGCAAAAGAAGGCCCACATCATGGAAATCCAAGTGAACGGTGGTGATGTTGCCGCCAAGGTTGACTTTGGCTATGCGCTCTTCGAAAAGGGTGTGCCGGTTGACTCTGTCTTCCAACAAGATGAAATGATCGATCTCATCGGCGTTACGAAGGGTAAGGGTTTCGAAGGTGTCATCACCCGTTGGGGTGTTACCCGCCTCCCGCGTAAGACCCACCGTGGTTTGCGCAAGGTTGCGTGCATTGGTTCTTGGCACCCGGCTCGTGTGTCGTACACCGTGGCCCGCGCTGGTCAACACGGTTACCACCACCGTACCGAAATCAACAAGAAGGTTTACAAGATCGGCAAGGCTGGCGAGGATTCCTTCGGTGCTTCCACGTTCCACGATGCGACCGAGAAGTCTATTACCCCGATGGGTGGCTTCCCGCACTACGGTATCATCAAGAGTGACTACCTCATGATCAAGGGTGGCGTTGTCGGCCCGCGCAAGCGTTTGATCACCTTGCGTCAATCCTTGTTCAAGCAAACCCGCCGTGTTGCGACCGAAAAGATTACGCTCAAGTTCATCGACACGAGCTCCAAGTTCGGCCACGGTCGCTTCCAAACCAGCGAAGAAAAGGAGAAGGTCTTTGGCTCCAAGAAGTAAACGGTGCCATATTCGGCTTCGTCGTCTCCCTCTGGGTTTCCTATATTCGCTAAAACTAGACGTACTTCTACGTGAAATACAACAACTATCCTTAGTTCTAACACGCACACGCAACACCACGCACGCGCACGCGCGAGATTTGAGGCGCAATCATTACGAATCGTCGCTTACGCGCTCGCAAGAGGGAACGTCGCGCGGTGGACAATTGATTTCAACTTACGTTACTGCATCTTGTCACCCGCTTCGTGTACACACGGAGCGCGCGAATTTACTTGATTACAAAATCTTGTTAAGCGTCTTAGTGACGGTTTCCTTCAACGCCGCGCGGTCAGGCTTGTAAAGGAGGTTTTGGTACACGAAGAAGCCCGAGAACAAGATCCCGACGAGCTCGAGCGCGTCTGGCACGAGCGGCAACGAGTCCACGGCCCGCAACGTCCCATTCGCCGCGACGAGACCAATGAGACCGTACACACCAAGCGTCACAATCGCCGGCTTCTCATCGGACTCCTCCCACTTCTCACTCAACGTCGCCGTCACTTCGCTGAGCTTGTCCTTCAAATCATCCGCCGCCGCGCGCGTCTTCGCGACGCCGCGCGTCGCCCGCGTCGCCCGCCGCGCGCGCGCGTTCACTCGCCCCGGCGCCACCGCCGCACATCGCACTCGCATCGTCGTCATCATCATCCTTTTCAGTCTCTGTTTTCACACTACACACCATGCACACAACACACAACCGTCAGTCACCGCCAACGACCATCATCATTCATTCAAACGATCACAAACAAACGACACGCTAATCGTAATCGCAATGCACGTCTCATCGTCGTCGACGCGTTGATGTGATGACTCGTCGTAGGACGCGCGCGCACGCGTCCTCGTCCTCTCGCGGGCGCACTCGCGTGACGACCACACAACACACCGACGACGACGACGACGACGACGACGACGACGCACGCACGACGCACGCACCAGTGGCAAGAAGTGCCGACGCGCCCGCGTGGAGGACACCACGACGCAGCATTCGTCGTCGTCGT
>Ga0181556_1003812_pt1 | contig 12684 bp, 14 predicted proteins | sample 011ome_14_FD_148651 | JGI IMG/M metagenome (GOLD analysis project Ga0181556, IMG submission 148651) | Coastal salt marsh microbial communities from the Groves Creek Marsh, Skidaway Island, Georgia - 011505AT metaG (spades assembly) | ecosystem: Environmental > Aquatic > Marine > Intertidal zone... | reverse complement strand
AGGCCAGTCGTCTGACTGCTGATTGGGTCACCTCTGTCACCTCTGCTGACCAAGAGATCAAGGGCAGCCTGAAGCGCCTGCGGTCTAGGTCGCGTCAGCTTGTGCGCGACAACGATTATGCCAAGTCTGCTGTTCGTGTTGTCCGCAACTCTGTTGTAGGAACAGGCGTCAGGCTTCAAGCGCAGGTGATGCGTCAGCGTGGCGGCAAGCTCGACACACGCATTAACGAGCAGATTGAAAAAGCCTGGTCGATGTGGGGCCGTAAGGACAGCTGCAACACCGCAGGGCTGCTGTGCTTTGCCGATATTGAAAAACTTGCTGTCTCGTCAATGTGCGAGAGCGGCGAAGTCTTTATCCGCATGGTGCGGCAAAAGTTTGGCCGCAGCAAAGTCAACTTTGCACTTGAGGTGCTTGAGGCTGACCAGCTTGACGAGGATTACAACAGCCCTGCGACCAAGCCTGGGAACGTCTGGAAACTTGGCGTCGAGTTAGACAAGTTTGGCCGTCCCGTCAGCTACGCCTTCCTAAGCCGTCACCCTGGTGACACGGCGTTCCCCACGCGGGAGCCTGGCAAGCGCCACATCATTGTTCCGGCAAAGGATGTCATCCATTTGTTTGACCGGACATCTGCACGTCCTGGTCAAACTCGTGGCGTGCCGTGGCTTGCATCTTCAATGCAGCGACTGCACCACCTAGATGGTTGGGAACAGGCAAGTGTTGTGCGTGCTCGTGCAAGTTCTGCTCTGATGGGATTCATCCAATCACCGGAGGGTGAGCTTGATCCAGGCGGCGAGATCTATGACGAACAGCGGGTAACAGGCTTTGAGCCTGGGCAATTCAAGTACCTGCAGCCAGGCGAAACGGTCACCATTCCTGACATGGATTCGCCAACTGGCGAGTATGAGCCGTTCCTCAGGGCACAGCTCAGGGCGCTCGGTGCGGGTGTCGGATGCTCTTTCGAGCAACTCGCGCACGATTTTTCACAGAGTAATTACTCATCATCACGACTCGCTCTACTGCAGGACCGCGACCACTGGCGATCCATACAGCAGATGATGAAAGATCAGTTCTATCAGCCGATTTATGACGCTTGGCTTGAGATGGCTGTGCTTAGTGGCGCACTAAATCTGCCTACTTACGAGACTGAGCCTGAGCGTTACGAGGCTGTGCGCTGGGTCTGCAGGGGCTATCACTACGTTGATCCGCAGAAAGAGATTGCTGCACAGAAAGCAGCAGTGCGCAGCGGATTCAAGACCCTTGCCGATTGTGTGGCTGAAAACGGTGGCGACTTTGATGAGTTCTTGATTGCCCGTCAGTCAGAGCTGGCCAAGCTCGACGAGATGAACATCATCACGGACACCGATCCGTCTGCTGTGAATGGCAGCGGCGCTAGCCAGTACAAGCCGGCCAACACCATCGACGCCTTTGGTGACACGCCTGCGCCTGGTGGCGAGGATGCAGAAAACGTTGCGGAGGAAGATCTTGGCAACTATTAACGGCACAGAGATTGACCTAATGCCTACTGAGGGCATGAGGGAAGAGGCGCAGCGTTATCGCGATTGGAAGGCTGACGGTGAAGCTGGCGGCACTGAGGTTGCAGCACGCAGAGCCACGCAGATCCTGAGCGGTGATGAACTATCTGCCGACACAGTGATCACCATGGCCGCGTGGTTCGCCCGCCATGAGGTTGATAAGCAAGGCGAAGGTTTTTCGCCTGGAGAAGACGGCTACCCGTCTAATGGCCGTGTGGCTTGGGCTGCGTGGGGTGGAGACCCTGGGCAGGTGTGGGCTACTAACAAGGCGGATAGAATTAAAGAAATCCGCGAACGTACTATGTCCGACGAATCGCAAGTAAGGGCCGAGCCCGACGAACTTAGCGTCGGAGATTTTGTGCGCTGGAACAGCTCAGGTGGCACCGCACAGGGCCGCATTGATCGCATTGAGCGTGACGGCACAATCAATGTCCCTGATTCTGATTTCACCGTGAACGGTGACGAGGATGACCCTGCTGCACTTATTACGGTTTATCGCGAGACCGATGAGGGCAATGAGGCAACTGATGTGCAGGTTGGTCATCGGTTCTCAACGCTGACGAAGATTGCTGCTCTGCGTTACGCACCCACGCTTTACAAGCGGGCTGGTGAGACCAAGTTTGAGGAGCAGGAAGACCGCGTGATGGAGTTCAGCTTCAGCTCTGAATATCCAGTAGAGCGGGCTTTTGGCATGGAGGTGCTGAGCCACGAGGATGGTGCTGCTGACCTTGGCCGACTGAACGACGGCGCACCGCTGCTGTTCAATCACGACATGGATCGACCGATTGGTGTTGTTGAGCGTGCCTACTTAGACAAGGACAAAAAGAAGGGCTACAGCCGCGTGCGGTTTAGCCGTAACTCTTTTGCCCAGGAAATTTTGACGGATGTCAAAGATGGCGTGATGAGAAATATCAGCGTCGGATACCGCATTAAGGAGATGGAAGAGCGGAACAATGAGTTTGTAGCGACGAACTGGGAGCCTTACGAAGTTTCCATCGTCAGCGTGCCTGCTGATCCCAAGATTGGGGTAGGAAGATCCTTGCTTCCCACTACTACAATCGAGAAAGAAGAAGCCATTCCGGCGGATTCTGCGGCTCGCGTCGCACCACAAAGTTCACCCGATTCTGAGAATCAAATGTCCACAGCACCCGACATCAATGTGGTGCGCGATGAAGCTTCCAAAAAGGCAGCTTCTGCAGAGCGCAACCGCATCCGCAACATTCAAGAGTTGTGCGGCAAGCACGATATGCGTGACCTTGCTGATCAGCTGATCGAAAACGGTTCTTCTCTCGACGTGGCCCGTGAGGCTGTGCTCGACAAAATCGGCGCTAAGCCGGTTGAGACCGTTGCACCTGTTGACCTTGGCCAACAGACCCAAGAGCGTTATTCCCTGATTGATGGCGTCCGCGCCCTGATCACTGGCGACTGGACTTCGCATGGTGCTGGTCTTGTCCGTGAACTGAGCCAAGAAGTTGCACGCACCTCCGGCCTGAGCGCCACTGGTGAGCGTTCCTTCTTTGTTCCGTTCTCTGCTCTGACCCAGCAACGGGCCACCTACAACACGGGATCTGCCACGACCGGCGGCAATCTGGTTGCTACCGATCTGCTGGCTGATGACTTCATCGAGGCCCTGCGGAACGCTTCCCCTGTGGTTGGCCTTGGCGTTCGCACCCTGACCGGCCTGGTCGGTGACGTGGCAATCCCCCGTCGCTCTGGTGTTGCCAGCGTCTACTACCTGGCAAACGAGACCACCGCAATCACCCAAGGTGAGTCCACGTTTGATCAGGTGACCATGTCACCTAAGAACCTGGCAGCACTGTCCAAGTACAGCCGCCAGACCCTGCTTCAAGCCACTCCTGGCATTGAGGAGCTGGTGCGTCGTGACCTGACTGATGGCATCAACGCTGCTGTTGATTCCGCAGTGTTGAACGGCTCCGGTTCTTCCGGTCAACCCACCGGCATCCGCAACACCAGCGGCATCGGCTCTGTGGCCATGGGCACCAATGGTGGCGCTCTGACCCTTGAGAAGGTCGTTGATCTTGAGACTGAAATCACTCAGGACAACGCTTTCGGCCCAAACATGGCATACATCACCAACGGCAAAGTCGTTGGCGGGTTGAAGAAGCTCCGTGCTGGGGGTTCCACCACTGGCGATGGTTCCTTCCTGTTCAACGCTGATCTTTCGGCCATCGGTCGTGGACCTACCCCGTTGAACCTGAACGGTTACCCGCTGGCAGTGACCAACGCTGTGCCTTCCAACCTGACCAAGGGTTCTAGCTCTGGCGTTTGCTCTGCTCTGGTTGCTGGTGACTTCAGCCAGGCCATGATCGGCTTCTATGGCAACGGCCTTGAGATCACCGTGGGCACTGACTCCGATGACTTCAGCAAGGCTCTGACCTCGGTTCGCGGCATCATCACCTTTGACGTTGCTGTTCGCCAAGCCTCTGCCTTCGCTTCCATCGAAGACATCACTACCGCTTGATAAGGAGAGGGGGCCGGCAACGGCCCCTTTTTTTTCTCATGAAAATCACTTGCACAAGAAACGTGATGGCGTCTGGCACGGCCCTTGAGGCTGGCCAGACTTATGACGTTTCTGACAAAGACGGTGCCATCCTTATTGGTATGGGCAAAGCCGTTGAAGCTGCTGAGGAAAGCAGCACTGAAGCAAAACCCAAGCGCCGGAGGGCCACTAAAAATGTCGACAGCTAGTGTGGCTGGGCGTGCAACCGTTTTGGACCTTGCGCCAAACGATGTTGTAGCCAGCAGCTCAAACGAAACAGGGGTTGATCTGTTGCCTTATGAGGGCAGCATGATCTGCGTTCTTGATGCAGAAGCCGGCGGCAGCGGCATCACCTATGCCGTGAAGATTCAGGACTCTGCAGACAACAGCAGCTTTACTGACCTTTCAGGCGCTGCCTTCACTACCACCACAGCAAACACTGCACTGGTTGAAAAGCTGGTTGTGGACATTGATGATTGTCGCCGCTATGTGCGAGCTGTTATCACTGTTGCTGGTGGCAGCGGCGCTGGTGCAGTCAGCGTTAAGGGAATCGCGTTTCCTAAGTACGGCTGATGGCATTTGATGCGCTCGCTGATGATCTGGGAGTTTTCCTAGGTGACTTCAATGTGTCTGCAACGTCAGGCGCAACGACGGCGAATGTCATTCTTGATCAGCCAAGTCAAGTCTTGGCCGGTGACATGGTGCTCAGCACTGACTACCAAATCACCGCCAAGGCTTCTGACTTTGGCACCCTTACAGCTGGCACCAGCATCACCGTCGATTCTGTTGCCTACACAGTGCGTGAGACACGCCTGATTGATGACGGACTGCTTTGTGAGATCTCGCTGCAGAAGACATGACGACGCTGCGCGAAAACATTCTTGATGACATCGTCAGCAGCCTTGCTGGCACAACTGACGTTGGCACGCGCATCTACAGAAGCCGAGTGGTGCCGTTGCAACGTGGTGAAAGCCCTGCGCTGGTTGTTGAGGCGATTAGCGACACGCCTGAGCAAAACACCAGCCTGCCAACTCTGGACTGGTCGCTCACAGTGCGTGTGTCTGTGATCGTGCGAGGAGACAAGCCTGATGAAGTTGCAGACCCGATTGTTGAGAGTCTGCACAGCAAAATCATGGCTGATCTGACGCTCGGCGGATACGCAATCGACGTGCAGCCTGGGACGACAACGTTTGAGATGGTTGACGCTGATCAGCCAGCTGGTGTGATTGGTGTGGAGTATTTAGTGCGTTATCGCACTAGGCTCGCTGATCTCACACAAGGACCCTGATTACAATGGAGGACGTAAACCTTGGAAAAGGCGGAACTTATCTGCTTGATCCAAAAACCGGGGAAAGGAAGCTGCTCCAGCGGACTCAGCCGGCTCAACCTGACACCACTAGCACTGAGGTTGTAACCGATGGCACTGAGGACGAGTCAACGCCTACTTCTGGCGAAGATTGAAAGCAGCTATGGCACGGATCCCACCCCGACTGGGGCAGCAAACGCGATCCTAGTTCGCAGCCTTGAGATCAGCCCTTTTCAGTCTGACGCTGTTGAGCGTGAGCTGATTCGCGGGTATATGGGCAACTATGAAGTGCTTCACGCTAATCAGCGCGTTGAGGTGACTTTTGAGGTTGAGATGGTTGGCTCTGGCTCAGCCGGCACCGCCCCTGCTTTTGGCCCGCTGCTCAAGGCTTGCGGCAACAGCGAAACTATCGTGGCCAGCACCTCGGTTACCTATGCCCCGGTGAGCAGCAGCTTTGACTCTGTCACTATCTACTTTTTCCAAGATGGCGTCCGCCAGAAAGTGACTGGCGCTCGCGGTTCGTTCTCTATCTCCGCAGAGATCGGTCAGATTCCGACGATCAGCTTCACGCTGGTTGGTATCTACAACGAGCCGACAGACGTTGCAAACGCAACGCCGACGTATCAGAACCAAGCCAAGCCGGTGCTGTTCAAGAACGGCAACACCACCAGCCAGCAGCTGTTCAGCTATGCCGGCGCGGTGCAGTCGTTCAGCTTCGATCAGAACAATCAGAGCGTCTACCGCGAGCTGGTTGGCGGCACCAAAGAAGTGCTGATTACTGATCGTCGCCCTGGCGGCAGTATTGTTCTGGAAGCCGTCACGATGGCAACCAAGAATTATTTCACCAGCATCACGGGCTCTGCTACTGGAAACAACACGTTCCAGCACGGTCAAACTGCTGGCAACATCTTTACTTTCAGCGCACCTCAGACTGATTTGTCTGCTGTTAGCTACTCAGATTCTGATGGAATTCAGATGCTGAACTTTGACTACACAGCAACCCCGACAACATCTGGGAACGACGAATATAGTTTGGCCTTGACCTGATGCGCTAGTTTTAGGGCGAATTATTCCTTTTATGGGATTCGTTCTTAAAAAGTCCAACACCTACAAGTGGCCCGTTTCTGTGGATGTCCCTATCGATGGGGGCAAACACGAGCGGGTCACTTTCGATGTTGAGTTCAAAGACCTGACGCAAAGCCGTCTGCTGGAGATTGCTGAGCTAAGCGGTGAAGGCAATCTGTCTGACGTTGAGATCGCCCGTGAGGTGATGTCAGGTTGGGCCGGCGTTGAGGATGAGGACGGCAAGGAACTGCCTTACAGCATCACCAAGCGTGACGAGCTGCTTGACGTGCCGATGATTGCCACGGCAATCGCTAGCGCGTACTTGGACAGCAAGCGCGGAGCTAAGCGAAAAAACTAGAGGAGGCCGTTGAGTATCTATTCAGCGGTCCTGATGACAAGTCAGAGCTAATGGCTGATGCCAAGGCGTTCGGCTTGGCTTTGCCTGAACCTGATGCGCCTGAAGACTTTGAGATTTGGCAAGACAACTGGCCTGCTGTTGAGATGTTCTTGCGTTGCCAGACGCAATGGCGCACAACGATGTCAGGCGTTTGTGGGCTGGACTATTCAGCTGTTGAATGGCTGTTTAGACTGTATGAAGTCGAGGACCAGCCGACCGTGCTTGAGAATTTGCAGGTCATGGAGGCTGCGGCGGTCAAGATCCTGAATAAGGAGAGCAAGTAAATGGCTGCCAAGTTTGGTCTGTTAATCGACGCCAAAACTAAGGGCGAAAACAATATCAAGCGCCTTGGCAACTCCATGCAGGGGGTTGAGGGCAAGGCCAAGAACCTTGGCATGGCCGTGCGTGGCGTTGGCAGCGCGTTTAAGGCGTTGTTTGCTGCTGCTGCTGTTGCAGGGTTTAGCGCGTTTGTAAAAGGTGCAATTGATTCAGCTGATGCTTTTGGCAAGCTCAGCACCAGGACAGGCATTGCGGCTGACAAGCTGCAGGCATACGCCAACGCAGGCAAGCTGGCTGATGTTAGTCAGAGCGACCTTGAGACAGGTCTGCGGACGCTGGCACGCACGCAGGGTGAGGCGGCTGATGGCGTAAAAACCTACTCAGAGGCTTACGCAAAGCTGGGGCTGAGCGTTAAGAAAGCAGACGGCAGTCTTAAGCCTTCTGATCAGTTGCTGGGCGAGATTGCAGACAAGTTTGCAGATCTGCCCAATGGCCCAGAGAAGGCAGCTATTGCAATGGACATCTTCGGCCGTTCTGGCTCAAAGCTGATCACGTTGCTGAATGGTGGCACTGAAGCTCTTGAGCGTTTCAACTACGAAACCAGCGAGAACTTTGCGCAGAACGCAGAGTATTTCAACGACCAGATCTCAATCCTGCAGATTCAGTTTGAAGGCTTCAGGATGCAGCTGGCTGACGCACTGCTGCCTGCATTGAACGCCATTCTTGAGGTGTTCAGCGATCTGTTTGACAGCGGCACTGATTTTGGCCCGTTGTTCAAAACCATTGAGGTCGGCGTGCGTGGTGTTGGCGCGGTTGTTTTAGGTCTTGTTCAGTCAATGAGGTTCTTCACAAGAGTCCTCACAGATTTGGTGGCCATTGCAAACCTTGTCAGGCAGGGCAAGTTTGGCGAGGCTCTAAATGTTGCTCAGGTTGGTTTAGAAGACACGCGCTCGCAGTTCTTCAAGGACATGCAAGCGCAGCAAAAGGTTTTGTTTGGCTCTTCAGAGGCTGGGGCTGGTTACTTCCAACGCACTGCTGGCGGATTTAGTTCTGTTCAAATTGATTCTGGCGGCGCGCTCGATCAAGCGACTGACAAAACAAGTAAAAATACTAAGGAGATGTCTGTTGATCTTGCCATTTTCTTGGCAGATCTTGAGGCATCTGTGGCGGCTGCAGATCAGTTAGAAGCAGAGCAATTCGCTGCTGGCGCTGCAATAGCTGAGCAGCTGAATCAGCAAGATCAGTTAAACGAGTCAACCGACAAGTACAAGATCACGCTTGATCAAATCAAAGACACGCTGGCTAATCAAATGACCAGCGCGATTGAGGGTTTGATTGACGGCACTAAGACTCTCGGTCAATCGTTGTCTGGCCTGTTGCGGACGTTTGGCAGCATGTTTTTGCGAGCTGGCATGGGCTCGTTTATTAGCAACATTTTCCCCAGCGCAAAAGGCAACGTGTTCGCTCAAAACGGCATTGTTCCTTATGCCAAGGGTGGTTACATCGGCCGGCCAACAATGGCGCTTATGGGAGAGGCTGGCCCAGAAGCAGTGCTTCCCTTGCGCCGTGGCCGTGGCGGTCGCCTTGGTGTTGAGACTTCAGGCGGTGGCGTGGGTAGCGTGACAGTCAATGTTGACGCTACAGGTTCTGCTGTTGAAGGTGACGACGCTCAGGCGTCACAGCTGGGCAAAGTCATTGGCATTGCTGTGCAGCAAGAATTGGTCAAGCAAAAACGCCCTGGTGGTCTCCTCGCAAGCTGATGGCAACCTTTCCTTCTATTGACCCTGACTATGGTGCGCAAAAAGCGAGCGCGCCGATTGTTCGCAAGGTGCAATTCGGTGATGGCTACGAGGCCAGGCTGAAGTACGGCATCAACCAAAATCCAAAGGTTTGGACCTTGTCGTTTGTCAATTTGACAGAGGCTGACTCTGACACCATTGAGACGTTTCTCGATGCTCGCGCAGACGATTACGCCTCGTTTGACTGGTCGCCGCCAGATGAGACAAGCACATACAAATGGGTATGCGAGGAGTGGACTAAGTCGATTCCATTTGCGAACCGCGCCACAATTCAGGCAACGTTCCGCCAAGTCTTTGAACCGTAATGGCAGTTGCAGCTTGGGCCGCTAGCACCGCATTTTCTGTTGGTGACATTCGACGTGCCACAACAGAACAGGCGTCTGGCTTGTTCTTCCGATGCACAACAGCAGGAACCTCAGCGTCGTCTGAACCCAGCTGGCCGACAGATATTGGCAGCACGATCACAGACAACACTTGTGTCTGGACGGCGATTGCTTCTGCGTATGAGGAGCTGGCCAAACTCAATCCCAGTGCAATCATTGAGCTTTTTGAGGTTCACTTAGACAACACGCTGCACGGCAGCACTGATGTTTACCGCTTTCATGCAGGCGCTAACGCAGCTATAGACGGCAACGTTGTTTTCAACGGCAACGCCTACACCCGGATTCCAGTCAAGGCAGACGGCTTTGAGATGACGAACACGGGAACGCTGCCGCGACCGACGCTGACGATCAGCAACCTTGACGGCACCATGACAACGTTGCTGTTGCTTGTTAACGCCACTACTGCGGGCAATGACCTGGGCGGCGCAGAGGTTCGCCGGATCCGGACGTTAAAGAAGTTCCTAGACGGTGAAGCGGCGGCTGATCCAAACGCGAAGTTCCCTGATGAACGCTGGTTTATTGATCGAAAGGCGAATGAGTCACGGGACAGCGTGACGTTTGAGCTGGCAAGCAAATTTGATCTTGCGGGCCAGAAACTGCCAAAGCGTCAGATCGTGGCCAACGTCTGCCAGTGGGTGTATCGCAGCAGCGAATGCAGCTATACGGGCACCGACTATTACGACGTAAACGGCAATGAGGTGGACACAGAAGCGCAGGACGTTTGCGGCAAGCGGGTCGAAAGCTGCAAGCTGCGGTTTGGAAACACCGCTGAGCTGCCGTTCGGATCATTCCCTGGAGCTGGACTGACTCAATGATGAAGCTCACAGCAACGATGCAGGCTGAGATTCTTCAGCAAGCAAAGGACGAGTTTCCGCGTGAGAGCTGCGGGCTGATCGCTGTTGTCAAAGGGCGTCGGCGTTACTTCCCGTGTCCAAACATTGCTGAAACGCCTGATGAGCATTTCATTCTTGACGGCTGGAACGAAGTAGAGGATAAGGGTGAGGTCGTCGCTGTTGTCCACAGTCATCCCAAGACCAATCCTGCTCCATCACCAGCTGATCGTGTTGCGTGCGAAAAGTCCGGTCTGCCGTGGTTCATCGTCAACCCAAACACTGAAGGTTGGGGATACTGCGAGCCAGATGGCTTCGAGCTTCCGTATGTGGGACGTGAGTTCGTCCACGGCATTGTGGACTGCTACAGCCTTTGCCGTGATTGGTACGGAAGGGAGTGGGGGCTTGAGTTGCAGGATTATGACCGTCGAGATCAGTGGTGGGAGCACGGGGAAAACCTGTATTTAGAGAACTTCCAGAAGGAAGGGTTTCACAAGATTCCGGTTGAGGAGCTGCAACGCGGTGATGCGTTGTTGATGCAGTTGGTTTCACCCGTTCCAAACCATGCTGCGATCTATCTGGGTGACTCTCAGATCTTGCATCACGTACAGGGAAGGCTGTCGAGCAGGGATGTTTACACCCTTGGCAGCAGTTACTATGGCAAGAGCACTGCTTGCGCCTTGAGGCATGAAAGTCGTTAAGGTTTACGGCGCACTTCGCAAGAAATTAGGTCAATGCCGGTTTGAGTTTGAGGCTGCAACACCGGCTCAGGCAATTAAAGCCTTGTGTGTAAATTTTCCCGGCCTAGATAAGTGGCTAATTGATAGCGAAAAGGACGGAGTTGGTTATCGAGTAACTGTTAGCAAAGAAAAAGCAACGGAGCAAAATGTAAGCCCGTTGATAATGCCTTGGAGTGAAAAAGATGTCTTTAGCATCACGCCTGTGATTGCAGGTGCAGGACGTGGCCTCGGTTCGATTTTGGCAGGCGTTGCCCTGGTCGGCTTAGCCGTTGCATCTGGCGGAGCAACTTTAGGTCTGTCAGGATTTACCTCAGGTGCTGTTGTTGGCGTTAGCTCGCAAACTGCTCTTCTAGGTGGTGCGTTGGCTGCTGCTGTTGGAAATATCGGCATTGGCTTGACTTTTATGGGTATTGCTCAGGCAATCTCGCCGCAGCCAAGCCTTGACAGTACGCTCGATGAATCAGCGCAACTTGAATCCTTTAGCTTTTCAAACGTCGTTAATACCTCAAAGCAAGGCTTGCCAGTGCCGATAGCGTATGGGCGGGTGTTTGTTGGCTCAGCAGTTATTTCAAGCGGTCTTGATGTTGATGAGGTGACAGCATGACGCAAACTAAATACATTGCTGGCGCTGGCGGCGGCGGCAGTAAAGTCGGCGGCGGATCGAATACACCTACAGAGGCTGACGACACTCTTCAGTCAGTACAGTTTGCCAGTGTCCTTGATCTGATTAGCGAAGGCGAGATTCAAGGATTAGAAGACGGCAACAAGAGTATTTTCTTGGAAGATACACCAGTTCAGAACGCGGACGGTTCAAATAATTTCAGCGACTTCACGATTGTCACGCGCACCGGAACGCAAACTCAAACCCACATCCCTGGCGATTTTGGGTCAACGCAATCAGAGCAGGCAGTTAATTCTGAAGTCACTAACGGCACTCCTGTTACTCGATCGATCACAGACACTGACGTTGATCGTGTCCGTGTCACTCTGACAATCCCATCGCTCCGCAAAATTAAGAATGACGGTGACATCGTCGGCCACAAAGTCAGCATCAAGATTCAGGTGCAATACAACGGCGGTGGTTTTAACGACGTTATTTCAGACACGATTAAAGGCAAGAGCAGCGCAAAATATCAGCGTGACTACATGATCACGCTTAGCGGCTCTTTCCCCGTTGACATTCGGATGGTTCGCGTCAGTGCAGACGAAACCAGCACACGCAAGGCAAGCTCGACATTTTTTCAGGCTTACACCGAGATTATTGATGAGAAATTTCGTTATCCGAACTCTGCCTTAGTCGGGCTGCGATTTGACTCCCGACAGTTCGGCAGCATCCCATCTCGCAAATATCTTATTCGCGGAATCAAGGTAAAGATTCCAAGCAACGCGACGGTAGACACAACAACGCATCTAGGGCGCTTGACTTATAGCGGGGTCTGGGATGGGACTTTCCAGGCTGCGACTTGGTGTAACGATCCCTCGTGGTGCCTCTACGATTTGCTGATTTCGAGCAGGTACGGGGCGAATGTGCCGGAAGATACGCTCGACCGTTATGACTTTTTCGCCATAAGCCAATACTGTAATGAGCTTGTAGATGATGGCAAAGGCGGTCAAGAGCCACGCTTCAGCCTCAACATCCTTATTAATAGCCGTGACGAGGTTTACAACGTTATTCAGCAGCTGACTGCCATTTTCCGTGGCATTGCGTATTACGGCTCTGGATCGTTGGTGCTGCTGCAGGACAAGCCAACCGATGCACAGTATTTGCTTGGTCCATCCAACGTTGTCGGCGGGACATTTTCTTATTCAGGTTCTGCGCAAAAATCACGGCACACCGTTGCTGTTGTCGCGTG
>Ga0181556_1003793_pt1 | contig 12712 bp, 7 predicted proteins | sample 011ome_14_FD_148651 | JGI IMG/M metagenome (GOLD analysis project Ga0181556, IMG submission 148651) | Coastal salt marsh microbial communities from the Groves Creek Marsh, Skidaway Island, Georgia - 011505AT metaG (spades assembly) | ecosystem: Environmental > Aquatic > Marine > Intertidal zone >... | reverse complement strand
AGGCTTTGAAATCGACAACCCCAATCTGCTCGTGGGGGGTGATATCCGTGCGCTTGACTGGGTGAATTCGGTCGATACTGAGAATGCAGAGTTCCGCTCGGATCGGTTCTTGGCAGCCGTTGATTGGCGCTCTGACGCGCCATTCCAATTGGCCTATATCGTGCGAGCTGTCTCACCCGGGCAGTTCCACCATCCCGCCGCGTCCGTCGAAGATATGTACCGGCCACAAATGCGCGCACGTACCGCTGCGGGTCAGGTAACGATCAGCAAATGACACGGTGGCTCATCCCAATCGTTCTGGGTCTATGGGCGAGCGCCATCGCGCGTGACGGTCTGGACGCTTGGGTTGATAACACTGTCTTGCCGCCGCTCACGGTCCAAGTCAGCACAGAGGTGCGGGACCGCAATGGCAATTTGTTGCGCGCTTTTACCGTCGACGACGGGCGCTGGAGATTAGCGGTTCATCTGGACGAAGTTGATCCGACCTATCTGCAAATGTTGATCCGCTATGAAGACAAACGCTTTGCCACCCATGCAGGCATTGATCCGCTGGCCGCATTGCGGGCCACGGGGCAAGCACTGTGGAACGGACGGGTTGTGTCCGGCGGGTCAACCTTGACCATGCAGGTCGCGCGGCTGCTAGAGGACGGCAGCACGGGCCGCTGGGCAGGAAAGCTGCGTCAGATCAGGGTTGCACTGGCGCTAGAGCGGCAGCTAGCCAAGGATGAAATCCTGACGTTATACCTGAACCGCGCCCCGTTTGGCGGCAATATCGAAGGGGTGCGCGCCGCGTCTTATGCCTACTTTGACCGCCCACCGCGCAGGCTAACCCCTGCTCAGGCGGCGCTCCTTGTGGCCCTCCCTCAATCGCCGGAGAGCCGCAGACCGGATCGTGCGGCCGACGCAGCGACCCTAGCGCGCGATAGCATTTTGGAGCGGTTGGCTCAGGATGAGGTCATTGATGCCGCAACCCTAGAAGCCGCCACGCGCTATCCCGTGCCATCGACGCGGCACGTCTTGCCCGCCTTCGCACCGCACCTCTCTGACCGGCTAGCGGCACAGGGCGAGGCACGACATGAAGTGACGCTGGACAAGCGGCTGCAAATCACACTGGAGTCGTTGGCTCACGAGGCGGTGCGCGGACGCTCCGATGGCGTGCAGGTCGCGATTTTCGCAGCAGACCATCAGACAGGCGAAATGCTCGCAAGCATTGGCTCCGCCGCCTATAGCGCTGATACCTCGGGCGGGTTCATTGACCTGACGCAATCCGTGCGCTCACCTGGCTCGACGTTGAAACCGCTGATCTACGGTCTTGGCTTTGATCAGGGTCTCATCCACCCCGAAACGATGATTTCCGACCGCCCAACCGATTTTGATGGGTATATGCCGCAGAATTTCGACGGCCTGTTTCGGGGCGAATTGCGTGTGCGCACTGCGCTACAGCAGTCGCTCAATATCCCCGCCGTTGCTGTCACACAGGCCCTTGGGCCACATCATTTGCTCGCGGGGTTACGCAGGGCTGGTGCCGACCCCCAAATGCCAAACGGCGCGCCAGGATTGGCGATTGCACTGAGCGGTGTCGGCCTCAGTTTACAGGACTTGGTGAAACTCTACGCGGCGATTGGCAATGGCGGCACTGCGGTTGATCTGCGCTGGCAGCGGGATGCGAGCACGGGATTTGTGCCGCAAACTGTGATGAACCCCGCCGCCGCATGGCAAATCGCAAATATCCTGCAAGAAACGCCGCGTAAGATCACATTGGTAGGCGAGGGCATCGCATTTAAGACGGGCACCTCATACGGACATCGGGATGCTTGGGCCATCGGTTTCGACGGTCGCCACGTCGTCGGTGTCTGGCTTGGCAGACCAGATGGAACCCCCGTCCCCGGTGCATTTGGCGGTGATCTGGCAGCGCCTGTGCTGTTTAATGCCTTCGCCCGGTTAAAGCCCGCGATAGACCCTATCGGCCCGCCGCCGCATCAGACGCTCTTGCTGCCCACCGCGCAACTGCCCCAGCATCTCCAATATTTTGGCAAACGCAATGAAGTCGATACGCAAGCCCCAAATATCACCTTCCCGCCAGATGGCGCGGTGCTGGAAGGGTCGCTTCTCACGGTCAAAGTCCGGGACGGGCGTGCGCCATTTGTCTGGCTGGCCAACGGCGAACCCGTGGCCCGCACCCATCGCAACCAGATCGAGATCGCGGTTCCGGGCATCGGTTTTTCGTCACTCACAGTGGTCGATGCGGACGGGCGGTCAGATCAGGCAGAGTTTCGCGTTTCGAGTCCGTAAGCGATCAGATTTCCATTTGCATTGCCGCGCGAACCTCAGGAATGTGTAATCAGGTGGCCAATCAAAGGCCATGAAACGCAACTCTTTCAGGTTGCCTGCACCTAACCTCGACCGCCGTTTTCGCGATATAGTAGACGCAAAATTCCAGAACGCAGCGTCATCACGGTCGGGCATCGCGTCACGCGCCTCTTGCGTCATGTTTCCGACCAGACAGGTGCATTGATTTTAGTCAATTGGCGCGTGGTCCTTCCCGATTAGCATAATTTTCGTAGGCACTTATCAGAGTTGGCCTGCTACTCAGGGAGGGTTTCATGCGACTTGCACATAACACATTCGGATTTGCAGGGCTGGCAACAGCCGCTTGGCTGGTATCAGCGTCATCAGGGCTAGCCTTCACCGCCTGTCAGGTGACTGACACAGGCGGGATTGATGACAATAGTTTCAATCAAACGGCATGGAAGGGCGTGCTGGATGCAGAAGCCGCATTTGGCGTAACGGGCCGGTTCTTGGAATCACAAGCCGAGACCGACTACGAAGCCAACATCAATTCTCTCATCGGCGGCGATTGCGATGTCATTATCACAGTCGGGTTTCTTTTGGGTGACGCGACCAAGGCCGCAGCCGATGCAAACCCCGATCAACGTTTTTCAATAGTCGACTACGCCTATGATCCGACTGTGCCCAACATCCTCGGGCAGGTCTATGCCACCGATGAAGCGGCTTTTCTGGCTGGCTACCTTGCCGCCGGGATGACAAAAACAGGGGTTCTCGGCACATTTGGCGGCATCAATATTCCACCTGTCACAATCTTTATGGACGGGTTCGTGCGCGGCGTTAATCACCACAACACGGTCAAAGGCACCAGCGTTTCCGTCCTCGGTTGGGACGTCGATAGCCGCGAAGGACTGTTCACCAACAATTTCGACAGCCTTGATGACGGGCGCGCATTTGCCCAAAATCTCTATGATGAAGGGGCCGACATCATTCTTCCCGTTGCTGGCCCCGTCGGATTGGGATCGGCGGCCCTTGCGGATGAACTGGGCGCCGATAAAATGATGATCATCGGCGTTGATGCCGATCTATACGAGACCGACCCGCAAAAGGGGCACGTCTATCTGACATCGATCACCAAGCGGATGGACAAGACCGTGATGGCCGTCATCGAGGCCGCCATGAACGATACCTTCGAAGGCGGGCTGTTGACGGGGACGCTTGAAAACGGGGGCGTTGATCTGGCACCGTTCCACGATCTGGACGCTGCGGTTTCGGATGAGCTCAAGTCCGAACTCTCCGCATTGCGTGCGGGCATCATAGACGGAACCGTCGCTGTGCGCCCCTAAGCGCAGCGACAGGAGGTTCCGACATGGAAGTTGAACTGCGCGGTATCACAAAGCGATTTGGTCAGGTTGTCGCAAACGAAGACGTGAACATGACCATTCGCCCGGGCGAGGTCTTGGGGCTGTTGGGCGAAAACGGCGCCGGAAAATCGACCTTGATGAATGTCTTATGCGGGCTGTATCGGCCCAATGCAGGCCAGATTCTTATTGATGGAAAAGAGGTCGTGTTTGACGGTCCCGGCGATGCGATACAGGCAGGCATCGGCATGGTGCACCAACACTTCATGCTTGTGCCGGTTTTCAGCGTCACGGAAAACGTCGTCCTTGGGGTCGAACCAACTGGCAGGCTTGATCATCTGGACAAGAGCACCGCCCGCGCCAAAGTGCTCGAAATAAATGAAACCTATGGGCTTGAAGTCAATCCAGATGCTATCATCGAAACGTTGCCCGTTGGTGCGCAGCAACGGGTCGAGATTATCAAAGTGCTGTTTCGCTCAGCCGATGTGCTGATCCTTGACGAACCAACGGCCGTGCTAACCCCGCAAGAGGTCGACGACTTTTTCGAGATTGTGAAGGCACTGCGGGACGCAGGCAAAGCCTTGGTTTTCATTACCCACAAGCTGAACGAAATTCTGGAAATCGCTGATCGTATCGCAGTTATACGGGATGGCCGCATCGTTGGCGAAGGCGATCCCAAAAAACTCACGCGGCCCGAGTTGGCAGAGATGATGGTCGGTCATCCCGTTAACTTCGACCTGCAAAAGGCTTCATTTGCGCCCGGCCGCACGTTGCTTGATGCCGCTGATCTGACTGTTCTGCACGACGACGATCAAATCGCTGTGAATCATGTCGATCTTATCGTGCGCAGCGGCGAAATCGTCGGGATTGCGGGCGTGCAAGGCAATGGCCAGTCCGCGCTGATAGAGGCCCTGACGGGGGTGCGCCAAGTTGTAGCCGGCATAGTCAGTATCGACGGGCACGACATCACCCACGCATCCGCTCGGGCCCGTCACAGATTGGGCATCGCGCACATTCCAGAAGACCGCCAACACAACGCCCTGATCAGCGGCTTTACCGTGGCTGAAAACATGGTTCTGGACACCTATTATGATGATCGGTTCAGTCGCGGCATGCAGATCAACTGGCCCGAAGTGCACAAGAAATCTGCCCAATTTGTGCAGGATTTCGACGTCCGTACACCTAGCATTTTCGAGAAAGCAGGGCATCTTTCTGGCGGCAACCAACAAAAGCTTGTCGTCGCGCGCGAGCTTTCACGCGAGATAACGCTTGTTGTGGCGGGCCAGCCGACGCGCGGTTTGGATGTGGCATCCATCTCATACATTCATGGTCGTTTAATCGACGCACGCGATAGCGGTGACGGCGTTTTGATCATTTCGTCCGAGCTGGATGAGATCCTCGCATTGTCAGATCGTGTTCTGGTGATGTTCAAAGGCCGCTTCGTTGCCGAATTCGACGCCCAATCGGGCCCGATTGATAAGGCCGCAGTCGGCTTGGCAATGGCAGGGGCGGTCACATGACAAATCAACCAATGCAGGATCTGATGCACCGCCGCGTCTTTGGCAGATCGCAGATGGAAGACATCGTGATCGTCCCCTTATTCGCTGTCGTCGCCGCTCTGGTTCTCGGCGCAATGATTATGCTGGCCACGAATGTTGAATTGAGCAGGATCGGTCTATCGTTTTGGGCCTTGCTGGTCGGTTCGGTTGGGTCACTCAACGCGCTGTCAGAAACGTTAACGGCCGCCGTCCCTTTGGTCCTTGCGGGCTTGGGATTGGCACTGGGTTTTCGCGCGGGGTTGTTCAACATCGGGGCGGAGGGTCAGCTTCTGATGGGAGGTATGGCTGCCGTTATGGTCGGTTTCAGCTTTGCAAATCTGCCTGCATTTATCTTGTTGCCCCTCTCGCTCTTGGCGGGCGTACTTGTCGGCGCGCTTTATGCGTCAATTGCTGGCTGGTTAAGAGCCGCCACGGGAGCCCACGAAGTTATCTCCACGATCATGCTCAATCTGATTTCTTACAGGTTGCTGGATTACATGCTGCGCCTGCCCTACGTCCAAAAAGAAGGGCGCGCAGATCCGATCTCAAAATCGGTTCCCGAAGCTGCCGAATTGCCGCGCCTGCTATCCTTTATCGACCCTAACCTGCGGGTTCACGCGGGCATATTTCTTGCGCTCGCGGCGGTTGCCTTGGTTTACTGGATCCTCTTTCGATCCAAACTGGGTTTCGAATTCCGCGCCAGCGGCGAGAACGCCGAAGCGGCACGTTTTGCGGGTATCAGGTCAGGCGTGATCATCGTCGCGGCGATGGCGACTGCGGGTGCATTGGCAGGGCTGGCAGGTGCAAATCAGGTCTTGGGGGTGCTGGGTAGGGCGACGCCAGGATTTTCGGCGGGCATCGGTTTTGACGCAATCGCCGTGGCGCTGCTGGGGCGCTCACACCCGATCGGGGTGCTATTTGCAGGTCTCCTTTTTGGCGCATTAGAGGCAGGCGGTCGCCAGATGCAGGTAAATGCTGGCGTCAGCATTGATCTCATAGGCATCATTCAAGCCCTGATCATTGTGTTTATCGCGGCACCGTTACTGGTCCGATCTCTGTTCCCTTGGGGCTTTCGGAGTGCGGAAAAACCGGACGGAGGCAAATCATGACACCCACAAATGCAAGCAACCCGAAAGAGCTAAAAACCAGCAAAGACAGACAAGCACGCTATGCTGGCGGCGCACTCATTGCGCTCGCCGTGATCGTGGCGTGGTACTTTGGCCCCGACGCGCCGGGGGATGCGACCTTCCGGCTTTCTCGTCCTACGGATCGGTTTGTGCTGGGTGATATGATCGTCCCCGCTACGCCCTTTATCTACTTTGCTACCGCAATCATGGGGTTTCTTGGCGTGCGGCAGTTTTTGCGCGGCGGGACACGGTGGACGTCAATCTCCCTCGCAATCGGCATGACGCTGGCCGTCGCTGCATTCCTCGTCTGGGCGACCGCGGATAAGGCGTTTTCGCTGACAGGTATGCTGCAGGCAACCGTCGTCCGCGCAGTGCCAATCGCACTGGGCGGTTTGGCCGGTGTGCTGTCGGAACGGGTCGCCGTCGTCAACATTGCGATCGAAGGAATGCTGCTGGCAGGCGCATTTGCCGGTGCGCTGATCGGATCACTGATGGGCGGCGTCAGCGGTTTGGTCGCCGCAGTCGCAGTCGGTGGGCTTTTCGGATTTATCCTCGCAGCCCTCGTGGTGACCTACAGGATGGATCAGATCATCGCAGGCGTCGTGATCAACCTCTTTGTGTTGGGCGTCACGTCTTACGTCAGCAGTCAGGTCTTTCAGGAATACCGCGACCTGAATAACGCGCCCGTTTTCAAGGCCGTCAAGATTCCGCTCTTGGGCGATATTCCCGTCATCGGCCCGATGTTCTTTCAACAAAACATTTTTGTCTATGGCGCGCTGATCACGGTTGGCGTCGCGACCTATTATCTCTTTCATACGAGGCTCGGCTTAAGGGCGCGGGCCGTCGGAGAACATCCACGCGCCGCCGATACCCTTGGGATAAATGTCTATCGCACGCGATATATCAATGTGACCTTGGCAGGCATGGTTGCAGGATTTGGCGGGGCTTGGTTCACTTTGGGCGCTGTTGGCCGCTTTGACGAAGGCATGACGGGCGGGCGCGGATATATCGGGCTGGCGGCAATGATATTTGGTCGCTGGCACCCCGTGGGAGCATTGGCCGCGGCACTGATATTTGGTTTCGCCGATTCACTTCAACAGAAACTGGCGCTTCTACAAACCCCAATCCCTTCAGAATTCCTCGCAATGGCTCCCTACATCGCAACAATCATCGTGGTGGCGGGTTTTGTCGGGCGGGCAAGGCCCCCTGCCGCAGATGGCAAGCCCTATGTGAAAGAATAGCGGGAAACAACGACAGCCTGTCAGAAACCCTGCATGAGCATATCAACGGCAGTCGTGACTTGTTCAAAATTCTCGTGAAGATTTCCAACAGGCGATTTCAATATCCCCTTCGGGACCGCCGCCATAAACTGCGTCACCATGACAACGTGTTGTCCCTCGATTTCAAACGTGGGGTTCAATCTATTGGCGGGCATCGGCGCGCGCGACTTTGGCATAAGCGGGACAACGACCCTTGTGTTCAAATCGCTCAGAAGGTCGGTTTGCACGTCAAGAAGAAAACCATCGCCAGATGGATTGGGATACACATCATATTTTGCCATCAGAAGTGACGGAAGCTGTCGAGCGGCAACCCGTGCTTGTCCACATAGGCGTTCGAGCTCCGAAGTGCTGCGGCATTTTCCGCTTTCCATTGCGCGGCCTTTGCAGACGCAACAGCGCTCCGAACCCCCTCCTCCGCCGCACGCGACAGATTCACCTTCAGCTCCTTCGCTTCAGCAAGTAAAGTAGCGTCTAACGACAGGTTGGTTGGCTTTCGCGGTTGCGCATTCATGGCAGGCCTCCTTTTGGCACAATACCACCTAAATATATGCACGTCAATTATACACATAACTAATGCGCATCTATTTCAAAGTCACAACCACCTGACGAGTTCTTCCCTTACCCGGAAAGGATACACGTTGCCCCGTTCGAAGCACACCATCGACTACAACTTCAACTTGACCATGGCCCAGATGATCGGGGTCCTCAATTGTGACCTCAAGACGGCCGTTTTCGGTATCCAATATAACGGCGGCACCGCCCCACGACGTTGGCAAGCACGGGTTAAACCGAACCGCGCCGTCCTCGGGCGTCACCCCCAATAGCCCCGAAACACCAAGCTGCAGTGACCAGCCCGCAGCGCCAGTATACCACGACCAACCACCCTGCCCCGACTGCGCGCCAGTCCCTGAAACGTCTCCCGCCAAAACATAGGGTTCACGCAAGTAGCGGTCCGCACCTTGCGTGGTTGCCGTGCGCCCAATCGGATTGATGATGTCAAAGACCTGATACGCTCTGTCACCATCTTTCATCGTGACATAGGCGGCCCCCAGCCACGTCGCCGCATGGGTATATTGCCCGCCGTTTTCGCGAATACCTGGTGGATACGCACGAATATATCCGGGGTCGCGGTCGGTTGCATCAAAGGGTGGCGTTAGGAGCCGGATCAGCCGTGCCTTCTCGTCAACAAGGTTTTCCCCCGCCGATTGCAGCGCCTTTTGCGCACGCTCATCCACAGGCAATCCAGATAGAACCGACCACGCTTGGGCAATCAGATCAATCCGGCATTCATCATTCGCGGACGACCCCCACGGCTGCCCCTCATCGTCAAACGCTCGCAGATACCAATTTCCGTCCCACGCATACGTGCGGATCGCTTGTACGAGACCCTCTGAATAGGCTTCCCAAAGATCCGCACTTTCATCGCGCCCCAACTGACGCGCAAGCGGGACAAAAAGGGCAATGGTCGCAATTTCAAACCATGCCAGCCAGACGCTCTCGCCCCGACCCTTGCCACCGATACGGTCCATCCCATCGTTCCAATCCCCCGCCCCCATAAGCGGAAGACCGTGTGCGCCCGTTGTCATCATGCCGTCCAATGCGCGGGCACAATGATCATAAAGCGTGCCCGCTTCGCCCCGTTCAAATAGCGCATAGCGATCGTCCTCATCGGACCGGAGATCCAGTGCCGTGAGGAACGGAACCTCTTCATCGAGGATGCCTCTGTCGCCCGTCGCACTGACATAACGCGCAGTGACATAAGCTAGCCAAATATAGTCATCCGAACAACGCGTGCGCACACCGCGCCCCGCAGGTGGGTGCCACCAATGCAGCACATCACCCGCCTCAAACTGTTGACGCGCGGCCAGTAAAATATGTTGGCGGGCACGCATCGGATCATTGATGAGCAGGGCCAGAACGTCCTGCAATTGGTCGCGAAAACCATAGGCCCCGCCCGCCTGATAAAATCCAGCACGCGCCATGATACGGCAGGACCTGTTCTGGTAAGGTAACCACCTGTTCACCATCAAATCAAACGCGGGGTCTGGCGTTTTGACCTGCACGCTACCCAACCTCTCCGCCCAAGTGGCGTTTAACCTGTCCAACGCGCGGTCGACTTCCGCAGGATCTTTCCAGCGCTGCACGAGCTGCGGCAAATCATCCTGATCTGCGGCCTCACCTAGGGCAAAGACAACATCCGTTTCTCCACCCGCAGGAATATCCAAATGTATCTGATACGCGGCACACGCATCGCCCCCTTGCGGGAACCGCCCGCCCAAGTCCCAACGCCACAACCCGTCAGGATCAAATACATCCCCGTCATGCCCAAGAAAATCGGTGCGGTCGCCTGTCAGACTGTGGGGGTCTTTCGATCCCGTCAAAAACGCCGCCCGCGACGCGAACTCCGCGTTCCATCTATTTCGTCCGACAATCGCCTTGAGCGTTGCGTCATAGGAGCTGACGACGTGCGGACGAGCCGTGCTCTCCAGCGCGCCAAGTAACCATTCGGCATAATATGTCGCCGAAATACGACGCGGTTGCCCCGACACATTCTTGAGGCGCAACCGCACAAGCTTAACCGCTCCGTCAACGGGGACAAACGCCGTCATCTGTTGCTCTAATCCATGACTGTTCTGGCGCCACTCGGTCACACCCGTGCCATGTCGGATTTGGCAACTCGCATTATGCCCGATCGGCATCGGCGTTGTCGTCCAGACCGTTCCATCGGCCTCGTCCCTGAGGTAGAGAACCTCACTCGGCAAGTCCGTCACCGGATCGTTGGACCACGGCGTCAGACGGTGCTCGCCACTGTTGATGGCCCATGTCATGCCCAACCCCGCCTCACTGACAAGGCAGCCAAAATCTTCGTTGGCCAGCACATTACACCACGGCGCAGGGGTCCGCATACCCGCACGCAGATGGATCAAATAATCGCCGGTCGCGGGAACAAACCCTCCGTAACCATTATCGAATTGCAGATTGTCCGGTCTGCTGATGTCCGGCACCGCATCATAGCTGGGCGCGGGCACCGTCACGAAAAGTGGCGCGCGATCTTGCGCTTCCAACACCCGATCAAGCATCTCGCGCAATGTCTTTTTCTCATCGCGCAACACGACATGCGCCGCCGCTTGCACGCCGCGCCGCAAACCTGCTGCCAATTGGTCAGCGGCAATCAAATGGATACCTCCGCGCATCCCTAGCAGGCTGGTGGCGTTCGTATCACCAAGGATCGACAACACCTTTTCGCGCAGCGGTTCTTCATAGCTGGTTGCCGCGTCACGTAAAATAACAAGGTCGACCTGCAAACCGACTTTGCGCCACAGACGGTGGCCGCGCAGCACCAAATCCAACAACGCAGAATCCTCGGGTTGCGAAAGCTCCAGCATCAGGATCGGAAAATCACCCGATATCGCGAACTGCCACAAGTCCTGCTGCCCTTTCCACCCATCAAGATCAGTCGCTGGCGTTGTGCGGAATGTCTGATGAATGTGAACCAACAGCGACGACAAAAGTTGCAGCTCCGGCAAATGCTCTGGCGCGATCCCGAGCTTGTCCACGCCGCGTGACGCCTTAATCAACGCATCGTGGAACGTGCGATCAATAGTGGCCTCTGGATACCGCGCGGCGACCCGCAATACCTCCGCTTGCGACGGACCAGCCACCGTCAGGAAAACCAGCTGTCTGGTTTCCCGTGGCTTCAATCGAACCCGCACCTGAAGCGCCATCACCGGATCAAGCGTCCACCCCGCGCTTTCGCTGAGACCCTCCCGAATGCCCTCAGGCGCGCGCGCACTTTGATTGCGGCCCAAAACGCGCTTGCGATCCGTGTCCCATGACGTCACCGCGATGTCCGGTCCGTTTGACGCCAGCTTGTGCAGCAACACTGGCGGCTGCGTTTCAGGGCGACGCGGTCGGCGATTGAAAAACAGCGCCTGCTCGTCAAGAAGGAAACTGCTGTGTACAAACAGCTTGCTGAACGCAGGGTGTCGCTCGTCTTCCAACGGCGGCGCCAGCACCACTTCTGCATAGGTCGTCAGGTCAATCGTTCTCTCCGCATCGCTTTCGTTGACAAGCGTCACACGCCGCACCTCGACATCATCGTAAGGTGCCACCGTGACGTCCATCCGCGCGATGATATCACCGTGGCGGCGGAACAACTCGACCATGTGCTGGTGAAAAACGCATTTGGTTTCGTCATCAACCTGCCCCGTCGGGGCGGCCCCCAAAGACCAAAGGTCGCCACCATCGACATCCCTTAAATAGACCCACATTCCATGCACCGTTCGGGTCGGATCAGGACGCCACCGCGTCAGGGCTGTTGACCCCAAACTAAGCCCCCCTCCCCCGCTATTGGTGATCAGCGACGACATGCGCCCGTTTCCCAAAAGATGCACATGCGGGACAAGAAAATCGGGCGACGGCACCCAAGCTGCCAACTCCGACCCTTGCGGAACATCCACCTCATCCCGCCAAAGCTCATCGGCACGCCCCAGTTCGAGCGGCTCATGCCAAGGCACCCGCTCTTGCAGCAGTAGGTCCATCGCGTGCATCGGCTTTTCGCGCAAGAACCGGTCCACCATCACATTGTCGCAAAGAGCATTGACGATCGCCGCCTGAACCATCCCCTGATGGTGCGCCATAAATGTTGTAACAGGCACAAAGTCGGCGTTCATCGCCGCCCGCTCGGGTGTGAAATCCAGCGCATCAATGAAACCATAGCGGGTCAAGGCACCACGCTGCGCAAGTGCTTTGAGGTTTTCAGTCGCCGCTTGGGGCCACCCGCATAGCGCCAGCGCCGTACCATAAGGCGCTATCACCAGATCCTCTGTCAAACCCCTACGAATGCCCAGCCCCGGCACGCCAAATGCACGGTATTGAAACGTTCCCGTGGCGTCCGTCATGCCAAACGCGGATTCAGAAATCCCCCAAGGCACACCCCGTTTTAGGGCATAATCGCGCTGAAATTCGACCGCCGTCAGCTCGCTTTCACCCAGCAATGTATCGCGGTAGCTGGGCAGAAAGAGCGGCGGCATAAGATATTCAAACATCGACCCGTTCCACGACAAAATCGACGGTTTTCCTCGCAGCCGCGTAATCGGGCGGCTAAAGGCGAACCAGTG
>Ga0181556_1003783_pt1 | contig 12731 bp, 13 predicted proteins | sample 011ome_14_FD_148651 | JGI IMG/M metagenome (GOLD analysis project Ga0181556, IMG submission 148651) | Coastal salt marsh microbial communities from the Groves Creek Marsh, Skidaway Island, Georgia - 011505AT metaG (spades assembly) | ecosystem: Environmental > Aquatic > Marine > Intertidal zone... | reverse complement strand
GTGGTGGCGAAGGCGAAGGCGAAGGACTCAGTGTTCCCATACATAAATCATCACACGATGGAACGCGTTTGATGTATTTATTATCTTCTTCTTTATGATCCTCTTTCACAACCGGCATTTTCTTAGGAGCATTCGGTGGTGAATGCGGACGTGAGGAGATAGGTGAAGGAGTGGGCGAATCTTCACGTTTGTATTTGGTGGTTGCTGGGGTGGCAGTGGCGGCGCTGCTGTAACTTTTCACTTTTGTGGTCTTGGACTTGGTCGGAAAGAGGGCATTCACGATTTTCATCGTCTTTTCCTGACCTAGTGCTGGGAAATTCTTCTCCAGATCTTTTTTGTAACTTTTGATATCAGCGTCTTTGATATCGGCGTCTTTGATATCGGCGTCTTTGATATCAGCGTCTTTGATATCGGCGTCTTCGTCGTCGTCTACCATCAACAAATTGAAGTAGTTGGTTTTTTTTCCAATTGGCATAGGGTCATTGGGAATTACCTGTCCTTTGTATGGCGCCGGTGATGATTGCTCTCGCGGTGGCGGTGAAGAACACATTTCGCGGGCACGTTTTTGGAATTTCTGCGTATCCAACGCTTGGTGATGTTTTTGATACTTCCGTTGAAGTTTGGTGCAGTGTTTGGGTGTATGTCCATTCTCTTTACAATACTTACATGTTTGGTTTAAAAGGGTAGGACAAATCACTTTGCCGTTGGGACCCGGTGCATCGCGAATCCAGTGTGAAGTGTACACTGCTTCGGTTTTGCCAGCGTCTTTGCATACTTTACAAAACATTTCGTTGTTGGTGATGGTCTTTTTCGTTGGTTGTGAGGTGCTTAATAATTTAAATATAAAAAGCATTTCAATTTTTTGCTTTTTATATTAAAAAAAGTATGTTTTTATAATATCTTTCGTTTTTTACATTTTTACATTTTTACATTTTTACATTTTTACATTTTTTATAATAATTATAATCTAAATGCATACGGATATAATCAGCAATACTCGTTATTGTTGCATCTGTAAAGGTTTTTTTATAGGGGACACTTCCAACCGGAACTACAATATCATATTGATTTGTACGAGGCAAATATTCAATAATAATTTCATCATAGGGATTGTCATTGATATTTTGGTTTGCCTTATAACACACTCGTTTGTTTTCATTGGAATTATTTGTTTTTGTAAAAATCCATTGTCGATTCATGAAATCTTGGTGTATAATAGTAGTAAGTGTCTCCATTACTACTATTATTATTGAATTATCTTTAACTCATTTACCGTGTTAAAAATGTTTTATTTTATTTTATTTATTATTACAACTATTATTAAAACGCACTTATTACCCATATGGGGACTCGAACCCCAAACCTTAAGATTAGAAGTCTTACGCGCTATCCAATTGCGCTATACGGGCTAGTTTGTTGTTGTTATGCATAATAATAATAATAATAATAAAAATAATAATAAAAATAATAATAAAAATAATAATAATAAAAACAATAATCTCCTCAACTGGATTTGAACCAGTGACCTAAAGATGCCTTTTAACTACTACAGTCTTCCGCTCTACCACTGAGCTATAAGGAGGTTTTTTTGTTTTATGATTTTTATTATTCTTTGGGAACTGTGGGGTTCGAACCCACGCGGATATGTTCCATTGGGTCTTAAATCCAACGCCTTAACCACTCGGCCAAATTCCCATTTCTTTTTTTTTACACCATTGGACATTTAAAATGTCCAATGTAACGTTGCCTCTGTGACCGATAACTCGCCGACTAGTCAGCATTTTAAATGCACAAAGGTGTAAACCCTTTATTTTATACCCTTGCCCTGTATATATTTTTATACTTCCCTTTTTGAGTGTCTACTGCTTCTGTGCTTCTACTGCTTCTGTGCTTCTACTGCGTTTGCTTCTACTGCGTTTGCTTCTACTGCGTTTGCTTCTACTGCGTTTGCTTCTACTGCTTCTGTGCTTCTACTGCTTCTGTGCTTCTACTGCGTTTGCTTATACGGTGCCTATGCCATTAAAAAGATAAGGTATGAAGATGAAAAGGAAAAGGAAAAGGAAAAGGAAAAAGAGATGAGAGATGGTTAGTATTATTATTATTAATAATATAATAAATTTATTACATTTGACCATTTTCAACTCATTTTTTATTAAAAATAAATCATTGGTCGCTATATAATAAATACGTATATGCTATTATAAATCCAATAATTTTATATAATTGGATTTGAATAATTCACATTATACTCGTGAGTTTTTTTAAGGGCGGTGAGTCTCATTTATAACTCACACTATTATTAGTGCATATATCTTTAAATTAATTTAATACATATATTATAATTATTATTATTTAAATTTATATTTATAAATGTAAGAAGAGATAAAATCTATTCATGTCAGAGTATTCAGAAATTCAAAATAAAATTGAAAATGGGTCAAATAACAGTGATGTTAATAATAAATATTACGTTAGTGAAGCAGAAATGGCAATGTTAATTGATAGTATGGTTTCATATGAAAATGAGGATGATATGGAATCAAAACCTATATTTAAACATGATATGATTGCTGCAAATAATGAACGTATTATTATCCAACAAAAGTGTCCATTTGATGAAAAGGAATGTTCAATATGTTTAACTACACTCTTTCATAAACAAGTTGCGTATTTACCGTGTAAACATTATTTTCATTCTTCTTGTTTAACAGAGGCATTTAATAATAGATTGTATACATGTCCTTTGTGTCGCACTGATTTAAATAAGGTATTGAATAAAATTGGATTTAAATTTCCACCGGCAGAACCAGAACAGATTACTGATTTAGATTTAGACCTTATTTATCGTTTGATTGAATCATCTGTTTATTATCCGTTTGGCAATGCTAATGCCGTTGGCAATGCTAATGCCGTTGGCGATGCTAATCCCGTTGGCGATTATCCATTGTTATATTTTTATAGACTTGAATTTAATATTGATGATATTGAGCAAATGATGGGAATTATTGATAGTGTTTATGGCAATTCGTCTGATAATGGCGGCGGCGTCGGCGGTGGCATCGGCGGTGGCGTCGGCGAGTAGGTATTTTCAATAAAGGGTATTAATTTATAAAAGGCAATACCAAATGTTATACCAATTGCACTACCCACTATTAATTGTTTTATAGAATGACGTTGTGTTATATAGCGTTGCCAAAGTGTAATACCCGATTGAATTATACAAAGCATTGATAGAAATGGTTCTTGAAAGTAAAGTATTATAAAGATTAATTCCGACATAACTGCCTGTGCATGTCCTGACGGCATTCCGTAATTTCTATGAATAGTAAAATAATTACTTATTGATGGCACAAGACTTTTAAAATTTTCGTTTTTATCGCTATCGGGTCGTGGATGTTTTAATATATTTTTTATTGTAATGTTTATTAAATGACTGATAAATTGCCACACAATAACGTAAATATATAAATTTATATTGATTGATGATTGAATTGTTCTTGTAAACATAAGCAAAATTACAAATAATAATGTATTTGGACCATTATATCCAATATGAGAGAGATAAGAATTTATCATATATATTTATTCATTTATTTATTATTTATTATTTATACTGTATTAATTAGTATAGTATATTTTTTTATATATCTATTATATAATACATATATGCATACACGGAAGGATTTTTTAACCGGGAGAAAACCGAGTTTGCGTCGTATGGTTGGAAAAGGAAAAGGAAAAGGGACGCGTAAGATTCGTTCTATAAATAAGACCAAAAAAGGTCGTTTAGCAACAATGATTGTGCCAACTTTTTTACACATGTTAAATACTGTGAAATTATACCACTGGAAAACCACAAGTTATTCAACCCATAAAGCAACGGACGAATTGTATGCAAAAATGGGCGAATTAACTGACCATTTTGTTGAAGTGATGCTCGGTAAAGAAGAGATGGGCGGACGCGGTAAATTATTAAACGGGAGTCCTCGTGAAAACGTGTATGTATTAAATCTCACTTTATACAGTTCTAATACTGAATTTCAAAAACAAATTGGGTATTATAAAACCTTTTTAATTAACTTATCGAATGATGCAGTATTTAATTCGGGATTGAATGTGGATTTACTGGCAGTTCGCGATGAATTGTTAGCAGAGTTGAATAAATTCTTATATTTATTGTCCTTGCATTAATATTTATCATTCATTTTTGTAATTGTAATAATATTCAATACATTTTTGAATATTATTTTAGACGGTATTGTATTATTTACTTGCACATGTTAAACAACAGGCGATTGTAAATGTAGTTAATCCCAAGCATAGCAATCACAATGACAGAGTTGATTATAATGTATCGGTTGCGTTTTATGTCGCGAAATAAGAACACTAAACTAACAATCGAAATAACCATGATTAAGAAATAAAACACGGAAATTGCGTAAAAGAGGTCGCAATACTTTTTGTCCATAGGCGAAAAGAGGTTGTTGAAATCTTGGATGAGAGACATTTTATTATATATATATAAATAATAATATTTTTTATATATTCACGGGTTTTTATATTTCATGTTTTCCTACATTTGTTTATTTCTTTCTTTTGCTTCCTTTTCATTTTTGGGTTTATGCATTACTTTTACGTAAAGGATATATAATAATCCTAACAAAAATAAGGAATTGGGAATGTAAATACCATACGCACCATTTGCTATACCATAAATCATTGAAAGTAATTGTGCAGTAATATTTAAAGCGACCCAAGTCCACGGTAAACTAGTGGTATTATGCGTATCGTAAATTTTTTGGATAAGTGTACTAAAGGACACTAAACCAAGAATGCCAGCAATTCCGACTAAAGCTTCAAATTTCATTTTGTGTTATAATGTATAACCAGAGAATTATTTGATGTTTGTTTGATGATTCTTTGGTTTCGTATATATCATAAAATTGAATTACTTTTTTCATAAAGTAGACTGGCATTATACAGACAAGTATTGTTATTGAATATAATGACTTCTCAACAACTTGATATGCTTACCGAAGAAGTGATGGCGAATTTAAACCAATATATTGACATTGTCGGTAAGAACAAGTTGATGAAGGAAAAAATACACTTGCTTCATGGGTTATTCGAGTATATGCTGACACCTAATGTAAAATCATCAATATTTATGAGGGAAATATTTAAGAATTTTACTGCTATGATTATAAAGAAAATAGCAGAATACCGAATGTGTGTTTTGGTTCAAGAAAATGAAAACTTGATGAAAGCAATGGATGAATTGGAACTCTATATTCACGATTTGGCAGTGGCGAGGGGAGGGCGAGGGGTGAAACGTTGTCGTGAAACGGGTCCTCATACGGGGTTGATGACATATAGAAATGAAATAGAATGTCAAGCGGCGACCCATGGTTTGACAGCGACCCATGGTTTGACAGCGACCCATGGTTTGACAGCGACAAAGGGCAATGATTGCAATATTGATTATCGTCGCCGTTCAGCACGATTGATTAATAAAAAGGAGGGTGGAAGTCGCCGGCATGAGGGTAGTGTTAATGTTATTGTTTAATGTAATAAATTATAATAGAAAAAGATGAAAAAAAGGAAAAAAGGAAAAAAGGAAAAAAGGAAAAAAGGAAAACCCCTTTTTTTATCTTTTTATAATTTATTCGCTTTATTCGCTTGCGTCTGCTGCTTCGCTTGCGTCTGCTGCTTCGCTTGCGTCTGCTGCTTCGCTTGCGTCTGCTGCTTCGCTTGCGTCTGCTGCTTCGCTTGCGTCTTCATAATTCATATAACTCCCCTCCCAGCAATTACATTGCGCAAATCCATCCCACTGATTTCCACAATAATTACACACGATAAGGGCGTATTCTTCTGCTTCGCTTGCGTCTGATTCGCTTGCGTCTGATTCGCTTGCGTCTGATTCGCTTGCGTCTGATTCGCTTGCGTCTGATTCGCTTGCGTCTGATTCGCTTGCGTCTAGGCAATCACAATCCACCCACCATTCATATCCCGTCTTACAATAGGGACATATGCATACGATATTGGGCGTAGTCGTGGGCGTAGTCGTGGGCGTAGTCGTGGGCGTAGTCGTGGGCGTAGTCGTCGTCATTTTTATATTTGGTTGTTCTCTTATTCGTTTATTTGGTTAACAGTGGGTTGTGAGTTTCCTACTTATCTTAAAAAGTATTTCAATTTTATGTATTTTACTTCTAATTTGCATTATACTTCGGTTTTTATACTAATATCTATGTTTTTATACTAATATCTATGTTTTTATACTAATATCTATGTTTTTAACTGATAATATATTTTCCTACTAAAAATCCAAATAAATTACAGATGATGTCTGTCCATTTTCCATACCACCAATTTCCATCTTCGCGGTCCGTTGCCATATTGTTGCATTTGCCGCCATATCCACCCAACCATCCGGGACGCTGTTTGCCGTAAATGTGTTCAAAGATTTCCCACAAAATACCCATTGTCATTGTTTGTATAAATGTGTTGGGAAACAGATACCCCATTAACATAAAAAACATTATATGCGAAAGCGACCATCCATCTAATCCCGGTATTCCTATTTTTTTTTCCAACGGGTCTTTAAAGTTTTTATTTGAACAGCGATATTGTCCATATGAAAATATTAGTGAAAGAGGTATTAAATAGATTAAATAATACTGACTTGAATTTTCAGTACAGTATTTTGATATGATATTTGATTTCATTATATATTTAATATATATATATATATAAAATTGAAGTATAATTAATGGTTTAACAATACACACTATATATATATATATAACATAGTATGGAAGGTCTTACAAAACAAGAACTATTTTCCAAATGCGAGACGCTGGGTATTACGCACTATAAATCAAAGAATAAAACACAATTAATTGCGGCGATTGAGGCAGTAGTAGTTGCCAGTGCCAGTGCCAGTGCAAGTGCAAGTGCCAGTGCCAGTGCCAGTGCAAGTGCAAGTGCAAGTGCCAGTGCCAGTGCCAGTGCCAGTGCCAGTGCCAGTGCCAGCAATCATGATGCTAAATATAAATTTATTGACCTCTTTTGCGGTATCGGTGGGTTTCACCAAGCACTTATGAAATTTGATGGGATGAAGTGTGTTTTTGCAAGCGATATTGATGCAGCGTGTCGAACGGTATATGAAACGAATTATGGTCTTTTGCCCGCTGGTGATATTACAAAAGTGTCCATTAATGAAAGCATTCCCGAGTTTGATATTTTGTGTGGCGGATTTCCTTGTCAGAGTTTCAGTAATTCAGGTAAGAAAAAGGGGTTTGATGACCCCCGTGGAAATTTGTTTGAAAATATTTTACAGATTGCTACATTACGACGTCCGTCCTTTATGTTTCTAGAAAATGTGAAGCATATCCAAAAAATTAATAACGGTGAGGTCTATCGGCATATTTTGAAACGCATTACCGAGACGGGGTATGTGGTTACTGATTATACACTTAGTCCGCATCAATTAGGTGTCCCACAGCAACGCGAACGTGTTATTTTCGTTTGTATTCGGGCGGATTTACACGATCCGGCGAAACAGATTGTTATTACTCCACCAGCGGATGCGGTTATTGACGCGTCAAAGATTTTTGAAAAGAATTTATCAGAGGAAAGATTAGATAAATATCATATTTCCAAAGAAGTGGAACAAGTGCTTTCGGCATGGAATGAAATGATACAAGTATTTGAAGTCGGCGAAACATTAAGTCCAACAATTATGTGTAATGAATTTTATACTAATTATACACCTTTGGAATTTAATGCATTGCCTGCTTGGAAACAAGATTATATTACCAAGAATAAACCATTGTATACAAAATATAAAGATGTATGGGATGCTTGGTATAAAAAGCACGGAACGTTATTGAAAAAAAGAGAAATTTATGGGAAATTGGAGTGGCAAGTCGGAAAGAAAAAAGAAAATGATAGTATTTTCAACTACTTTATTCAACTCCGTCAATCGGGTATTCGCGTTAAAAAGGCACATTATTTTCCGACATTGGTAGCAATTGTGCAAACACCTATTTACGCACGCGAAAAAAGACATATTACGCCACGCGAATGTGCCCGTTTACAGTCTTTCCCGGATTCCTTTATTCTTCCTGAAAATGATCATACTGCTTATAAACAATTTGGTAATGCTGTGAATGTGGATGTGGTGCATTTTGTTATTCGCGAAACGTTAAGGATGTATGGGTGGGTGGCGAAGTGAGAGAAAGTGTCTATATAAAAATAAAAAAGGATTGATGACTTTTTTATTTTTGGTGTTTTTATTTTTGGTGTTTTTATTTTTGGTGTTTTTATTAATCAAAGTAAGTGGGGGGAAAGAAACCATCGGGCGTTGGGATACCGTTCTTTTCTAACTGCCTTTTTGATTCTTTCATTCCAGCAACAATGATGCTTTTGTCTTCAAATTTAAATTTTTTTAATTCCTCTTCTTGAGGGAAATTTGCATTGAGGATATACTCGTTCGGTAACCGCGGAATAAAGGAGGGCAAGAAATTGGATTTGAATGCTAAATTGGAATCCGAATTCTTGTAAACGATGGCATTTAATTCTTCATCCGGTAATTCAGGGTATCCTTGTTTAATAATGTCGTGGTCTAAATACACTATCCGAAAGCGTTTATCTTCTGTATAAATAATGAACGTCGGTGGCAGTGGGCGGATTTCTTTATTTTTTTGTCCGCGGTAATTTTCTAGAACGGGCGATTGATTTATTGACGAACTGTTTTTCAAACTTATTTCAAACTTGTGTGTTGTTGCGTCTGATGGCGCGTCTGATGGCGCGTCTGATGGCGCGTCTGATGGCGCGTCTGATGGCGCGTCTGATGGCGCGTCTGATGGTGATGGTGCAAGATTTACATTCAGTGTCAAATCAACAAGGGTTCTTTCTAATGCTACATTCTTACAATCAAATCCTTCAAGATTAAATAGTAAGCATAATGCTTCTTCGGCACAACCACCCGTGATAAACTTGTTGAGATTAAATGAGGGACTGTATATTTTGCGGGTGCCATACATTAACATAAAGGCATAATCCGCTTTATTGCGGCACTTTTCAAAAATATGGATTGCTGATTTTGCGTTTTGTGTATTACAGGGCACTAGCATTTTAGATTCGGGGGGATTTTCACGTTCATACATAGTGTTATGTTTTTTACAGCGTTGGTTTACGCTACTGTTTCGATTGCATTTTTTGCCTTTTTGGGTTATACCGATACACTTTTTGGCGATTTCAGCGGCAGTGGCAGCAGTAGCAGTAGCAGCAGCAGTGGCAGTAGCAGTAGCAGCGATTGGCGAACACGACATTTTATTAGAAGAGTTGGTGTGATTCGGGGTAAATTTTATTAAAGGGATTTCAATTTTATAATTTTTGTTTTCATCTCATAAAATTGAAATGCTTTTTAATAAAAATATATAAGGCAACCAACACAAGCAACGTCAACGAGATAAGCAAGCAACATAATGGATATATTGAATAAATCAAACAACGATGTTGCTAAGGAAATAAAGGATATGATGAGTTTCCTTACCAACGAAAATGTCAAAGGAAACGCCGATATGCAATTAGACGTCTGGTGCCGAATTTTCAGTCGTCTTTTGAAAGTGGATGGTATGCAGATGCTTTGTTCGCATAGTGAATTACGGTTTAACGTGAAGCAACGGGCACATGATGCGCTGGAATACCCCGAACATCCGGTTGAAGGAGTTGCCAAGAGGATTAATACTATTTTGGAGAAGATTGAATATTGGGGGTTTAGTCCGGAGGATCTCCGCGAAGAACAACAATAAGTAGTAGAATTAGATAGGTTAGGTTAAGGATTTTTATCCACACGGAATAAACATTAAAGAGAGATTTTCATCTCTTTTTTATTTTATAAAATACGGTAGATATTATTTTGTTGTAAAAATAGGGCAATCACTGCTATTACACTGGTATAACTTGTATAATAACACCAAATAGAACCGTGTGAATCAGTTTTTTTACTTCCGTAGAAAAATCCAAATAAAGGTAAAATGCATATCAAAATAATTAAAAGAAAACTTTTTTTCCAAAATATAAGAAGCGGTAGAACAATAATAATTAACCAAATATAGGGGAATAATTTATTTTCAGTTACATAATTACTAGTTGCCCAATGTAAATGACTTTGTTTTGTTACTGTAGTGCATACTTTATCGGGGTTATTAAAATGTACAAAATAAATAATTATAGCACACATAATTGTATAAAATATCATTAACTGCTTTTTTAGTTGCGTTAATTTTTTCCAGGGAAAAACATATAATGCACCCCATAAGGCAAAAATGGGTTGCGAAAATAATGTAAATGGTATTAAGGACATGGTAATAATTTTATTCCATGTCGTGCATCCTTTACGTGGGTTAGTTAACCATAACAACAGTTCATCAAATTGCATTCCACACCAACCAATTAAAGTTACACCGATCCATTGAAAATGTGGGATGCCAGAACTTAATAAATAAACTATTGAAATGAACGACAACAATGTTGTGCGTATGCTGCTTTCAACGCTATAGCACATATTATATACTCATATAAAAATAATATTAAGAGAGAAAGAAAAACTTACCTTGTGGGACTATGTCTTTATTTAATAAGTGGTTAGTCTATTGTTCTTATTTTAGGTAAGAGTTAGTTTAGATTATTGTTATAGAGGGAGTTGAAAATTTTAGTAAGAGAGATTTTGTTCTTATTTTTTGGATATATAATCATTCAAATACTTTTATGTGTACTCGCCAATCTCCTGGACAACCCACTGCCTCCGCCTCCCCGCGTCCGCTTGCTTTAAAGTTAGCACCCGAGGTTGGCGGCGAGTTTTGCCTCTAAACGGGAAATGAGTAGGGAAACGGGAAATGAGTGATAAAAAAAAAGGTGTAATTTAGGGTAAAAAGAGAGAAAAAAACTTACCTGTTTGGGACTATGCCTTTATTTCGTTTTTCTCTCTTCTATTCTAATTTTTTCTTTGTATTTCAGAGCGAACGCTCCCACAACTGCCCTTGGACTTCCAGCGGTTGTTCGCCCAGCAATGCTTCTTCTAATTTGCGCGTGAAATGACGGCAGGAGCATTTGCAATCATTTTCCGGTTGCGCGAACATATCATAATCCGGTTGGCGTTTCTTTTCTTGGCAAAGAGGACGACGGGACTGATGATGTGCACAACATTTGCATTCTGCGAGAACTCGTCGCATCCGGGTCATCGCCAATTCGGGGATTTCCATCATATCGCGCATGAAGTTTATGAAACATAAGTTGCTTCCGCTGCCTCTATTATACGAACCGTGTTTAATCAAGCCACGCATGGTTTGTTTGAACTCGGTTTCGATTTCTGATTGAATTTCAAACACTTCTTTCAGGGAAGGTTTCAAATTAAACCCGGTTCGTAAGGTCTCGGCAACAGAACTCCTTCGCACGTATATCCCCATAAACATCCAGGTCAATGCCACAGATTCTGGTTCATTATTGATAGCAATGTCTGCCATTTTTTTGTGTCGTTTTTCGTTGCTGGATTGGGATTTGCTGGGAGTTTGTGTGGTGGGTTGTGTTTGTGTCTGCGTGTTTTTGAACAGAATCGCGGGTGGGGGTGGAGGCGAAGACAAGAGACAACAATGGGGACTGGTGTGTATGTGGTTTGGAGGAGGAGTACGGAAGACGTTTTCTTCTTCTTCTTCTTCGTTGTCGGTTATGCGAAGGGCGGTGATGTCTGGGATTTCATTATCGCGGTCCTCGTCATAAAGACCCGGTGTGTAAACCCGACCACCCTCGGGGGAATCGTCCTTACACCACTCGGGCGTAGATTGTGTGCTGGGTGGTGGGGAAGGAGTTCGGTAAAGAGGAATGTGTGTCGAGGGAGAGGGAGAGGGAGAAGGAGAGGGGGGACTGGAATAATTGGAAGTTGGCGTGGATGCCATTTCGTTTGCTTTGCTTTTGATTTATTCTTCAATTTGTCGTGTTAGGGGTTGTCTATTATCTTTTGGGGGAAAAGCATTTCAATTTTTTTTATCCCTTGCAAAAATATTTGGTTTTTACATTTATCTTTCGTTTTTTTTTAAATAGTTATAAATAGGTGGTTAAGATTGATATTATTGAGTGAGTTGAAAATTTTATTAAGAGAGATTAATTATTATTTTATATATATTATACCATTCAAATACTTTCATTATACTCGCCAATCTCCTCAACGCCAACTGCTTCCGCCCACCCGCCTCCGCTTTCTTTAAAGAACGCACCCGAGACTTCGGCACCAGATTTTACTACAAACCGGAAATGAGTAGGGAAACCATAAATCAGTTGTAAAATTATTATATTATCTCTCTACTTTTTTTTTATAATACACCATTATTTATTATCTAGAAAGGTTTTACTAACGGACGTAATGGTTTATTCATACTTTGTGATGTCTTGATTTTATTTTTTAGAGAGATTTATTTATTTTTATTTTATTTCAAATACACTGACAATCAATACTTCTTTGGAAAGGTTTTACTAACGGACGTAATGGTTTATTCATACTTTGTGATGTCTTGATTTTATTTTTTAGAGAGATTTATTTATTTTTTTATTTTATTTCAAATACACTGACAATCAATACTTCTTTGGAAAGGTTTTACTAACGGACGTAATGGTTTATTCATACTTTGTGATGTCTTGATTTTATTTTTTAGAGAGATTTATTTATTTTT
>Ga0181556_1003772_pt1 | contig 12750 bp, 14 predicted proteins | sample 011ome_14_FD_148651 | JGI IMG/M metagenome (GOLD analysis project Ga0181556, IMG submission 148651) | Coastal salt marsh microbial communities from the Groves Creek Marsh, Skidaway Island, Georgia - 011505AT metaG (spades assembly) | ecosystem: Environmental > Aquatic > Marine > Intertidal zone... | reverse complement strand
TGCCCGCACCTCGACCATTGCCCTCGGCAACGCCACCATGCCGTTCATGATGGCTTTGGCGAACAAGGGTTGGAAACAGGCCTGTGCCGACGACAAGCACCTGCTGAACGGTCTCAACGTGCACGCTGGCAAGCTGACCTATGCCGCTGTTGGCGAGGCCCTCGGCCTGCCGACCGTTGCTGCGGCTTCGGTTCTCTAAAAAAGGTTAGGGGCCGCACCCTCCCGCGGCCCAACCTTTACAAGGCCCGCCCTTTCCTGGCGGGCCTTGTTCTTTTCTACTTCTTGGCTTTGAGCGCGTCGCGGATCTCGGCCAAAAGCTCTTCCGCGGTCGGCCCTTTAGGGGCGGGCGGCGGGGCAGCCTCTTCCTTGCGCTTCATGCTATTCACGCCCTTGACCAAGAGGAACACCACCCACGCAACGATGAGAAACTTGATCACAGCGTTGATGAAATTGCCGTAGTTGAAGGCCGCCGCATCCGGATCGCTGCTCAGCGCAACCTTGAGGCCAGAAAAGTCGATGCCGCCTACAAAGAGGCTGATAATTGGGTTGATAAGGTCGTCAACCATCGAGGTCACGATCGCGGTGAACGCCGCGCCCAGAATAATACCGACAGCCATGTCCATGACATTGCCTCGGGCGATAAACGTCTTGAATTCCTTTAACATACTGCACTCCCTTAGTTCGCGCGTTGGGTTGGAACGGGGCTAATCTGCAATCCGGATTTCGATTTCACAAGCAAGAAGCCCCCGACCTTACGGCGGGGGCTTCTTGCTTGTCTTTAGGGCAAACTAGCCGCGCAAAACGCCGCCGGTCGCTTTGCTGACCTTTTCGATGATCTTGGCGCTGACGGCCTCGATATCGGCTTCCTTCAGCGTTCCCTCGGTCGGCTGGAGGCGCACAGTGATTGCAAGCGATTTCTTGCCCTCACCAAGCGATCCGCCGACGAATTCGTCAAAAACCCGCACATCGGCGATCAGGGCCTTGTCGGCGCCAGCGGCGGCATTCACGAGGGTCAGCGCCTCGACCGAAGCATCGGTGACGAAGGCGAAATCTCGCTCGACCGCCTGGAATTCGGAAGCAACCAGCGCCGGGCGCGTTGCGGTCCGGTTCTTCGGCTGAGGCACCTCGTCGGGCCAGATGGTGAAGGCGACAGCGGCGCCCTTGATATCCATCTCGCGAAGCACCTTGGGGTGCAGCTCGCCAAACACACCGAGGACCTTCTTCGGCCCGAGGCAAATCTGCCCGTGGCGGCCGGGATGCCACCATCCTGCGCCATTGCGCAGGATCTGGACCTTGGCAGGCGCGCCGACGGCGGCAAGGATCGCCTCGGCATCGGCCTTGGCGTCAAAGAGATCAACCGACCGCGACCCGCCGTGGACATCCTTGGGGCCAGTGCGGCCCACAAGGATACCGCTGATCTGAAGGTGCTGCTCTTCCGGCTCACCGCCGTGGAAGGCGTGACCCACCTCGAAAAGCGCCAGGTCCATGAAACCACGCGCCTGATTGCGCGCTGCGGCCCGCAGAAGGCCGGGCAGCAGATCGGGGCGCATATGGCTCATGTCGCTCGAGATCGGGTTTTCAAGCATGGAGGCATCATCGCCGCCGCCGAAAAGCGAGGCCGCGGCCTGATCAATGAACGAATAGGTTACGCACTCGTTATAGCCAAGCGCCGCCGCCGTCCGCCGCGCGGCGCCAGCACGCACCTGCGAGGCAGTGAGGATCGGCTTTGGCACACCCGGCAAGGCCCGCGCCATCGGACGGCCGACAAGCTTGGTCAGCGAGGCGATACGGGCGACCTCTTCAACGAGATCGGCCTCGCCCTGAACATCCGAGCGCCACGTCGGCACATGGGCCATGTTGCCCTCAAGGCGGAAGCCCAGCGCCGTGAGCGTCTGGCGCTGCTCGGCTTCGGGGATTTCCATACCGACGAGCGATTGTACCCGCGCCGGATCAAGCCGGTAAGCGCGCGACACATCGGGCACAGCGCCCGCGACAACAACCTCAGACGCCTCGCCACCCGCATGATCGACGATCATCCGCACCGCATGTTCAAGACCATCGGGGGTGAAGGCCGGATCGACGCCGCGCTCAAAGCGATAGCGGGCGTCGGAATGGATCTTGAGCTTGCGCCCCGTGGTCGCGATCTGGACCGGATCCCAATAGGCGCTTTCGACGAAAACGTTGACCGTCTCCTCGGTGCAGCCCGTCACCTCGCCGCCCATGATGCCGGCGATGCTTTCAACGCCGGTCTCGTCGGAAATGGCGATCATGCCCGCCTCGAGCGTGTATTCCTTGTCGTCGAGCGCGACGATCTTTTCCCCGCCCCTGGCGCGATGCACCCTGAGGTTGCCCTTCACCTTGTCCGCATCGAAAACGTGCAGCGGGCGGTTCTGGTCGTAGGTGAAATAGTTGGTCACATCGACGAGGAAGGAAATCGGCCGCAGGCCAATGGCCCGAAGCTGCGCCTGAAGCCAATCGGGCGATGGACCGTTTTTCACGCCGCGGATCAAACGGCCATAGAAAACCGGGCATCCATCGGCGGTATCATCATCAATCGACACATTCAGCGGCGAGACAAAGCTGGCCGGAACAGGCGTCGCATTGCAGGGCCTCAACTTCCCCAGCCCCCGCGCGGCAAGGTCGCGGGCGATGCCGCGCACGCCGAGGGCGTCGCCACGGTTGGGGGTGATGGCGATCTCGATCACGGGATCGACCTTTTCGGGCCGGTTGGCGGCCATCCAGTCGCCAAAGCTCTGGCCGATCTCGCCCGAAGGCAGCTCGATGATGCCGTCATGCTCGTCCGACAGTTCCAGCTCGCGCTCCGACGCCATCATGCCGTGGCTCTCGACGCCGCGGATCTTGCCGACCGAAAGGGTCACGTCGATGCCGGGCACATAATCGCCGGGCTTGGCGAGAACCACGGTGATCCCCGCCCGCGCATTCGGTGCGCCGCAGACGATCTGTTTCTCGCCCTCGTCGGTTTCCACCACGCACACGCGCAGGCGGTCCGCATCGGGATGCTGCACTGCGGATTTGACCTTGGCGATGGTAAAGGGGCGCAGCTTTTCGAGGGGGTTCTCGATCCCCTCGACCTCGAGCCCGAGATCGGTCAGCGCCTCGGCGATCTCATCGACCGTGGCCGAGGTATCAAGGTGGCGCTTCAGCCAGGAGAGGGTGAATTTCATTTGGAGAGCCCCCCATGCAGCGTCGGCACATCGAGCGCGGCAAAGCCGTAGTGGCGGAGCCAGCGCAGGTCGGAATCGAAGAAGGCGCGCAGATCGGGGATGCCGTATTTCAGCATGGCGATCCGGTCGATGCCCATGCCAAAGGCAAAGCCCTGCCATTCGTTCGGATCAACGCCCGCGTTTTGCAGAACCTTGGGGTGCACCATGCCCGATCCGAGAATTTCGAGCCAGTCGTCGCCCTCGCCCACCTTGAGCGTGCCGCCCTCCCAAGAGCAGCGGATATCGACCTCGGCCGACGGCTCGGTGAAGGGAAAGTGCGAGGCGCGAAAGCGCAGATCAACGTGGTCGACCTCGAAATAGGCCTTCACGAATTCCTCGAGGCACCATTTGAGGTTGGCCATCGAGATATCCTTGTCGATGGCAAGGCCCTCGACTTGGTGGAACATCGGCGTGTGGGTCTGGTCATAGTCGGCGCGATAGACGCGGCCGGGGGCGATGATGCGGATCGGCGCGCCGTGCTTTTCCATCGTGCGGATCTGGACCGGCGAAGTGTGCGTGCGCAAGACGTGCGGCGGGCGGTTATCGCCCTCGGCGCGGTGCATATAGAAGGTGTCCATCTCGGCGCGGGCCGGATGGTGGCCGGGGATGTTGAGCGCGTCAAAGTTATACCAGTCGCTGTCGATCTGCGGGCCTTCGGCCACGGCAAAGCCCATGTCGGCAAAGATCGCGGTCACTTCTTCCGTGACCTGGCTGATCGGGTGGATCGTACCGGTGCGGCGACCCCGAGCCGGAAGGGTCACGTCGAGCCACTCGCCGCGAAGCCGCTCGTCAAGCGCGGCATCGGCCAGCGCGGCCTTCTTGGCGGCGAGGGCGCTGTTGATCTCGTCCTTGAGCGCATTGAGCGCGGGGCCAGCCACTTGCCGCTCTTCGGGGCTCATGCCACCCAGCTCGCGCATCTTGAGGCTGATCTCGCCCTTCTTGCCCAGCGCCCCCAGCCGCACATCTTCGATGGCGGCTTCGTCGGCAGCGGCGGCTATGAGGCCAAGGTATTTGCTTTTCAGATCGTCCATGTGTCGGGCGTCCTTGTTTATCTTGATGCGGTGCTATCCAACCGCGCCCCGCCCCGCAAGCTGTCGGGGCCCCTGTCATGCAAAAAGCCGCGAACCCCTGCGAGGGTCCGCGGCTTCGATTGTTTCACTCCGGTGCGGAGTTACGCGAGCGCGGCCTTCGCCTTGGCGACGATGGCGCTAAACGCTTCGGGCTCGTGCACGGCGAGATCGGCGAGGACCTTGCGGTCAACCTCGATGCCAGCCAGCGAGAGGCCGTTGATGAAACGCGAATAGGTCATGGTTTCATCGACCGAGCGAACACCGGCGTTGATGCGCTGGATCCACAGGGCGCGGAAGTTCCGCTTGCGGACCTTACGGTCACGGGTCGCATATTGGTTGGCCTTGTCGACAGCCTGCTTGGCAACCTTGAAGGTGCGCGAGCGGCGATCGAAATAACCTTTTGCCGCGTCAAGAATCTTCTTGTGACGGCGATGAGTGACGGTTCCACCTTTGGTACGGGACATCGTCTGGCCTCCTTAGCGGTCGTAGGGCATGTAGGACTTGACGATCTTCGCGTCGGGCGCGGAGAGAGTCGTGGTCCCACGAGCATCACGAATGAATTTGGTGGTGCGCTTGATCATGCCGTGGCGCTTGCCGGCCTGAGCGGTCTTCACCTTGCCGGTGGCCGTCATCTTAAAGCGCTTTTTGGCGCTCGACTTGGTCTTCATCTTGGGCATTTCCATCTCCTCTTTCGAGTTGGTCGTACGCGCGACTCGGCATGCCACTCTGGCCGGTCCCGCGGGTTGAGCGCGCCGTATAGGAGGGCGCGGTGGTAATGGCAAGGGCTTTAGTTGATGTAATGCCCGATCACGCGGACAAAAACATCGGGGATCACCTCGAAACTATAGGCATTGGGCCGCGCCGTCATCGCATAGGCCACCATGCCTCCGCCAACCACCAAAAGAGCCACCGCCATGCGCGGCCCGCGACCCTCGGTAAAGGCGCTTACAATCGAGGGCGCAGAGAGCGCGGCGATAATAAGCCCCAACACAAAGAACAGATCTGGGTCCAAAAGACCGCCCTCCCTTGTCAGGTGGGATGATCCTAGTCGTGATGCGAGCTGTAGATCAAACGTTCATCACACGGCGCAACACGCAGGATGTTGGTCGAACCGGGCGTATTGAAGGGAACGCCGGCGGTGACGACGATCAGATCGGTATCAGTGGCAAGCCCCTCGGCTTTAGCCGCGCGGACGGCATTAACCACCGCCGATTTGAAACGATCGACATTGCCGGTGATGACACAGCTCGTGCCCCAAGTCAGGCAGAGCCGCCGCGCCGTCTTCTCGATCGAGGTCAGCGCGATGATCGGCACGCGCGGCCGTTCGCGCGCCACGAGAAGGGCCGTGGTACCAGACTGAGTGAAACAGGCGATGGCCTTAATATCGGTCGTCTCAGCGATCTCGCGCGCGGCGGCCACCATGCCATCGGCAACACTCATGCGCTTGGCTTTACGGCTCGACTCGATGATCTCGGTATAGGTCGGATCGTTTTCAACCTCTTTCGCCACGTTGGCCATCGTCGTGACGGCTTCGACCGGATAGTCGCCGGCGGCGCTTTCGGCCGAGAGCATGATCGCATCGGCGCCCTCATAAATGGCGGTTGCCACATCCGAGACCTCGGCGCGGGTCGGCATCGGGCTTTCGATCATGGACTCAAGCATTTGGGTCGCCACGATCACCGGCTTGGCTGCCTCGCGACATTTGCGGACCAGCTGCTTCTGGATCGGCGGCACGTTCTGCACCGGCAGTTCAACCCCAAGATCGCCCCGCGCCACCATAATGCCGTCAGAGACTGCGAGGATCTCTTCAAAGGCTTTGACCGCCGCCGGTTTTTCGATCTTCGAAAGGATCGCGGCGCGGCCCTTGGCAAGGTTGCGGGCCTCTTCAACGTCAGCAGGGCGCTGAACAAACGACAGGGCGAGCCAATCGACGCCAAGTTCACAGACAAACTCAAGGTCTTTACGATCCTTGGCCGATAGGGCCGCCAGCGGCAGAACCACATCGGGAACGTTGACGCCTTTGCGGTTGGAAATCATGCCGCCGACTTCGACGATGCAATCGGCAAAATCGCGGCCACAATCTTTCACACGGAGCCGAATCTTGCCGTCGTTAACCAAGAGCGTGGCGCCCGGCTCGAGCGCATCAAAAATCTCTCTGTGCGGGAGGAGCACACGCTTGTTGCTGCCAGGCTCATCCTTGAGGTCAAGCCGGAAGGCTTGCCCGATGGCCAATTCTTCCTCGCCGTTCGCGAATTTGCCTACGCGCAACTTCGGGCCCTGAAGATCGGCCAGAATGGCGATCGGCGTGCCAAGGTCTTTCTCGACCTTTCGGATGATCTCATGACGGGCGGCGATTTCGGAATGATCCCCGTGGCTCATGTTGAGGCGAAACACATCGGCGCCTGCCTCGAAGAGGGCGCGGATCATTTCATAGTCGTTGGAGGACGGGCCGAGCGTGGCGACGATTTTGACTTTGCGGTGACGTCTCATAAGACGAGTCCTTGTTCTTGCATGGCGGGCAATGTTATCGCTAACACCGCCTTTGGCGCCCTTATTGCGCAATTCACTTCTCTCGGCAACTAGCCTATGTGCAGCAAAACGCAGATGACAGGGCCAATCCGCCGCATGCAGAACGAATCCTATGAGATCATCGGCGAGGATCGCTCCTCTCGCTGGCTCGTGACCTGCGATCACGCCTGCAACCGAGTGCCTGATTGGATCGGCGGCGGCGATCTGGGAATTTGCGCCGATGATATGGAGCGCCACATCGCCTATGACGTGGGCGCGGCGGGTGTTACGCGGGATTTGGCCGACATTTTGGGCGCGCCGGCCGTCTTGTCGCGCTTCTCTCGGCTCGTCATTGACCCCAACCGCGGCGAGGATGACCCAACCCTCCTCATGCGGCTCTATGACGGGACGATCATCCCCGCCAACCGCAACGCAAACCATGATGACCTAGAGCTGCGCCTCAACCGGCTCTATCGGCCCTATCATGCCGCCTATGCGATGCTGGCCGCCGCGCGAGAAGATCGGGTGATTTGCGCCGTCCACACTTTCACGCCCCAGCTTCGGGGTCGCCCGCCACGGCCATGGCAGATAGGCATCCTGCATTCGCACCTCGACACCCGCCTTGCGGAAATGCTGATCGAACGGCTGCGGCAAGAGCCCGACCTTTGCGTTGGCGACAACGAACCCTACAACGGCCATCTGCCCGGAGACGCGATCGACCGGCACTCGCTTCAAGCGGGCCGGCCGAATGTGTTGATCGAGATTCGCAACGATCTTGTCAGAACGGCCGAGGATCAGAGGGCTTGGGCTGAACGCCTTGCCCCGATCCTGAACGAGGTTCTTGCGGCCAGCGGCCTTTGATCTAGGCAGGAACGGAGCCTGCCTGAGCCGAATGGCGTTTGGCTGAGGCAGAGGCGCGGCTAACGATTGCCGGCGCCTCGTGGATCAGGCGGTCGTCCGTCAGGGCATGAACCATGAAAAGCGCAAAATCGGTTCGGCGTGTCAGGTTCGAGACCAATACCGGATCGCCGACGTGGCGCGACCAGACGGGAAGACCCTCGCTCTCGCCTTCTTCAAGATCCGAGCCTCTGACTACCGTCCAAAGCCGGTCGGACGCGAAAATCATATCTGTCGCGCGGATCTGGTCTTTGATGTCGACAGCTCGGAAGAGTCGGGCCAATGCCCCGAAAACAACGACCAAGGCTTTCAGCTTGAAGGGATACCTGTCTTTGCCGTCCCGCGTGATGTGCCATCCACAGGAGAAGATAAGCCTCGCGTCTGGAGCGGCGCTATCCAGAACAGCGCTCGCGGTGCCGCTGGCGTAATTGTCGACGCCCCAAGGGGCGAGGACCGTAAGAACGCCATCACAGCCCTGCACGGCCCGTGCAATGGTCGGACGGCTGTCGGTTCGGCCCGGGAAAAGCGTGATCCGGTCGCCGAACCGCGCGAGTTTGTGGACGCTTTCAGGGCGGCAAACCCCGTTGACCTCATAGCCGAGCGATAGGGCGTGTTCGGCCATATATTGTCCGAGCTTGCCCGAAATGCCGATGATGCAAATACGTTTCATGGAAGGGTTCCTTGAATTTGGTGGAGTGCGCCTGCAGAGCCGCCCGCGCACTTTGGGCTCAGGCGCGGCTTGGCCCGCGAATGATGAGCCAGAGGGCAAAGCCGATCTCGGCGAACGAGACGACGATCAGCAGCAGGCCGGTCAGATCACCCAGCATCGAGCCATCAGGCGTGGTGAATTTGTTGATGCTGTCGAAGAGATAGCCGAAGGAACCAAGGCTCATCGCGTGGCCGAGCAGGCGCGGATAAAGGCCCGAGCGCGCCACAAGCTGGCCAAGGATCAGGAGGTGAACCCAGAAGAACAGCTGCCAGATCATGATGCCGGTGGCGTGCATCTCGAGAAGCAGGAGGCCCAGCGCGGCACGGGTTTCTTCGGCCAGACCGGTGACAACACCTTCGGCTAGCGCCTGTGCGCCGGCATAGAAGAACAGCATCGTCGCCATGACCGCGACCATCAGGAGGCGCGCCAGTGCGGCGGCTACGCTGAGCGTATGGTTCACATGGCGGAACATGAAATAGAGCATGGTCGTGGCACCAAGCTCGGCCAACATGACGGCAACGTCGCCGGCCACACCCGCACGAAACAGGCACCACTCGCGCGCAATCGCAGCGAGCGACGCCGCGCCGTCACCAGGCGTGAAGAGCTGGCTGGGGACATAGAGAATGGCGAAAAATCCCGCCACGGCGATGATGATATAGAAAAGCCCGGTCAGTCGGGCATAGCCCCGCGACAGCGGGTCGTTGAGGAAGTTCATTTCAGGTCTCCTTGTTCAGGCAAGCCTTCACCGGTCCTGCGGGGCGCTGTGCCCGCCGGTTGGCTCAAGCTGTCAATTTCGATGACCGCCCCGACTTTGGCGCGGCGAGGTCTTGATAGGCGAAATGAGTTCTATAGAAAATTGACCTATATTGCCGATCTGCTATGCATAAACGCATGGATTGGCGGGCCGTAAAATTCGACTGGAACCGGGCGAGGGCTTTCTTGGTCACCGCAGAGGAAGGATCACTCTCCGCGGCTGCGCGGGCGCTCGGGATGGCGCAGCCAACGCTCGGGCGTCAGGTCGATGCCCTTGAACAGGAACTTGGCGTTGTCCTCTTCGAACGTTTCGGGCGCGGCCTGCAACTAACCCCCGCTGGCCACGAACTGATCGCTCATGTCCGCGAGATGGCCGATGCGGCAAGCCGGTTTTCAATGTCGGCCTATGCCCAAAATGAGGCGATGGACGGGAGTGTTACGATTTCGGCCTCCGATCTCTATGCCGGAACTCTTTTGCCGCCGATCGTGCAAGAGCTGCGGCAGAGCGAGCCGCGGATCACGGTCGAGATCATCTCGGACAATTCCGCCGCCGACCTGATGCGGCGAGAGGCCGATATCGCCATTCGAAATTTTCGACCGACCGAGCCCGACCTCGTGGCTCGCCGCCTGCGCGAGGCGGCAGCACGGTTCTATGGCTCGCCTGGTTACATTGCTTCGCTCGGGCCGCTGAGTGGGCCATTGGACCTTACTAGGGCCGATCTCATCGCGCCGCAGGAAACCGAAACCTTTATTGGCGCGCTGAACCAGATTGGCATACCGGTCAGCAAGTCGAACGTCCGGCTCAACTGCTCCAGCTATATGGCGATGTGGGCGATGGCCAAGCGGGGCCTGGGGCTCGCTATGATCGACGAGCGGGTGGGCGATGCCGATCCGGAGATGACCCGCGCGCTCAAGGATCATGCAGCGTTCGCCTTTCCGGTCTGGCTCGTGGCGCATCGGGAGATCCACCGCAGCCGCCGATTGCGATTTGTCTTTGATTTTCTCGCTGAACGCCTGCGCTAGCTGGCCGCTCTGGCAATGGCCGCGCTGAGAGCCTAGATTCTGAAAGAACAGAAGACGGAGCTCCCCATGGACGACCAGACCCGCACAGAAATTGAAGCCGCTGCTTTTCGCGCGCTGCGCCATCACCTGATAGAGAAGCGACCCGACGTGCAGAACATCGACCTGATGAACCTTGCCGGTTTCTGCCGCAACTGCCTTTCGCGATGGTATCAGGAAGCCGCGAACGAGCGCGGCATCGAGATGACCAAGGACGAGGCCCGCGAGATATATTATGGGATGCCCTACGACGATTGGCGCGCGCAGAACCAGACCGAAGCAGGCCCCGAAAAGCAGAAGGCCTTTGAAAAGGCCTTTGCCGAGAACGTGGGCAAGAAGGACTAGTCTCCGCGCCGCCGCACAGCGCCTGTGCGGCAACAGCGCCTGTTCGCGCCACTTCGTGGGGCCTAATCTCTGTCGGAGTTCAAAACGGACGGAGGCCCAGATGTCGGGCAGATTACCTACCTATTTCATTTCCCACGGCGGCGGCCCCTGGCCGTGGCTCGAAGGGATGCGCCAGAAGCTCGCCAATCTTGAGGTCTCGCTCAAGCGGATGCCTGAAGAGATTGGCGTGACCCCAAAAGCCGTTCTTGTCATCTCGGGTCATTGGGAAGGTGCTGACTTCGCTGTCATGCATTCGGCCAATCCGCCGATGGTCTATGACTACTCGGGCTTTCCCGACGAAACCTATCAGATCGTCTATCCCGCCCCCGGCGCGCCCGCGCTGGCCGAGCGGACGGCAGAGCTAATCGCCGCCGCCGGCCTTCCGACCCACCTCGACGAGACCCAAGGCTTTGACCACGGCACCTTCGCACCGCTCTATGTGATGTACCCTGAGGCGAATGTGCCAGTCTATCAGGTCTCGATGAAGCGCGGCTATGATCCGGCGCTGCATTTCGCCCTCGGCCGCGCTCTTGCGCCGCTGCGCGACGAAGGTGTGCTGATCGTCGGATCGGGCCTCAGCTATCATAACCTGCGCCTTTTTGGGCCTGGCGCGAAAGAGCCCTCGGCAGGTTTTGATGCATGGCTTGGCGATGTGATGGCGATGCAGCCGGACGAGCGCACCAAGGCCCTTATCGACTGGGAAAGCGCGCCCTATGCCCGCGTCTGTCACGCGCGCGAGGATCATTTCGTGCCGCTCTTTTCCGCCCTCGGCGCGGCCGAAGGCGAAAAGGCGGTGCGGGTCTATCACGACACCGATCTTTTCGGCGGCGTGACAGCGTCAAGCTATAGGATCGGCTAGACGGCGGCCTTGCGGCTTTCGTCGAGGTAGATCTCGCGCAGGCGCGTGGCGACGGGGCCAGGCGTTCCGCCGCCCAGCGCCACACCGTCGATCTCGACGACCGGCAGGACAAAGGCGCTGGCCGAGGTGATGAAGGCCTCGTCGGCGCCTTGCGCCTCTTCGATTGTGAACGACCGCTCCTCGACCTCCATCTGCGCCTCGCGGGCAAAGCGGAGAACAGCGGCGCGGGTGATGCCGTGCAGGATATCGCTTGAGAGATCGCGGGTTATGATCTTGCCGCCCTTGACGATATAGGCGTTGTTCGAGGTGCCCTCGGTCACTTTGCCATCCTCGACAAACCACGCATCATCGACGCCTGCTTTCTTGGCCATCATCTTGCCCATCGAGGGATAGAGAAGCTGGACCGTCTTGATATCGCGGCGGCCCCAGCGGATGTCGTCGATGCTGATAACCTTGAGACCCTTTTTGGCGGTCGGGTTGTCGGCAAGGCCGGGCTTGGCTTGGGTGAAGAGAACGATGGTCGAGGGCGTCTTGTCCGGATCGGGAAAGGCGAAATCTCGGTCGCCTGGATTGCCGCGGGTGATCTGGAGATAGATCAAGCCCTCGTCGATGCCGTTGAGCCGCACCAGCTCGCGGTGGATTTCGAGAAGCTCATCCATCGTCACCGGGCTAGCCATGTCAAGCTCGGTGAGCGACCGCTCAAGCCGCGCGGCGTGGCCACCGAAATCGATGAGCTTGCCACCCAGAACCGACGTCACCTCATAAACCCCATCGGCCATCAGGAAGCCGCGATCAAAGATCGAAACGGTGGCTTCGGCTTCGGGCAAGTAGCTGCCGTTGACATAGACGGTGCGGGTCATTGTGATCTCTCCTCCAAAGTTGCCAATGCTCTGACGTGCGCGGCCGCAGCCGTCAAGCGGCGCGGGACGCGACCTTTTGCACTTTGCTGCGTCTGCAAATTCGCACTTGCAGCAAAACGCGCAATAATCTACCAAAACCCAGACCCATACGCGCAACAAGATTACAAGGCCGATCATGTCATTCCGCATCCAGCCCGCCCCTGTCGCCCGCCCCAACCGCTGTCAGTTGTTCGGCCCCGGCTCGCGCCCGGCGATCTTTGAAAAGATGGCGACCAGCGCGGCGGATGTGATCAACCTCGACCTCGAGGATTCGGTCGCCCCCGACGACAAGGCGCAGGCGCGCAAGAACATCATCGAGGCGATTGGCGATATCGATTGGGGCGGCAAAACGCTATCGGTGCGGATCAACGGCCTCGATACGCCTTAT
>Ga0181556_1003769_pt1 | contig 12762 bp, 9 predicted proteins | sample 011ome_14_FD_148651 | JGI IMG/M metagenome (GOLD analysis project Ga0181556, IMG submission 148651) | Coastal salt marsh microbial communities from the Groves Creek Marsh, Skidaway Island, Georgia - 011505AT metaG (spades assembly) | ecosystem: Environmental > Aquatic > Marine > Intertidal zone >... | reverse complement strand
AAGTTACTAAGAGTGCGGCCGGACGGCACTGCTGCCGGAGACAACCCATTCCCGGAAACAGCGCCGAGAGTTTTCAGTTACGGGCATCGCAATCCGCAGGGACTGGTTTATGACCCGGAAACTGATCGGATTCTGATGATGGAACATGGCCCGAAGGGCGGTGATGAGCTGAATCTTGTGGTCGCCGGCCGCAACTACGGCTGGCCAGCTATCACCTATGGTGTCGACTACAGCGGCGCCGTGATCTCGCCTTTCACAGAAGCGGACGGCATGGAACAACCCATGAAATATTGGGTACCCAGCATTGGCCCATCGGGCTTGGCTATTTATCGCGGCGACATGTTCCCCGAATGGCAGGGCGATCTACTGCTCGGCTCATTGATTAACAAGGAAATGCGTCGACTCAAGCTCGATGGCGATACTGTCGTTGAGGATGAAGCGATCTTTCCAGAGATCAGCGGCCGAGTGCGCGACGTGCGCGTGCTGACTGACGGCAGCATTGTCGCGGTTACTGACGAGGGTGATGTCTTTCACGTCTCGAGGTGAGACAGACGCAGGGGTGATTCAGTGACCGAGCAAACTATCCTCGCCAGCGACCTCAGGGTCATAACGCGCTTCCTGACAAGCGCTGGCATGGATCCCGCGCCTGTGCTGGCGGCGGCCGGTATCGATTCGTCGGCGCTGAGTGAGCCCCGAGGCCGCGTGTCGGTGCAGCAGGTCGAGGCCTTGCTCACCCAACTGGTAGAGCAGTTCCCGGATCGCAATCTCGGTCTGGCATTGGCCAGCCACCACCATATGACCGACACCCACGTGCTGGGCCTTACCGCTATTGCCTCCGCCACCGGCTTGGATGCGCTGCGCCGGCTGGTGCGCTATCAGGCGCTGGTCTCCACTCAAGAACCCTTCACCATCACAGAAGACGCCGAAACCGTCACCCTGAGAAAAACCGCAGTCCACAATGACACTGCCGAACACCTCGTGCAGGTATTTGTCTTCGCCGTGATCTTGACCGCGATCCGCAATATCGCTGGCTTCACGGGCGACATCACTAGGATTGCATTCACGGGTGCACCGCAGGGGCCAGAGGCGGACTACCGGCAGCACTTTGGGCCCCGGGTCAGCTTCTCAAGCGGCGATGCCAGCATGACGATTCCTCGCGCCGTGCTTGAGCAACCGGTGTCGACCGGCAATGTCGATATCCTCACGGCCAATGAGCCCCTGCTCGCATCACTGGTGCGTGCAGTGCGGGAGAACAACCTGCCCGCGAAGATCAAACTCGCGATTCTCGACAGCTTGCCCGATCACACACTGACCGAAGAGGAAGCCGCGACATCGCAGAACATGAGTCTGCGAACGTTTCAGCGTCGACTGGAAGATGAAGGTACCCGATTCAGGGCCCTGCTTGATCAGACCCGAACGGAGCGAGCAGAGAGTCTGCTTGGAGACCCAGCCCGTAGCCTCTCAGAAGTGGGTTACCACTGCGGCTTTAGCGAGCAGGCGTCGTTTTCTCGCGCATTTAAGCGTTGGACCGGGAAAACACCATCGGACTACCGAAAAGCCCTCCTCGCACCCGATCACTGACAGGTGGCGATCACCTCAAGCGAGCGAGTGATCTCGGCGGGATCTGTGCCAAAGTGGGTGACGAAGCGGGTCATGTCCGCTTCCTGAGGCCAGTCATAGAACACCAATCCCGCGTCTCGCAGTCTCCCGCGCAACGCCTCGGGGATGACCGGGAATAATTCGTTGGCATCCACCGACCAGGGCAAGTCGATCGCACTGTGAGCGGCGAAGCCCGCCGCCAGTTGCCCAGCCATTGCGTTGGCATGGCGCGCGTTATCCAGCCACAAATCATTTTCCAAGAGCGCGAGCCACTGCGCCGCCAAAAATCGCTGCTTGGACCAAAGATGCCCAGCCCGTTTGCGCCGATACGCAAAATCTTCAGCCAGGGCTTGGTTGAACATCACCACCGCCTCGGTGGCAATGCCGCCGTTTTTGGTGAGCCCAAAGCTGAGGCAGTCCACCCCCGCCCGCCAGGTGATATCGGCAGGGCTCACGCCTGAGGCCACCACCGCGTTGGCGAAGCGCGCGCCGTCCATATGCAGATTCAACTGAAACTCATCGGCGAGCTGCCGGTAACCGGCGACCTCTTCAGGGCGATAAACGGTACCCGACTCCGTCACGTTGGAAAGACTGATGGCACCGGGTTTGGCGTTGTGCACGCCGTGAACCGTGGCAATCTCCATATGCGAGCGCATCAGCGCCAGATCCGGTTTGCCGCCGTCTCCCGCGATACCCACCATGCGCGCGCCGCCGGTGTAGAGCTCAACCGCAGTATTTTCATCATTCTGAATGTGGGCGCCCTCGTGACAGTAAATCGCGCCCCAGGGTGGGCATAAGGCACTCATCGCCAGCGCATTGGCCGCGGTGCCCGTAGTCACGAAGAAGACCGCGCAGTCAGTGTCAAAGACATCGCGGACCGCGGATTCGGCGGCCGCAGTCAGCGCGTCCTCGCCGTATCCTTCCGCCAGCCCTGATGCGGCGTCTGAGATCGCCGCCAATACGGCGGGATGAGCACCGGCCTGATTATCAGAGATAAAGTTCATATCAGATTGTTGCTCACTCTTTTGAGCTTTCAGCCCGTGGTTGCAGGGCTTGCCGCCCCTGATCTCCATGTTATAACGACTCGCGATGATGAGGGATGCCATGCGCTTTATCGGGTACACGATGTTTGGTCTGGGACTGGGGCTCTTGCTGCTGGCAGGTGCCGCCCTCGTCTTGGATCTCGGCGCCCTAAAGCCCCTATATGAAAGAGTCGCCGGTCATTACCTGCAGCGCGAGGTACGCGTAGAAGGTGAGATGAGTGTGCGGCTTGGCCGATCGGTGACGGCTTCTGCCTCTGACGTCAAGATATTGGGCATCGACCCAGAAGCTGTTCCACTGGCGCAGGCCGAGTTCGTTGAGGTGCAGCTGGCCTTGTCCGCGCTATTCGACAAGCTCGTCAATATCGAACTCGTCCGCATCGAGGGCGCCACGCTAAATCTGGAGATCGATGATCAAGGCCAAGGCAACTGGCCCACCTTCGAGGATGGTGGCCCCGCTCAAGCTGATCGAGGTGATGACCCAGCTCAGGCTGACGGCACATCAGACATCGCACTGCGGATCGCCGAGGCGCACGTCACAAAATCATTCATCAACGTACACAATAGCCGGTCAGATCTTCGCCACGCGCTCTCTATCGACCATTTTGATAGCCTCATGAGTGCTGATACGACGGAGACATCGAGTAGCGGCATCCTCAACGAGCGACCCTTTGAGACCACCCTTCTTATCGAGGGAGTCGATTCGCTGCTCACCATCGCCAAGTGGGACGTGGATTGGCGTGGTCAGATTGGTCGCGCGCAGTTCCAGGCCACTGGACATCTGGAGGCGCTGGATCAATTGGAGCAGTCGCAGCTTGCATTGACACTGCACACCGACAGCGCCAATGAACTGCTGGAGACCCTGTCACTGCCCCTCATCGACGACGGCCCCGTCGATATCAACTTCCGTCTGAGCCAGCAAGCGGCGACAGCGCATCTCGATTTGGATGCCGTATTCGGTGAATTCAGCATCTTTGGCACCGCACTCAGCGAAGACCCGCTGACCCTGTCTTCAGCGCAGCTTGATCTGGTCGCGACCGGGCCTAACCTCGCGCACCTTGGCGCACTGGGCGGTCAGACAAATTGGCCTGAAACGCCTTTTGAAATTGATCTGAAGACGTCGCGAGAAGGCAGGCAGGTTGAGGTGTCCACCTTGCGACTCATCAGCGACGTCATGGATCTGGAGCTGACCGGCACCGTCGCGGATTTTCGATCACCTGGTACTGGCAGACTATCGGGCACCGTGGACATCCCCTCTTTGAGCGTCTGGTCCTCGGTCCTTAACCTGCCCTCCGAACTAAGCGGGCCGTTTACCGGTAAAGTTTCCCTCACAGGAGAAGGCACGGGCGCAGACTTGGTGGTAAGTAGTCAGTCTGATCTGTTCTCACTGGATATTGGTGGGCGACTCGAGCCGGGTGAGAGCATGCTGGGGTCAATCATGCGCATCCAGGGGCAGATTTCCCGCCCGGAGCGATTCTTGAGCTTTTTTATGGAGGATGCGCCAACGCTCCCCCCTGCCGCCTTCGAGGGACAATTTGCCATCGAGGATGCCGACACAGCGCTATTGAGCGGGCTACAGGTTGCCCTGGGAGAGGATGCTATAACGGCAAACGGACTCTTAGGTTGGGACACCAAAAAACATGACACATTAGTCCAGCTATCCGTGAACTCCCCCAATCTCAACAGCACACTTTCCCCATGGTTAGATGCGCCCGAGGTGATTCCCTCCCTGCCCGTAGAGATTACGGGTGTACTGGCTTATCCGATATCAAAGCAATTCGAGATTCAGCGGGGAGCGATATCCGCACAGGCCGGCACTGGCCAATTCACTGGTAGCGTCAGCCTACGGGACAAGAGCCCTTCTCTGTCTGGCAACCTGCGGCTGTCTGCTCCGGCATTACAGCCACTCCTGACACAGATTGACGTCCCCGTACATTTTGAGAAGCCTCTGGCGTTTCAGGGTCAAGCCTCGTGGCGAGCGGGCTATATCAATATCAGCGACGGTCTACTGAGCTATGGACCCACCGATGTGAGCGGAGATCTACTGATTGATCTAGCAGCGACAACTTTAAAGTTCGATTTGCAGTCCACAACGCCGGATTTGAATCATTACACGCCCAATAACGACGCCGTCGCGACCGCTTTTTCTATACCCATCGCTTTGAGGGCCAGCGGAGAAATCACCGAAGACCTGTGGTCAGTCGAAAAATTTCAACTTGAATCCACCCAGGCCTTCGTCAGAGGCTCAGGGAACCTGGAGCTGGATGGCGACGAGTTCATTGACAGTCACATCACCAGTGATATTCGCATTGCAAACCTCACCGCCTTCAACGATCTTTTTAACCTGTCATTGCCAGATCAGGATCTGCAAGTCCTTGTCGATATGGATTCTCGCGCCGGCGCTTTAGTGGTGGAGCAGCTCGATCTCCGATCCGGAGACAGCGACCTGTCGGCTACCGGTCAGGCCAATAACCCATCCGCGCCTGAGATCGTCCTCAACGTGGACAGTAACCGCCTCGATCTATCTCCATGGTTGGCCCTATTGGAGACCGCTGAGCAGTCACGATCAGACACAGAAAGCGCTGATTTAAACCCAGAAAGCGCTTCCCCTCGATTGATCCCGGAATTTCCACTGACACACGAGATCCTCAGCGCTTTTCAGGCCGACACGACCGTTTCAATCCGCGAGCTCAACGGCCTTGCTCCCCCCGTCGTCAACGTGCTCACCCGCATCGACGTCGGTAGAGAGGGGATCCGGGTGACCTCGGCGAGCGCCGAGAATCAACGCGGCGGGTCAGCTCAGCTGACCGGCACATTGATACCCAATGCCGAGGGTGTGTCGGAGCTCAGCATGCTGCTGGAGGGCAGCGACCTGGTGCTGGGCATTCCCAGAGCGCCAGGTGAAGACATCGCGGCACTCCCCCCCTACGATATTCGCTTGAAGCTCGATGGAGAGGGCCAAACGATGCGTGAACTCGCGGCATCGCTGGACGGCTATATCAATATGACCATGAGCGAGGGCAGCGTGCTCAACGCGGGTCTCGATCGCGTGACCAACAGCTTTGTGCAGGAGCTATCCAAAGCACTGGACCCGCTGCAGGATAAGGAAGAAAGCACCAAGATTCATTGTGCGGCTGCGTTCAGTGTGCTGAGCGATGGCAGACTGCACGGCAAGCCCGCGGTAGTGGTCGACACCCCCAACGTGAAGGTGCTGGCGGATGCGACCGCAAACCTGGCATCCGAAAAAATAAAAGTGCAGTTCAAAACCGTGCCGCAAAAAGGACTGGGCTTGAGCATGTCCAGCATCGTCAATCCCTATGTCGAGGTCACAGGGACGCTGGCTCAGCCCCGACTGACACTGAACCCTGAAAATACCGTGGTCGGCGGCAGCCTCGCGGTCATTTCAGGGGGTATCTCGATCCTAGTCAGAAATGTGCTGGATCGATTGAGCACAAGCGGCAATGTTTGCGCGGATCGGCTCCGCAAAGCCAATGAAGAAATGGCGCAGATGGACGCCTGAAGCTAGCCCGGCGTTCCCTCAATCAAGCGCAGATTAATCACGCCCTCAACCGTTCTGATCTTGCTCAGTAGCCCTTCTTGGGGCACTTCGTCCAGATCGATGATGTTATAAGCGACATCGCCGAAACTTTTATTGAGCAGATCGGCAACGTTTAACCCCTCATCGCCAATCAGCGTGAGAACGTGGCTCAACATGCCCGGCTCGTTACGGTTGGCAATCGTGATCCGGTAATCCGTGGTTCTTTCCAACTCTATCGCGGGGAAGTTCACTGAGTTACGGATATTGCCGTGCTCCAAAAACGCCTTGAGTTGATTCGCCGCCATAATAGCGCAGTTTTCCTCTGCTTCGGCGGTGCTAGCCCCGATATGTGGCATCAGCAACGTGTCGGTGCGCCCTAACAGCATCGGGTTGGGAAAATCAGCCACGTAACAGCGAAGCTGATCGTTATCCAGCGCCGCTACGACAGCCTCGGTCAAGACAATTTCTTCCCGAGCGAAATTGAGCAGGCAGCTCCCTTTTTTAAAGTGGGTCAACATCTCCTCATTAACAAGGCCTCGAGTGCTATCTAACACCGGAAGATGCAAACTGACAAAGTCGCTTCGGCTAAAAAGCGACTGTACGTTTTCCATGCGCTGCACTTCACTGGGCAGACGCCAAGCCGCTTCTACCGACAACGCCGGATCAAAGCCCACCACTTCCATACCAAAATCGAGACCTTGTCTTGCGACGAGGCTCCCTATGGACCCAAGACCGACCACGCCCAACGTTTTTCCTGCAAGCTCCGCGCCAGCGAAACGCTTTTTTTCCTGCTCCATGAGCGCATTCATATCCTGAGCAGACATCCCGGGGTCCTGTGCCTGCGCAAAGGCGATCCCGCCAACAATATCCCGGGAAGCAAGCAGCATCGCTGCGGCGACCAATTCCTTGACGGCATTGGCGTTTGCGCCCGGCGTATTGAAAACAGGTATGCCTCGCTCACTGCACGCCGCAAGCGGAATGTTGTTGACGCCCGCACCCGCGCGCGCAATGGCCGTAACCGAGTCGAGTATCTCCGCCTCCTGCAGTTTATGGCTGCGCAACAGCAGCGCGTCGGGGTGGGCAATATCCTGACCCACCTCATATCGCTCGCGCTCAAAACGGTCGAGACCCTTGGCAGAGATCGTGTTGTAGGTCTTGATACGGTGCATAACAGCAGCTTACGTGTTTAAACGGGCCGCATTGTGCGTGATTGAGGGCGGCTTTGCGAGGCTGCCAAAACGATTTTGCGTCAAACGCGGTCGATACCGCGTCACATGCCGGTGCTGCTAGGCAGTATCTGGATCATCGGGAACAAAAAGCCCAGTAACGTCAGAGCAGTGTCACCTCGTCCGCCAGCTGTTCATCGATGATCGCCCTCATGGTTTCTGCCAACTGTCGAAAGAACACCCTAGCCGGTGATCGACGCCGCCAGACCAACGCATGGTCGCGATTCATATTGACGTCTATGACATCGGTCACCCGCAGGGTCTCGGAGTCGCCAATTTCACTGGCCACGTACAAAGAGGGCAAAAAGGTAATGCCCATTCCCATGACCACCATTTGCCGCAGTGTGTCGAGGGAAGTGCCCTCGTAGTCACGATTCACGGTCGCGCCGAGACGCTCGCATAACGCACTGACCTGCCGGTGATACAGATGCTGCTCGTCGATCGTGAGCACAGCCTCCCCCACCAAATCCCTCCCCGAAATGACGGATTTGGCTGCCAAGGGATGCTCGAGTGGGACCGCTAGTTTCAAAGACTCCCTAAAGAGTGGCACGATCTCGAGTTCGTCTCCTTGCAGTGGGAGCGTGGTCAACAGCACGTCGTGAACCGCAGACTTCAAGTCGTTGCTGAGCTGATTGGGGACACCCTCACGCACGTAGAGTCGAAGATCCTCGAAGCGCTGATGCACCGACGGCAGCACCTGAGGCAATAAGTAAGGGCCTAGCGTCGGCGTGACACCCAGCCGATAGGTGCTTTGTCCCGATAAACCCAAGGCTTGATCGGCAAAGCCCTTCATTTCCTCGGCAATGCTTCGTGCCCTGGGGAGTAACTCGCGAGCCGCAGGCGTCATCACCACGCCATTGCGTTGGCGCTCAAAAAGAGTGGTCGCGAGGGTCTCCTCCAGCGCAGCAATCTGGACCGTCAGTGTCGGCTGCTTCACACCCAGCCGATCGGCGGCACGTCGGAAACTGCCCGCCTCGGCAATCGCTTGAAAATAGCGAATTTGTTTGAACGTGATCTGTTCTTGAGTGGCCATGTTGGCGAGCTGTTTCCTTGGTTAACGGATAGGACGCGGTCGCATCTGCAAAAAGTTGAGGTGACGGTCAAAGCGCAACACTGCAGCCACTTGCCGAATCACCCCCACGGGGTACTCGCGCCCGATCAGTATATGATAGATGAAAACTATCACATGTTTCTATGATCTTTGTTTTTACTATCACGTATAAATCCCATCCACAGAGACTTCAGCCCTCTGTCCGCAGGAGCAAACAGCATGACCAAAGACGACGTTATAGCCTTGTTTGAAGAATGGAATGGAGCGTTGGCAACCCTTGATCCGGATACTGTCACCGCCATGTATGCGGCAGACGCGGTCTTATTGCCAACCGTCTCCAATCAGGTCAGGCACAACCATGGCGAAATTCGAGACTATTTCGTCAACTTCCTGCAGAAGGCGCCCCAAGGCGTCATCAACGAATCCAACGTTCATATCTTGAGCGATTCTCACGCCACTAACTCGGGCGTGTACACCTTTACGTTTGGTGATGGCTCCGCGGTGACAGCAAGGTTCAGCTATCTGTACGTGGCGACCGAGGCTGGCTGGAAAATTCTCCAACATCACAGCTCCGCGATGCCTGAGGGCTAAAAAGACATGCGGGACCCACTTTATTGTCTTGAGCACCGAGCCACCTGTTTCTGCTACTGACCTCTGAACACAGAATCCTCATTAAAGGACCAGACTCATCATGACTCGCTTTTTTGACCTGTCACACCTACGCGGCGACATCTTCGGTGGGCTGACCGCTGGCGTCGTTGCGCTGCCGCTGGCCCTCGCCTTCGGCGAAGCCTCCGGTGCAGGACCGATTGCCGGTGTGTATGGCGCGATACTGGTTGGTTTCTTCGCCGCGCTGTTTGGTGGGACACCCTCCCAGATCTCCGGGCCAACAGGCCCGATGATCGTCGTCTTTGCGGGCGTGTTCGCATCCCTTAGTGGAGACCTTTCGCTGGTTTTTGCCACGGTCATTCTCGCGGGACTGATACAGATCCTTTTTGGTGTGCTGGGTTTTGGGCAGTATATCCGGCTGGTGCCCTACCCTGTGGTCTCAGGCTTCATGAGCGGTATTGGCTGCATCATTATTGCCCTGCAGCTTGCCCGATTATTCGGACACGAGCCCGAGGGGGGCGGCACGATCCCGGCGCTACTCGAGGTGCCCAATGCGATTAGCAACCCGAACATAGAAGCGCTGGGCATTGGCGTATTGACCCTGGTCATGGTGTTTTTATGGCCAGCTAGCTGGGGGCGGTACATGCCTGGCCCGCTGGCGGCTCTGATCGTTGGCACTGTGGTGAGCTTAGGCCTGAGCAACGTGCCTGTGTTGGGTGCCATCCCCACTGGCTTGCCCGAATTCATCATGCCTTCGCTCTCGAACGACACCGTGTTGATTGTGTGTGAGGCGGCGCTCATCCTCGCGGTTCTTGGCGCGATCGATAGCCTGCTCACCTCGCTGGTGGCGGACAACATGACGCGAACGCGTCACCGCTCCAACCGAGAACTTATCGGCCAGGGGGTCGGCAACGTCGCTGCTGGATTCTTTGGCGGCATTCCGGGCGCCGGCGCCACCATGCGGACCGTGGTCAACATTCGCACCGGGGGCGTCACCAAGATTTCCGGCATGCTGCACAGTCTGCTGTTGCTCGCCGTGGTACTCATCTTGGCGCCGCTGGCATCAAAAATCCCCCACGCTGTACTGGCCGGTATTTTGGTCAAGGTGGGCTATGACATTATCGACCTGTCTTATCTCAAACGCGCTCACCTCGGGCCGCGTTTCGATCTAGCACTCATGGTCATGGTGCTGAGTCTGACCGTTTTCGTTGACCTCATCACTGCTGTTGTCGCCGGTGTCGTGGTGGGTGCCGTCGCGTTTGTGAAGCAAGTTGCTGACGCCCAGCTCGCCGCTGCAGCAGGCGAGAACGATGATTCAAAGGAAGGTTTGTCAGACGCAGAGGCCGCGCTGCTCAAGGAGTGCGGTGATCGGCTTACCTACTTTGATTTGGGTGGGCCGCTGAGTTTTGGTGCCGCAGCCGATCTGGGTCACCACGTGCGCGAACGAATCAGCTCCAAGCATCACACCTCGCTGGTGCTCGACTTCGGCCGTGTGCCGTTCATGGACGTATCCGCGGTGCGGGCGGTGGAGACCATTGCTCAGGACGCCACCCATGCGGGCAAGAATCTGTATGTCTGCGGCATCAATGATGACGTAGCCGCAAATTTTGAAGGGCTGGGGGTGAGCGAGCATCTACCCGATGCGATCCGCTTTACACGACGTTTGGACGCCCTCACCGCAGCTCGCGACTGGATTTTTGAAAACACAGCGCCCGTGGGACAGAAGCCGGCTAGCCCAGAGAACGGCGACCCAGCTGCCGCCTGAATCCGCTGCTTCTGCCTTTAGCGACAGGGCTGATACACTGAGCACCTCTCATAGGAGGGGCCCTTCCGTGAAGTCGACAGCAGCTCTTTTTTCCTTCGCCATGGTGTTCACCGCGGCTTGTTACAGCGCAACCACTGAAACCGGGGGCACGATAACCCCCGAGGTGCTCTTGGCGATCGAGCATGAAGCGCTCATTGTCGATGTGCGCACGCCCGAGGAATTTGCCGATGGCCATTACCCCGGCGCACTCAATATCCCCCACGAGACGATTCTGGAAGGTTTGAATCAGCTCGGCGTGACAGCTGATACATCGGTGATTCTTTACTGCCGCAGCGGCAACCGGTCGGGTCAAGCCGAACAGGTACTTCAGCAAAAGGGCTTTACCGACGCCAGAAATGCTGGCGGTCTGGAAACACTGCTGAGTGCGACAGGCGAGCAGGCCGTGATACCGACATCCGCCTCGCCTCAATAGTCTTGGCCGTCGTCAGCAGGCCGAAGATGTCAGCCAGCGGGTTTAGCCAGGCTGGCGAACTGCGCCAACGCGTCGTCTGAGAGCCGGTCGACGCCCTGACTATATTGCGCCGCGCAGGCGCTATAGAACTGTGCATTAAGACGATTGGCGCCACCGCAGTCCCGGGTCGCCACTACCTTTCCTGGCACTCCAGCAATCACTGAGTTAGGCGGGAACTCCTTGTTCTCACTGATGATGGTGTGGCCCGCCACAATGGAGTTTGCACCCACTTTCGCGCCATCCATGATGGTGGCGTTGATGCCGATCAAACACCGGTCGCCTATGTCGCATCCATGCAAGGTGGCGTGGTGCGTGATGGAACAATCCTCCCCAATGATAGTGGGCGAGGCGATCCCCACATGAATCATGACGAAGTCCTGAATATTGGTGCGCGCACCGATCCGGATCTCAAAGGTCTCTGCGCGGGTGACAACATTGGGCCAGATGGAGGCACCGGGACCCACATAGACCTTGCCGTATAGCCATGCACTCTCGTGAATGTAGGCGGGGTCGTCGAGGGTGACATGCTCACCAATGTGTCCCATGCTGTGTGCTCCTGTGTGGTCGGGGGAGCGCGTATCTTGTCACGTTGCGCCTTGAATCGCTAAGGCTAGCCGACGCACTTGACCGGAATGTCATTCATGCAAGACACCGACCGCCGCGCCGTCAAAATGGGTTTGGGAGCCGTGATGTTATGGAGCACGGTCGCCACTGCCTTTAGCCTGAGCCTCCAATATCTCACTCCCCTGCAGCTCGTGACCCTGGCGACAACCGTTAGCTGGTGCTTTTTTGCTTTTCGATTGAGCTCGAACGAGCGCTGGCAGGCTATGCGGGCGACATCGCCTAAAGCCCGCGCCACCGGCTTGCTGGTTGGCTGGCTGAACCCTGGACTCTATTACCTGGTGCTTTTTGCTGCGTATGACCGGCTACCGGCGCAGGAAGCCATGGCGATCAACTACTCCTGGGGGATCACCCTGGCACTGCTGGCAGCGCCACTGTTACGTCAACGTTTGAGCTCGGGTGCGCTGCTTGCGGCTTGTATCAGTTACGGCGGTATTGTGGTGATCGCCACCCGAGGTGCGCCCTTATCTCTGGATTTCGCGCAACCACTGGGTGTAGGGATAGCCCTCCTCAGCACCCTGCTATGGAGTCTTTACTGGGTCATCAATACGCGGCTGTCTTTGGACCCGGAGGTAAACCTGTTTCTCAATTTCTCCGGTGCGCTGCCGCTGCTACTCGCCCTGTTCTGGTTGAGCGACACGCCCTTTCCCACCGTCTGGCAAGGCTGGGCCGGCGGACTCTATGTGGGGCTCTTTGAGATGGGTCTCGCCTTCGCGTTGTGGATGGGCGCGATGAAAGCGACCACCTCCACCTTGCGGATTTCCAGCCTGATCTTTTTATCGCCCCCACTCTCGCTGCTACT
>Ga0181556_1003768_pt1 | contig 12762 bp, 14 predicted proteins | sample 011ome_14_FD_148651 | JGI IMG/M metagenome (GOLD analysis project Ga0181556, IMG submission 148651) | Coastal salt marsh microbial communities from the Groves Creek Marsh, Skidaway Island, Georgia - 011505AT metaG (spades assembly) | ecosystem: Environmental > Aquatic > Marine > Intertidal zone... | reverse complement strand
CGTAACACAATCGTGTACCATAAAGATGCTCGCCAGATGCACTTAAGGTGATTTTGAAATACAAAGGGTGTAGGGTCATGGTATTTACATAGTAGGTAAATTTATGGGAATAAGTAACGCAAATCTAATCGTGACTAACGCGACCTGGGGCGAAACTATCAACCCATTAGCAGACGCTCTGGCAAAAGATGGAAAGCGCTATTGGGTTGAAGTTGATGTGTGCCCTCTGAGTACACTTGAATTGCCAAACGATGCCCGCCAGAGGGCTGTATTGAGAGAATTTTCTGATTGGGATGACGTTAAAGATAGTCGACCTTTGCGCCTAATTGCAGCCAACCCCTATGCACCTGAAGCTCTCGAGCAGTTTGAGTCGCTGATTATGGCATTGAAGCTCCGAAAAGATCGGCTGAAATACGCGGCGGTGGACGATGACACTGCTCTCGCGTTTTCAGAGATAGTTAGGTTTGTGGGGATTGACCAAGTAACTCCACGCGAGATCGTAACACCTATGGCCCCGGGAAATTCTGTCGAGTTGTCTAAATTGATTAGCGAAAGTACAGAAGCTAATGAGCTTTGTATTGTTCTTGAAGAACTCGAAGAGGCAGGTGGAGTCGCTAAGCGACTCTTAGCGGCTGGGCTAAGAGTAATTAGAATGCCAATCTTTGGTCGAACTAAAAATAATCCTGACGTCCTCAAGCTCAGCGATGCACCAAATTTTATTTTGGTCAACGATCCGTACGCCATATCTGTAGCAGTCCAAGGATTAAAGAGACTTGCTGCTGACCTCAATGAAATTGTCTGGGTCGGAACTAGTGCTCTCCTCCAAGCTATGGTTAAGCGTGATGCACCAGAATCAACATGGCTCGAGGTTCCTGATTTGCGTCACGACGTGATATTGGAAAGAGTCTCTAAGTTTTAAAAGGAACATTTGATGGGTTTGTTCGATTGGCTTGACAACGGGAAAACGAAGGACCGAGACGCTGCTAAGGCAGGTTTCGAAAAAGCAATCTCGTCATCGGGCGACTCGAAAGAATTGAGAGCTCTACGAATCCGGGTTGCCCTTCGATCTAGGACGGGCTTAGACATCATCTTTCGAAAAGCGATGAAAACAATCGCTTCACACGATGAAGAAGTGATGATTGCAATGGCTGGAGGTCAAGATCCTCCACCAGTTCCTGTGGCGAATTTAGAAACTTGTTTTCAGACGATGGCTACCGTGAACGGACCCGTGACTATTTATATTCCGCTTGAGTTTGCGACTCGATTCTTTGACCTCGGAGTGCGCTTTCAGAAGAACGAAATCGATATACAAACAGCTTTGATAGAAGGGCAAGAAATCGCAAATGAATTAGGGACCGTTTTGAATCTCGATCAATATATGGTTCAACCAATCACTCCACTTGAATTCTTGTTGACTGGAGAAGCTTCGGAATCAGATGAGACTGAATGAGAATTCTATCGGTGGAGCTCTTGGAAAATGCATAGGAGAAGTTCGTGGACTCAAAATCAAAAATGAGCAAGATGCAGAAAATCCAAAACCAGGTCTATGAGCTTTCCGCTAAGGTCAGTGAAAATACTGCTAAAGCGAGCTTGCATCGATCTAAGGTTGAAGAGAACCATTTCCACATCTTGGCAAACACTACGGCTAATGGTGTTGCTCTGCGTGATCTTGCGACAAAAGGGTTAGAGTCTCACGTAGCTTTTTGCCTTAAAGAGTTGAACAGTCTTGAAAGCGAAGATGAGGAAAAAAAAGTCGCGTTAAAGTTTTCGACGCTAAAATTAGTTATCGGGCATCTAAAGGCAAGAATTGAGATAAATCGAGGATTGGTGCGGGCTAACAGCGCTCTTGTTGATATCAATAAACAAATGATTGCCCTGAATAGTGTTTCGGCGAGTTTTACCGATGAAATCGTATTAGCCGCAGCGTCGACTGATCTTCATCATGACGGCCTCATGCAGGAGGTTTTGGATGAAAACTACTCAATCTCCGACGAGATGATTGATGAGCTTAACGATATTTGTCATGCGCTAGCCGAAGGGGCCGAGGAAAATACGACCCACATCGAAAAACTGAATGAAGAGTCCGATCGAAATCGAATTGCGATCTCGGCTAATAATCAAAGAATTCATCAGCTAGTCGATATGGTAGTAGCAGTCTCAGATTACAAATGACTATCTGACTGGCGTCCCTGAAATTGCCAAAGATCTTTTTGTTTTCTGCAATTTGCCATGTTGTGTAGCTCTGTGACTGAGGTGTGACCCAAAGTGCCGATAAAGGTTGAGAGTGGTGGCCAGAGAGGTAATCGAACCCCCGACACGAGGGTTTTCAATGGCGTGTTGCAAATTTTCTGATTATTTTTCAATAATATATATTTTCAAAATTCGAGTGTGCTACAGAATGTGTTACGCGCTCATTTTCAAACTAGCTTAGTTTTCCCAGTTTGATGAGCGCGATGTTCGACAGACTTAGCTTCTGTTGACAGAATTAGCTTAAAAGCTACAATCTGCGCATGTGGACTATTCGTCATTACCTTAATGCTCAAGGTGCTGATCTCTTCCAAGAATGGTTAGATGGGCTACCAGATCGAAGGGCGCGCGCACGAATCGCCGCCAGGTTGCTGAGAATTGAATTGGGTAATTTGGGTGATTGTAAGTCTGTGGGTGATGGCGTGCATGAACTGCGAATCGATTATGGACCTGGCTATCGGGTTTATTTCGCGATGATCAATAAGCAGGCTGTACTACTGTGTTGTGGAGGTATTAAAAAGTCCCAACGATCTGACATTCACCGTGCCAAGCGCCTGTGGCAAGAATGGCAACAGAGGAATTCATGAAATGAGAGAAATGACCGAACATGATCAATGGCTGAAAGAGCAATTGCAGGATGCTGATTTTGCGGCGGAATATCTTAATGCTGCGCAAGAAGATGACGATCCTCAAGTGTATCTACTTGCACTTCGTAAGGTGGTAGAAGCCCGAAGTAGCCTGAAGGATGTCGCGTTGCAATCTAATTTATCGAGGGAAACTTTGTATCGCACGCTCTCTGCAAAGGGAAATCCAACGCTTAAGACGTTAAACGCTGTTTTTAAGGCGACTGGCTTGGAGATGCATGTCACGCCGCGAGGCTGAGAGAGAATGGTGGCCAGAGAGGGAATCGAACCCCCGACACGAGGATTTTCAATCCTCTGCTCTACCAACTGAGCTATCTGGCCAACAAGAGTAGGCCGCGTATTGAACAGAAATTGTTGGATGGTGTCAACTTGATGGCGGAATATAGCCTTCTGCTCTCGCGTACTCCTCATTTTCAAGAAACCGATGCATTTCTTTCATCAAAAATTTTCTCGAGTCTGGCTCCATCAAACTCAACCGATGTTCGTTAATTAGCATGGTTTGATTTGATTGCCACTCTTTCCAAGCTTTCTCCGAAACATTCTCGTAGAGATCTTTTCCTACCTGACCCGGCAGCGGTGGCGCCTCTAATCCTGGGAGTTCTTGCTTATATTTCCGACAAAAAACCAGACGCGTCATTTGATCTCCTCACGACTAAGAATGTGTTGAATGGGGGCAGGCACCCCTTTTTGAAATCTCTCAGTTCGGCACCACTCACCTACTCGTACATCCGCCGCATTGACCGAGGCGACATAGTGCTCAATTCGAACCCGAAAGTGACTAAATGTGTGATTGATTGCTCCAGCATACTCTGTTTCGATCTGTTCGTTGCCTACGATCTCAGCTGCCAATTGGGTCAAGCTTAAGCCAATTGGTGGACTATAAAGCCCACCCCATATCCCCGGTGACGGCCTTTTGATAAATAGCGTCTCTTCGTTTGCATTGACCAATTGCAACATGACCCAGAGCTCGTCTTCTCGCTGCTTGACTTGTTTGCGCTCAGGAAACTTGGCAATGGCATTGCGTTGAAGTGCCTGACAGTCATCGGCAACCGGGCACGCCTCACAGTTTGGCTTGCTACGCCGACATATTAGTGAACCTAAGTCCATCATCGCCTGCGCATGTACTTTTGATTCAGCACCGCCATCGGGCGTCAAAGTGTCGGCAAGATCCCATAGTTGATTTTGAGTATTTGACTTCGACAGATCGCCTGAGATGCAAAATACACGCGACAATACTCGTCTCACATTGCCATCTTGGATCACCCCTCGTGCCCCAAATCCGAGCGACACAATGGCTCCGGCAGTCGAACGCCCGATTCCAGGCAGAGCGATCAAGGCGTCAAGATCATTCGGCAAACTACCTTGATGCTCTTGCATAATCACTTGCGCAGCGCGGTGAAGATTTCGGGCTCGAGAGTAGTATCCAAGGCCTGCCCAATGTGCTAACACGTCATCAATTGGTGCTGCCGCGAGAACTTCCTCCGACGGAAAGCTCGCAACAAAACGGTTGAAATATGGAATGACAACTTGAACTTGCGTTTGTTGCAGCATGATCTCCGAAATCCAAGTTTCATAGGGTCCGCGCTGCTGCCAAGGCAGATCGTGTCGACCATGCCTTTTTTGCCAATCCGCAAGACGCTCAGCGAATCTCTCGATCATTGCTTCAGCAGTTGTTGTAGCAGTTCTGATCCTTTGCCATTTACACGATCTTGAAGAGTATCCTGAACAGCTGACTTCAGTTTGTCTTTTGCCTGTTGCAGTTGGTTTTGAGCTTCTTTTTTCAGCTCGACCTCGGCCGCTTTAGTCAAGACGCGTTGAAGCGTCTTTTCATCCACTGAACACGTGAGATTCTCGTTGCGGATTTGTCCCCGACACACGAGTGGCAAACGGATTCCACGCAAAAACTCCGGAGCCATGCATGAACCAAGAACACCATCCTCTGGAACTCGGATTGTTCCTTGAATATTCGCGGCCGTCGAGACCAGACTCACTCTGCCGTTTCCCTGAATGTTCAAATTCGCGACAGTTGCATCGACAGCTTCGATAACGGCGATTCCTTCTTGAAATTCTGCTCTCGCGATCAGTGTATCGGCAGCGTCGGAAATGATTTCCTCACTTCCTCCGCTCAATTGGCAGAGCGTATCCGACAGATTGAGGGGACCGAGGAACGCATTTTTGATCTGCAGTCGTAAGGGCCCAGAGACGGACGCTAACATTTCGTCCGGTGTTCGTCCCGCCATCCGAAGATCAAAGGTCGATTGTAGAGCTCCCGATAGCGTATCAAGCGGCTTGGAAAACTCAAACTGCGAGAGTTGCATCTTAGTCATTGAGCCTGTGATATTGGTTATCTGTGGCGCAATCAAATGCGTGCCGGCGAGCCGAAGTTCTCCGCCAAAAAGATTTGCATCCAGTCGGCCAAGCGTAATTTCATCTGATCCTATACCCAGATCGAAGCCCACCTGGTTCAGCAAGTGGTTCGAGACGGTCAACTCGCCAACATCAAGTTTGTAGGTTCCAGTCACCAAGGGGAACGGCATTGTCGATGAGCCTGTCTGTGCTGACGGATTCGAGGACAAATAGCTGTCCAGGTTGAGCTTGTCTGCAAGTAGCTCCAAGTCCACATTTAATGGACGTAGGCTAAGATCAATTCGGCCATCAATACTTGTCTCGTCGAGGATCAACGAAAAAGGTCGTAGGCTCATCATTTCCCTAGACAGCTTGATCCCAGTGTTGATGGAAAGTCGACTCAATCGTTCGAGGTTCTGTGTATCAGGAACCGGCCAGTTACCAGCTCTTAACCATTTCCGCAGAGAAAACTCGTCAACCTCAATTTGGCCTTCACCACTTAATTGTCCTTCGCTTGAAGCACTCAGATAACCGTCATACGCTAAGGTGAAATCACGTGATTCGATGGACGATTTCCGGATCGTCAATCCGTCAAAGGTTGCCGTTGGAATGATTTCTGCGCGAACCGTGATTGGCATTTGATAATCACGAAAGGTGATGTAAGCAGAGAGCAATAAATCACTTGCTGTTACAGGTGATAGTGAGTCGACGGAAAGCTGTAAGCGACTCAGTATCAGATCAGGATGCAGTCCAATAATCTCACCCTCAGTAACGGCTAATTGCCTGACCAAAATCGTTTTTGATTCCGACGCGCCTGTCTCTTCGCTTATGACCGATGGCTGTTTCAAATGCGAGAGTTCGAGTTTGACCTTGGGAGCAATCGCAGTCAGTTGATCGATGACGATGGTGTCGCTCAAGACAGAGAAAATCGACAAGGAGCCTTCCAATCGATCGGCTTCAAACCCCCAATTGTTCGATGAGGCCCGCACATCGTCCATTGAAATACCGAACCATGGCCAGAACGTCCACTCAATATTTCCTTTTAGTTCAAGCTGAACCTGGTGTTTCTTCGCGGTGTTGACGAGCGTTGGCTTTAAGTCGTTTGGATCAAGTACTTGGGTGATATAGGCGACCGATGCAGCCAACGCCACGATCGAAATTACCATCAAGATTAAAAAACCTTTTACAAATCGCATGACACCCTCTGTCGTCAGTCGGACCCAGTACCGCTATACTACGGTGTTTATAACGGCTTAAGGAACAGGCCATGGCAGATCGTATTGCCTCAGTTGAACGAAATACACTGGAAACGCAGATTCAAATCAACCTGAATCTCGATGGGACTGGGATCGGTGAGTTCAACACGGGGATTCCATTTTTCGAGCACATGCTGGATCAAGTCTCGCGTCATGGCTTAGTGGACCTTCAAATCCAGGCGACTGGTGATCTTGAAATTGACGACCACCACACTGTCGAAGACGTCGGTATTACGCTGGGCCAGGCATTTGCTCAAGCCGTTGGCGATAAAAAAGGGATGACCCGCTATGGTCATGCTTACGTACCACTTGATGAAGCATTGAGTCGAGTTGTGATCGATTTTTCAGGGCGGCCTGGTTTGTTTTATGAGATCCCATTTACCCGTTCTTCCGTTGGTGGCTTTGATGTAGATCTTTTCAGAGAATTTTTCCAAGGCTTTGTGAATCATGCACAAGTCACCTTGCATATTGATAATCTGAAGGGTGATAACTCACATCATCAAATAGAAACCGTGTTCAAGGCGTTTGGTCGAGCTTTGCGGATGGCGTTGACGCCTGATGTGCGGATGAGTGGAATCGTTCCGTCGACCAAAGGGTCTTTGTAAATGCGACAATCAGTCGCGGTAATTGACTACGGATCTGGAAATCTTCATAGCGTTGCAAAAGCAGTCGAGCATGCCGGTTCAAATCAAGTGGTCGTGACCTCTGATGCGGCCACAATTGCAGCCGCTGATCGCGTGATCTTGCCAGGCGTTGGCGCGATGGGCGATTGCATGAGAGGACTTCAGGAGCGTGGATTAGATAGCGTTGTTTTGGGTTTGATTGGAAAAAAACCCTTAATGGCGGTTTGTGTCGGGATGCAGATTCTTACTGAGTTTGGTGAAGAAAGTTCAGGTATCCATGCGCTTGGTGTCTTCCAGGGGCACATCACGCAATTTCCTCGGGCGATGACTGGACGTGCTGGTGAGCCGCTTAAGGTGCCTCATATGGGGTGGAATGAAGTGATACAGGTTGCGCATCCAATGTGGGAGGGAATCCCAGACCGAACGCGTTTTTATTTTGTGCATAGCTACCGATATGCGGACGCGCATGCCGATTGTGTTGTTGGTACCTGTGACTATGGGTCTCTTTTTGCAGCCGCGCTTGCAAGAGACAAGGTGTTTGCGGTCCAGTTTCATCCTGAAAAATCGCATGATCCTGGCATTCAACTCTATCGTAACTTTTTAACTTGGGACGGGACATGCTGATTATTCCTGCGATTGATCTGAAAAACGGAACTTGTGTGCGTCTTCGCCAGGGACGTATGGAGGATGCGACTGTCTATTCAGATGATCCCGTAGCGACCGCAACTCGCTGGGTTGATGCTGGAGCACAACGGCTACATGTGGTGGATCTCGATGGTGCGTTTGCTGGTAAGCCTGAAAATAAAGAGGCTGTAGCAGGAATTTTGGCCAAACATCCTGAGCTTCCGGTGCAACTTGGCGGTGGCGTTCGTGATATTGCGACCATCGATGCGTACCTCGAGCTTGGGTTGAGGTGGGTGATTATCGGAACTCAAGCAGTCAAAGAGCCCGAATTCGTGACAGAAGCTTGCCGGCAATTTCCTGATCAAATCATTGTGGGTGTTGATGCCAAAGATGGTTGGGTGGCTACAGAAGGATGGGCTGAAGCAAGTACGGTCTCAGCCGTGGAAGTCGTCAAGCGATTTGCTGATGTTGGCGTTTCTTCGATCGTCTACACCGATATCGGTCGGGATGGAATGCTATCTGGAGTCAACATCGCGGCGACTGCGTCGTTAGCTCGTGAAACAGGGTGTCCGGTCATCGCTTCTGGCGGTTTAAAAGGGCTATCAGATGTGACCGAGCTTCTCGCTGTTGAAGCAGACGGTGTCATTGGCGCAATCACTGGTCGGGCGATTTATGAAGGCACCCTCGATCTGTCTGAAGCCATTGGTTTGACGGAGTCAAAATAGGTGGGGCTCGCGAAACGCATCATCCCATGTCTCGATGTTGATCAGGGTCGTGTGGTCAAAGGTGTTCAGTTCGAGGGTATTCGGGATGCCGGCGATCCTGTAGAGATCAGCCGACGCTATAATCAAGAGGGTGCCGATGAGATCACGTTTTTGGACATCACCGCGAGCCATGAGAATCGAGCGACCACCTATGACACGGTTTCACGAATGGCGAGCGAAGTGTTTATCCCTTTGACTGTCGGCGGAGGCGTTCGAAACACCGAGAATATTCGCGATTTACTCCTCGCAGGCGCAGATAAAGTGAGCATCAACACAGCGGCTGTCTTTGAGCCGGAGTTTGTTAAAAAAGCAGCAGATAAATTTGGGTCTCAATGCATCGTTGTTGCCATTGATGCGAAACAAGTCGAGTCAGACCGTTGGGAAATTTTTACTCACGGAGGGCGCAAACCAACTGGTTTCGATGCAGTTGAATGGGCTTGTCGGATGGTTGCTTACGGTGCCGGAGAGATCCTGCTCACCTCGATGGATCGCGATGGGACTCGTGATGGGTTTGATTTGGATCTGACTCGATCGGTTGCTGATGCTGTGACCGTTCCCGTGATCGCTTCAGGGGGTGTTGGTAATTTGCAGCATTTGGTTGATGGTGTGATCGAGGGACACGCTGAAGCGGTCTTGGCCGCAAGCATCTTTCATTTCGGGCAATTCACCATTGGCCAAGCGAAAGAAGCTATGGCCAATGCTGGCATTGAGATCCGTCGTTAACGGGCTAGAAGCTGAGCTCCACGGAGCAAGTTGTAGGCGTGAAGTAACTGATTATCTTTGGTCAGCCGATCGACAACTCGCTCACTGGTGATGTCTTCAGCGCCTGCATTTTCTAAATGCTTGGGAAGATCTGCCTCACGAACACGGGTATCGGATTCGATCAACGCCTCACCGCCAGACACCTGAATGGTGGGCTGAATCCCGGTCGCTTGGATCGAGCGACCATTTGGCGTGTAATACAGCGCTGTGGTCAGTTTTAAAGCATAGTTGTTTTCAAGCGTTAAGATGGTTTGCACCGAACCCTTCCCGAAAGAGGGCGTGCCGATCAACACGGCACGTTCATGATCTTGGAGTGCTCCGGCAACGATTTCTGCTGCAGATGCAGAGCCACCGTTAATCAGAATGACTATCGGCTCTCGATCCAAGACCGTGGCGGTCGTCGCCTCATATTTGGCATCGAGAAACTCATCGCGTCCTTTGGTGCTGACAATAAGCCCCTCATCAATAAATGCATCAGCCACTTCGATCGCAGCCGACAACACGCCGCCAGGATTGTTTCGTAAATCGAGGATGAGGCCATTGAGCTGACCTTGGGCTTTGAGATTTCCGATGGCCTTGATCAAGTCTGGGCCTGTGCGGTTTTGGAATTGTGAAATACGAAGATAGCCCACTCCGTGGGGAAGCATCTCTTGCCTAACACTGGTGACTCGGATGACAGCACGTTCGAGTGCCACGGTTAATTCTTCGGCCTTACCTTGAACCTCCCGCACAATCCCAAGTTCCACTGTGGAGCCAAGCGGTCCTCGCAGAATATCGATGGCCTCTTGAAGACTGATATCACGGACTGGTTGGTCGTCGACATGCGTAATGACGTCTTTCGCCAAAATTCCCGCGCGTGATGCCGGGGAATCATCGATCGGAGCAATCACTTCAATCAAGCCGTTCACGACGTCCATTTCAATGCCAATCCCGCCAAAGGAACCTGAGGTTGAGTCGCGGAGGCTTGAAACATCACGCGGTTTTAAATAGCCCGAGTGGGGGTCGAGCTTGGTGAGCATGCCGTTGATTGCATCGTTTAATAGCGTTTGGTCATCAATCTCTTCAACGTACTCGCCCTTGATGTGTTCATACACCTCAATGAATGCACGCAAGGCATCGAGCGATTCCACATCGGAGGATGGTTCTGCAGCATGAAGAGCAAAAGGGGCGACGAGGAGACAGCTCAGAGTATTTCGAATTATTTTCATCATGTTCTCAGTTTAACCATGAACTTGGATTGACAGACTTTCCGTTTCGGGTCACTCCGAAATATAAGGCAGTCACATCCAGACTACCTGTATTTCCAGCAATCGCAATCACCTGGCGGGCGAGAACTGCCTGCCCAGTTTCGACTTTCAAGCTCTGGTTATGACCGTAAATGGTGGCATGCCCATCATTGTGCGCAATCACGATCACCAGTCCGTAGCCGAGAAGATAGCCTGCGTATGCAACTTTCCCGGCTTGTACTGCTCTGACTTCGCTACCGTCAGTGGCACTGATCACAAGTCCTTGCCAGTCACCAAACCCGTCTTGTCGATTTTGCCCGAAGCGGCGTAAGACGCGTCCATCGACAGGCCATCGCATGTTGCCTTTCAGGGGTTCAAGCGCTGCGCCTCCGGATTCGAGTTGGAGTGATTTGATCCGCCGGTCCAATGATTGAAGATCAGAGTTCAGAGCATCTTCACGTTGTTGTTTGGTTCGTAAATTACGGCTGATACTTGCTAATAACTGGCGCTGGTCACGGGTGCGTTGCGATAGCGCGTCCCTTGCATCAGTGAGGTCGAGTAGTGTTTTTTGCGCGTTATTGGTATTTCGCTCTTGTTCGACCAATAACGATCGCAAGTTGTTGGCAGTCGCTTCGATTTCCGCTGCATTTTTCTGACGTGCTTCTAACAAAAATGGAAGATACTCCGAGAGATGATCTTGATCTGTTGTGTTTGGTCGGAGTGTTCGGCCGGTGACGTAATAGGCGACGAGTTCGTTCCGATATTGGTCTAGGAGTCTTTGAAGATCTGCAGTCCTTGAGACGATGTTGTTTTCAGTTTCTTGCTGGGTTTCGCTGAGATCTCGTAATACCTGTTCTGAAGAGGCGATTTCCCGAGTCAGTTTTTTTGATTCGGAATTCAGTCGATTCAGTTCTGATTCGATCACCTTTAATTTTTTGGCATCGAGTTGCACATCGCGCTTTAGTGTCTTCAGCTGTTGTTCGGCTCGGAGACGCTGAGTCTCAGCGTCTTGAATCTCACTAGCCTGGCTTTGAATGCTAACAAGAGCGATCCATAACCAAACGATTGCTCGCATTAGAATTGAAGGAGCGACCGGCCGGTCATTTCGGTTGGTTGGTCGACAGCCAACATGGCCAATAATGTTGGTGCGACGTCACGCAGAGCGCCAGACGATAATCCTTTTGCGCCCAAAGGATTGGCCGCTAACCAGAGAGGTACTGGGCCTGTGGTATGTGCAGTAAAGGGTTGGCCATTGTCAGGATCAAGCATTTGTTCAGCGTTTCCGTGATCCGCTGTAATCAGACAGGCTGCACCGACCGCTTCGCAGGCTTGGATCACTTGTCCAACTGCTTCATCGAGTGCTTCGATCGCTTGCACAGCAGCATCAAAATTGCCGGTATGTCCCACCATGTCGCCATTGGCGTAATTACAGACGATCAGATCAAAGGTTTGTTTCGAAATGGCATCCACTAAGTACTGAGTGACTTGTGGAGTGCTCATTTCAGGCTGTAAATCATAGGTGGCGACTTTAGGAGATGGGATCAATTCGCGATGTTCACCGGCAACTAAGGCTTCTTGGCCGCCACTGAAAAAGAAGGTGACGTGCGCATACTTCTCTGTTTCTGCGATCCGAAGTTGAGTTAGGCCTGCTTGAGAAACCACCTCACCCAAAGTATTGGTGAGCGTTTCCGGAGGGAAGGCTACCCGGACATTTAAATCATCGGCGTATTGGGTCAGGGTCGATACTGAAAGATCGGGGATCCAGTCGGGCCGATTGAGTTCGGGTAGCGATTTCGCACTGAGCGCTTTGGTAATCTCTCGCGCACGATCGGCTCTGAAGTTCATCACAATGACCACATCTTCAGAGCGCATTTCCCATGATTCACCCAGCCGAGTTGCTTGAACGAATTCATCATTTTCACCGCGTTGATAGGCCTGCTGTAGTCCCTCAACAGCTGTTCCTGCCGAGAATTCGGCTTGGCTTTTCGTGATCAAATCAAAAGCGTTTTGAATACGATTCCAATTGTTATCACGGTCCATAGCGTAATACCGCCCACAGAGACTTGAGAGCTTATAGTGGGTATGCACGGTTTCCAGGCGTTGGAAGCGCACCAAGGATGCTTCTGCTGACTGCGGAGGCATATCGCGCCCATCGAGGAATGCGTGCAATCGCGTCATTGGAACGCCTAAGGAATCGGCCAGGCCAATCATTGCTTCAATATGGTCTTCGTGGCTATGCACGCCACCAGGGCTTAATAGACCAAGGACAT
>Ga0181556_1003763_pt1 | contig 12777 bp, 8 predicted proteins | sample 011ome_14_FD_148651 | JGI IMG/M metagenome (GOLD analysis project Ga0181556, IMG submission 148651) | Coastal salt marsh microbial communities from the Groves Creek Marsh, Skidaway Island, Georgia - 011505AT metaG (spades assembly) | ecosystem: Environmental > Aquatic > Marine > Intertidal zone >... | reverse complement strand
ATTCTTTTCTCTGTCTGTTGTTGACTTTTTCCTCACGCGCGAACAGAAAAGCGCTGCTTTTCTCGACGAACGAGCGGCGTATCACCGAGAGTATTCACGATGCTTAAGTGGTTCAGGTTGTGTTTTTGATGATGAAGCGTTTGTGAATATATAGTGTGTAAGAATTTGTTAGTATTCTTTTTTGTTTTAGTATTCTATTACGTGCGTAGAATTCTATAGAGTATCTCTCCCGCTAACTTTACGCTATTACGCTATTGTTATGCGCAACAACAACCTCTGGATCTCGCGCTCGCTCGCGCTCTCGTCGCGGTGTTGTTTCTATTCTCTCGTATATTGTTTTATTCGGACGTTGGTTTCTTTTCGTTTTCATCGTCGATCTCGTTGTTGTTTAGTGGTAGCTCGAGGAGGAAGATTTGGTTGACGAGGATTTTCTTCTTCGCGTCGGGGTGCTCACTTCCTTTTCCTTTTCCTTTTCCTTCTTCTTTGTCTTCTGAGACGTTACAGACGATTTTTGTTGGCGATGATGTTGTTGTTGTTTTGAGGAAACAGACGAACTTTCCGTTCGGAGAGACGCAAACGCACTCTGGGCGGATTTTATTATCGTCGTTGGTGGTTCTTGGAGGAGGGGTTAAATATTCCGTCTGATATTTCCTCGCGCCGCCGCGCGTAAACGTCCGAGCGATTCGGTTTGTACTCGTCGCGAAACAGACGTAAAGGCCGTCCGGCGACCACGAGAAGGCAGAGTTGACTTCTTCGCCGTCTTTGAGAAAGGAAAGTTGCTCGATTTCGCCGGTGGTCGCGTCGACCAGGTGTAACTGGAACGATGCTTTTTCGTCTCGAAGTAAAATGCAAACGACGTTCGAATCCGCGGGATTCGCTCGAGGCCAAAATCGAACGGAACCTTGACAACCGCTGGACCGCGTCACGCGTCTTTGCTTGACCGATTTCGGCGGTTTCGGATAGGAAGTGAGCGTGCCTTGAAGTAATCTTTCTTCTTTCTCTTCTTCTTCTTTTAACTTCTCCACGTCTCGCGGTAACTCCACCACGAACAATTCCGTGCGCACGTTCCCGCGCTCGTCTCGACAGTCGCCCAAGAACGATAACGTCCTCGAATCCATCCAACAATCTTCGTACGCTCGAGAGATTTCGTCGGAACCGAGAGTTGGATCCGGAGTCGTTTCCGTCACGCACACGGTGAACCCGCCGGAAACGTTCCGGTCGTTTCTCGATTTATCGATTTCGACGATGTCTTTATAAATCGTCACCGCGATGTTCCGAGCGTTGCGTCTCGAGACGTTCACGTCCGTAGCGTCCGCTAAAATCGCGTCCTCGTACGTCATGCTCACCAACGTGCCGTCCGGCGAGAACGCGTGGACGTGCGTGCCGCCTCGCAAAGCGCCTTTCGTGAACGGACTGACTAAATCTCGCGCTTCTAAATTCGATGAAAGCGACCTAGAGGAGTTTAACTGTTGTGCGTTCGAGGACGACGAGGAATCAACATTCGAATCTTCCGATAAATCGATGACGTATCCTCGGCGATGATGCGCGCAGTACGCCCACTCTTCCGTCGGATGTCTGGGACCGACGATGCAACACAAAACGTTCTCATCAAACGGATGAAACAAAGCGACGCCACACTTCGCTTCGTGTGCGGTTCGTAACACCGTTTTGACTTCTTTCGTATTCACGTCAACGAGTTGGATCAAATCGCCGTCAAAGACGTGACCGCCGACGTGCGATCGGACGTCGAAACAGATGTTTTCGGAATTCGCGTCGAACGCGTACGCGTTGGAGACGATTTTGTTGTGCTCCGTCGACGTCGTGAGTTGGATTTCTTTCGGGTACGAGGATGACGAGGAGGAGACTTTCATCAAGGCTGCTTCCGCGTCCGCTTCATCATCCGCCACCGAATTCGCCGCGAAGAACTCTTCGTCCGTAACGTTCGCGAAACACTCGGCAAAGAATAACTTTCGCTCCATCTTGCGACAGTTCGAGCGGAACTACTCTTTGTTGTTCTTCTTCTTCTTATTATTATTAGTAGTATCATCATCATCGTCGTCGTAATAAGAGTCTTCGATCGCTTTGCGAAACATCGACCGTAAATCTTCCATCGCGAGGACTCTCTTCGAGCGCGAGCGCAACATCGCGTACGCGTCGGATTCTAAATTCTTCGCAACTTTGCCCGATTTCGAGGCGTCGTAGAATAATCCACTCGGCACGAGCGTGTGTGTATTGATGACCGCAGACACGTGGAGAGCTAAAAGAGCGTTGACGGAATCGTTCGTTTCTTCTTCTTCTTCTTTATCTTCTTCTTCGTTGTTATTCTTATTAGTATCATTCTGATGATGATGATGATGATGCATCAAATACGTCGCCGCGGCGTCGAAACACGCGTGATCGCCGTTAAACGCGCGAGCTATGATTGCGTATAAAGTAATCGCGCCGGCGACTCTTTCGCGAAAGACGTTTCTTTGCTTTGCCGATACTTTCTTCAAAGTCCTTTTAGTAGGCGGTAAAAGAGACCAGTAGGACGGCAGCGGTTCCGTCGGCGGCGACGGAAATCCCAAAACCGACGATGGATGATAACCATTATCATTGTCCTCATTATTATTGGTATCATCATTAAGCGCGACAATCTTCGCCGTTCCGTCGTCTCGCAGTAACACCTCGTCGTCGTCGTCTATCGTCCACCACGCTCGCCACGGTTCGACTCGAATCTCTCCTTTTCGCAACATTCTCTCCAAACGCTTCTTATCGCTCGCGGCGAAGTCGCGCTCGGAAATTCCGGAGAATTTATTATCTTCTTCTTCTTTCAAGTACGCGCGCATGAGTTTCGCGGATAAAGTGCAGTATTCATCTTCATCTTCTTTTTCTTCGTCTTCGTCGTCGTCGTCGTCGGAGGACGACGGCGAAAACGATTTCGCCTCCAAACCAAACCTCGTCCTCATCTCCCTCTCGTCCTTCTCCACGTGCCTCTCGTACTCCATCACCATCGCTTCCATCTCTCTCTTCTTCTCCTCCTCGTCCTCGGAATCCCCATCGAAATGTTTTTCATTCTTCATCATCCGCGCTAAACTCTCCGCGTGAAACGCTTCCACGCACCTCCCGTCGCCGTGCAGGCGGTAACATTTCGAAGAACAATATCGGCAGTTACATTTCGGGCACGCGTAGAGCGATTCGTTTTGTGCGCACACGCGACATTTCGGTTGTTGTTGTTGTGCCGCTCCTTTTCCTTTGAATCCTTCTTCCATTGTCGTCTGCATCGAAAACGTTGCGCGGCGCGTACACAGGTTTTGGCAGTCACATAAACGCTTCCGAGCGTTTCCTCATCACACGAAGAAGAACAGAAACAGGCACAGAAACCTCACGGGAACACCTTTTGCACACAAACAAAGAAAGAATAGAACGTTTACGCTCTTCTTCTTTCGCCAAAGAGCGTTGTCCAGAATGCTAAGGAGAGATGCGAGCGCGCGTTCTTCAACGCGCACTTTCGAGCACACTCTGGGGAACAACGCACACCGAAATTCTCTTTATAAACGTTCACGTAATCAGCGCACATATATCGCTCTGGAGGGAGAAAAGAGAGAAAAGTGCACACCACCTCGCGTGTGTGTGTGGTGTGTCCTTCTCTGACTCTTTTTCCTTTTGCGTTGTCTGTCTCGCGCAACGCGGTACGTGAATAAGCACTCCTCCCGAGTGAGAAAATGGAGCACATTTCTCTCAGAAAGAAACGTCTTTTTTTCGCAGTCAACGGAAAAAAGTTTTGCGAGATCACTCCTCTGCACGCGCGCGCGTATAAATCTTCTACACATCTAAAGCTCTACTAAATGCTCCCGATGAAAATTCTCGCACACACGTACGCGTGCGTGTGTTTAGTACGTGCTTCTTCACGGAGAGAATACTGTTTTTATTAGCTCTGTAGAATCCGCGCGACCGAGCGGAGATGGAGTACGTAAGGAGTAGTAGTAGTACTCCTGAGCGAGAGATGCGAACGACAACAACAACGAACGAGAGAGAAGAAAACAAAACAAAAACAAAGAGAGTAGTTTAAAAAGCGCGCTCTCTTCAGAGCGCTCTGCTTTTTCGCCTCCTCGAAGTCTCGCAACGTCTCCTGTGCTCTCTTCGTATATATGCGCATATACGTAAGGAGTAGTAGTAGTAGTCGTTTTGAGAAGACGCACACGTTCGATATGTAACACTAAAACATACACGCTTGAAAAAGCTCTCTTATGCGGAACAAAACGAGCCTCTCATTTGCTTGGAATACTAAAACACGTTCCGAAATTCTTTCGATGCGTGCGGATGTTCTCGACGCACGTGCGACCGGCGCCGTGTGAAAGGAAAGAGAGAGAGAGAAAAGAGCGCACGAAAATCTTTAGGGTTTCATATACAACTAGGGTTTAAAGCAATTGCTCTCGAGCGCATTTCGAGGGCAAATGACCTCATTACGAAGACCTCGAGAGCGCTTTCATTGGTGTTCGGAAAAGAGACACAGACAGGGGAGGATCGAGGCTTTTTCTGTCTTTTATTTCCCGTCTTTTGTTTTCTGTTAAAGCTTTATATTCGAACAGACAGAGACGTTCTTTATAGAAAAGAGAATTCGTTGTTGTGCGTTGGGGAAAAACCCTCGATTGTCTCTCGAGGTATGCTTTTTGTTCTCTTCTTGTTTCTCTCGTTTGTCTCTCTCTTTCTCTGTATACATCTCGAGAGAGAGAGAATGTGTGTTGTTCGTGGTATTCGTCTCGTTTCAATCTCGGTTTCAGAGTCTCTCTTACTCTCTCTGTGCCCGTTCTTTTCCTCTTCGTAAACGTTTGCTCAAAGAAGGATCGAAAGAGAGAGAGAATTAATTGGGGGCACCATGGGGAAGAAGCACGAGAGCAGGAAAAGCAACGAAAATCGCGCTCGTATCTCGTACTTTCTTTGCCGAATGTATGTTGTGTCGAAGTAGCATTCGCGGTGGTGTGCAAAACTGACTTTCGGTGTGTGTATCACATATACTCTCTCTTATTCTCTCTTATTCTCTTTTATATAAAACACTTAAATAAAGGTAACAACGCGGAGTAACGACGGAAACAACGTAAAGAAGCAGAGAAGAAGAAGGAGTATAAAGCGAAGACTTCAGAGCGATACAACACGAAAAGAAAACAACAATGTGTGGGATATTCTCCGTGCATTACTTAAAAGGCGAACCGAAACCGAACCGGGAACGGATTTATAAGCTGGCGAAACGCCTTCGCCACCGCGGGCCGGATTCGTATAAAATCGACAAGTTCGAACACTCGGAAAACGAACAAACGTTTATGGTGCACAAACGATTGGCGATTGTCGCGCCGGGCGAGAGCGGGGAACAACCGTTGTACACGGATGGAGGGAAACAGACGTGTTTTATCGCCAACGGGGAGATTTATAATCACCAAAAGTTGAGAGAAACGTTTAACATCGAGCATCCGAACAAGTCGGATTGTCAAGTCATCGGCCACGTGTACGAGAAATTCGGCGCGCTCGAGTTTTCGAAACATTTGGACGGGATGTTTGCCACGGTCATTGAAGATCGAAAAACAGGAAGGCTCATCGCCAGTCGCGATCACATGGGGAAGATTCCCATGTACATGGCGAAAGGGAAAGACGGGTCGTTTTGGTTCGCCTCGGAGATGAAGTGTTTACACGACGACCCCGGGGTGGAGTCGTATCAGTTGTTTCCTCCCGGTCACGTCTGGGTGAAAGAGAAAAACGAGACAGAAGGGACGATGACGAGATGGTACGACGAGAGATGGATCACAGACGTGGACTACATTCCGGAGAAACGAGCGGATTTATCAGAGTTGAGAGAAATCGTCGTCAAAGCGGTGAAAGATCGATTGATGTCGGACGTCCCGTACGCGGTTTTACTCTCCGGAGGGTTGGATTCGAGTCTAATCACCTCTATTGCGGTGAGGAACCGAGCGACTGCGAAAAACACCTACGGGAGCACGGAGAAAGTGCACTCGTTTTCAATCGGTATTAAAGGCGCGCCGGATTTGAAAGCGGCGAGGAAAGTCGCCGATAGTTTGGGGACCATTCACCACGAAATTTATTTCACGCCAGAGGAAGCGTTGGACGCGTTGCCGGATGTGGTTTGGCACTTGGAGACGTTCGAACAAGTGCGAGCATCGGTGCCGATGTATTTACTCTCTCGAGCGATTAAATCCATGGGATTCAAAATGGTCTTATCCGGCGAAGGCGCCGACGAATTATTCGGCGGGTACTTATACTTTCACAAGGCGCCGTCGCCGGAGGAGTTTCACAAGGAGTGCGCGAGAAAAACGAGTCGTTTGCACCAGTGGGACGTGGCGAGAGCGAACAAAATGACCATGGCCTGGGGCGTGGAAGCGAGGACGCCTCTGTTATCCAAAGCAGTCGTCGATTACGCGATGAACATGTCCCCGCTGGACAAGATGATCGACGTGAAAAAGCTCGATCAAGACGGTAAAAAATATTTAGAAAAGTACATCTTGAGAAAAGCGTTCGATACGCCAGAGGATCCGTATTTACCGGCGGAAGTTTTATGGCGTCAAAAAGAACAGTTCTCCGACGGCGTCGGGTACGATTGGGTGGACGGGTTAAAAGCGCACGCCGAGGAAAAAGTTTCCGACGAAGAGTTTTCCAAGAGAGCCGAACGCTTCCCGCTTTCGCCGCCGACGACGAAAGAGTATTACTTGTTGAGATCGATTTTTGAGGAACACTTCGTGACGGGATTTGAAAACGGCCAAGACGCGTATAAGACGGTGCCGTTTGGGAAATCCATCGCGTGTTCGACGCCGGAGGCTGTCGCCTGGGATCCGGAGTGGGAGAAGAGCGTCGGCGACATCTCCGGCAGAGCCGTCGGGGTGCACGACTCAAGCGATGGGTTCGATTTAGGGAAAGATAGTGCTGTTAGTGCTTCTTCTTCTTCTTCTTCTTCTTCTTCTTCGAGTAGTAGCGGTAGCGGTAGCAGTAGTAACGCAACAACATCTAGCGCGAGAGCAACGAGTTCGACGGTTACTACCACTACTGTGGCGGCTTTGAACAACAAAAAAATCGCCGCCGCGAGCAGAAAAGCGCGGCATTCGCGACGCTTACCCGGAGGAGGCGGAATTCGAAGAGGTTCTACCAAAGCAATTGGTTTCATCTCCCAGGTTCGGTTGGCGACGAACTCTTCTTCGGTTTTTTGCGCGTTCGCGTGATAGAGAGAGAGACGGAGACAGAGACAGAGTTTAAGACAGAGAGGAGGATACATAACATGCACAAAAAATGAGATACACGCGCACACTACTACTTGTTCAATTCCATCTCTCGTCGTCGGTTTTGTACACAGAGAAAAGAAAGAGAGAGAGAGAGCGAAAGGAGAGAGAGAGAGCGCTTTACTTTGTATATATAGTCAAATTCTTTGGGTCGTAAAAATACAATTGAAAAGAAGTACATTGTTGCACATCCACGTGCTACTATACAAAAATCTCACACCGTTCCTTTCGTACCTGCTCAAACAGCAGGCACGCAAATTTCTACTCGTAATAATACATTTCGCTTTGCTCGCTGCTAGTTTTAATTCTTCTTGTTGTTATATCGGCGGTTACTACCGCTCGAGGCGGACGCGTCGTTCTCCGCGGGGACTAAATCTTCTTCCTCGTCGTACTCGTACGCGTTCGGAAACGCTTCCCGGTAGTAGTCGTCCGCGGAACCTCCATCCGCGGAAAACGCGCTGCTGCTGCTTCTTTCGTCGAAGAACTTTACGACCGGGTCTCTCTTCCCGGAGCCGCTCCCGCTGGCGTACTTCCGCGCTCTGATTCTGTCCACCGCGATTTGCGCTTGCTCTTCCGTCTTGTTCCGTTCGTCCGGCGCCCACGTGCCTCGTTTGTTCTTGTTGTTATAAGAAGTAGAAGTAGTATTGGTTGTAGCAAGAAGGTTGTTCTTTTTCACCGACGATTTCATCCCGAGCGCTTTGGCCTTGTTGTACAAGTGCGACGCTTTCGCCGCGTTGCCTCGCTTCTCGTACAATTTCGCGCTCTCGTGAAAGACGCCCCAGCTGTCCGGGTTGGACAGCATGGCCAACTCGAGCGTTTCTCGACACTTATCGAACAGTTCCATCTCGTCGTAGCACTTGGCTAAACCAATCAGCGCTCTCGAGTTCCCGAGTTCGGCTTCGACGGCTCGTTCGAAGAGTCTTTTCGCGGCGTCGACGTGCGATTTCGCGTACTCGAATTGGCCCCACGCGGACCAAACTTGAACCGACCACGGGGCTAACGACGCCGCTCGGGCAAACTCCGATCGAGCGACCGTTTCTTTCCCTTTAGACAAAAACAGTTTCGATTCCGCGATGGCGAAGGACGTCGCCAAGACGTGATTTTGCGGGAACTTTTCGATCGCCTCTTTGAACGTCTTGCGGCTGTTGACCACGTGACCTCTTCGCGCCAACGCTTCGGCGAACGATTGCAGAATATACGCGTCGTTCGGGAAGATTCTACTCGCGAAGCGATACTTACGCAGAGCAGGTTTTAACTGTCCCTCGGATTCGTCTAACTGCGCGTACAAATGCGCGACGTGTGGCGACGCGCGCAGGATTTTCACGTCTTTGAAGATTTCAGAGGAGTACTCGACGTTTTCCGTAGCGCAAAGTTCGCGCGCGATCGGTTCGGTGTCCGTCTCGTTCACGTGGTCCGCGCACAACTTCAAAACTCGTCTCGCTTCTTCGACGTTGCCTCGTCTGAATTCGCCTTTGGCCCACGCGTGTAACGCCACCAAACGACCTTCGACTAAATTCTTCATGATCTCGCCCTTGGGCGGGTAGTCGCAGGAGGAGGAGGATAAAGACGACGACGATCCTAAGGACGGACCGCAAATCTCGTCGTCGTACACCGACACGCACCTCTTGAATAGACTCGTGCTCTCCTCGAAGTTCTTTGCCCCGAATTCCATGGTCGCCCATTTCCGTAAGCTCGCGCCTCGAACCGCCGCGTCGCCTTCCGAGTGCAACAAAGCCGTCTTGTATAAACCTCGAGATCGTTCCTGATCTCCTTGCAAGAGCTCAAATCTCGCCCATTGCTCCCACAACTGCACGTTCGACGGCGTTCTTGTCGTTCGCTGGTAAAACAGCTGCCTCGCAGTTTCCGCTCGCCCGGCTCTTTGCAAGTCCCAAATCAGTTGCCACTCGACGACGCCGCCGAGAGGATCTTTCAGAGCTTCTCTCGCCTTGCGAGAGGAAGCGTCCGAGTCGGAGATCAACACGTACGATTGCGAGATGATTTGGTCCGGGCTTATTGTTTTTTCAGGCGATGATGATGACGGTTGCGCTGCTTTTGCGCCTTCCTTCTTTTCTTCCTTATTCTTCTCTTCACCTTTTTTCTCATTCTTCTCGTTTATATCGTGATCGTCCGTGACGTCTTGGATGCTTGTTTTCATCGTCGTCGTTGATGACGATTGTTGCAAAATCTCTTCTTTTTCCTCCTTCTCGTCCGAGGAAACGTCGTGCGAACTGCTGATTGCATCGAACGAACCAGAAGCGCTGATGACTTCCTTCACTAATCTATCCACATCAATTTCGTCGTCGTCTTTGACCTTTTGTTGCGTTTGTTGTTGTTGTCCTCGAATAATTCGTCGTCGCGCAGAATTCGACGTCGACGCGGGGCCGCTTCCTTCTTCGATAATCGATTTTCCGTCGTCAATCTTAACAGTACTCTCGATGATGGCGTCAACGACAACGATCTCTTCCTCGTCGTCGTCGTCGTCCTCATCATCATCCTCGTCATCATCATCGACGCTGCTCATCTCCACTTCGACGGCTTTACGAATGCGTTCGGATTGCTTCTCGTCCGCGTTCGAACACGCTTTAAACGTCGATGCGAATTCTCTAAATTTTTTAAACTCCTCCGGCGAAATCTTGCCGTCGGCGTCGACGTCGAGCATTTTCATCAAAGTCTCCGCTGTCTCGGTCGTCGATTTTGTCGTCGCACTCTCTCCTTCATCGTCGTACACGTCGTTTACGTCGTCTGAATCGTCGTCGTTCAACCAAATCGTTTCGATCGTTTGTTTCAACTCTTCCACCGATACGCTTCCGCTCTTGTCGACGTCAAACGCGCGAAAGAGCGCGTCCTCGGCGTCCGGATTATAGGTGTCGTTACCTCCCTCGTATCGCAAAGAATCGTCCGTAAAGTCGCCAAACTTTTCATACGCGGCAATATTCGCCGCGTCCACGAGGTCTTTCAGCGTTTTCGCGGCGCCCGGATCGCCCTCGGTAAAACCGCCTTTGTAGGACGAGTGCGCGGCGTTGCCGATTTCAGCCGAAGCGTGCATGCGCCTGGTTCGGATTTGCAGTTCAATCGTCGTTCTCGATCCGTTATTATGAGAGTTGTTATTGTGGTTGTTATCGTAGGACGACGACGATGAGGGCGAGTCATTTTTACTCTTCTCGGATGGATCGTCGTCCTCGTTGTCGTCGTCGGTATCATCGCTCACGATCAGCGCCGAGTGTAAACTCTGGTACCCGTTCTTCTTCGGTTTCGCGACGTAATCCTTCGTTCTGCCTTTCACCGCACTAAACGTCGCGTGTGCGATTTGCTGCGCGCGATAACACGCCATATCCGCGGATTTCAAATCTATATCCGCGATGGAGCCTTTTTGCGGATTTAATATCACTCGAACGCCCAACAAGTCTCGTAATTTCGCGCGGTCTCGTCCGTCGCGCAGTATTTTCTTCATGGAAGAGAATCGAGATTTGCGTCGAGCGGAGACGGTGAGCGCGGAATTCAAGGCTACGCGCAAGGACGCGGGATAGTTGTTGTTGTTCTCACCACCATCACTACCGCTGTTGCTGGTGCTGGTGCCGCTCTTCTTGTCATCACTTGTTTTTGCCATTTTTGCCGATGTTTTCAACAACTCCTCGTACACTTCGTCGTCCTTGATTAAAACGCGCATCAAAACCGCGTCTTTGCTCATCTTCTCGAGCAAAACCTGTCTCGCTCTTTCCAACTTTCTCGCGTCGTCTTTCTCCGTCTGTCGCAACCATTTGTCTAAACTCTCGTAGGATTTCGGAAAGAGCGCTCGAAACGCGGCGTCTTCCAACTCCGCCGAGAGTTGTCCGCAGTGTAAAGCGGACGCGAGAGGCGCGTATACTTTCATCGTCTCCAGCGCGAATTGCTGCAAGCGGACGGTTGATTTGAAAATCTCCCGACTGTGTTGCAAAATGTCCAATCGAGAGGCGAGTTCGACGACGATCGCGCGTTGGTCGTGGAAAGTGAGCAAAAACGTGCGCATTTTTTCCGCGTATTCGTCGTCGCAGAGTAACATTTTTTGGTTGTTGTTCGAATTAGTAGTATTGTTGTTCTTTGTTGACGACGACGAGGAGGAAGTATCGTTCGAGTTGAAAGTAGTAGCGTTCGCCGACGACGCGTTGTTGTTGTTGTTGTTGTTGTTTCGCAATCGTTCCGGTAAGTCTCTCAATCTCTGACAATCGTGCGCGACTCTCACGACGCCCGAACCTAACTGTTGTTCGATCGTTTCCAAGGAAATCTCGTTCGCCAACGAGGCGTCTCTGAGTAAACCGGCCGAGCAGCACTCCGCGTCCATGCCTAAATCGATGAGTTGCGTGCACATCGCCACCGCTCGCTCGCGCGGACATCTGCCGTTCAACGCATCATCCTTTTCCTTTCTGTTTTTTGCTCCTCTAAATTCACGTCTCCGGTTAAAATCATCCAAAACTATGTGTGGCATCCGTTGTAACTTCGGTATCGCCAGCGCTAAAGCCGCGAGGAGCATTTCCCGCGACGGCGAGTTCGAGCTCGCGATAGTGTCGTCATCCGATTCGTCCTCTTCGGATCTCAGCATCGACGACTCGGAGAGGCGACCGCTCAACACATCCCACGCCGCGACGAAATCCACCACTCGCGACGTTTTCGTCGTACCGGCTACTATCGTTTCGCTCGTCGTTTTCTCTTCGTTTTTGTCCTCGTTTGTCTCGTTATTCGCGTCGAAAAGCGCGGAAGACGAGGACGAGATTCGACGATTACGTCGACGATTTTCGAGACGATGACGACGCATAGGTCGGTCTTTTGTCCTTCTTTTCGACGAAACGATTGCGAGAGAACACGAACGCACGTTTGAAGAAGTCATTTTTCTCGGACTTTAATATACTCTTTTAAAGCGCGCGTTAAAATGTGCGACGAAAGAGCGCGCGCGTGCAGAGTGACGAACGCGTGGCAGTCGAGCGCCAGAAAGTTCTCCGGAAGAGTTTAGGGTATCATAATCTGTCATATTTATGAGTGTATACGTTCCGCGACGAGACCGCGTGCTCTAAATACGAAAGACATTCAATTCGAAACTGAAGATGGGAATAATGCGCAGAAAAAGACGCAGAGTGAAAGGTTTTCAGTGCACGTGTTTTGGCTCTGGTTGAAATTGTATGGTGCATGTTCCAAAGTCGCCGTACGCGCGCGGTTGACGGTTGGAAAGAAAAACGCCGCGCGACTCGTTTTACTCGAGGAGTTTCGAAGCCGCCGTAGAAGTCGGAACATTTCCTTTGTGTGTGCATACAAATGTGGTCCGAAACATACTTTGATGTGTTCGTGGTGTGCGCTTGGAGACGACTGCTACCTTTTTTTCGTTGGGAAAGGAGTGCTTTGTTGTCGTCGTTTGGCGTCCCGTACGTATTCGCGTCGGTGTAACGGCGTCGCATTTAACACTGAGAATACCCTATTTAGATCGCCAATAAATCGGCAATCCTGTGGAGTTACCACTGAAATCAGATTTTATACGAAATGAAGCTCTTCC
>Ga0181556_1003748_pt1 | contig 12815 bp, 10 predicted proteins | sample 011ome_14_FD_148651 | JGI IMG/M metagenome (GOLD analysis project Ga0181556, IMG submission 148651) | Coastal salt marsh microbial communities from the Groves Creek Marsh, Skidaway Island, Georgia - 011505AT metaG (spades assembly) | ecosystem: Environmental > Aquatic > Marine > Intertidal zone... | reverse complement strand
GCTGGGGTGGCGGCACTCGCTCGGGTGCTCTCCACCGGCTTTGGCGGATTCGAGCTAGTTTTTGTCGTTGTCATCCTTGCAGGACGAGCTCTCGGGGCGCGACCAGGGTTCGTGGTGGGAGTTTTGGCCATTGCTCTGTCCTCTCTGGTGTGGGGAGGGTTTGGTCCCTGGACGCCCTACCAAATGATTGCGCTTGGCTGGGTAGGGCTGGGAGCTGGATTCATCCCCACACCATGGGGACGGCAGTTCGGAGCGGGTAGCCGAAGGGAAGTCCTCATGCTCGCGGCCTATGGAGTTGTCGCGTCTTACCTGTTTGGTCTGCTGATGAACCTATGGTTCTGGCCTGTGGCTGTCGGGCCTGAGACATCAATTTCCCTCGATAGCGACGCATCGTTGGGTGAGAACCTTGCAAGTTTTCTTCTGTATAGCCTTGCGACATCCACTCTCACCTGGGACACCGTCCGCGCTATCACCACCGTGGTAACTCTGCTGTTGGTTGGAGGAGCAGCTCTTCGCGCTCTTCGACGGGTGTATTCGAGGGACGAGCTAGACCGAGAAGTACTTGGCCTCGGGGTGGTGGAAGACAAGAGCATCCGTTGATTGCTCGGGGTGAAGCTGGAGTTCCTCGGAGAGTTCCACACCGATGCGCTCAGGGTTTAGAAGCTCCACAACTTTGGTGCGGTCCTCCATGTCAGGGCATGCTGGGTATCCGAGTGAGAATCGTGCACCCCGGTATTTCACTCCAAGAATGTCGGAGAGGTCATTCGGGTCCTCGTGACCAAAACCCCACTCGGCACGGATTTGGGAGTGCCAATACTCCGCCAAGGCTTCTGTGAGCTGCATGGCAAGACCATTCAGCTCCAGGTAGTCGCGGTAAGAGTCTCCTGCGAAGAGAGTCTGAGCGAAAGCATCAATGCTCGCACCAGCAGTCACAAGTTGGAAGGCCATGACATCGACCTGTCCCGAGTCTTTCGGCTTCACAAAGTCCGCGAGACACAAGTGGCGGTCTCTTCTTTGGCGCGGGAAGGTGAAGCGAAGACGCTCGGAACCGATGGCGCCACCTGATCCGCCGTCAGGTGCCAGGATTCCGGGGGTTCCCAGAACTCCGGAATCATCTGTCCCGTGGTGCAAGACAATGACGTCGTGGCCATCGGAGACAACCGGGAAATAACCATAGACCACGGCTGGATCCATAATCTTCTCCGAGAGAAGACGATCCATCCAATACCGCAATCGTGGCTTGCCCTCGGTAGCAACCAACTCCTCGTAACTTGCACCATCCTCGCCTCGACCTGGTTTCAGCCCCCACTGGCCCATAAATGTTGCTCGCTCATCGAGGAATGCTGCATAGTCGGCGAGGGGGAAGCCCTTAACAATGCGCGAACCCCAGAACGGAGGAGCGGGGATGGGGTTGTCCCTCGCGACATCTGAGCGCTCAGGCATGTTCTCAGGCTCTGTGACCACAAGAGTGCTCTTCGGATAGATGCGCTTCTTCAGTGGTGGCAGCCCGACACTGTCGGGGTCAGCACCGCGGGAGGCTGCCACAAGAGGCTCCATCAGGTCGAGGCCCTCAAACGCGTCCTTCGCGTAACGAACGACTCCGTCGAACGCTCCTGCCAGGTCCTCTTCCACGAAAGCTCGGGTGAGGGCAGCCCCACCGAGAACGATGGGCCACTTTTTGGCGAGGCCTCGGGAGGAGATTTCTTCCAGATTTTCCTTCATGACGACCGTGGACTTCACCAGTAGCCCACTCATACCGATGACATCGGCGTTATGTTCCTCCGCAGCAGCAATGATGTCGTTAATGGTCTGCTTGATTCCTATGTTGACCACGTTGTAGCCGTTGTTCGTGAGGATGATGTCGACAAGGTTTTTCCCGATGTCGTGAACGTCTCCTCTGACCGTCGCCAACACCATGGTGCCTTTGCCTGCTTCGCTGGATTTCTCCATGTGAGGCTCCAGGAGAGCAACGGCTGTTTTCATGACTTCGGCTGATTGCAACACAAAGGGCAGTTGCATCTCGCCGCTGGCGAAGCGCTGCCCTACTACCTGCATTCCTGCCAGCAAGTGATCATTGATGATGTCGAGTGGGGCGGTGCCTTCGCTCCGGGCGAGGTCAAGATCTGCCTCCAGGCCCTTGGCTTCTCCATCAATGATTCGTCGCTCGAGGCGGTCTGTCACGCTGAGCGCTGCCAGTTCGGCTTGGCGCTGGTCTTTGAGGGCGGCTGAATCCACGCCATCGAACATGTCGAGCATGGTGGAGAGCGGGTCGTAGGTGAGGTTCCCCTCCGCGTCGTACTCGCGCTTGTCCCAGATCATGTCCAAGGCGACCTTCTTCTGCTCCTCCGGGATGCTCGCCAGAGGCATGATTTTTGCAGCGTCAATGATGGCGGTGTCGAGTCCGGCTTCGGTGGCTTCGTGAAGGAACACCGAGTTCAAGACAGCACGTGAGGCAGAGTTCAGACCGAACGACACGTTTGACACCCCCAACGTGGTGTGGACGCCTGGATACTTGGTGGTGATCTCTCGGATTGCCTCGATGGTTTCGATGGCATCACGCCTGGTCTCTTCCTGCCCAGTCGCGATCGGGAAAGTCAAACAATCCACGATGATGTCTTCCCGGCGCAGACCCCACTTATCCACCAGAGTGTCGATGAGACGGCTCGCGATTCTGACCTTGTCAGCTTGGGTTCTGGCCTGACCCTCTTCATCGATGGTCAAGGCGATAACGGCAGCGCCGTGCTCCTTTACCAGGGGCATGATGGTGTCGAATCGTGAACCGGGTCCTTCTCCGTCTTCGAAGTTGACCGAGTTGACGACAGGTCGCCCGCCGATCAGCTCCATTCCCGCTTTGATGACGGCGGGCTCTGTCGAGTCAATGACAAGGGGGAGTGTGGAGGCCTGGGCAAGTCTGGTGACGATCTCTTGAATATCTGCCACCCCATCGCGACCCACATAGTCAATACAGACATCCAGCAGGTGAGCGCCATCGCGCACCTGCTTTTTGGCGATGTCAACGCAGTCCTCGATACGGCCCTCAAGAAGCGCTTCCCGGAAGGCTCTTGACCCATTCGCGTTTGTTCGCTCACCAATGGCTAGATAGCTGTTGTCCTGGGTGAGGGGAACGTGCTGATAGAGGCTCGCCACTCCTGGTTCTGGCTGGGGTGACCGGGTAGCAGGTTTGTTTCCGCCCAGCCTCTTCACCACGGCGCTGAGGTGGGCCGGCGTCGTTCCGCAGCATCCACCCACCATGGAGAGCCCAAATTCTTTGACAAACTGCTCGTGAGCGGTCGCAAGCTCTTCTGGACCCAGCGGATAGCTCGCGCCATTGGCAGTAAGGACGGGGAGACCGGCGTTGGGCATCACCATTACAGGAATTCTCGAGTGGTGAGAGAGCTGGCGCAGGTGCTCACTCATCTCCTGGGGACCTGTCGCGCAGTTCAAGCCGATCATGTCGATGCCTAGTGGCTCGAGAGCCGTGAGAGCGGCGTTGATTTCGGAGCCCATCAGCATGGTCCCGGTGGTCTCCACCGTTACCTCGACAAAGAGGGGGAGGCGGGTTCCGGCCTCTAGCATGGCTGCCTTGCAGCCATTGATAGCCGCTTTGGTCTGAAGGAGATCTTGGGACGTCTCAATCATGAAGGCATCAGCCCCACCTTTGATCAGGCCAAGAGCCTGCAGAGCGAAGGTGTCCTTCAGATGCTGGTAGGTGGTGTGACCGAGTGATGGAAGTTTGGTTCCAGGGCCCATGGAGCCCAATACCCAGCGCATGCGGCCATCCTGCGCTTCATATTTTTCGGCAGATTTTCGACCGATAGCCGCTCCTGCCGCGGCGAGCTCCTCGATCCGGTCATCAATCTCATAATCCGAGAGGTTTGACCAGTTAGCCCCGAACGTGTTGGTTTCAATGGAGTCGACCCCGGTGTCGAAGTAGGCGTCGTGGATGGACTCGATAATGTCCGGTCTAGTGACATTCAAAATCTCGTTGCAACCTTCGAGGCCTTGGAAGTCCTCCAGCGAGGGTGCGGCGTCCTGGAGCATGGTTCCCATGGCGCCATCAGCAATGATGACGCGCTCACTCAGCTCTGACATGAGTTGCTCGGAGCGAGCGGGCATGGGAAGTGTCGATGTGTCTTTCATTGCTTATCTGACCCCTGCCTGCTCTAGGGCTGAGAGTACCGTTTCGTGCTGGTTGAACGCATAGAGATGGATGCCGGGGGCGCCGGCATCCACGAGCTCGCGAATCATGTCCGAACACCACTCGATGCCGAGTGACACCCGCTCGTCGGGGTCTTCTGTCGACTGGAGTTTTTGCTCGAGCTCCAGAGGATTTCTCTCCCCGGTGAGCTCCAGCACGCGAGCCAGACGGCCGGGAGAGGTGATCGGCATGAGCCCGGGGAGGATGGGGATGGTGACGCCTGCGTCAGTGGCTTTTTCCACAAACTTTACGTAGTCTTCCGCGTAGAAGAACAGCTGTGTGATCGCGAGGGTGGCCCCCGCGTCTTGTTTTGCCAACAACGCCTCGACGTCCTGATCCAGTGATGCAGATTCAGGGTGCCCATTGGGGAAGGCCGCCACTGCGATGCGCTCGATGGGCTGGGACTGAGGGATCCTGTTCTTCATGAGGTCCACGAGATCAACCGCATGATGGAGTTCGCCGCGGTGTTCCGTTTCTCCCTCCGGGAGGTCTCCTCGAAGGGCCAGGAACTCGGTGATGCCGTGGTCGAGGAAGCTTGAAATTAATCCCTCTGCTTGGGCGCGGGTGGTACCGACACAGGTGAGGTGAGCCAGTGGTTTGGCTGCGGTGTGGTCTTTGATAAAGCTCAGCACATCGAGTGAATCCCTGGTGGAAGAGCCTCCGGCACCGAAGGTGACGGAGATGAACTCGGGTGCCACAGTGTCCAGAGCCGTAATTGACTTGTGAAGGTCTGGAAGCTTGTCTGGTGTGCGTGGAGGGTAGACCTCGAAGGAGACGGCAGTGCGCGCAGTCATGGTGTCTCCTCCTGGGTCTCGATGAGAGTGTGCCGGTGGTGGAGGCTTCCACGAATTTCTCAGTCTAACGGTCGTCGAATTGAGAAGCTCGGAGAGTTGTCACGGGGAGGAACATTCCAGGCTTGCGCTCTACGATGAGGGCTACATCATCGCTATTCACATCGAGGAGTTCTTATGGCCGCCGTGTCCCTTGAAGCCGGTTCCCCTGCCCCAGATTTCACCTTGCCCGACAAAGACGGCAAAGCACACTCGCTCTCTGACTACCGAGGACAGAAAGTGATTCTCTACTTCTACCCCGCGGCGAGCACCCCGGGCTGCACCACGCAGGCGTGTGACTTCCGTGACAACATGGCGTCTCTGCAAGCAGCAGGCTATGTCGTCTTGGGGCTGTCGAAGGACAAACTGCCTGCTCTCCAGGAGTTTGCTGAGAACGAGAACCTGGGTTTCCCGCTCTTGAGTGACGAGGACTTGACTGTTCACAACGCCTATGGGGCCTTTGGTGAGAAGTCCATGTATGGGAAAACGGTCATGGGTGTGATTCGCTCGACGTTCGTTGTTGATGAGAACGGGGTTCTCGCCCATGCGCTCTATAACGTCAAGGCGACAGGTCACGTGGAGATGTTGCGAAAGCGCTTGGGCCTCTAGAACAAGAGCCGCTTCGCGAGGTGCTGGATGCGTTCGGTGAGCTCGGTGTAACCAGACTCTCTCCGTTTCTCCATCGTTGCGAGAAGGGCCTTACCGTTCTTCGCCAGCGTCACCCGAGTCTTGTGTGACTCGAGGGATTTAATCGACTTCGCTAATTCTGCGGCGTTGTCGGGATCAAAAAACACTGCGGCATCGCCAAGTTGAGCCTTGTGTTGGTGTGACGCGATGACGGGCACACCGAGGAGTAGCGCCTCGAGTGGAGGAATGTTGGTGGGCCCAAAATAGCTCGCCATCACAAGGCCCAGTGATGCTCGATAGAGCTCCGGAACAACCTCGTCTTCGACAAATCCCAAGAAATGGATTCGGTCTTCCACTCCCAGCGCCTGGATGCTTCGGCGGAGGCTTGCTCCAGCACCGTGATCTTTGCCCACAAAAACCGCATGAATATCGTGACCCTCGTCTGTGAGGAGTGCGATGGCCTCGGCAATTCGACGGTGATTCTTATGCGTCCACAGTTGCGCCGGATAGAAAACGTATTTGCCCGCAAGATCTTTGACCGCGGGAGGAAGCTGAACTCCATTAGCCGGGCTCTTTCCAATCCCCATGGGCGGTGAGAAGGGAATTGTCACAAACTTGTCAGCGGTGATTCCGTAACTGCGCCGAGCATTGTCCTCAAGTTCGGGGGAATCGACGATGACGAGGGCAGCCTTCCGGAGGTTCTGTGAGATTGTGGCCTCTCGTGCCTCAAATTTCCCAGATGTTCGAACTTCGGGAAATTCGGGGGAATCAAGATGGCATAAATCCCACAAAGTCCAGACAAAAGGCTTTATCTGTAGCTCATGTGCTGATGTCGTGGGGGTCACGAAGTACACAAGGTCGGTATCTGAGTTATCCAGGAAGCGGGCTAGAGGGCTAGATCCAACGGACACTCCTCTCAGGGCGAGGAGCCATCGCGCAAAGCGATACAAAAGACCGTCCTCAACAACGACGCGATCACGAAACGTTGGCATCCGGCGAGGCAGGGAGGTGATGTTCTCGGGATCGAGAAGACCCTCTCTTCCCAAGGCTTTGAGAGCCTCTCCAAAAGTGTTCCTCTCGTCGAGTACACGAAGTCGAAAATGTGGAGGAAAACGCTCGACCAACATTTTGAGACTGGTCAACGCTTGGTGGTAGCCCCCTCCAGTCTGTGCGCCAACAGACAGGACAACCGTGACGGTGAATGGGCGACTCGATGGATTCACCATGATGTCAAAACCTCTCGGAGCTGTTGGGCCACAAACGCTCGGCTCTCTGGCGTGGAATCAGCACCATTGGGAAGGTAGAAGCCCTGTTTACCCAACCATTCTGAGACAGGCAATGAACCTTGAGGGGAAATTCCAAAATTTTCCAGAACCGGCTGCTGATGGAGAGGGAAAAAGAAGGGCCGGGTTCCGATTCCACGGCGATGAAGGGCTTCCATGACATTTCGCGCACTCAAGGGAGACTCAGGACTGAGAACAACTCCAAACACCCAGTACACGTTGTCTGACCCTCGATAGGAGGGCAGAGGTAGGGTCAGCTCCTCCACGTCCTGCAGAAGTTCTTGATAGTGACGGCCAATTTCTTGCTTGTGGGCGAGTAATTGATCCATCCGACGAAGCTGAGACAGACCCAGTGCGGCTTGCATTGCGGTGAGTCGGTAATTCCATCCAATAGTGGTGTGGACGAAGCGCTGCTCAGGGTTGAAAGAGAGGTTTCGGAGCTCTCGTGCGCGTGCTGCAAGGCCGTCATCGTCGGTGAGGATCATTCCTCCCTCACCTGTAGTGATTAGTTTGTTTGAGTAAAAGCTGAATGTGGAGAGTGTTCCGAAAGAACCCAGTGGTGAACCCTCAAGGTGCTGGCCGTGCGCCTCTGCGGAATCCTCAATCAGCGCGATATCGCTATCCAGGGCAAGTTTCTTGATGTGGTCAACGTCGGCGGGTAGGCCATAGATGTGAACCACCACGATGGCTTTGGTGCGATCAGTGATGGCGCGTTCCACTGCCTCCGGGTCGAGATTCCAGCTGTCAGGTCTGGAATCGACAAAGACCGGAGTGGCGCCGCTTCGCAAAATCTGATTCAGGCACGACACGATCGTGAAGCTCGGGAGAATGACCTCGTCACCGGGACCAATTCCCAGGGCTTCGTAGGCAATGTCGAGGGCGGCGGTCCCGTTGGCTACAGCAACTCCGTGCCTAACCCCGATTGCGTCCGAGAACTTCTCTTCAAATTCCCGAACCTGCGGGCCCTCGGAGGAAATCCAACCCTCCTCGATTGTCCGAGCAACGGCTGCCCCGTCTTCGGGTGAGAGAGAAGGAGTGGAGACCGGGATGAAGTCCATGTCAGATCTTTCTCAAGGTGAACCAGACACCCCACGTTTCTCGGCTGGGCGTCGCTTTCGACAAGAATTCGCATGATTCGACGATTTCAAATTCGTGGCGGTGGGCGAGGAGCTCAATCTCAGTCTGAGTGAAATGGCGCATCGTATGGGACTCGGAAAATCTAGTGTTCTCAGCATTGGCTAGTTTCGTGACCGCGTAGTCATAGGTGACGGTGACCAGTGAGCGGGGAATGTCCTCTGTGGGTGTTGCAGTCCGCGACACAGAGAGGAGCGAGTTTGCTTTCTCCACAGTTCGACCTTCGGGAACGAGTGAGTGAACTGCAGGGGTATACCAGACGTCAAAAGCGAAGAGCCCCCCTGTAGCTAGGTGCCGCGAAGCGGTCTCAAAAAACGCATGAAGGTCCGACAGCTCGGTGTGATAGCTCATGACATGAAAAAGTGCCAAGACCGCGTCGAATCTGTCAGGAAGGTTGGTGGATGCTGTGTCACCTCGTAGATACGTTACCTGGGGGTGAGGGTCAGCCCGTTCGAGCATGTCTGCGCTTGGTTCCACACCGGTCACGTGGTAACCCCGATCAGCCAGTATTCGAGCGTGGCGCCCAGTTCCTGACCCGAACTCGAGGAGGTGACCGCCAGACTTACATCCGTGACTCTCGAGAGTGGCAGCAATCCACTCTGCTTCTGCAACTGTGTCTTTTTCTCCATAAAGCAGGTCATATACGGCCGCTGATTCATGAAATACCTCGGGTGACGCACCCATATCAGCCGCTCCAGTGCGGATTGTCAGTGGGGCGAAATCTCGTCTTTTCACCCTCGCCTTTGTAGGGCCCTTGTTTGACTTCGACAATGTCTGCATCGTCCAAAATTTCGAAGCCGTGACCGCCTGACGCAAGAAAAATGACGTCTCCCGCACCCAGCTCCAATGAGGAACGGTATCGACGGTCTTCTCCGTAGAGGTCGACACGCACCCTGCCTGAGCGAATGAATAAGACCTCTTGTGTGGAGTCGATGGTGCGGCTCATCGGGTTGTGAACATGGGCGTCGATGAGATGCCCCTTTGGCCACTTGAGAACGCCAAGTTGGTGGACACTATCGTCGCGGGTCACGAAATTGATTCCCGGTTGCCCGAAGCCTGCTCGGATGACCATAGCTAGTTGAGCCCCGGTTTCCTGGTCATTCACCTGCTCTAGTGCTTCTGGCCGTGTCATCGGGTTCCTTTATGCACTCGTGGCCCACTCTCTGGTGAACAGTTTTCGCGATCGAGCGGCGATCTTGAGTAAGCCTATTCTGAAAGCTTTTTGGCGCGCTACGCGAAGAGCTTTCGCATAGTCGCGCGGGGAATGCTTCTGCATCGATTGCTTCACACTGGAATCGACAAAGTAAGGCCAAAGGTCTTTGTTCCCACCTTGGAGGTGGACGCCTCCAGCGACGATCGCTCGACCTTCTCTCGTTGTGAAGTGTCGGCGACCCCTCCGGCTGATGATTTTCTTACCCAAGAAGTTTGTAGCGAGTCCCTGCGGCGAGCCAATGTTTTCGCAAAAGACAAAGTCCCGTCGATTGGGATTGCCCAGGTCTTCAAGCTTATTCAGTTGCGCATACGCACCAAAGGCGGCCATGTCGCTTACGTGAGGAACTCCGGTATCGCCAGATTCTCGAACAAAGCCCCTGAGCAGCTCGTAGCCTTCAGGGTTGAGGAAGCTTTCGAGGAGGAAGCCTGTAAACCTGGTGAGTGCTTCAGGGGAGCGAAAGTAGGTGAATTGTGGCCCGACTTTGTCTACAACTGTCATGTCAGTCTGGACAGTCTCAGTGACTGTGTCTAGAGAAAGGTAAAGGTAAGCGTCGGAATCAAGCACCATCAGGGGTACCGAAATCGAGTGAACATCGCAGAACTCCTGCACGTAGAACCACCGTTGGAAGTTCATCAACTCGTATTCGAAACTGTTTGTTCCCTCAAACCTGAAAACTTTTTCGAAGTTTTGTGCTTTCGCAGAAAACTCACTCAGTGTTGCCAAGGTGATTACCGTGACAATCTCCGATGGAATCGATTCGAGAGGCTGGTCGCTCAACAGCACAACGGGAGTCCTTGGATTAGAAGAACGCGCCTGAAGTATCGATGCGATTAAATACGGTTGCAGGTGGCCACGGTGGACGAAGAATAGTGTTCCATTTTCTGTAGCGCCGTTCATCATGTCTTGTCCTTATGTCCGGAAGTTTAGAAAGGTGTTTTGCTGTACCTCAAAGACCAACAAATAGGTGGGGAACCTGCGATGTCGCTGTCGGCAAGATTTCTTCGGAAAAAACAATGCTCTAGTCATTGTTCTCTGCCAATCCAGAGATTCGTTCGACCCAATATTTCGTTGTAACCGGGCTCAAGTCCCAGTCCTGTTCGCGGAGGGACTCGAACCGCTCAGCGAGGAAGTCCACATCTCCAAGTTGACTCCACTCATCAAGGGCGATGTTGGGAAGCCTTAGAGAGTTGAGTAATCGAAACACGTGGTCCTTGGCGAGAATAACCGGGAAGGCACCCATCAGAAGTGTCTCCCACACCCGGTGAGTATCGGGACCATTTCCCTGCGGGCAAATATTTAGCCCCCAGAAGCCAATATTGATTAGATCGCGCAAACGTCCACTTCGAGATGCTCGGAACTCTCCCTGCTGAAGGTGCTGGTGGCGATTAACTAGTTCAAGAATTGGAGCTCTCTCGCTCACATTGTTCCTCGCAGTGAAGTTGGAGAAAACCCCTCGGAAATTGCGGGGCGACCTGAGTCGACTCGAAGCCCATCCAAATTGAATAACTAAACGCGAGGACTGTACCCGGTGGGTCCGTGTGCTCCGATCTCGATTGGGAATCCCCAAAGGGAGATCGTAAACCCGCCCTAGTGAGAGAGCTTCTTCGCTAACGTTGCTCGCGAAAATGATGGTCGAAGGCCTTGCTGACCGTATCTTCTTGACTATTTCCTCGCTAACGATCGTGTCAGAATGCCCGATAACAAGAACTCTCGGTGGGGGACTTTGAGCGCCCAGCGGTTCCCACCTGTAGTTTTGCCATTCGCCACCGGTAAACAAATAATTCGCGTGACGATACTCCACCTGTTCACTCCGAGAAAGAACTTTGAGCAGGTCTCCATGGTTCAGATAATCCCGCCTCGCGTGAACTTCTCGCAACGAGTGAGCGGAGGAACCGGACATTCACATCCTCATCGGGAAGGTGTTTGCTAGAGGTATAACTGCCCCAAGATTATCAGCGAATAAGCGGTGGGCCCCGTGGGGCTCGAACCCACGACCCACGGATTAAAAGTCCGTTGCTCTGCCAACTGAGCTAGAGGCCCACTCACAAGTGTACTTTCACTTTGCGTCCGTTCCCTCTGCTTGTCCGCGCAGCCAGATATCTGTATTAGAGTTTGGTGTCATTGTTTCCTCCTGGAAAGCCCACTCATGAACAGACATTTTCGATTCGCCGTAGCAGCCGTTGCCGTTCCAGCCATCTTTCTGTCTGGTTGTGCCGTGCAGGATTCGGTTGAGATTGAAGATGAGGTTTTAGAGGTAGTTGAGGAGGTTACTGAGGTTACTGAGGTGCCTGAGGTTTCGAGGCATCCCTTGACTGGTGCTGAGTTAGGTGCCTCATCCGCTGTTGGGCCAAACATTGCTGTCAAAATTGACAACACTAGCTCTGGCCGCCCTCAAGTGGGGATTGCGGCGGCTGATCTGGTTTTCGAGGAGCTAGTTGAGGGTGGTGTCACTCGATACTTGGCAGTTTTCAATACCGCTGTGCCTGATGAGGTAGGTCCCGTTCGATCGGGTCGGCCGCAAGATGCTGACCTTGTTCGAGCACTCGGCGGAGTCTTCGTCTTTTCTGGTGTGGGAAATAGCAACGTGCGGGAGATTATCCGTGGCACCGGCTTGCAGCTAGTCGAGCACGATACCTCGGGCGGAACCCCTGACGGCGAGTTCTTTTTCAGGAGCACCCGGAAGCCCGCACCGTGGAACCTCCACATAGAAGCCGCCGACCTAATCGCCTCTTATGCAGCCTTGCCAGCGTCAATTACTCAGTTCGATTACAAGTCGGATAGTGCGGAATCATCGGCAGTTGTATCTGGTGTGGACGCTCAGTCGATTCGCGTGGGGTTCAGTCAGGGCGTCGAGTCAGTGTGGGAATGGGACGAGGCGTCGGGAACTTATCTGAAGTTCCTCTCCAACGGAAGCCCGGACAACGATGCTGATGGAACTCAGATTTCTGCGACCAACGTCGTAATCTTTACTCCCAACTACTTTGACGTCGAGGGCCTTCCATCCGCCCAAATATCGGGAACTGTTGAGTCAGCTTTCGTGGCGACCGGTGGCAAGATTGTCTCCGGTTTGTTTGATGCTTCTGCCGTAGGAGACCCCATCAAATTGACCGATGGAGACGGAAATCCCCTCTATCTTGCTCCTGGCAAGACCTTCGTTCTGTTGCCTCCCGGTGCTGGCTCCACGGCTGGAGGTGTGACACCAGGGTTCATTACATATGTGTCAGACGGGGAAACGGTGCGTAGGGACATCTAGTCCGCACTGTTTGCCGCGAGGGCCGCAAGTTTCCTCTCGCGCATGGCAAGAAAAAGTGGAAACGTGAATGCGAAGGCGGTCACCCCTGAGAGCAAGATATAGAGCGACACTCTCTTCATGCCAAGCTTGCGCGCCTCAAAAATCATGAAAGCGGACCCCGCAATAGCAACAAGCAGTATGTCCAAGGACAGCACCCAGTCGACTGCTGATCCAAACCAGGCATCCAGGTAGTTTTGGCCCGTCACGCTGGCAATGCCGTTGAATACCCACGCGGTAA
>Ga0181556_1003746_pt1 | contig 12819 bp, 9 predicted proteins | sample 011ome_14_FD_148651 | JGI IMG/M metagenome (GOLD analysis project Ga0181556, IMG submission 148651) | Coastal salt marsh microbial communities from the Groves Creek Marsh, Skidaway Island, Georgia - 011505AT metaG (spades assembly) | ecosystem: Environmental > Aquatic > Marine > Intertidal zone >... | reverse complement strand
ATTCCGAACCGCCAAAGCACACCCGTTTGCGCTCACTGATTACCAAAGCATTTAATCCCCGTCGGATTGAACAGCTTCGACCCACCGTCGCATCGATCGTGACGAGGCTTCTCGATCAGATGGAAGAGCGCGGTCACCGGGGCGACGCTGACCTAATCGAAGACTTCGCGGAACCCCTTCCGGTGAAAGTGATTGCCTCGCTCCTCGGATTTCCCGAGGAAGACGAGCATCTGCTTCGCCCCTGGTCGCAAGCGATTGTGAAGATGTATGAAGTCGCGCCCGACGAAGCGACCCGCGCTGAGGCGCGGCTCGCCGCTGACGAATTTGCCGCCTATGTTGAGGGCCTCATGTCGGAGCGGAAAGTTCAGCCCGGTGACGACCTCATCTCTGAGCTAGCAGCCGTCGAAGATGGCGGTGACCGGCTGAGCACGCGGGAGCTCATCGCCACCTGCGTGCTGCTGCTCAACGCGGGCCACGAAGCAAGCGTGAACGGTTTTGGAAACGGAATGGTGGCGCTATTGCGCCGCGGCGAGCAACGCCAGTTGCTGTGGAATAGCCCGGAAGAACACTCCGCCACCGCTGTGGAGGAATTCGTTCGTTTTGACGCTCCACTGCACCTTTTTGAGCGCACGGCGACAGCCGACACCGAAATTGGTGGGGTGGTCGTGAAGTCGGGCCAAAAAATTGCCGCGCTGTTGGGTTCAGCGAACCGCGACGAGAGTGTGTTTGACCGTGCCGAGGTGATGGACATCACCCGCGACCCCAACCCCCACATCGGTTTTGGTGCGGGTATTCACTTTTGTATTGGTGCGCCATTGGCGCGGATTGAGATGCAGACAGCACTGCCGATGTTGGTGAAACGCTTCCCTCGACTGAATCTTGCGTCGGAGCCCGTGTCTCGAGGAACCTTCGTTCTGCGCGGCTACGCCCGGGTTCCCGTCACAATCGACTAAACGTCGATTCGAACCCGTTCGAGACCAGGGCCCTCTTGAATGAACTCGCGTCGCGGCCCCACTTCGTTGCCCATCAGAAGTTCAAAAATTCGGGTGGCCTGCTCGGCGTCACTCATTTTTACTCGGCGCAACATCCGCTTGGCCGGTGACATGGTGGTTTCCTCCAACTGCTCAGCATCCATTTCACCCAGTCCCTTGTAGCGCTGGATCGGCTGCTGGTAGCTCTTACCCGACTTTTCGATATCGGCGAGCACAGCGCGCAGTTCCGCTTCTGAGTAGGTGTAGATCACGTCGTTGGGTGCTGAGCCTTTGTTCACGACGACTACTCGGTGGAGCGGGGGCACGGCGGCATAGACCCGCCCTTGCTCAATCAGTGGCCGCATGTACCGGAAGAACAGGGTGAGTAACAGCGTGCGAATGTGTGCGCCGTCGACATCGGCGTCACTCATGATGATGACTTTGCCGTAGCGGGCCTGATCAATGTCAAAGGTGCGACCCGAACCAGCGCCAATCACCTGAATGATCGCCGCGCACTCTTGGTTGTTCAACATATCCTGCAACGACGCCTTTTGCGTGTTGAGAATCTTGCCGCGAATAGGCAGCAGAGCCTGGTGTTCTGAATTACGCGCGAGCTTTGCCGTTCCCAGAGCCGAGTCACCCTCGACAATGAACAATTCGGTGTCCTCGACTCCCTTCGACCGGCAGTCGACTAGCTTCGTGGGGAGGGTGGAATTCTCGAGAGCGTTTTTCCGACGTTGCGTCTCTTTGAGCGCTCGAGCCGAGAGACGCGTCTTCATTTCCGCCACGACTTTCTCGAGCAGCACAGCCGACTGCGCCTTGTCGCCGCGTTTACCCGAGCTCAGCTTTGCCCGCAGGCCCTCTGACACCACGTTCTGCACGATGGCTTTCGCCGCAGGGGTGCCGAGAACTTCTTTCGTTTGCCCTTCGAACTGGGGCTCGGGCAAGCGGACGGCGACGACTGCGGTGAGCCCTGCGAGAACATCGTCTTTGTCGAGTTTGTCGTTTCCCACTTTGAGTCGCCGGGCGTTTTTCTCGACCTCGGCACGAATGGCCTTCATCACTCCGAGTTCAAAACCGCTGAGGTGGCTTCCGCCTTTCGGGGTTTGAATGATGTTGACGAAGCTCTTTATGACCGTGTCATAGCCGGTCCCCCATTGGACGACCACGTCGACATCGAGCTGACGCTCCACTTCCGTCGGTTCCAAATGTCCGTTTTCCTGCAGAACGGGAACAGTCTCCAAGAACGTGGCACTGCCCGTGAGCTGCCACGGCCCCACAACCACTGGGTCGGGCGAGAGAAACTCGACAAATTCGAGGGCGCCACCGGCGAATCGGAACTGTTCAGTGCGTGAGGGTGTTTCCCTCTCGTCGGTGATGGTGAGAGAAAGCCCCGGCACCAAAAATGCGGTCTGCCGAGCCCGGTCAATCAAGTCATCCAGAGAGAAGGACGTGGACCCAAATACTCCCGGGTCGGGCCAAAACCGCACCCTCGTCCCCGTCTTCTTTTTCGCGACGGTGCCCTTCTTATTGAGCTGGCTGTCATCGACGAACGGTTCGAAAGGGTCGTCGGGGTTCGTAGCGCCCTTGCCGGTAAATACTCCAGGCTCACCGCGGCGAAACGACATCGCCCACGTCGTACCGTCTCGGTCCACCTCGACGTCCACGCGCGACGAGAGTGCGTTGACGACCGAAGCGCCGACCCCGTGGAGGCCACCACTCGATTGGTAGCTGGAGCCACCAAATTTTCCCCCGGCGTGGAGCTTGGTGAATACCAGTTCCACACCGCTCAGGCCCGTCTTCGGTTCGATGTCGACCGGAATTCCTCGACCGTGGTCTTCGACTTCAACGGAGCCATCGGGGTGAATGATGACGGTAATGGTGTCACCGTGGCCGCCAATAGCCTCGTCGACGGCATTGTCGATAATTTCCCACAGACAATGCATCAACCCGCGGGCATCGGTCGACCCGATGTACATACCGGGCCGTTTTCGGACGGCCTCTAGGCCCTCCAGAACGGAGAGGTGCCGGGCCGAATAGTCCGTTGCTGCCGCCACCGCCACTGCCTCTCCTGATTGCTCTCGCCCTCACGGCGTTAGCCCCATTGAGCATACGCAGAGGCCCCCAAGATTTCGGCATCTGCGAGGGAGTGTGGAAAAACTACGCCCCGGGCGAAACAGCCCCCAATGTGCCACGAATCCCCAGCGACGCATGATGGAATGGAGGTCATCGAACGAGAGGACACGGGATGACCATCGGAGCCCCCGCCATCGACAGCGCTGTCGACACTGAAGCCCTCGGCTTTGGCGACCACTGCGACAGCTGTGGCGCGCAGGCGTATGTCCGAGTCACCCTGCCCTCCGGTGAGCTGCTGTTCTGCGCCCACCACGCCGAGAAGCACAAAGACAGCTTGATCGACACCGCGCTGGGCTGGCACGACGAAACCCACCGCCTGCGCGATGAACCCGCTGCCTAACCACAGTCTTCGCTGGGTTGAGATTTCCCGCAGTGGCATAGCCGCTGCCCTCGGTGGTTCGTCGGCGGTGGATATCCAATCCGACGCCTACGGGTTTGGCACCGAACTCGTCTCCCGCATCGCCCTCGAGGCAGGACAGTCCGTCGATGGCACCGAGCGCGACTGGGTATACCGTGCCCACGCGGCTAACGCTCAACGCCTCTGCGCCCTCGTGATTAACGTGAAAGAGATTCCTGCGGGAGAAGAAGTCTCCTACGGAGGGCATTTCCGCACCGAACGCCCTACCACGCTCTCGCTCGTGGCCGCAGGGTTCGCCGACGGAGTTCCCCGTTTGGACCCCACCGGTGGTGTGGTCGAAATCGCCGGTGAACGCTGCCCCATCGCGGGTCGCATCGCGATGGATCAGTTGATCGTGGATGTGACAGGTCTGACTGTGTCGGTAGGAGATGTGGCGACCATCTGGGGTGGTGCCATCAGCATTGACGAATGGTCCCAGTGGTCAGGCCGTGGGGTTCACGACATTGGCTCCACCCTCGCACCCCGAGTCACCCGGGTGGAGGTGGAGTAGTGGATACCGCCCTCGACATCACCCTCGACTCACGGGCTCTCGCGCAGAACCTCCGCCACGCCAAAACTTCGTTCGCCCCAGAAGGCGCGCTGATGATGGCCGTGAAGTCAAACGCCTACGGCCATGGCGAAGAACTCGTTGTTCCCCTGGCACTTGAATCGGGAGTCGACGAACTGGCCGTGTTGGATATCGCCACGGCACTGAGAATCCGGACCCTTGCCCCTGACACTCCACTATTTGCGTGGTTGCTTTCTCCTCACGACGATTTCGCAGCCGCAGCCGAGGCTCGGGTGGAGCTGGGAGTGTCAACGCTGTGGCAACTAGATGCCATCGAAAAAGCCGGTTCTCACACGCCCCTGACGGTTCATCTGAAAATCGATACGGGTCTGCATCGAAACGGAGCGACTGCCGAGCAATGGCCTGACCTCGTGGCTCGCGCAAAACAATTGGAGGACGCAGGTCTCGTGCGGGTGCGGGCTGTGTGGTCGCATTTGGCCGATACGTCGATTGCTACCTCGAAGGCGGCACTGCAGAAACTCAACGATGCCGCTGAGGCGGCCAAATTGGCCGGGCTGTCGCCTCAAGCCCTGCACCTCGCCGCATCCCACGCTGCGGTAGAACTGCCGGAAACCAGGCTGGACCTGGTGCGGCTGGGCATTTTGGCGTATGGGGTGAGCCCCTTCGACAATCACACCGCGCGGGAATTGGGGTTCGACCCGGTTCTCACCATCTATGCGTCGGTGGTGGGACACGAGGGCTCCCGTGTGGTGCTGGGCGGTGGATTTGGCCACGGGCTGCTTGGGCCCGTGGAGACAGCCACACTCCCACTTCCGGGCGCCACTCTCACCTTCGCCGAGATGAGTGCCGACACCACCGCGTGGGAGGTCACAGGCGGGAATCTGCCAGAAATTGGCCAGGTGCTTCCGCTTTTTGGCGCTCACGCGACAGTCAGCGTGGAAACGTGGGCGAGCTGGTGTCACACCATTGGTGATGAGGTTCTGGCGAAACTAAAACCCACTCTCCCCCGACGCTTCGAGGACTAGCCCAAGCGCGAGCGAATCCAGGCACGTGCCGTCGCGGCTGCCTCGTCGACACGTCGATGCTGGTCTGTCGGCTCGGGTAATTCTTTTCCCTTGCGCGCAAGTACTTGGCGAAGAATGTCATCTGCGAGGTGGGGGTTCAACGCGAGGAGTGGCCCAGATACTGCTGAGACAGAGAGACCATCTTTGTACACGCCCTCCCCACCGCCGGCGGTGTCGCCGGCCCAACGGTCATTCCGCACGGGTATAAACGACAGGAGTGGCGTCACACCCTCTGCCTCTCGGTGAGCTGCGTCGTTGAGATATCCGGCGACCTCACGTCCGCTCCGGTCTAACCCCACCACTTCCTGCGAGGCTCGCTCGCTGCGCAGCGTGGTCGTTACAGACGTGAATCCGACGCCGTCTCGCCAGGGGTCGTCTTTGCTCATGCGCACGGCCTGGCCCAGGAAATCTCCCCCTAAACCGGACCCCCACCACTGCGTGCCGGAGTGCATCCACTGGTGGAAGGTGTCCTTCCACCTCTCAAGTGCGTTGCTCGCAGGAGTCACCATCGATGAGGTGCCGTGTCCGATGACGGCGATGTCGGGAGCCGCACCGGGAGCATCCCCCTCGTTGAGGTCGATGACATCGACGGAAAAGCCCCACCAGCTAAGCCGGGTCGCCAAGACTTCGGCATTACCCAGTGATCCATTCAGCGACAGAAGCTGAGGAAGGATGCGCACCAGCGTGAGGGTCATTGGCCACCCTCCAAATCCAGGTACCCGGCAATTCGACGGATTTTCATCATCTGCTCGTAGTTGACAATCGCCGTCACCGGCTCGCGGTGGCCTTGTCCGGCCAGTGCTGTCATCGCGGCTTTGGTATCGGCAATCACCTCACCTACCTCTACACCCCGATAGCCGAGGAAGGTGGCCCATTGCCATGCTTTTGAGCCGGTAAGTACGTCGATGCGTCGAATAGGTCCCAAGTTGAGGTCGAAGAGCCACGACGGATCCGGTGTTCCCTCGTCCACCGCCACCCAGGCGGTCACAGGCTGCTTCGCAATCCCGCGGAGATTTACCTGCATGCTGGGCAGGTTTTTCTGCATGATCAACTGAAACTCTCTGCCGCCAAAACTGACGACTTCGCCCCTGCCGTATACCGGCGGCATCTCACTGAGGGCCCGAACAGCGCGGTCCCACGAAAAGTCGTCACACAGCATGCTCGCTGACGAAAGCGCGAGGGTGGCATCGACTCCGTAGTGCAGGCCTTCCCCGGGGAGCGTGAAAGAGTGTGCGGTCTTCAAACTGTCGGTCACGGTGGCATCAAGACAATCGACGCTACTCAGAGTCACGTCAGGGCGGGGTATCGAGTCATAGGGGTCGGTGTAGATATGAGCCTCGACCAACCCGAAGGGGTGGGCGTCAATTACCCGTTGGTCGACGTCGATGGTGCGAAGCGACGCCCCACTGGGCAGAGAGTGGGCGAGTGAGAGCAGCGCGGTTTCTCGGGTGTTCACCGTGAGGCTCGCTCGAGTGCGCTGCACAACCGTCTTCATCATCTCCCAGACGCGTTCGGGTTCACCGAACCGGTTCAATTGGTCAACCTGCAAGTTGGTGACCACGAGATGGTCGGGGGTGAGCTCCTGCGAAATCAGGGGACCGTAGGCCTCGTCCACTTCCAATACGGCCACCTCCGCCTCGAGCGCTCCCGAGGGCGAGCAGACGGCAAGGACTGCCGATGCGAGACCCTGGGGAAGATTTGAGCCCGCAGGGTTCGTGAACACTGTGAGCCCGTGAGCGCGGAGAATTGCCACCAGCATCTGGGTAGTCGTCGACTTACCGTTAGACCCCGTGACGAAGACGACCGTGCCCACCTCGCCGATGGTTCGGCGCAAAAAGGCTGGATAAATCAGTCTGGCTAGCCGACCGGGAAGAGCCGATCCCCCGCCCCTGGCGCGGGCAACGACTCGAACCAGGCGGCCGATGAGTACTGCGAGCCGAAGGCGCACCGGTTCCTACTCGAGGTAGTCGCGGAGGGCCTGTGAGCGCGAGGGGTGACGCAGCTTCGCCATGGTCTTTGACTCGATTTGGCGGATACGCTCCCGGGTGACCCCGAAAGTGTCACCAATTTGATCGAGCGTCTTTGGCAAACCATCACCCAAACCAAAACGCATACGAATCACGCCCGCTTCTCTTTCGGAGAGTGAGTCCAACAGACTCTCCAGCTGACGCTGCAGCATGGTGAAGCCCACCGCATCGGCAGGAACCACGGCTTCGGTGTCCTCGATCAGGTCACCAAACTCGCTGTCTCCGTCCTCACCCAGAGGCGTGTGCAACGAAATGGGTTCGCGTCCGTACTTCTGCACCTCGACAACCTTTTCGGGGGTCATGTCGAGTTCACGGGCGAGCTCTTCTGGGGTGGGTTCGCGACCCAGATCCTGAAGCATCTGCCGCTGCACCCGGGCGAGCTTGTTGATGACCTCAACCATGTGCACGGGAATACGAATCGTGCGCGCCTGGTCTGCCATGGCGCGAGTAATCGCCTGACGAATCCACCACGTGGCGTAGGTGGAGAACTTGAATCCCTTGGTGTAGTCGAACTTCTCGACAGCGCGGATAAGACCGAGGTTTCCCTCTTGGATCAGGTCAAGGAACTGCATGCCTCGGCCGGTGTAGCGCTTGGCAAGCGAGACCACGAGTCGCAGGTTTGCTCCGAGCAAGTGGTTCTTCGCTCGCTGACCGTCTTTGGCGATTTCGTGGAGCTCGCGAGCCAACTTGGTGGTCTTTTGCGATTGCGTCATGGTCGAGAGCTTTTCTTCCGCAAAAAGACCGGCCTCAATCCGCCACGCCAATTCCACTTCCTGTTCAGCGTTGAGAAGGGCAACCTTTCCAATCTGCTTCAGGTAGTCCTTCACCGGGTCAGCAGTGGCTCCCGTAATCGTCGTGGAAACAATCGGAACGTCGTCGTCATCGGTGCTCTTGAGCACGATTGCGCCAATTGGCAGAGCCTCACCTGCACTGCTGCCCGCGAGTACTTGGGCTCCGAGCGCCTCTATCTGGCGAGGGTCAGTAACGTCATCGCCGGCGTCGTCATCGGAATCATCATCGGAGTCGTCGGTGTCACTCGAGTCGTCACTGTCATCGCCCCCGTCGATGTCTGAATCATCATCGGTATCAGTCAGCTCAGTGTTGAGCTCATCGTCCTCGTCGTCACCAGCGGAGTCTTTGGTTGCTGCAGCAGAGTCTTTCTTGGCAGCGGGCTTTTTGGTCGCAGCAGTCTTAGCTGGAGCCTTCGTTGAAGCAGCTGCGGGCTTTGCTGCGGGCTTTGCTGCGGGCTTCGCTGCGGGCTTCGCCGCAGGCTTGGCAGGAGCCTTCTTCGCAGCGGGCTTAGCCGCAGGCTTTGCAGCAGGTTTCGCAGGGGTCTTCTTTGCAACCGGCTTAGCCGCAGGCTTTGCAACAGGTTTCGCAGGCGCCTTCTTCGCGGCTGGCTTAGCTGCGGGCTTCGCGGGGGTCTTCTTCGCGGCGGGTTTCGCCACAGGTCTTGCAGGGGTCTTCTTTGCAACCGGCTTAGCCGCTGGCTTTGCAGCGGGCTTCGCAGGGGTCTTCTTCGCGGCAGGTTTTGCTGCGGGCTTCGCGGGAGCTTTCTTCGGTGTGGGCTTCTTAGGTGCTGAGGCGGTGGTCTTTTTTGCGGCAGTAGTCACTGAGGGAGTGGTCGCTTTCTTGGCTGACGTTTTCGTCTGAGGTTTCTCGGCCGTGCTGGTCGGCGCGGGTTTTTGCGCGCCCCCGGTTAGGGCGCCCCGTAGCCGGCCAATCAGACCGCGAGGCTTCTTATCCGATGGCTTTTTCTGGTTTGCCGCCATGGCACACCTACTTCACTGTTTCGGGCAGTAGGAAGCCCCTTGTCAAGTGGGCAGAACCCGCCTTGAAGGGACTAAGCCCCCATTATGACACGTTTCCGCTGGTGACCGACTATTGGGGAGTTTCGCCGAGGGGCGGTTCGCTTTGTTCGGAGCTTTCTTGGTGGGCGAGAAAGTTTTGTAGCTCCTGGGCGATGGCTTCGGCGCTGGGCACTTCTCCCGCTTCGTCCATCAACGGCGACGCCAACGGGTTGTCTTCCATGTAAGAGTCGTGCCGAGTTTCCAACACTCCCACGAGTCGCTGCAGCTCTTCGTTGTTTTCCACTTGGTCGCTGATACCCGCGAGGAACGTGCGGCCCTGTTCCCGCAGTGAGTCGGTGGGGAAAATTCTGCCGGTGGCAGCCGTGAGCGATTCCAATGCGGTCACCGTCGCGACCGGGAACTCCGTGTCGGCAAGATAGTGCGGCACTAAGACCACAAACCCGGCAACAGGGTGGTTTTTACCCTGGAGGTTCCACTCCACCAAATGCATCATCGTGCCAGGGACACCCGTGGTGGGGCGCCAGACCGAAAATTTGTCGGTGAGCTCCGGACGGTTCCCACTGACCGTGACACCCAGTGTGCGGGTGTGGGGAACCGGCATCGGAATGGCGTGAACCCAGGTGGTCGAATGGACCTTGAAGCGAGAAATCATGTCGACTATTTCTGCTGTCGCACTCTCCCAACGCATGTCCGGTTCGTAACCGGCGAGAAACAGGAAGGGCTGCCCGAGTTCGTCTCTTACCAATGAGAGCGAGAGCTTTGGCGGCTGAAAATCAGTCAGGTGGGTTTCATCAAATTGGAACACCGGTCGGCGCGCGCGGTAATCCAAGAGTGCGTCGTTGTTGAACTGGCCGATCTCGTGGCACTCCAGGGTGTCACCCATCCACTCGATCAGCTGAGATACCGCGCCTCCGGCGTCGGCAAAACCGGTCAGTCCTGCGACGAGGGGCAAGCCCTCGGGGACATCCGGGGCAGCGGAAGCCGGTCGAAACAGCGCGTCATCAAACATGTGTCCCCATGCTACGACCCTTCACCCATGGTCTTACTCGGAATTCTCTCTGGGCAGACAGCGAGCGCCGATACCATGTGCGAGTGACTCTTCCTTCCGTTGAACTCTCCCCTACACCCCTCGCTGAATTGGCAGCCGATGCGATTGTTCTGGGGGTGACCCCCGGCGACGATGGCCTGGAAATCGCTGATCCGTCTCTCACTTACGAGGAGCGCTCCTGGCTACTGTCCTCGGCGGAAGCCGTGGGAATGAAAGCCACTGCCGATGAGGTCCGCTCCATACCGAGCCCGGCTCATTGGTCTGCTCGAACCGTTGTGTTAGTGGGGGTGTCGAGTAAAGTGCCAGACGCTGCCGCGGTGCGCTACGCTGCTGGGGCGGGTGTCCGGGCGGCGGGTCAGAAAGCAACGATTGCCCTCTCTCTCCCTGGTGAGGGTCCTTTGCAGACGCAGGCTGCGATTGAGGGTGGCCTATTGGGGGGCTACCGCTTCCAAGGAGCGAAAGCCAAAAAGGATGACGCGGTCGACTTTGCGACGCTGATTGTCCGTGGGGCTCTCGATGACGAGAGCCTCAACCGCGCTGTCGTGACTGCGCAGAGCGTGTATTGGGTGCGCGATCGAGTCAATACTCCGCCGAACGAGCTCTACCCGGCTCACTACGCCCAATTGGTTTCTGATGCCTGTGATGATCTGCCGATTGAGGTCGAGATCTTTGACGAGAAGCGGCTGGCAAAGGAGGGCTTCGGCGGAATTTTGGGTGTGGGTGGTGGATCGAGCCGCCCACCGCGCCTCGTGGCACTGCGCTACCGCCCCGAGGGGGCGAAGGCTCACGTGGCCCTGGTCGGTAAAGGAATCACGTTTGATTCCGGTGGCCTCTCACTCAAGCCGGCTGCCTCCATGGTCGGCATGAAATACGACATGACCGGGTCGGCCACGGTGGCGGGGGCCATCATGGCGGCGGCCAAGTTGCAGGCCCCAGTGGCAGTGACCGCGTGGATGTGTCTGGCAGAGAACATGCCCTCTGGTACGGCGCTCCGCCCCAATGATGTCATCACTATCCGCGGGGGCAAGACCGTTGAAGTGTTGAACACCGACGCCGAGGGACGCCTGGTTCTCGCCGACGGTCTGCAAGCCGCTAGTGAGGAAGGGCCCGACCTGATTGTCGATGTGGCGACTCTGACCGGAGCAGCTCGGGTGGCACTGGGTGAGCGCTACGCGGGCCTGATGGGCCACGAAGGTGCTCGAGAACTCATCCAAGAATCCGCAACGAATCAGGGTGAGCTCGTGTGGCCGATGCCGCTGCCGGACGAGCTTCGAAAAGGCCTAGAAAGTGACGTGGCCGATGTGGCCAATGTTGCCACTGGCAGCACGCTGGGCGGGATGCTGGTCGCCGGATTGTTTCTTCGCGAGTTCATTGGCGAGCGTGAGATTGACGGTAAAAAGGTGCGTATCCCCTGGGCACATTTGGATATTGCGGGGCCCGCGTCAAACTCATCCGGGCCGTATGGCTTCACCCCGAAAGGCCCCACCGGCGCGGTCGTGCGCACGTTGATTGAGCTAGTGCTCGATACCGCCGAGAAGGGTTTACCCCTTCCCAGCCAGTAGTAGGCTGGGAGGCCGGGTGGCAGTACACGCCCCCATCCGCTATTGCGAGGAGTCAACCTGGTGACCGACCACAACTTTGACCTTGTCGTTTTAGGTGCAGGATCCGGCGGCTACGCCGCGGCACTGCGCGCCAGCCAACTGGGAATGTCCGTGGGGCTGATTGAAAAGTCAAAGGTGGGCGGCACCTGTCTGCACGTCGGCTGCATCCCCACGAAGGCGCTGTTGCACGCCGCCGAAGTTGCCGATTCTGCGCGTCACTCGGAAATGTTCGGTGTCAAGGCCACATTAGAAGGAATCGACCTTCCCGCGGTAAACACCTACCGCGATGGCATCGTCTCCAGCAAGCACAAGGGACTGCAGGGCCTAATTAAGGCCCGTGGCATCACAACCATCGAAGGTGCGGGAAAGCTGATCTCCCCCACGACCGTCCAGGTGGGCGACGACACCGTGACCGGCAAGAACGTGGTTCTCGCGACCGGCTCATACCCCCGCACGCTTCCCGGTCTGGAAATCGGCGGGCGAGTGATTACTTCGGAGCAGGCGCTTCAGCTTGACTACGTGCCGAAGTCCGTCATCGTCTTGGGTGGCGGCGTGATTGGAGTGGAGTTTTCGAGCGTGTGGCGCTCATTCGGATCCGACGTCACCATCATCGAAGCGCTACCGCACTTGGTGCCCAACGAAGACGAGTCGGTCTCGAAGCAGTTTGAGCGGGCGTACCGCAAGCGCGGCATCAATTTCTCGCTCGGCGTGAAGTTCCAAAGCGTGACCCAAAACGACCAGGGTGTCGTGGTCACTTTGGAAGACGGCCAAACCTTCGAAGCAGAACTCATGTTGGTCGCGGTGGGTCGTGGCCCGCAGACCGAAGGCATGGGTTTTGAAGAAGTCGGTATCACCATGGAACGCGGCTGGGTACTCGCCGACGAGCGCCTACGCACCAACATCCCCGGCGTTTATGCCGTGGGTGACATTGTGCCGGGCCTGCAGCTGGCGCACCGTGGGTTCCAGCACGGAATCTTTGTCGCAGAGGAAATCGCAGGATTGAACCCGGTCGTGATTTCCGATCAGATGATTCCCAAAGTCACCTATTCCGAGCCCGAAGTGGCCTCGGTGGGAATGTCGGAAAAAGCCGCCAAAGAAAAGTTCGGCGAGGACAAGGTCGCCGTTTACGACTACAACTTGGCCGGAAACGGAAAGTCTCACATCCTCGAGACCGCCGGATCCATCAAGGTTGTCCGCGAAGTAGATGGCCCCGTGCTCGGTGTCCACATGATTGG
>Ga0181556_1003733_pt1 | contig 12849 bp, 13 predicted proteins | sample 011ome_14_FD_148651 | JGI IMG/M metagenome (GOLD analysis project Ga0181556, IMG submission 148651) | Coastal salt marsh microbial communities from the Groves Creek Marsh, Skidaway Island, Georgia - 011505AT metaG (spades assembly) | ecosystem: Environmental > Aquatic > Marine > Intertidal zone... | reverse complement strand
CTGTTGAAGAGGGTATCTTCTGTGGTATATCTGCCGGTGGCGCCCTAGTAGTCGCCTTGCGCATTGCGCGTCAAGTTGAAAATGCCACGATCGTATTTATTGTCTGCGACCGCGGCGACCGCTACTTATCTACTGGGGTGTTTCCTGCCTAAGTAGATTTAGTCTTTTTCTTTTGGCTTGATTTCTTGGTTTTGGATTTTTCAGTAGCAGCTTTAGCCCCTCCATTTTTGCTTAGACTTTCTGCAGGCACAACACTTTGATTCTTGTATCCCAGGGCTTCAGCAAATTCAGCAACGCTTTGCGCATAAAAGTAGCTGCGGTTGTACTGAACAATCGTCAGAAAATTATTTAAGCCAACAAAATATTGCACTTGATCAGCGCCATCTTTATCAGGGTAGGGCAAGTCAATAATGAAGGCTTTGCTTTGTGGTTCTACGCCACCACTTTGTAGGTCGCCTTGTTGTTTGGTTAGGATACCTTTATCAATTAATTCCTGCACAGTGAATTTCAATTGCGGTTCACCATCAGCCAACTGCTTGGCGGTTTCAATGCCATTGGCTTGAACTGGAAACGAAATCGGCATGCCAGGTTGCCAGCCATGTTTTTTCATATAACTGGCTACGCTAGCAATGGCATCCTTCGGGCTATTTTTAAGATCGATGCGCCCATCTCCATCGCCATCTACCGCAAAGTTACGAATGCTTCCAGGCATGAACTGCGGCAGACCAATGGCTCCAGCATAAGAACTGTTTTGATTTAAGCAGGAGCTAAAGATTGCACTATTGACGCCTTGGCTACTATTCTTGGATGGCAGCTTGCCACCTGCCTCGGTCCAGCAAAGCAAAATGAGTTCTTTGAGTTGGTCCTTAAAAAGCTGTTCACGCGCTGGTTTGTTTGGGGTCTCGGGGTAGCTAAAGGCGAGAGTGGAAAGTACGTCTTTCACCCTGAAGTTACCGGTTTGGCGCCCATAGATAGTTTCGATTCCAATAATTGCCACAATAATTTCGGCAGGAACCCCTGATTCTTGCTCGGTTTGGCTCAAAAAGGCCTGGTTTTGCTCCCAAAATGCCTTGCCGGCCTTGAGGCGGACTGGCTCAATAAAGCGCTTCCGGTAAGCCAGCCAATTTTTCTTAAAAGTCCCCGATGGGGGTAATACTAGTTTCCGAATCGAGGGAATCGTTTTAACATCAAAAAAGCCCATTTCTAGCGTTGGAAGCGGTATTTCTTGGGTTTGGGAGACTTGTCCGAGTAGTTCGTTGAGGTTTTGGCTAAAACGCGCCTCTGAGGCTGCATCCTCAGTCTGGTTTACGATGGCTTGTTGGGACTTTGTAGGCTGTGTGGGGGCGCTAGAACAGGCCGCTAGCGCAAGAGTCAAAAGCAAGGGGGGAATACGAAAGTTCATGCTGAAGGTATTGGAATTTCGAATATTGAACACGTTTTATCGGATTATAAAAATTATAAATTTGTGATTAAGGATTTTGAGTAATGACAACAGGATACATAACTCATCCAGACTTTCTGAAACATGAGATGGGAAGCCATCATCCAGAGTGTCCAGAACGAATTCAAGCGATTAATGATCAATTAATCCGTAGCGGCGTAGATCGCCTCGTGCATCATTTGGATGCGCCATTAGCAACCGAAGATCAACTTGAGTTGGTGCATAGCCCTGATCATGTTTCTTTTGTGAGAGAGCGCTCTCCTGAGAGTGGGTATTTCATGCTTGATGGCGACACTATCATGAACCCCCATACCTACAGAGTGGCGCTGAGAGCTGCTGGCGCTGCCATTGCTGGAGTGGATGCCGTAATGAAGGGCGAAGTTGAGAATGTCTTTTGTGCGGTGAGACCTCCAGGGCATCACGCAGAGCCAACTCGCTCGATGGGATTTTGTTTATTCGATAACGTGGCAATTGCTGCACGATATGCCATGGAAACCTATGGCATTGAGCGTGTAGCAATTATTGATTTTGATGTGCATCATGGTAATGGTACGGAAGCCGCTTTTTTCAACGACCCCAATGTATTGATGTGCAGTTTTTTCCAGCATCCTTTTTATCCCTACAGTGGCCTTGATCATGCCAACAATATGATTAATGTGCCTTTACCAGCTTCCACTCGTGGTGATGTAGTTCGTTCGATTGTGGAAGAGAGATGGCTGCCTGCTTTGCGTAACTTTGAGCCTGAGCTCGTGATTATTTCAGCAGGCTTTGATGCTCATCGTGAAGATGATCTTGGTCAGATGGGTTTAGTTGAAGATGACTATGCCTGGATCACTAAGCGCTTAAAGGAAATTGCGAATGACTATGCGCAAGGTCGCATCGTAAGTTGCCTAGAAGGGGGTTACAACCTCTCAGCATTGGGGCGCAGTGTTGTGGCTCACGTTAAGGCATTAGCAGACATTTAATATAGTGAATGTAATTTAGTAAAACGGAAATCGAAAGCTGAAGATGGCAAATATTTATGAACAAGGCTTGGATCGCAATCCTGCCAATTACACCCCAATTACTCCGCTCCTCTTTTTAGAGCGATCAGCAGAGATTTACCCAAATAAAACCGCCATCATTCATGGCAAGTTGCGCCAGACTTGGCGGCAAACATATGAGCGTTGCCGTCGCTTGGCTAGTGCTTTGCAAAAACACGGTATTGGTTTGGGCGATACGGTGGCAGTGATGTTGCCCAATACCCCGCCAATGGTAGAGGCTCACTTCGGTATTCCGATGGCGGGCGCAGTATTAAATGCCCTCAACACCCGTTTAGATGCCGAATCAATTGCATTTATGCTCAACCATGGTGAAGCAAAAGTGGTCATTGTTGATCCGGAGTTTTCAGCTGTTATGAAGAAGGCTTTGGAGATCGCAAAGAAAGAATCAGGGCGTGAATTTTTAGTAATCGACGTAGAAGAAAAAGAGTTTGATGTGCCTGGTGAGAAGTTGGGCAAACTGACTTATGAAAAATTTCTTTCTGAGGGCGATCCTAGTTTTGCATGGCAAGTGCCCGCTGATGAATGGCAAGCAATTTGCTTGAACTACACCTCCGGTACTACTGGCAATCCTAAGGGGGTTGTCTATCACCATCGCGGTGCTGCAATCAACGCCGTTTCAAATGTGTTGGACTGGGATATCAATAAGCATCCGGTGTACTTGTGGACATTGCCGATGTTCCATTGCAATGGCTGGTGTTTCCCGTGGACGATTGCTGCTCGTGCAGGTGTAAACGTCTGCTTACGTCGTGTGGATGCGCAGCATATTTTTGCAGCGATTAAAGAGCATGGCGTGACTCACTATTGCGCGGCTCCTATTGTTCACAACCTCTTGGTCAATGCGCCTGATGAGCTGAAGGCCGGCGTTCCTGCGGGCGTCAAAGGCTTGATTGCCGGCGCTGCGCCACCTGCATCCATTATTGAGGGTATGGAAAAGTTAGGCTTTGACTTAACTCACGTATATGGCTTGACTGAGGTTTATGGCCCAGCGTCAGTGTGCGTCAAGCAAGATGAATGGAATGATTTGGATATCGGTGAGCGTGCTCGTTTGAATGCTCGTCAAGGTGTGCGCTATCACATGCAGCAAGCAATTGCAGTTCTAGATCCAGAAACGATGAAACCAGTTCCTGCTGATGGTGAAACCATGGGCGAGATTATGTTCAAGGGAAACATCGCTATGAAGGGTTACTTGAAGAACGAGAAAGCTACTCAAGAAGCGTTTGAGGGTGGATGGTTCCATTCGGGTGACTTAGCTGTGATGAATCCTGATGGTTACGTCAAGATGAAAGACCGTAGTAAAGACATCATCATTTCTGGCGGGGAAAATATTTCTTCTGTTGAGGTGGAAGATGTTCTCTATCGCCATCCTGCAGTGAATGCAGCTGCCGTGGTTGCTAAACCAGATCCAAAGTGGGGCGAAACCCCTTGCGCCTTCCTGGAGATTAAGCCGGGGTCAACAGTAACGCCGGAAGAGATCATCGCCCATTGCAAGCAGCATTTGGCTGGCTTCAAGGTTCCTAGGGCGATTGTGTTCTGCGAGCTACCCAAGACATCGACCGGCAAAATTCAGAAGTTTGAGTTGCGCAAGCAGGCTGGATCTGCCACCGCTATTGATGTCTAGAGATTGCTCTTCGGGGCGGATATAATAGATCGTTAACCATTATTGAGAATTCCAAATGAAAATCTTAGTAGCTGTAAAACGCGTTGTTGATTACAACGTCAAAATTCGGGTGAAATCAGATAACTCTGGCGTGGATCTTGCTAACGTCAAAATGAGCATGAATCCCTTTGATGAAATCGCTGTTGAAGAGGCGGTGCGTTTAAAAGAAGCGGGCGTAGCAACTGAAGTGGTAGTGGTGACTGCAGGTGCAACCCAATGCCAAGAAACTCTGCGTACCGCATTAGCTATTGGTGCTGATCGCGCCATCTTGGTTGAGACTGCTCCTGATACCGACCTACAACCTTTAGCGGTTGCAAAGACTCTCAAGGCGCTCTCTGATAAAGAACAGGCGCAAATTATCATTCTTGGCAAACAAGCAATTGATGATGACAGCAATCAAACTGGTCAGATGTTAGCAAGTTTGATGGATATTCCACAGGCAACCTTTGCATCTAAAGTAGTTATTACTGATGGTAAAGCTACAGTGACTCGTGAAGTCGATGGTGGTTTAGAAACTATTGCGTTGACATTGCCTGCAGTGATTACGACTGATTTGCGTTTGAATGAACCACGTTATGTCACATTGCCGAACATTATGAAGGCCAAGAAAAAGACGATTGATATTGTGAAGCCTGAAGATCTAGGTGTAGATATTGCTCCACGTCTAAAAACAATCAAAGTTGAAGAGCCGCCTAAGCGTAGCGCAGGCGTGATGGTTGCTGATGTAGCAGCCTTGGTAGAAAAACTCAAAAATGAAGCGAAGGTGATCTAAATGGCCGCACTTGTTATTGCTGAACACGACAATCAATCCTTAAAAGCAGCTACGCTTAATGCAGTAGCAGCTGCTTTGCAGTGCTCTCCAGAGGTAGACGTGCTGGTTGCTGGAAGCGGGACTGACGCAGCCGCAGCTGCAGCAGCTCAAATTGCTGGTGTACGCAAAGTAATTCAAATCGATGCGGCTAATTTAGCTGACCAACTGGCCGAACCTTTGGCTGCGCAGATTCTCTCAATTGCGAATGGCTATAGCCATATCTTGGCTCCAGCAACTGCTAACGGTAAGAATGTCTTGCCAAGAGTTGCCGCTAAGTTGGATGTTGCTCAGCTATCTGACATTACTAAAGTATTGTCAGCAGATACTTTTGAGCGCCCAATTTACGCTGGTAATGCAATTGCAACGGTGCAATCTGCTGACCCAATCAAAGTGATTACTGTTCGTACCACCGGTTTTGATCCAGTAGCCTCGACTGGCGGTTCTGCTGCTATTGAGAAAGCGGCAGTCGCCGATAGTAAAGCTCAATCCTCTTTTGTTGGTCGCGAGTTAACCAAGTCAGATCGTCCTGAATTGACTGCTGCCAAGATTATTGTGTCTGGCGGTCGTGGCTTAGGTTCTGGCGAGAAGTATCAAGAACTCATTACGCCTTTAGCAGACAAGCTCGGCGCTGCTTTGGGCGCATCACGTGCTGCGGTAGACGCAGGCTATGTACCGAATGACTACCAAGTAGGTCAGACAGGCAAGATTGTTGCTCCACAGCTCTATATTGCTGTAGGTATCTCTGGTGCCATCCAGCACTTAGCTGGTATGAAAGACTCCAAAGTCATCGTCGCAATTAATAAAGATCCAGAAGCACCGATCTTTGGTGTTGCAGATTATGGTTTGGTTGCAGATTTAAATGCCGCAGTTCCTGAGTTAACAAAAGCTTTGGGATAAGTGGCTGGCAGCAATGCTAGTCAAATAATTGAAGTGTTCAATTTGAATTAAGAGGAGTTGTAATGCCATACGTAGCCCCAGTGAAAGACATGTTGTTTGTAATGAATGAACTAGCTGGACTATCAGATGTTGTTGCCTATCCCTCTTATGCGGAAGCGGGTGCAGATGTGGATTTAGCGCCTGCCATTTTGGAAGAGTCTGCTAAGTTCAATCAAGATGTTGTTGCACCCCTGAACTGGGCTGGAGATCAAAATCCAAGCTCATTAAAAGATGGTGTTGTTACAACCACTCCTGGCTTCAAGAATGCTTTTGAGCAATACGCTGCTGCAGGATGGCAAGGCGTTATTCATCCAGCAGAGTTTGGTGGCCAAGGTCTGCCAAAGCTAATTTCTACTGCATGTTTAGAGATGGTCAATGCGGCCAATCTTTCTTTTGCCCTTTGCCCATTATTGACTGATGGGGCTATTGAGGCCTTGTTAACAGCAGCAAGTCCAGAACTTCAGGAGCAATATGTTCCGAAAATGATTTCTGGTGAGTGGACTGGAACAATGAACCTCACCGAGCCACAGGCTGGCTCCGATTTATCGATGGTGCGTTCACGCGCTGTACCTGAGGGTGATGGTACGTACAAGATTTTTGGTACCAAAATTTACATCACCTATGGTGAGCACGATATGGCCAAGAATATTATCCATTTGGTGCTTGCCAGAACGCCTGATGCACCTGAGGGTGTAAAAGGGATTTCTTTATTCGTAGTGCCTAAGTTCTTGGTCAATGCTGATGGTTCACTAGGTGAGCGCAATGATGTGCAGTGCGTATCCATTGAACACAAGCTTGGCATCAAGGCTAGCCCAACTGCAGTGCTGCAATTTGGCGATCATGGCGGAGCAATCGGCTACTTGGTTGGTGAAGAAAACCGCGGTCTGGAATATATGTTTGTAATGATGAATGCAGCTCGCTTTGCAGTAGGTATGCAAGGTGTTGCAGTAGCAGAGCGCGCTTATCAAAAGGCAGTTCAATATGCAAAAGACCGTGTTCAAAGCCGTGACTTAGCTGGATCTCCTGGCCCTGTAGCGATTATTCATCAGCCGGATGTGAAGCGCATGCTGATGACTATGCGCTCTTATACAGAGGCATCACGTGCCCTAGCTTATTACGCTGCTTCTGCCTATGACGCACAACACGCAGCGCCTGATGAGGCGGTACGCAAAGCTAACCAGGCCATTTATGAATTCTTAGTACCGATCGTTAAGGGCTTCTCTACGGAGATGTCGATTGAGGTAGCAAGCTTGGGTGTTCAGGTGCATGGTGGCATGGGCTTTATTGAAGAGACTGGCGCTGCTCAGCACTATCGCGATGCCCGTATCTTGACGATTTATGAGGGCACCACTGCTATTCAGGCGAATGACTTGGTCGGCAGAAAAACCGTACGTGATGGCGGCGCTATTGCAAAAGAACTTTCCCAAAGAATTGCTGCCACAGAAAAAGATTTAGCTGCTAGTGGTTCAGCGGATGCTAAAGCGGTACTCAAGCAGCTTACCTTAGCGCGCGCTGCATTCGAGCAAGCTGTAGCCTATATCGTTGCAAATGCTAAGACTGATATCAAAGCGGTCTACGCTGGCAGTTTTGCCTACCTGCGCTTATCTGGTTTAGTGTTGGGCGGCTGGCAAATGGCGAGAGCACTTTTAGCTGCGGAGCGTTTGCGTGATGGCGATCCAAGTTTCTATGATGCAAAAATTACTACAGCGCGTTTCTTTGCAGAGAACCTTATGCCTCAAGCACAAGCCCTGGCCACATCGATTGTGGAAAGCGGACACTCTACGAATGCATTAGAAGTGGAGCAGTTCTAAAGAGATTTAAAAGAGAATAAAAAACCGCTCCAAAGAGCGGCTCTTGCAAAAGAAAAGCTATCCGCAATTACTGGGATAGCTTTTTTGCTTCGTGGATTTGAGAGATAAAGAATTGTTCGAATGAGACTGCTAAAAAAGTCATCATCACACCAGCACCAAAAACTAAAGAGAAAATCACAGTCAAGATCACCGGCCAGCCAGAGCGGCTGCGACGATGCTCTTCAATGCCGGGATTAAATTGAGCGTCCCACTTTTCATCTAAGCGAAGACCGAAAGCAATCGTCGTTAACCAACTTGCTTCAATAGCAATAAATCCAAAAGTCACAAGCACCCATCCTGGCGCAGAATGAAAATGTGCGCCTTTTAAAATAACCCAACCCGCCACACCACCAATTAAGGCAAATAACTGCACCCATGCCCAAAAGGATTTGAGACCCTGCAGATAAAAGCAGTTGAGACCGCTTCCAGGAAGGAGAAATCCCAGCGCACAAAATAGGAGTTTGGATTTTTTCATAAGTATTTCTGTAGAGTTGCCGATATTTATTTATTTGGTTTTTGAGTAAAGCTTAATACTTCACGATCCGTGCCAATCATGAGTAGTTGATCGCCATTGCGCACGATGCTGCGATAGTCGTTTAGCTGATAGAGAAAATCATTTTCTAGTTCCATACGTTGCGGACTACAAGCCATTTTGGTGCTGGCAATTTGCTTGAGAGAGAAACCGCGCGCATCTTCATCGATCGTTGCAGTAAAGCGATTACATCCTGTTGAACCACTAAGGCGCTGGCCATTGACGTCAAAAATGATTTGGATGGGATTGCTAGCGTCACCTTGGGGGATTTGTCGGGCTCGAACCTCACCATTGTTGTTTGGGGGCAGGTTCCAACGGGTGAGCTCCCATTTGGTGTTTTTGAGCTCACTGCTCGGTGGGCTGATTTTGGCGCCACAAGGCGGGATAACGTTAGCGCAACCAACCAAAAAACCAAGACCTAAGCAAGAAAGCGCCAGAAATAGCCTATTTATTTGGCTTCTAAAGGCGGCTGAAACGCTGGATTTAAGGGTCATATTTTTCTAAGTTATTGTTTTTAATATACTTTTTACATCTGGCTACATTCTATTCTACTGGCTAGCCTGCTTAAATAGGTGGAAGAAGTAGGGGTTTTCGTCTAGAATATGAGGTTTTCCGCTCTACCGTATCTGTATTTGGTGAGCTGGAGCCCAAGATTTTTTGTAGAAATTTCATTGGGTTGTAATCAACCTGTTTTCATTTTAGATTTTAAGGAATAAGTATGGTCGTCATTCGACTGGCACGCGGCGGTTCTAAGAAGCGCCCTTTTTACAGCATCGTTGCTACTGATAAGCGCAACCGTCGTGACTCGAACTTTATCGAGCGTATTGGTTATTTCAACCCACAAGCAGCGGCAACTGAGCAAGCAATGCGTATTGCTCAAGACCGTTTGACTTACTGGACTGGTGTTGGTGCGCAAATCTCTCCAACAGTAGTGCGTTTGATCAAAAACAATCCAGCTGTTTAATATTCGATTGCTAAAAGCTTCGTCGAAGTGATGAAGCTTTTAGTGACAGAATTTCTAGTAGTTCTATTTTGGGAAAATAAGGTGTCTTACAAATGAGCGCACCTTCCCTAAATGATTTGATTGAACTTGGCGCCATATCTGAGGCACAAGGTTTACAGGGTCAAGTGAAGGTTAGACCTCACTCTTCAGAACCTGTAGCACTTCTTTCTTCTAAATCGGTTTGGTTATCTCTGATCCCGCGTAGGGATGCTGGCGTTTCTGCGTCTGCAGAACAGGCCTCATTGACGCAATACAAAGTAAAGAGTGCCAAGATGCACAGTGGTAATGTGGTGATGGCGCTTGAAGGTGTTAGCGATCGCGATCAAGCGCTTGCGTTAAAGGGTGCCAGAATATTAGTTGCGCGCGATGCCTTTCCAAAGGCCGAGAGTGATTCCTATTACTGGGTAGACCTCATTGGATGTAACGCCATCAATTTGCAAAATGAAACTCTTGGTGAGGTGATTGACGTCACCGAGAATGGTGCGCATGGTGTCATCGCAATTGGCGATGCACAAACAAAGACAATCAAATATTTGGTACCGTTTGTAAAAGAGGTGGTGCAAAACGTTGATCTGCCAAAAAAAGTGATTGCGCTTGACTGGCAATCTGACTGGCAATAAAGCTCATAGATAATTCGAGATAGATATGCGCTTTGATGTTGTGACCTTATTTCCAGAAATGTTCTCTGCTTTAACGCAGTGGGGTATTACTGGGCGCGCATGTGAACAATCTTTGGCTAGCGTCCATTTGTGGAACCCTCGAGATTTTTGTTCTGATCCTCGTAAAACGGTAGATGATCGCGCCTATGGCGGCGGCCCAGGAATGGTCATGATGGCAAAGCCATTGGAAGATGCCGTTGCTGGAATCAAGGCATCCCATGAGGCAGCTGGAATCAAAAGCGGTCCAATCTGCTTATTAGCGCCCCAAGGGGAGCGTTTTTCTCAGAAGATAGCGGCAGATATCCTCAATTACGGCAATTTAAGCTTCATTTGTGGCCGGTATGAGGCTGTAGACCAGCGCTTTATCGATCGAAACGTGGATTTACAGCTTTCTATTGGCGATTTTGTACTCTCTGGGGGTGAAATCCCCGCTATGGCCATGATGGATGCGGTAATTAGGCTTATCCCAGGAGCCCTTGGAGATGGCGAATCAGCCGCCCAGGATAGCTTTATGAACGGCCTTTTGGACTATCCACACTACACCCGCCCTGAAATATATGAAAATTTATCCGTTCCGGACGTGCTTTTAGGTGGACATCACGCTAAAATAGCGGTTTGGCGTCGGCAGAAGTCTTTAGAGCTGACGTTGAGGTTAAGGCCGGACTTAATTGAATCGGCTAGAGCCAAAGGGTTGCTAACCCGAGAAGATGAACAATTTCTTCGCTCTCTGTAAATACTTTTGGTGTGCAGTAGTGAATAGGTAGTTTAGTTTTTGGTTTAGTGAAATTGTTTTAACTGCATCCTCTATTAGGTCCGTTGATTTATATCTCGGGATTAAACGCTAATACGATGTTTAAGGATTAAAAATGAATTTAATTGAAAAAATTGAGCAAGAAGAAATTGCTCGCTTAAGTGCTAACAAAGTATTGCCAAGCTTTGCTCCTGGCGACACAGTAGTTGTTAGCGTAAACGTAGTTGAAGGTACACGTAAGCGTGCCCAGGCCTTTGAAGGTGTTGTGATTGCTAAACGCAATCGCGGACTCAATTCCAGCTTTATCGTTCGTAAGATTTCATCTGGCGAAGGTGTAGAGCGTACATTCCAAACTTACTCACCATTGATCGCTGGTATTGAAGTGAAGCGTCGCGGTGATGTACGTCGTGCTAAGTTGTACTACTTGCGCGATCGTTCAGGTAAGTCTGCACGTATTAAAGAGAAGTTGCCTGCACGTAAGACTGCAGCAGCAGCTCCAGCCGCAGAATAAATGTCGGCTTGAAGTAAAAAAGGCGGCCTCGGTCGCCTTTTTTGTTGCCTTAGAATATGAATATGCCCAAGACACCAAGCCCTGAAGACTACGCAATGAATGTTGCAGCGCCCCCAGGATTTGATGCGCAAGCAGTTCCGATTCATGAGACATGCGCACATGAAAAAAAGGTAGCAAAAGAATTTCTTGAGCCAGCTGGTTTAAAGCTGCGCTTGCAATCTCCACCAAAATGGGAGCCAGAGATTACCGATGAAAATCGTCATGTGATTGCGGCAGATATTATTGCTAAACGCGAGTCTGCTGGAAAGGTTACTAAAGCTGCCGTACTTATTCCTCTTGTATTGAAAGAGGAGGGATTGTCAGTGCTGCTAACGCAAAGAACCAATCATTTGCGCGATCACGCAGGACAAATTAGTTTTCCAGGGGGTCGCATGGATCCGGAGGATCAAAGTCCAAATGACACTGCTTTACGTGAGAGTCAGGAAGAAATTGGACTGGATCCCAAGAGAGTTGAGATTATTGGCCACATGCCTCAGTATTTAACAGTATCTGGCTATAGCGTGACGCCAGTAGTAGGATTGGTTCAGGCTCAGGCAGAATACGTCTTAGATGAGTTTGAAGTAGCGGATGTATTTGAAGTACCCCTGAGTTTTTTACTTGATCCTGCCAACCATCAGGTTAGACTGTGGCAAAGTGAGCAGGGCGGACGACGTTTTTATTCAATGCCTTATGAGAACCGCTTTATTTGGGGTGCCACTGCGGGAATGTTGCGTAACCTTTATCATTTATTAAAAGTATGACTTTCTTTTCTATTCTCTTCGCCCTCATTGCTGAGCAATATCGCCCAGTAACTTCAAGCCATTGGATTGCGCGTGTTTGCGCCCGCTGGTTGGATTGGGTTGCCGCTGAATTCGGTGGCAAGACTGAAGAAGGTGCGAGCCCTGTAGGCGCGCGTATGGCCTGTTTGGTTGCCTTCATCTTGCCAACCTTCTTAGTGTTCATGGTGTATGTCATTTGCATGGTGACTTACCCCATCCTCGGATTTATTTGGAATATCATCATCGCGTATTTGTTTTTTGGCTTTCGTCAGTTCAGCCATTCATTTACTGCTGTGCATGAAGCGATTGAAGCGCATGACTTGCCTGGGGCTCGTGCTGCCTTGGGTGAGTGGTACGGTCCTGAGTTAGACGCTTCCAACTTGACTGAGACTGAAGTGATTTCTTTGGCGCTTGAACGTGCCATTATCGGATCACATCACCATGTCTTTGGTGTACTGTTCTGGTTCATGATGCCAATGGGTCCAGCGGGTGTTGTGCTCTATCGCTTGGCAGATATTGCTGCGCAACGTTGGTCTGAGCGTGGTGACTTCAATCTGAGTGAAGCTGCACGTCATTTCTTCTATGTGTTGGATTGGGTTCCTGCGCGCATCACCGCAATGGGCTTTGCGATTGTTGGCAACTTCGAAGGCGCTGTTTATGGTTGGCGTTACCTGACGCAAAAATGGTCTGATTCTTTATCGGCAGTGATCTTAGCTGCAGGTAGTGGAGCTCTAGGTGTTCGCTTAGGTGAGCCAATGAGTGAGCCTGATAGCGGTGAAGCATTGCGTATGGCGGAAGCTGGTGAGCCAGTTGTATACGAGGTGGGTCTTGAACCTA
>Ga0181556_1003726_pt1 | contig 12878 bp, 7 predicted proteins | sample 011ome_14_FD_148651 | JGI IMG/M metagenome (GOLD analysis project Ga0181556, IMG submission 148651) | Coastal salt marsh microbial communities from the Groves Creek Marsh, Skidaway Island, Georgia - 011505AT metaG (spades assembly) | ecosystem: Environmental > Aquatic > Marine > Intertidal zone >... | reverse complement strand
CAACGACGACAGAACAACAATCGTACTTCTTTTTTTACCTTTGCAAAAACTAGCACTGCCAGACGATCATGGTGTTACGTATTATCTCCTCCTCTCGCGAGAGAGATTTATGCTTTCGTCGTTGTTCTTCTTCTTCTTCTTCTTCTTCTTCGTGTTGTTATGTGTGTGATATCGTTGCAAATCCAATTAAACCCCGAGAGATATGCGAACCCTAAATTATTCAAACCCTAAATAGAAAAAAGAGATCTCACTCCGAGGAAAAAAAGGATAAAATCGCTCCTCAGATATTAGAGCTATATAAAGCGCTTCGGACTGTCGCTGAGAGCTTTTTGACATCGCTTTATTATTATTAATTAGCGCAGAAGCACCAAGAAGCGTTACGTTTTTATATTAAGACGATGATGATGATGATGATGGCCGCGAACACGATGCACGCGTCGTCGTTTACTACGAATAAGATGAATAACGTGTTGGGGAGATCGTCACGAAGAGGAGCACCATCATCATCATCATCGCGTTTGAGTGTGAGAAGTTCTCGCAACAACAAGGTGAAAAAAAGTAGCACAATGATAAAAGCGGCGATGATTGAGGAGGAAGTCGCTCTGGACGAAGCGCCGTTGACGCTTTTGCGACCGGGCGGGGAAGGCGACGCGAACGAAATGCGCGCGAAATTCGAGAAGATGGTTCGACAGGCGCAGAACGATATTTGCAAAGCGGTGGAGGAATTAGACGGGGGGAAGTTTCACGAGGACGCGTGGGAAAGACCGGGCGGGGGTGGAGGTATCTCTCGAGTGTTGCAAGGCGGCAAGGTTTTTGAAAAAGCCGGGATTAACGTGTCCGTGGTGTACGGGCAAATGCCGCCGGAGGCGTACAGAGCGGCGACGGGAGGGCAAGGCGCCGGGACGGAGACGATTCCGTTTTTTGCAGCCGGGATTTCCTCGGTGATGCACCCAATCAACCCGATGGCACCGACCGTGCACTTTAACTATCGTTACTTTGAAACTGATTCGCCGAGAGACGACCCGGGGGCGCCGAGAGCTTGGTGGTTTGGCGGCGGCACGGATTTGACGCCGAGTTACATTTTTCACGAAGACGTCGCGCACTTTCACGGGACGTTGAAAGGCGCGTGCGATAAGCACGATCCGGAATATTACCCGAGATTCAAGCAATGGGCGGACGATTACTTCATGATCAAGCACAGAGGCGAACGCAGAGGCGTTGGTGGCGTCTTTTTCGACGACATGAACGACCGACCGAAGGAGGAGTTGTTGGCGTTTGCCACGGACATGGCGCAAGCCGTCGTCCCGGCGTACATCCCGTTGGTCGACAAACACAAAGATGATTCGTTCACGCAAGAAGAAAAAGAGTGGCAGCAAATGAGAAGAGGCCGATACGTCGAGTTCAACTTGGTGTACGACCGCGGGACCACCTTTGGCTTGAAAACCGGCGGCAGAATCGAGTCCATTTTGATGTCTTTGCCGCTCACCGCGAGATGGCAATACGACATGCACCCGAAGGAAGGGAGTAGAGAAGCGGACGCGTTAGATGCGTTCATGAACCCGAGAACGTGGTTGGCGTAAAAAATCATCAAGAGACGAAAAGAAGACGATAAAAAAGCACACCCCGCAAAAGCGATACATAAAAAACGAAGAAATAAATACGAGAGAAAAAAAGTGTTGGAGCGAGAAGAGGGCCTACCGAGTAATAAAAAGAGTGAGAGTGAGAGAGAGAGAGAGAGAAGCACAAAACTTTTTGTAACTTTGTAACGCCGAAGAAAAGCGCAAACCCACGCGTTTAAAACGTAACAACACGTACTAAGAATCACCGCTCGCAGCACTAAACCACTCTACGAAAGAGACCCTCAAAAAAAACCGCCCAATTAATACTGAGAAAAAAAGGAAGAAAAAGAAGAAAAAGTTTCAAGGGAAAAACGCTTCACACTCAAACCCATCCTTTTGTTTGCTTTTACACACGCGCAGTAGACACTCCCTTTCGAAACGGCATCGTAACCGCAGTAAACGACGAAGACGACCTGAAGAGAAGAGGTGTCTTCTGCTTTCGTTGTTCTCGTTGCTCTGTTCGTGAGAGCGCGCGTTTTTTGTAAAGGAAAGAAGAAGCCTTCCATTGAGAGAGGGAAAGCACACGAGAGCGCACATTTCCATATTCACAAACAGAGAGAGAGAGAGAGAACGACGCAAAGAGAGAGCACGACATGTCCTCCGAGAAAGGCTTAGTCATCACCCCGACCGAACAGCTTCCGTTTAAGTGTGCGTGTTATTCGCGCGTTCTTTTCTTCTTCTTCTTCTTCTTCTTCTTCTTCTTAGGATGACCGAGAGAGATTTCTTCTTTTCCCTTGTTCCTTCGGGGGGAAATTTTATTCGTTTTTTTCCTCTCATCTCGTCGCAGAGTTCTCTCTCTCTCGATGTCGAAAACGAAAGAAAGAGATGCGCGAGCGCGCGACGGGGACGACGCCATCTCTGTTCGTGCCCTTCTTTTCTTCGTCTTCCTCGAAAGAGAGAGTGAAAGAGAGTTAAAGAGAGAGAAATTTGAGTCTTTTTTTTCTCCCCTCTCGTAGTGGGTTCGTTCAACGGAAACTTTTGTTCTTTCTTTGGTCAAACGAGACACGAAAAAGCAGCTCGACTGACATTTTTTATACGAATATTATACAACAGTTGAACTGAAGAAACAAATCGCGACGGACTTAACGGTGCACAACCCGACCTCTCACGACCAAGCGTTTAAAGTGAAAACGACCGCCCCGAAGAAGTACTGCGTGAAACCGAACACCGGCATCGTCCCCGCGGGCGCGACGACGGTGGTGACGGTGATCATGCAAGCGCAAAGGGAAGTGCCGGCGGATTTGGAAAACTGTCGAGATAAGTTTTTGGTGCAAAATACAGTCGCGGAGAAAGGCGAGGGAGACGACGTGCCGGCTTTGTTCACGAAAGACGGGAAGAAGATTCAAGAGACGAAGTTGAAGGTTGTGTTTACCGAAGCCGGCGGGTTGCCGGCGAGCGTGCCGGAAGATAAAGAGACGGACGGAAGCGGGCCGAGTTTGAATAGGTATTTTTCGACGAAGCAGACGCCGAGCGCGGCGAGCGTTGAGAAAGGAGGTGGGAAGAGCGTCAGTTCGAGACCGAACGGGGATAAAGTGGCGAGTTTGGAGGCGCAGATGCAAGCGATGCAGAAGCGAAATAGACAGTTGCAAACGGAGTTGTCGAAATCGATGAAGCCGGGCGCGAACGGGTTTTCGTTTCTTATGGTTTTGATCGTGGCGTTGATATCGTTTTTAGTCGGGATGTATATGAACAAGTAATCGAGAAGAGAGATTTTGGAAAGAGAAGAATGAGAGAAAGGAGAGAGAGAAAGTAAGATTAAAAGAGAGAGAAAGCCGTGCGTTTGTTCGATTTTGTTTTTCTACTTAAAATTCGAACCCGAACGAAACCACCACGAGTGAATTTAGCTTGCAGTTTATATAATAAATAAATACAAATGTGCTACAGTGGCACATGATTTTAATTAATACAGTGGTAGAATTACGCTTACTACTGTAAGTACGTGTATACATCTTAAAGTGTATGATTTTAGAGTCGTTTGTTTGTTACAATTTTATCACAACTCGTTCATTAGCTGAACGATACTTTGCACTTGCTCTTGCAGAGGAGGCGCCTCGCCGCGATCCGCAAATCCATCTTCTAATTCGTAATCGTCCTCGTCAATGCTGTCCATGCTATCGGAGCTTTTATTACTGCTATTGTCCTGACTAATGTTGTTATAATTATCTATGTACGCGTTGCCAGTGGCGGCAACGGGTGTGCCGCCGGTAGCCGCGCCGTTGCTGCTGCTATTTGTTGTTGATACATCCGTTCCTCCAGAGGAAGCGGTATTGTTGGTTGAGAAGTTCTCGTTGGGGTTATACATCGGTGGGGAGGAGGATAGCGATCCGTTATCGTTGGTCGAGTTCGTCGTGAAGAAACTTGAACTGTCTCGTTCGCCACCGGCGGCACCGCCAGGTCGTCCGATGGTCCCCGCAGACGAGGAAGAAGAAGAAGAATTCAAAGAAGAAGAAGAAGAAGAGGACGAGGATGATCTCGACAATCTCAGATTGTCTCTCACCGTCGCCGCTTTCATGCGCTTCACAAACTCCTTAAAGCTGTTAAAGTTATACAGCTCGAACAATTCTCTGGACATTCGAAGAAACGTAAAACACGCCATCGGTGGTAACTTTTCGCCCGTCTTCCATAACTCCACGTCGTCGCCTTCCCCTCGCGCATTTTTAATAACGCGTTCGTACGCGGACCGATCGAAACGACACAAGGCGTTCTCGCCCGCCACTCGCACGTTATACTTTGCCGCTGCGGTTCGAATTTGCCTGAGTAAACCTTCCGGCCCGCACCTTGAAAACCACGGGTGATCGCCGTCCACCATCTCTACGCACGTAAAATTCAAACGCGCGTTGTATTTGGCGCAAATCTTTACGATCGGTTCGTACCCGTCGCGTTCGGGGACAAAATCGCCCGATCGAGTGTTGAAATACCCGGCAGTTAACTCAGCCGCGTGCGAACGGGAGTTGTACCACCAGTGCACGCCAGCGCATTTGATGGCTACGTCAACGCCAGTTTTCTCGTAATCGAACACTTCTCGCGTAGTTTGTAGCGTCTTGTCGCCGTGTTTAACGAGCTCTTTCGCGTACCAATCGAGAAAGAATTGACCGTATTCGCTGTCCCAACTGCCTCGATCGGCCCGAAAGAAACCAGTTTCTTGCGGTAAGTTGTTGTATCCGCCGCAATCGTGCGGACCAGATCCGCCCCATTCGATGCGTCCAACCTCGGCGGCGTGCCTCGCCAACGCGCCCAACGCTCGTTGATCGTAACACTGAAATTCGCCAATCCCCGGGAAACGCCACTGGGAACTGTTCGGTGAACGTTTATTTTCTGGATACGACGGGTATCGCAACTCTCCACACGGTCCACATCCAACCGCAATCTCCGAGATGGTCGATTGCAATAAATTTTCAAACGTATCTCTAAACGACACCATGAAATCTCGATAACACTCTCTCGGCGTCCTTCCTGCGACTGTTCTCGCATCGTCCGCCCACAACGAAATACACTCGGGATTTCTGTACCCGTACTGGTCCGTGAAGAACAAATCTGGATCTTGAATCCCAGACTCTAAGACCCAATCCGGTAACTTGATCTCGTACACGTCGCCGACGTTTGCGCCGCACGCGTGGAAACTCATCACCGCTTGGACTTTCAAACCTAACTTTTCGCATATTTGGAACAGTTCGTAGTACGGGGTCCAATCGTAATTCCTCGGGCGTTTCCTTTCGACTATGCCCCACCAAACGTCCACCATGACGCCATCTACGCCTACTCTCGCCAACGCGTCCAACGCGACTTCTAAAACTTCCTTGTTCTCCAGAACGCCGTCTCTCGAGACGACGTCCAAAGGGAGCATCACGTAAAAAGGAATCGCGTCTCGAGCCCACGATAAATCTCGTTTCTTCCATTTACGAGTGTACCCAGAAGTCGTCGCAGGGGGTTGTATCGCCGGCGTCGCAGTCGTTTCTATTTCCGTCGCGTTCGCATCCGCCCTCGACGGTTCTCCCGACCATCTCGGCTGATCGTCCGACAACGCGTCGTCGTCGTTTTTTTCCGAATCCTCTTCCTTCGTTATTGCTCGGACTTTTGCTCTCGCGCCTCTTCTTCGTTGCAAAGTCGTCGATGTTCCAAAAACATCCGAAGCCTTTCGTAAAGCGCTTTGATGATCATCGTCATCATCATCATCAATCTTCTTCCTATTCTTCTCTGGATGAAAAGAAGAAGAACACAAAGAAGAAGAACCAGAGGGAGAACAAAAAAAGCGACTCCTCCTCCGACGCTCTTTATCGCCACTCTTTCGAGAGAGAGAAGGAGGAGGAGACGAAGATGACGACGATGGGAAGGAACGAGACCACGAAAACCGCTCCATCATCATCATAATTTCCTCGTCGTTTACGTCGTGATTTCACAGCACACAGCGTCTCTCTTTCTCTCTCTCTCTTTAATAGTACGTGTAACGACGAGAGACGCACGCAGACGCGCACTTACGGGTGTAAATATACGTGTGTGTGTGTATATGTGTGTGTCGTAAAACGTCCTTTTTGTATCGAAATTGAACCAATTTTGAGTCAAGAATGAAGAGACCAACTGTTTAGGGTCTTAAACCCTGGGCATGCGCGCAACACCCTCGCACACTTCATCTTCAAATCATCATCTTCAAATCAGAGACCTTTCGGTGTGCCGCTGCGGTCTGCCGCAAAAAGCGGCAAAAAGAGAGAAAAAAAGAGAGAAACGGACGAGAAGAACGCTTCTCTTTTGGCGGCTCATTCCTCCCTGCTCCTTCTTTTCTCCTTGTTTTATTATAAGGTGCATTGTTGAATTGTGATTTGATTTTGGGGGGACCTTGTGGCTTTAAACCACCTTAATTGCTTGTTCTCGTATACATTGAGTAACGTTATGTTCGTGGAAGCATCGATCGTGGTCGGAGCAATCCTGTGCGCCAAAGCTGGGGCGATGACGTACGCGTACGTGTACCATCGGGAGAGCTTCGACCGGCAATGCGCGAACTGCGAAAGGGCCACGAGTGGGTTTGATTTTAGTGGTGGTGGTGGTGATAAAAAGGGTGAGACTGGAAAGGAAACCGGCGACGACGACGAAAGAGGGACGAGCGAGGAACCGTCGGCGCCGAAGCGAATGAAAGACGTAAAGAAAGGACGGAGTTTTAAAAAAATGTTTAGCAGCAAAAAGAAGAAGACGAGTGGTTTTAGAGGTCTCGATGATGACGACGACGCGAAGAAGTCGTAGTTTTATGAGTTTGAATTTTTGCGTTGCTTTTGTTTTGTTTTGAAAATTGCATTTATTATGTATTGCTGCTTATAATGTGCGCGTGTGATTGACGACGACAGAATGTTCGCGTCTTCTTCGTTCTGCGTTCTTGTCGTCGCGTGCTTCTTCTTCTTCTTCTTCTTCTTTGCCTTTTCTACTACTTAATCGTCCGCGGGCATTTCCAGACCTATCTTTAAGATTTCCAAAACAAGTCGTCGTCTGAGATTGACCATGTCTCTTTGGTGGAACGTAAACGCGTTGTTCTTCAAATCTTCGTCCGTGAAACTGGCAATGTTACGAGCGTAATTGAGCATGAACATGCCACAGTCGCTCCCGTTCATTTGCCGGGGGATTTCGGACGGGTACTCTTCTCTCCATTCGCCGATATCCCAATTTTCATTCAACTTGTTCTTCGCTTCGTCGACGACCCATTTGATGAGGTTTCGAACAACCTCTCGGTCCTTCCCCAGTAATGAATCGTAATAGGAAACAACTTTGCGCTTCAAATCAACCACAGCTAAGACCCAGTGAACACCTTGGTGAACCGGTACGATAACTTTTTCGCATTTGATTGGCAAATAGCCCAACTTTTTTTCCGTCGACCATCGACGAACTTTGTTGTAATCGTACTCGCCGTCGTCTTGGAACAGTTTGTTCAAGAAAAACGTGTTAAAGAAATGGCATCGAGGATGACCTTTTGGTCCACACCGTTCTCGTTCGCGACGACCGAGGATACCGAGCGTAAAATTAACGCACTCGTCGTTCAACCACGTGACAGGCGCCAAGGTGTGAATATCTTTACCTTTTAACGGCATGACGCCTTGCCCGGGTAAGCGCGCGCAAGCGTGGTTGACCAGTTCCCCAGAGTCGTACGCGTTGTCGATTCTTTCATCCTCTTCCGGCGTAGGAAGTTGGTCGAAAACGTCCACCTCTTTCGCTTTCTTTTTCTCCACGATCGCTTCTTTTGCCGCCTCTTCTTCCGCTTTTACTCGATCCTCGGTCGCTTTCACGCGTAACTCTTCTTTCTTCTTCTGTTCCAAGCGAAGCGCTTCTAACTGCGCGCGCAGAGGATCTTTTTCCTCTTCTGCCGCCGCCGCCGCGAAAGTCGTCGTCGCGCGTTTCGCCGCTCGCGCGGAAGCTTCTAATTTCAACTCCGTCGGTGATAACGGCGAGATGTTAAACTTGGTGTGCGTGCCGCCCATTTTCGTTACGGTCGTAGTTGTTTTTGGCGTCGTTACCATCGTTTTACCGGTATCATCCTTTTCATCTAATTCCTCTACTAAGTTTCGTTGCGTTTCGTTCTCGTTCTTTTCGTTCTTTTCGTCGTCGTCGTCGTTTTCGTACGCCTCCGAGGCAAATTTTGCGACTTGCGCTTTGTATTGACTCAACTGTTCGCCTTCTGGAGCGCTCTCGACGAGCTCTCGCGCCGTGCGTCCGATGAGATCTATGTGTTTTTTTCGTCTGCTGAACCTTTTCAAGCCTACGTCGGCGCTGTGCGCTTTGTTGATTTCATCCTTGATACCACCGCTACTGCGACCAGAGCTCGCCCCGACACCCATTTTCGGCGTCGCACTTTTTGTTCTTCGTAAATCTCCAAAGTCTGGAGCCGCTGGAGTAAAATGAGTCGCCGCGATGTTCTCGTTCCGATGAGAAGACGAAGGAGGATTGTCGCTCGTCAGATCAATCACCTCCGCAGGTACTTCTTCTTCTTCTTCTTCTTCTTCTTCGGCGTCTCCCGCCTCTCCGGTCAAATCGATCACGCCGCCACGATTTCCTTCCTCCTTCTCTACTCGTCTTCTTCGTTCAATCTCCCTCAACTCTTCTCTCGTCGCCGACGCTTGCTTCACTAAATCCAACGGCGTGTGCCTCGAAGAGATCGATCTTTGCTTTTCAAACAACCTCTCCTCTCGATCAAACGTCAACGCCGGCTTCCCAAACCCGGGACTACTCGACGTCGCGTACGCCGCTCGACTCGCTTTCGCCGCTCTCGCAAACGTATCGAACGAATTCTCCTCGTTGCTACGAAATCTGAACTCTTCTTCTCCTCCTCTCGAAGAGTAAGAAGAATACTTCCCGGATGAACCGTAATACCGCGAAGCCTTACTCCTATCGCTCAGCGCTCGTCGCCGCTTCTTCTCCTCTTCCGCCACGAACACTTTCCTCCCTACGATCGGTGTCGTCAAGATATCGTTCAACGCGTCCTCCTCCTTTAAATGTCCTTTAAAATAAGAACCGTCGTTTGTGTTCTCGTTCGACGAATATATGTTCCGGAGTTGCGATTCGCTCAGGACTGGTTTTTGAACGTATTCGTTCTTCTCCTCTTCCTCTTCTTCTTCGTCTTTGTCTTCTTTAAACGACGACGACTTCGGCAAACGCGGGAACGCGCTCGGCTGAAGCGTTTTCGGCGACGCGTACTGGACGAAGTGACTCGGTTGTTGTTGTTGTTCTCGCTGTTCTTGCTCTCGTCGTGCTCGCACTCCTCGTCGTCGTCGTTCTTCTTCTTCTTCTCCTTTTGCTTCGCGTTGTAACGGCGACGGCTTCGACGGCAAATCTGATTCGTTCTTTCGTTTCTTCTTCTCTCTCTTCGTGGTGCGCAAGACGGACAGAATGCGCTTGCGGAAATCCACGCCGCCCATGTGACACTACCGGTGGTAACAAAGGAGAGAGAGAGAGAGATACACACACGCGATGATCGAAAAAGAAAAGCAAGCGCGAAAATTACGAGAGGAACGTTTGGAATGGAGAGAAAAGGGAACCAAACGAGACAAGGAGCAAAAAAGCAGGCGAGGAGCGCGAAGAGAGTCGAACAACGGAGAGAAGATGTACGGACAACACGTAGTAATAAATAAGCGCAGTAGTAGTGCATAATAAATACATTTCGAATCAAAACGCGAAAATCATAACAACAGCCGACTCTCTAAAATCTTCGCGAACGCCTGCGCGCCTTCGATGTCGCCGCCTTCGTTCTTGCGTATGATTTGAACGATGTCTTTGACGTACGCGTTCATCTTCTCGTCACCCTTTCTTTTACCTCCTCGAAAGGTTTCCAAGGTTTGCACGGCGGTGGACGGCGGGGATATTTTGGCCAAGAGTTTCGCGATCCAGATAATTTTGGATGGTGGTTTAGACTCCGGGTTTTTGGATTCCGTGCCTGGACGGGAGCCTTGCTGCAAGACGGCTCTTTTGACGATGGAGGCGCGCGGAACGCGAGAGATGTTGCTGTAGATTTCCACCGCGCGAGATTCGTTCACGGAAGTGGCGACTTCGAGGATTTCGACGCCGGCGTACATAGCTTTTCGCGAAGAGTACGCGAGGAAGAACTGTTTCCTCGGTTCTGAAGAAGGCTCAGAAGTGGACGGCTCGCTCAATTCGACCGTTTGTCGTCCCGGCTCGCAATTTTCGAGAAGTTTGCACGCGACGGCGTTGTCTTGGATGTTGACTAGAGCGGCGCCGGAGATGGATTTAGGCAAAGTCATGAAGATCTCCTCCGCGAGGTCCGAACCACGGCGACCACCGTTGGTGTATAAAGTGGAAACCGCGTTGGCGACTGTTTTTGCATCGTATTTGCTGTCGACGAGATGTTGTGCGATTGCAACCGCATCTCGAGAATCGAGGATGGATTGCGGTACCTCTTTCGCGGCGGCGGCGGCGGCCACGACCGGTTTCTTTTCTGCTACTACTTTTTCTTCTTTCTTCTTCGGTCGTTCGACTTCTTCTTCTTGTTTCGGTATAGTCATCGTCGATGATGATGATGATGATGAGGATGATGACGATGACGATTGATCGACAAACTTGAGAAACTTTTTATAGTTTTCGTTCCAAAGAGCATCCGTTTTCATCTTGGCGATGGATCCAGAGGCGCGAATAGGAGCCGAGGGATTCGCCGCGACGAAACCACTCGTAGATTTATTCACCGCCGTTTCCTCTTTCTTCGAAGTAACGGCCGCGGAAGCAGTTGTCGTCGCGATTGGTTTGGGAGCGGTAGCAGCGGCAGCGGCAGCGGCAGCGGCGGCGGCTTCTTTCTTGCCGTTCACCGCCTCTCGTTCTTCTTGCATTCTCTTCTCCATTCGCACGCGTTCGTCCTCCAATTCTTTCAAACGTTTTTCCTCGGCTTCCGCTCGTCGTTTTTCTCTCAACTCGGACAAGACGCGCATTTTCTCTTTCTGCTCCTCCGCTCTCTTTTTGCTCATCTCGAGAAATTGTGCTCTCTGCGCTTTCGCCGCCGCGATGCGTTCATCGCGAAGTTTCTCACGTTCCTTCGCTTTTTCTCTCGCCTCCACCGCCTTAACCTCCTGTACTTTCTTCACTCTCTCCAACTCCGCAAAATATTCGCTCTTTTCTACCGCTTTGCGCGTTTCAAAGTCTCTCTTGTACTCTTCGCTCTCGCGTCTCTTGCGAAGGTTTTCCGCCGCGACGTACAACGCCCCGTCCGCCTCCATCACGTCCGCCATATCCTCCTCTCTGCTCAAATCGCTCTTCTCTAAGGACTCTAAATATAACGCGAGAAATATAGCCGCCGCATTTGCATCTTTCTGCGCGAACGATGTCGCAAACGCTGATCTTCGAGTGTTTTCACTTCGTCTCGTGCTCGCTTCGTTCGATTTCATCTCTTCCAACTTTTGCACGTCCGCGAAATGGTCTCGGTCCCACTTCACTCTTCGTTCCTCCTCGTTCTTCCGTTGGCTTCTCAGCGACTTCGTGAATTCTACGCGCCTCGCTTCTTCCTCTGTGCGTATTTGCACTTCCTCTTTCTTCGCGATAATCGACACCGCTTCGCACTCGCTCGATAACGTGGCGTCAAAGTTCTCTCGTCTCGATTGCACCTCGTAATCTTTAATCGCAAACTCATCCAAAAAGACCGATAATTCTTTCTGAACAAAGTCTCTTCTTTCGCCTTCCTCGTCTTTGACTTTCTCCACCGCGACTAACGCTTCGTTTAGAGTAACCTCGACGCGTTTAATGTCCGCGTCTTCGATCAACTGCAATCGCGCCTCGTCCATCAACATCTTTTCGTGCTGCTCCGTATCCATTCTCAACTTGTACTCGAACCGTTTCTTCTCCAACTCCTGGTTATCCTCGTCGTTAGCACCTTTTCCTCCTTTCAACGCTTTATTGACGCGATTCTCTTCCGCCTCGCGATTTCGTTGCATCTCTTTCACGCGTTTCCTCGCCTCCTTGGCGCATTGCTTCCTCCTCTTCATTACTGCCGATTTCTGCGTCTCCAACTCGCTCTCCAAATCCTTCACCGCTTGCCTCGCCACCACCAACGCATCCTTCGCGTACGCCGCGATATCCTCGTCGTTCTTCTCCAACCGTTCGATCCTCTCTCTCAAAAAACCCAACATCTCCTCTTCCTCCTCGCGCTGCTCGCGCTCGATTTTTTCCAAGCGTTTCCTCTCCTTTTCAAACACACCCGCCAACGCTCGATCCGCGGCTTCGCGTCTCGCGTCTTCCTCCTTACGTTTTTTCGTCTCATCTTCTTGCATCTCGAGTTCGATCGCGTCTTCTTTCCTCCTGCGTTCCGTTTCCGTTTTGTTCGCTTTTTTCAACCGCTCTCGGAACGTTTTGATCTCTTTTTTCATCTTCATCCTCCTCGCGTCCTCGGCGGTTCGCGTTCGTCGCTCGGTGATTGCGGCGTTGTTTAATTCCTCGTTCGAGGAGATGTTGTTTTCGTTCCAGGATAAGAGCAGATCGGTGTTGGTTTCCGACGACGCGAGCGCGACGACACTCCTTCTGATTCTCATCAGAGACGACGACGACGATGATGATGAATTCAAATTCGTCCGTGGAATGTTCGCGCGCTTCTTTGCGGCAACGACAACAACGCGCGAGCAACAAAAGCGCGGGGTGGTGTTGATCATCGATTTTAGCGACGAGGAGGAGACAGAGGAGGAGGAGATCATGGTGTTGTTGTTCATGATGATGATGCCGTGTGCGCTCTATAGATATATACACAGAGAGAGAGAAAGAGTGCAAACCTTTTCTTTCCTCTCGAGCGTTCCAAAA
>Ga0181556_1003719_pt1 | contig 12896 bp, 16 predicted proteins | sample 011ome_14_FD_148651 | JGI IMG/M metagenome (GOLD analysis project Ga0181556, IMG submission 148651) | Coastal salt marsh microbial communities from the Groves Creek Marsh, Skidaway Island, Georgia - 011505AT metaG (spades assembly) | ecosystem: Environmental > Aquatic > Marine > Intertidal zone... | reverse complement strand
CACCACCCTCGACGAGTACCGCAAGCACATCGAGAAGGACGGTGCCCTCGAACGCAGGTTCCAGAAGGTTGTGGTGGAGCCGGCCACTGAGGACGAGACCCTCCAGATCATCGAGAACATCAAGGACAAGTACGAGCAGCACCACAACGTTGTCTACACCCAGGAGGCGATCGAGGCATGCGTATCACTGACCTCCCGGTACATGTCCGACCGGTTCCTTCCGGACAAGGCAATCGACGCGCTCGACGAGGCCGGGGCCCGGGTGCACATCTCCAACATCACAGTGCCCAAGGACATAACGGACATCGAGGGTAAGATCGCCGAGACCAAGGAGCGCAAGAACGAGGTGGTCCGGAGCCAAAAGTACGAGGAGGCGGCCAAGCTTCGTGACATCGAGAAGAAGCTGCAGTCAAACCTGGACGAGGCCCGCAAGAAGTGGGAGGAGGACCTGAAGAACAACAGGCAGACGGTCACCCAGGACAACGTGGCAGAGGTCGTGTCCATGATGACGGGTATACCCCTGCAGAAGGTGTCCGAGTCGGAGAACAAGCGGCTCCTGAACCTGGCTGCGGACCTGAAGGGGTGCGTGATAGGGCAGGACGAAGCGATAGACAAGATCGCTAAGTCCATCCAGCGCGGCCGAATCGGACTGAAGGACCCCAACAAGCCCATGGGCACCTTCCTACTCCTAGGACCTACCGGGGTGGGCAAGACGGAGCTCGCCAAGTCTATCGCCCGCATCGTATTCGACTCCGAGGACTCCCTCATAAGGGTGGACATGAGCGAGTTTATGGAGAAGTTCGCGGTGTCCCGCCTGGTGGGTGCTCCTCCCGGATACGTCGGACACGAGGACGGCGGCCAGCTGACCGAGAAGGTCCGCAGGAAGCCTTATTCGGTGGTGCTGCTCGACGAGATCGAGAAGGCGCACTCCGACGTGTTCAACATCCTGCTTCAGGTGCTCGACGACGGCATCCTGACTGACTCCACCGGACGCAAGGTGAGCTTCAAGAACACGATCATCATCATGACCTCCAACACGGGGTCCAGACAGCTCAAGGACTTCGGACAGGGCGTCGGGTTCATGACCAAGTCGAAGGAGGACAAGCAGGACGAGGCCACGAAGGCGATCATCGAGAAGCAGATCCGGAAGACCTTCTCGCCCGAGTTCATCAACAGGATCGACGACATCATCACCTTCAACTCGCTGACCAAGGAAAACATCGCCCGGATCATCGACAACGAACTCGACAAGCTGTACGTGCGGCTTGACCGGCTTGGCGTAAAGGTCGAGCTCGGTGACTCCCTGAAGGAGATGATCATAGAGAAGGGCTACAGTCCCGACTACGGAGCAAGGCCCCTCAAGAGGACGATCCAAAAGCACATCGAGGACGTCCTAACAGACGAACTGTTGCAGGGGGACGTCACGGATAAGACCGTACTCGCGTTAGACTGGGACACCGAAGCAGAGCAGGTGACCGTGAAGAGGAAGAAGACAAGGGCCAAGAAGCAGTGATGCAGATGGTCTGCCATCAGGAGCCGCGCAGTTTGCGCGGCTTTTCCTTTTCCAGCGCCATGATCGCCATGGCCGGGATCCTCGCGTACTTGCGAGTGTAGTCCTCCATCGTCCGCTCTATCTGCGCCTCGAGCTTGGCCCTCATGCGCGCGACAGCGTCTACGTACTTTGCGGGCGGTTTCCTGTAAACGTCCATCCCGGCCACCACCGACTCGGGCGTTATGGCCTTGACCAGTTTCATCAAAAGTCCATCCGGCACGGATATGTCCTTCCTAAGCCTCATGTATGACCATAAAACAGAGTCTATCACCGACTCCCCGCACCAGTTCGCGAACCTGAACGGACGCTGCACCGAGGGGACCCTCATCTTCACCATGCCTGTAGACCCTCCCACCAAGTCCCCTTTGTCGAGATTGCCGGAGTATAGTTGCCACGCAAGAGTCTTCTTGCTGTCCCTCCATAGGCGCATGACCTCCTGCTTGGTTGTGGCCCCCTCGCGCTTGATGAGGTCGGTGAAATTCACCCAGTCCGAATGGAAGTATGCCTCGAACTCCTCCCTCTGGAGGAAGTAGAACAGGAAGAACAGGTTTCTGTACTTTTGGGGCAGCAGGCTGTTCGACTTCATGAAGTCCGATATGCCGTGGAGTGTCGTGTACTCATCCTCGTATGCCTTTTCGCCGATCCGGAAGAATCGGTCTGCATGCTTGAGCTCGTGGGTAAGAACCTCAAGGTTGTCCCTTTCCCTGACCACAACGGTCGGTGGGTCCTCGTCGTAGGCGAATTGTCCGCCCACCTTGGAGGTGGTGTCCACCTTGACCCTGATCGGATAAGTCTTCCCCCCGCTGACAAACCCGAAGTCGAACAAGAACCTGGACCTGTCTGACCGAATGGCATCATGGATCACCTTGGCCTGGTCCACAACGGACGCCAGCACGCCCATCTTCTCCCATACAAACTCGCCGAACCTAGTCACCCTCGTCATATGCGCTGTATTATCATTGGCACCTCGCCGAGCTCCAATACCTTGGACTTGTTGAGCAGGAACTCGACCTCTATGAAGTTGAACCTGAAGTTAAGCGTGAACTCCTTGGCGTTGACCCTCTGCTGGGAATAGTCGAAGGTCATGTCGCCGATGCTCGACATGATGATCTCGAAGAACCTGATCTCGTATATGGCGTCGCGGTGAACGTCGACCGCGGTGAGCCTGAACGGGTTTATGTATAGGTTCATCACGTCGAGGTAGTGCTTCGAGAGTATGTCCACGCAAAGCCAGTAGTTCAGGTCGGAGTCGACGCTCCTCAGCGACACGGATATCTCCCTGTTGGATAAGATGTCGTTTATGTTGGTGGCGGGCTTGTAGGACCTAACCTTTCCGTGGTACAGGTTCTGCTCGGGCATGTTAAGCGACAGCCCGGGGTAGTTGACGGACTTTATGGTCGAGTTGATGTAGTCGATTACGTTCTCGTACTGTACCCAGTTCTTCTCGAGGATCGGCTTGTAGGTGCTTATTATCTCCTGCGGCAGGAAGTCGCTCGGAAGGTTGAATACGAACTGCGATGGTTGGCTTGATAGTCTCATCTGTAGTCGGTGTTATGCTGTGTCTCCGTCCCCGCTCGTGCCGGCCGTGCCGTCGTACATGCCACGGGGCTGAACGTCGTCCGGGTTCATGGGCGGGGAATCGAGGATCATGTCGCCTTCGGATATCCGCTCGTCGACCGTGCTGACTATGGTGGACACCGACGAGCCGCCCGCCTGAGTGTTTACCGTCGTCACGACCCTGCGGGTCGCGATCGCCGTCTCGGACGCGGGTGGGCCTCCGGGTGTGGGTGACGCCGGCTGGACGACCACGTCCTGTTGAGTTATGTCTGGTGTTATGTTGTCGATCTCGTTGACGTTCCTGACCGTGTCGTATATCTTGAACAGTCCGGTGTATATGACCGTGGTCGTGGACTGCTGTGTCGACGTGATGTAGAACACGTTGATGCCCGACTCGAATATCTTCCTGACGTCAGGTATCCTCGACCCACCGAGCTTGAAGACGACGAAACCCGTGGTCAGCACGTTCTCACCTGACTCGGAGAAAATGGGGCACTCGACCGATATGTTCGGGTTCTTGAAGACGAGCTTTATCTCGCCCATGTTGCTCAGGTCCATGTACTCGATGACACCAGAACTTATGTTGCGGGCCACCACAAACTTGAATATGTTGTCGAACGGGTACACGAGGAGCTGCATCCTGCCCATACCCCAGAAGGTCTGGCCGCCGGCCGCGGAGCTGTCCGACTTTGCTATGACGTTCAGGCGGTCGGTGAGCACCGGGTAGGGGACCCTGACGACCTCCACCTGGGTTGTGTTCGGCCCGAGGGACCCGTTGGTCGACCCGCCGCCGGATACGATGGTCTGCTTCAGGTTGTATATCTTGGGCTTGCTTGCGTCGGACAGGTTTATCTTCATCAGCCTGAGGCTGTACTTGGACACCATGTCCTGCAGCATACCGAAGGACGCCTTCCTGAGGATCTGCGAGCTGTTCACCGCGTCGATCATGTTCATCTCAACGTCTATTATGGCTGTCGTCGTGGAGAATTTTATTATCGGACGGAACTCGACCTTGGACAGGAAGTCCTCGGTTACCACCAGCTTCATGGGCTTGCCCCTGATGTTCTGCTCCCACACTGTGATTGTGTACTCCAGGTAGTACCTGTTGCCCAGGGACACAGACCTGTTTATGAAGTCGTTGAAGTCTCCGATGTTGCCGTTGTAGGTCGCGTATATCTCAAAGAAGTCGCCGTTCCTGCTCTCCTCTATCACGAGTCCGATGCTCTCGAACTCCGGCGACTGCGGGACGGTGACCGTTGTGCGTGGCGTGGCCGTGTAGGTCGTGACCCCGTTTATCAGGCTCTTGTTGGTTATGAACCTGAAGTCGACGAAGACCGGGGACTGCTGGTTGAATCCCACGTTCTGCGTGAGGTTCGCGTTGATGCCGTTCGACTTTAGCGCCTGCGCCCCCCTCTGTACCGACAGCGCGTGGAGCGAGGGCACCTGCAGGGTTATCACCTTCCCCCACAGCTTCTCCTGGAAGTACAGGGGCGGGTTGACATAGTTCAGGATGTTGACCTGCTCGTTCTGGTTTATATCCGATATGTCGTAGTAAAAGTTGGAGAGGTCGTAAACGTTGACGTTGTCAACGTCGAACCCGTAGACCCTCAGGTAGACCCCGAGGTACTCGCCGAAGGTCCAGTTTATCGGGAAGTACAGCTTGATGGTATCGTGCCTTATGGGAAACCCGCTGGCGTATTCCTTCCTCTGCAGGAACGCGTACTTTTCGGTGTCGAACTTGCCGAACTGGTTCGAAACGGGGTCTATAAGGAACAGGGTGTTCGACTGCGTGTTCAGGCTGCCGCTTAGGTCGGTGGCCATGTAGTTCTGGATGCGGCTCTTTATGTTTATGCCCACGTTGTAGGCCTCACCGATCAGATTGCCGTCGTCATAGATGTACTCCATCAGGACGTTCCTGTCCAGCTTCAGGTATTTGGATACGCGCATCGGGTCGAACAGATTTTGGGAATATATATAAAAAGAGAAGACCCCTCGCTTTCGCTGGGGTCCGCACTCATATCCTGCTCTGCACCTCTACCTTTATCTGTTCCTCCGTCATGCTGGGATACCTGCTCTTGATGACGTTGAAGAGCCTCATCTCCTGCTCCCTCAGGTCCTCTATCTCCTTGTTTATTCCCTTCAGTTTGGCCGCCAGCGACTTCGACCTCTCGTCTATCTCGACAAGCACGTCCATCAGGGTCTGCCTGTGGGAGTCAACGGTTCCCTCCTGCCTCGCCGCACGCCTTCCGACCTCCTGTATCTTCTCGATGTTCTCCTCGAGTAGGAGCTTGATCTCCTCGGTCGACGCGAGCGTCGCATCTAGCTGGCCCTGCTTCCGGTCGAACTCGGACCTTATGTTCCTTGCTGCGTCAATCAACGACTGGTGAATCATCCTTCGCCTTGTTTTTTTTCCTCGGGGCGGACTGCTCCTTCGGCTTTTCATCCTCGTCAGTTGACTCGGTGGCCTGCTGGCCGTCCGGGTAGACGATCGACACGATCTCCGCGCGAACAGCATCCCTTATCGCGGATGGGTCCGACACTATTCGGTCGGTGAACTCCTGCGCAAGGAAGTCGATTATGCTGGTCTCATAGGAGTCTTCCATCATCTCGATGAAGTCCGGTCGGGGTATCTTGTCCGTGAACCTTATGGTGACGGTGAAGTCGGTCTTTCGCTTGGCACCCCTGAAGAGACGCACCATCGGGTCCTCCGCGGCAGGCTGCGCTTGCGGCGACTGCCGCTGCTGCGCTGACGGTGACGCGGGGACAACCGCACTCATTTGATCGGGTACATAAGCATCGACCATCGGACGGGCGTCCTGGGATCCGATCAGCTGTTCGGCGAACATGTCCGCGTCCTCCTCCATAAGGTGGGCGAGTCCGCTGGTGCTTGGCCTTGGCGCCAGGCTGGCGTACTTCTGCAGTATCTGCTGCTTCTCCTCCTCGGGATCGTATGGCATGACGGCGGGCTCATCGATGGTGCCTGTTTCGTCCATCCTCGTCAGCGCCTCGTTGGGTATCGATCGAATCTTCTCGGCCAATGCCTGAAGCGTGCTACCCTGGCTGAAGAATGACTGGGGATCGATGTACTCGGTGTAGTTGGACCTGTCGAGCAACCTATTCACGTTTATGCGCTGCTTGCCCTCGAGTATGGCAACGTCCTCAAACTGATCGGTGACCGTTATGACCTTGCCGGTTGATATGTCCTGGAACTTCTTGTTCTTCAATATTGGAAACATGGGAATTCTATCCTTTTTTTCTTAACAAGTTTATGCGCGCCTCGATTTGTGCGCACGGAAAAGCCCCCGGTGGGGGGCTTTCTTCCGATGTGCACGGGGGATCACATGTCCTTGAAGAAATCGTCGTCGTCTGATGAAGAGGAACTGGATCCCGACTTGGATGATCCGCCGAAAGACTCCTCGAAGTCGAAGTCGTCGGAGGTCGGCTTCTGCTCCTTGTTGAAGGACGCGGATGCCTTTCCGGTCAGGAACGCGGTGATCTCGTTGATCTTCGCGTGCTCCTCATCGGTGAGTCTCTTCGGCGCGAAGTCCTCGAGCTCGAAGTCGCGCTTCAGAAGGAACTCCTTCACGAACGCCTGGGACTTCGGGTCGATCTTGCCGTCGACGAGAGGCACGTTTTTGAACACCTTCTTGTCCTCGAAGTAGATGGGCAGGGAGGTCTTCTCGGGAACGAACATCGAGTTGACGTAGGTCGGGAAGGCGTTCTCCTGGTTCTTGTCCGCGGTCTCCTTCACGAGTAGGACGAAGTCCTTGCCATCCTCGAGCTTGAACACGTTGCATGCCACGCCGGTGATCTCGCCGTTGCGTTCGGCCAGGATCTTGTCGCGGACCTGCTTGCCGTACTGGAAGATCATGATCTTGCCGACCAGCTCCGGCTGCTGCTCGTCCTCGATGATCAGGACGTATGAGTAGAACTTCTTGGAGTACTTCAGGCACTGTGCCTTCTCCATCAGGATAGCGTTCTTGGAGTTGGTGAGCTGGTAGTACAGGTCGGTCAGCGGGCACTTCTCGTTGAAGTTCCTTGCGGAGTCGAACCATCCAGACAGGGACTTGTCGCTCTTGATGTCCACGAAGTGCGTGATCTTCTCGATCGCCGACGGACCGAGCTTGCCCTCGCGGGTCACATTCGGGAGGAAGCGGAGCTTCGCCCTGTACCCTTTTTTCTTGTCAGTCACCTTGGACATGTCCACGCGGTAGATGCCGTCCTTGCTACCGGCCTTCTTCTCGTTGAGGAAGTCCATCGTTGAGTCCAGATTGCCACTAAACAGGTCATCGAATTCATTTGCCATATATTGCCATTTATTTTTTTATACCGGCATTATCGCCGGTTCCATATTTATATCCCAGCGCACCAAAGAAGTTGATATATAGGCGATGCCGGGGGGTTACGATTTGCAGAGCAGGCAGATGCTCGACTACTGGGCCGCCGTGTCCGGGGCGAGGGACCGGGTCGCGGGCATCAGAAGGCAACTAAGGTCGCTGGTCGCGCAGGGGACCACCCTCGATGCAACGCGCATCAGGGAATCGAGGCGCCGCGGGCCGTTTATGGTCCACGACTACTGGAGGTTTATAGACAGGAACAGGGAATCCGTGGCAATCACGGGATCGGTCGCTCTCCTTTGCTTCGGCCTCATACGAAGGCGACCAGGGAACCTCGACCTGATACGCATCGGCGGGATAAGGGAGACCCGTGTCAGGTCGCTGGTCGTCAACACCTGGTCGATGGACGGGCAAACGATAGAGACATCCGGGGGGTTCCTGTTCCAGAACCCATACGAGATACTGCTCAGGAAGACCGACGCCGTCGGCGGGGCCGAGGGGCCGGACTGGAGGCTCTGCCACCTGGACGACATACTCGAGGCCTGCGCGACGATCGGAATCTGCTAGTAGAAGCTGTACTTGCCGTGCTCCACTATGCAGTAGATGGAGCAGGGATAGAGCCTGACGAAGGAGTCCCCGCTCTCGTCTATAACGAACCTGGAACACCCGTCTATGAGGTGGTTGTTGGTTATCCTCACCGTCATGTTGTTCAGTCCCTTGAGCATGATGTACAGGTGGTCGCCCTTGCTGACCTGGAGGTGGCTCTCCTTGTCCCTGAGCCGGCCGTTGTTATCCTCCCCGAAGTAGCACTTCTCTATCAGCTGCTTCAACTGCTTTCGGTCCGCGAACTCAATCTTCATCTCGTACTTCATGTCAAATGATGTTTTTTAGTCTCTCAAATATCTCCCTCTGCTCCTCGGTGAGGACCTTGGGCACCTGCACCGATATGGTCACCAAAAGGTCGCCGACTGACCCCGACCCGTTGGCAGGGACCCCCTTACCCCTCACGCTCAGCACCTTGCCCGGCTCGCAACCGGGGGGCACAGTGATGCGGATGGCCCCGGTGGGCGCCTCGACCACCAGGCCGCAGCCCAGCACCGCGTCCGGTATGCTGACATGCGCAGTGTGCAGTATGTTCAGGCCGGACCTCCTGAACCTCGGGTCCTCGACTTCGTTTATGTGGATGTTCAGGTTGCCGGGGGCCATGTCCTTTCGGGCGTGGCCCTTTCCGCGCATGACGAGGGTGTGACCGGAAACCGCGCCCCTCGGGACCTGGACCTCGACCGTCTCCTGGACCGCGACGTGGCCCTCCCCCCTGCATTTGCCGCACCTGTCGACGACCGTGGCGCCCTTACCCTGGCACCTGCCGCATACCGACTGCCTCCTGACGTGGCCGAATATGTGGTTTATCACCTCGACCACCATCCCGGTGCCCCCGCATCCGTCGCACTTCTCGTGCTTAGATCCGCCAGCGCCCCTGCAGTCGCCGCAGGTGTCCTGCCTGGTGTACCTGATGACCTTGCTGCTGCCCGATATTATCTCCGAGATGGTCAGCTCGATCGCGACGTCAACGTCGGGCGACTGCCTCGGCCCCCCGAACGGCGAGTTCATCCCGAACCCGGAGAAGAAGTCGGAGAAGTCGAAGGATGCACCGAACGGGCTCCTGCCGTCCGACTTGCCGTACATGTCGTAGTTAGTCCTCTTGCCGTCGTCGGACAGGGTGTCGTAGGCCTCCTGCACCTCCTTGAACGATTTCTCGTCGCCGCCCCTGTCGGGGTGGTGCTCCATCGCCTTCTTCCTGTAAGCCTTCTTGATCTCTTCCTGGGTCGCGGTACGGCCGACCCCTAGCAAATCGTAGTAGTCCATTGTTGGTTGTTGTTTTTGGGTCATTGCCACCAGATGGTGCCGAGCAGGTAGTTGTCTATCTCACCACGCCGGACGTGGCCCGCCATGTTCTGCATGTCCCTGGTCGTTATGTCGCCTAGGCCGACGGAGTCGACGGTGGCGGACTTGTGACCCCTGCACACCAGGCCCCGGACCACGAAGTTCTGGCGCGGGCACCTGTAGAACAGCCAGTCGTCGCCGCCCCAGACCAGCATGTCGTCTGGTATCGGGTCCCAGTTCGACCGGTCGAACATTATGCAGGTACCCCAGTGCTCAGGCCTGTGACCCGCTCGGGTCTTGCCGTCCGGATAAGGGGTCTGCAGGGACAGCCCGCCGTCGTAGTGGGGCCCGGTGTCCTCCCTCGCGATGTTGTCCGGGTGCATGCCGATGAACCCGTTGGACGGGGTCAGCAGGGGCAGTGCGTCCCCGAGGAAGGACCAGTCGAACGAGACGTCGTCGTTGAGCAGGCACACCTTGTCGTGGCTGGCCATGGCGACCGCCTTGTTCCATGCGGGGTTCACGTAGGTGTTCCTTCCCTCCACGACGTGCACGAGCTTGTCCATCGAGAACCTGCGTCCCCCGGTCGAGTTGTCGACGAGTATTATCTCGCCCACAAGGTCCTCCGCGGACAGGGTCATGATCGTCTTGTATATCATGTCCACGCGGAACATCGTTGGTATCACGACTGTGTACATTGTAAGGGATCGGATTTAATATATATATCAACAAAATAAAAAATGTTCGGACATGTACGATTCCATATACGGCCTATGCAGGACTAAGAACGCGGGCAACTGCACCAGGAACGGGAACGAGCCCACCCCGAGAGTGAAGTACCTCGCCGGCCTGCTCGAAAAGCTAGGCATAGAGTACTACCTCGACGAATTCCCGCTTGCCGGCAGGGAAAGCCGGGACAACAGCCAACAAAAGACGACGCTCTACAACATCGTTATACCGGGATCCTCCGGAAGGATGGTGGTCGCGCACCACGACATCGTCAACCCGTCGGCGGACAACGCGAACGACAACTCAGCGTCCTGCATAAACGTTATAGCCCTGAAGAGGATGGTGCCCGAGCTGGGCGTGATCATCTTCGACGGCGAGGAGATAGGCGGGGTGGGGTCATCCCACGCGGCAGAGCAGATAGTCGCGGGCGACCACGGCGACATCGAGTGGGTGCTGAACCTCGAGCTAACGGGCAGGGGCGGCGACAAGTTCTTCATCGGGAACTACCCGGGCGCACTGTCCGACAAGATCGTGGGCATGTTCGACTGCCCGATATTCAACACGCCGTTCAACGACTCGGTAACGCTGAGGGCCAGGGGGATCGACTCCACGGTCATCAACCCGCTGCCCGCGCTCGAGGCCGGCAAGTCGGTGCCGCACTTCTTCCAACCGGTCGTCATGGACGGCGTAGAGCTCGACACGAGCATACTCATGAACTGCCACAGCGCGAAGGACTCACTGTCGACCATATCGACGGATGACATGCGGGTGTTCGTGGAGAGGGTGCTCTACAAAATAGTCACATCCTGACTTGGATCACCTCGTAACCAGCACGATACACGGCGCCGAGGTGAGGCTGGTCGTGGGCGATCCGGGAGGCGACTCCCTGTACTCCGGGCACAAGCGCGGGGTCGGTGGCGACGTGCTCAGGGTGGCCCTGCACTACTACTACGACAGGCTTAAGTCGAGGTTCCTGTTCGTTGACTACTGCAAGTGGGACGAGAGGTACGGCGCCGAGCCGATAAGGCAGGACATGACGGGGTGCCTGTTCGAGGACGGCGAGCCGTCAAGGGGGCTGCTCAGGTCATACGAGACGCTACTCGACCTTGCGGGCCGCAGGTTCGGTAACTTCAAAAAAATATCATTCGTTAAGTCATGAAGATTAACAGGTTCAAGGATCACGTGAGGGAGTCGGCCATGGGCCGGACCCAGGCGCAGGCGCAACCGCAGGCGCAAAAGGAAGCGACCCCCGAACAGAGGCCGACCAAGGCCGGCAGGTCGATGGGTCGCAAGAAGGTGGTGACGGTGCCGAAGTGGGTCAACTACTGACCCCTCAGTACATGTTGAAGTTCAGGAGCTTCTTGACCGCCGACGAGACGTAGAACTCGTAGTTCACGTTCAGCAGGTTTGCCTTGACCACGTCGAGGGAGTCCATCCTGTCCCTGATCCCGTTGGTGTAGTCCACGAGGTCGACCAGCGCGGACTCGTAGTTCTTCGGCGGCGTCCAGTAGTCGGGGAACTTGTCGAGGAACTTGTCGATGGCCTCCCGGGCGGACTTTCGCTTGATGAGGATGTCGTCGTTGATCTTAACGGACTTTATCGTTAGGAAGTGGACCATGTGGTCGTTGAATCGGTGGATGAGGTTGTCGGTCTCTATAACCTTAAGGAGCCCGATTACTATGCCGTCGCGCTCGGAGAGCTCGAACTCCTTGTCCTCCATCAACAGCCTCTCCGCCTCCCTCTCAGATCCCACTATGTAATAGGTGTATGTGTCCCACATGCACCTCTTCACTATGTCCGAGGGCTTCATGAAAATTCGCATAAATGATAAGGCTGGTTTGTTTTATTGTATTGTCGAGAATGCCATAAGTTTCGCGGACGGCCGTCACTTCTTCGGTCGCAGCATCATAAGCCACCGGAAGCCCTCGAGCTTGGGCATGAACTCTGGCGACCCGTTCTCGCACAGCTCTGCGAACCGGAGCAGGACCAGCTCCCCCTGAGCGGGCATGCTCTTCTGCCTGCCCCTCAGCGCCAGGCTGCACTTTACCTTGTCCCCGCCGGCCAGCAGCTCGTTGGCCTTCTTGGCCTTTGTCGCAAGGTCGTTGTCTGCTATGTGCGCGCTGAGCTGTATCTCCCTGACCTCGCCCTTCTGCGAGGACTTCTTCCGGATCTTCTCCTGCTTCTCTAGGTTGTATAGGAACCTGGAGTACTCCTCGATCCTGGCGACTGGCGGGTCGGCCGCCTCGTTTATGAGGATCAGGTCCATGCCCTGCCTGCGGGCCAGGTCTCGGGCCTCGTTCGTGGACATCACGGTGGGCTCTGCGCCCGAGCCGACTACCCTGACGCTGGTGTGCGTTATCTCGTACCCTAGCTTGTGTCTTCTCTGCTTCTTTCTCATCCTAGATATTTTTTTGCGGTGTCCCGGGGGCGCCTTAACTTTGCGCCATGGGAGCATTGAACAGGTTAATGTGGGCGATCGGGACTTTGGCCGTGCTGGCTTTGTTCCTCGCGCTCAACGTTTTTATCGGACTTTACTTGATAAGTTTGGCGGTAGTGCCCGCGACCTGGGCGTACGCCGCGCTGACGGGCAGGAGCTACCACTTCGTGATCGACCAGTCCGAGATGCTGTATCGCGTGAACAGGTTCGGTCAGTGGGCCTGGGTCGTGACCGGGTGCCTGTCTGTGGCATATGCCGCGGTGTGGTCCAACTTCTAAGCATATCACTCAATATAACAATCGTATGTATATAGTAGACATCGGAATCGAAAACGTGCTGGAGGAATGCCCATTCGTCAAGGAGTGGATCGACGTCATAAACGCATATGTCAAGAAGTCGGAGT
>Ga0181556_1003707_pt1 | contig 12928 bp, 14 predicted proteins | sample 011ome_14_FD_148651 | JGI IMG/M metagenome (GOLD analysis project Ga0181556, IMG submission 148651) | Coastal salt marsh microbial communities from the Groves Creek Marsh, Skidaway Island, Georgia - 011505AT metaG (spades assembly) | ecosystem: Environmental > Aquatic > Marine > Intertidal zone... | reverse complement strand
GTGGTGTAGTTGCGCCCGTAGCTCAACGGATAGAGCATCTGACTACGGATCAGAAGGTTGGGGGTTCGAATCCCTCCGGGCGTGCCACAGTACATCCCCTTAGATTCGCGGGTCTACGTCACTCGCTGACTCCTCACCACGAAGGAGACCAGTGCGATGTCAGCGACCATGTCAGGGGACACGCCGTTAAGGCAAATAATTTCGACCCATTGTGGACTTTCTCAGCCAACCCTCGAAAACGGTGTTCCTTGCAAGCACTGGGGCCTGAGGGGGGCAAAAAACAAGGAAGAAAATATCAGCAAAAAACGTAAAAAACCCAATAAAAACAGGGCATCCGGGGCCGTTTCCTCCACTCGAAAATCTGTTATACCTGGTACCCCAGCAACAACAGAAAGACGTGAAGGGGGTGACCACACTATGACTCAACTGCTCACCATCGAGGATGCTCAACACATATTGGCCGTATCGAGGACAACAGTGTGGCGCCTGATCCAAAGCGGCGAACTCGAAACCATTCACATTCGACGCTCCATCCGGATCCCTTCCGACGCACTTCAGGCTTACATCGACAACGCCCGCTCCCCGAGGGGTGTGAAACTGTGAGCAGACCAGAAGGAAGCATCTTCAAATTCACCAACCCATCCGGAAAAACCGTATGGAAAGTCGAAGTCGTCATCGGCACTCACCCCAATGGTCGGCCCCGGAAAGTTCGTCGCACCGCCCACACCTACAGCCAAGCCCAGCACCTCCGGACCCTCCTTCTCACGGCCAAAAGAAACCACGTCGAAAAGAAAGACGAGGAGAAAACCTTGGAGCAGTTCACCAGGTGGTGGCTAGAGACGATCAAACGGCACGAGGTTCGACCCATCACTCTTTCTGACTACACAGACAGATACGAACGCTATGTGAAGCCAACCTTCGGTGAGCAGAAGCTCACCTCCATCACCAGCACTGATGTCAGTAACTGGCTCCACACCCTCCACGAACGCGGTTACTCCATCCCCACCATTCGGGGAGCACGCCAACTGCTCAGCATGATCCTCGACAGCCCTATCCACGCGCACATACCCGCGAAAGTCGCCATTTTTGAGTGTCTAGAAGTTTGCGAAAATTGACGAGCTGGATGGAAAGTTAGACTTGCGATAATGAAGATTTCATATGATCAAGGCGTCCATTATCTCGGAGATTCTCGCGAAGTACTTTCTGAGATCCAGAATTCGTCGGTAGATCTCGTTGTGACGGACCCTCCCTACTTCATTGATGGGATGGGAGATGATTGGAACGCTGATCAGCTACAGAAATCCTCTTCTAAGGCTTCGATAATTGGCGGGCGCCCAGTAGGGATGAAATTTAGCAAGACCCAAGGTCGAGAGTTTGAAGTATTCATGGCAGAAATATCTGCACAACTCTTAAGGGTCTTAAAGCCAGGTGGTTTCTTCATCTCTTTTTCCCAAGCGCGCCTGTACCATCGTCTCGCGGTTGCAGCAGAGGACGCAGGGTTTGAAATTCGAGACATGCTTGCTTGGCACCACAATGGCCAGGCAAAAGCATTTTCCCAGGTCCACTTCATAAAGAGGATGAAGAATCTCTCGGATGACACCAAGATTCGTTTGAGCAACGAAATGGCCCATTTGAAGACCGCCCAGTTAAAACCTCAACTGGAACCCATGATTTTGGCCCAGAAACCAAAGGAAGGAACCCTTGTTGAGAATTGGGTCAAATATGGCGTTGGGTTGATGGACTCGAGGCAATCGCTCGATCTAGATTTCCCTGGAAACCTAATGAAGGTGGGAAAACCCGGAAAGGTCGAGCGCGGCGAAGGCAATACTCACCTGACAGTGAAGCCCGTGACTTTGCTCGAACATCTCATTAGATTGTTTTCCCAGGAGGGTCAGGTCGTGCTCGATCCTTTTCTTGGGTCTGGGTCTACTTCGGTGAGCGCGGTAAAGAGTGGCCGGCGATTTGTTGGAATTGAGAGAGACCCTAATTACTTTCAGATTTCTAACCGAAGGTTAGAACAAGCGTTATCTGATCAGGGACAGAGACTTTTCTGAGTTCAGACTACCCGGTACTTGTCTTTCCACCATCTACTGTTGATGTTTATATCTCTAACTCGACCATTCTTGTCAAAGACGAATTTGTCCTGATACGCCTGGTTGCAGTTCTCGCACTGTGGAATTAGATTGTCGATCGTCAGGGGTTTACGCGGATCCATGTGACCTTGATGTAGGACAGTTCGAGAAATTGAGGTGTTGATTAGGTGGCGCTTGCCCTCTTTGCTTCCACATGTTGCACATCGATAATCAAAAACTTGCAACAATTCGTCCCAGGCCGTCGCGCTTTCGAAGTTCCTTCGCTTCTTGTTGAACTCAGCGTAGACATCAGTGAGGTTTTCGAGACGATATTCTCCTGACTTGAGGCCTGAATTGTCTCCGCGTCTGCCAGAGGCAATATTAAAACCCGCTTGGGGGCCAAGGTGCCGTCCGTCTTGAACATCATCCGCATTCGGATTAAATTTTCTGACGACTTGGGTGATTTCAGCCTTTGACACCGATTGACCCTGGTACTTGTAAAGAAGAAGCAGTGTGATGATTCGATTGGTGGGGTTCCCGATGTCGAGCCTCGGTAGTTTGACCCCTGCCTTCTGTAAATGAATTTTCCAGAGGTTTTTAACCTCGGTGTATAGGTCGGCCAGCTCGTTAGGCTCAAGTGTGATCGAGTTATTCCCCATTTCGTGAAGATATCAATTTGCAGGTTCCACGGCAAACATTCGATGCCATTCACGGCTTGGATCTAGTCGGGAGCAGGACTTCCAACGGGAACTATCTCACGACTAAACGAGAATCCAAATGGATTGTGACCGAGTTCTTCTGAGGTTTTGCATCGAAGTGATCGAGATAGAGGCGGGCACCCAAAGTGACGGTGCCTCCTTCTGATTCGAGTTGGTCAAAGACTTTGGGGGCTAACCACTCGGGGACGTGGCCTACGTGCTTGTTTCGGATGTACACGGCCACGGCTTTACCGCTATCGGAGTATTTGTTATCTGGGTCGTTGCTAAGCTCCGCCTCGACTATGTGTTCGGTGTTGCCCTGGGTTTTGAGCTCCTCGCGGAGAGCTTCAAAGCTCTTCTTATAGAACATCTCACCGACAACTTTGATTTCTGCAAGGGGCTCGAGCTCTTCGTCATCCTCGGTCATAGCTGCCTCTGGTGGAGATGATGCCTTCTTCTTTTTCTTGACCGGTTCAACATCAGGCAGTGCGTTGTTTTTCCGCCACAGCTCCGTGCGCCGCTCGATTTCTTCTTCGCTGATGAAGAAGCTTTGCTGCATAACCTCCAGCTGGACTTTGACCTCTTCGGCTGCGTGCAGGGCTGTCTCTTTAGCCGCCTCGAAGCCGTATTCCTTAACCTGCTCGGTGATTTGAAAAGCCATGCTCGGAGAAATCTGGTTCACACTCGGGCTTGCAAGACCTGAGGTCTTTTGACGGTTTGATACCGAGATCATGAGCTGGAGACCATTTTGCCGTTCGGTTGTTCCGAGCAGTTTGGCAAAATCCCACTCCCTGGTTTGTTTGCCTCCCACGAACACCAACCGGTGGGTGGTGAAGTGGGCCACACCGGTGTCGATTTGTTTGAGTTCATCACCGGGCTCTGGGCTTACGCTTTGTCCCGCAGCCGCTGTGTAATAGAAGCCTTTGGCCAGAGCCACGGTGAAGGCATCCGTGGAGCGACTGGAGACTCTGGAACTCCTCCTGGACTCCACAAGCATTTGGTCTCGCAGACTCAACACATACTTTTCACCGTGCCGAAGCTCAAAAGGAGCATCTTCAAAGGGCATTGCGGTGCCAATTTCGGTGAGGTGTTTCACCCAGTGACCTGAACGCTGCTTAGCGACCATTCTCTTGTAGCCGGTGGTAACCAGGTAGTAGCCACCGATCATCACAATCGTCAGGATGATGACGGTTGCCCAAAAAGCTTCCACGTTCACTAACCTCCGGCCTGGTTTCAGTCTTTTATCTAGAAGGATTTCCCGTCAAGGGGGACCGAGCCAAGCGGCTCTGTCCTGGGGGTGATCCCCAGGCGTTCCTGGACGTCTTTGGGGATGGGGACAGGGAGGGATTGGAAGGCCTTGAAGGCTATGCCAAAGGAGTCCCGCTCCATCAGGGCAGCGATCTCGGTGGGTGTTCGACAGAGCTGCAGTTGTGCGAGCAGGAAGTCGATTTCATCCCTATACCAGGTCTGTTGGTAGCGAGCCTTGGTGCGATCCTGGGTCAGGTTCTCTTCTCCCCACACCACTTCTGCAAGCTTTCTGACGATGTGCTTCACACTCACCTGGAAGTGCTTCGAGAGCATCTCCAGGGTGAAGCCTGCGAGATAGAGCTCAAGGAGTTCCGCCAGGGCTTGGTCATCCCAGGGGACAGGCAGGATCAGGAATTGGGGGTTATCGAGAAAAGAAGGTGAGGTGTGGAGTGCCTGGAAAAGCTCTTCTGCCTTCCCGGCAGCAACTAAGGCTCGCACCGAATCCAGAGGGGTGCTAGCGAGTGGCACACCGATGGCCTGGAAGATCAGAGCTAGGTGCTCCTTCGAGAGGTGATGGACGCACCCCTTCGATGCTTCACACACCACATGGGCTCCACCATCTTCAGTCTCGGCGAAGCGAATTCGGGCTTTTTGCCCGTCGTGTAATTCCAGTGTTATTCCGACCAACATGAAAACTCCTTACGTTTATAAAGTTAAGGAGTACCTCTGACACGCTCAACTCACTGCGTCAAAGTGGGTCTCCCACACCGCAAGAACCTCGTCGTCTTTTCGCAAACGAAGAAGATCGGGAGTGGACGTCGACTCAAGATGGAGCTCGAGAAAGGCTTCTTCCATCCATTCGTACGCCTCCCAGAGATCGGTAGCTATTACTTCTGTTATCTCAATGCGGTGATCTTGGTGATAAATGAAATCACACAAGAATCTTTCAAACATGGGCCCCCTGAGTTATTGGAGTGCAGAAACTTACAACCAACCACTGACACCGGCCTAGACCGTCAGGAGAAACCAGAGGCACAGGATTGGAGTCCAGCTACTTGGAAGGAGGCACATGGAACGAGGAGAGCCTCAGTATTGCCCGAGGTGCCAGGCCCCGTGGGTGTGGGGAATGATTTCTGTGTGCAGTGCGGGGGTGTCCTGGTGAATAGCCGGGGAAGGCATTCTCAGAAGGGCTGCTCGTTGCACTCACTTTCTTGAATCCGTAGTCCCTTATCATTTTCACCGAATCTATCCGGGAAGAAACGGTGGGGTACGTCCCCGCCGAACACGCTGTCTTCCCTAACTAGACGGTTGCGCTCCTCATTGAACTTAAATTGCCCCATAAATCCGATTCCATAGACCCAGACATCGACTCTTAGGGTTTCCAGCCAAATTCTCCGGTTTGCGGATTCTTGTGGTGAATCTGAGGAAAGGTATGCCAGGTTGACGAATTCTTTGACTGAAGTATGCGTATGCCGATACCAGTGAGGGAACCTGCAGCTCACCTGCAAACGGTCCATTGCCAATTCTTCGACTCGAATGTCTCCACTTGTCTCAACTTGAGAGAAATGCGTGAAAGCCCCAGACAAATCCGCCGGGTCCTCTCCTTCGAAAGGAAAGTCGCCCAAAAGCACACGAGTGAACGGGTACCTCTCTTCCAACCTAATTGCCTCAATGTGGCTCATAATCACTGAAGGGTTGATGAAATTTGGACCTCTCCCTTCATAAATCCCGCCGATCATTGACTCGCCCTCTGGTGACTCAATATCTTCTAAATAGCCTTGAATATTGTCAGAAGCTTCGGGGAACGTGTTGAGATACCAAACAAGCGCCCAGATAGCTGGGCCAAGGTCATGTTGGATTCGACCTAGAACACTTTCCGCAATGACTTCGAATCCAGACAGCGCCCAGCCGTTTAGTTCGCGGCGAATGTTGACCCAACCGTTTCCGTACGCAAGAAGCTCCAAAACCCCAACCCAAGCTCCCAAGCTCGCCTGAAGATTTGATTTCTCTGGGCGGGGTATCGCGGCGACATTTGTGTTGTCGAGAAGGCTCCAGAAAAGTGTTCTTGTCACTGTGATCTCAAAAGGATCTCCCTGAGTGAAGACTCCAACCTCGTCTTCACAGGTCCACACGTCCCACGCGAACGGCTCATTTCGATGGGAATAAAAGTGTGGGAAATGAACCTCACTTTTTCTGGTCATATGCAAATTTTACCTTTTCCCCACAATCACCATTCGTTGACTACTGAGTCTTTTGGCGATGGATAGCGCACCTTCGGTTGACAGAAAGACCGACATGACGAAAGGAAATTTGGTGCGCTATCCATCTGAAATGACATTAACAATGACCACTGACATCAAAGGTCTCTGCGGCATTCAGACTTAGGTCAGAAGTCTGAGAAGCTTTGCCATTTCGGACGAAGCTTCGGAATCAAGAAGTTCAATTTCACCTTTGATGAATGATTCGAGCTTTTGATTTGCCATCTCGGCCTCCTCAACCTCGACTTTCTCGTACACCTTCTTGACCATGTCTTTCATCAGCGCTTGGAGTGCCGGGGGAATATCCGCAAAACGGAGTTTCTCGCCCACCATCTTTGTGGCTTTAGTCGCGGTTTTTACGGTGTTTGCGTCCTTCAGAAACAGGGTTCCCTTTTCAGTGGGTAGGAGGAGCACCTTGTCACGCTGTCTGCGAAAAGGCCCCGCAGTGAGCTCGTACTTCTTGGTCCCGCCGTCCTCAAACTTGAGTTTGATGAAGGGGCTCCAATAGCCGAGAGAATTTGACTCCCAGCCGGCCTCGTGACGAACGACCTTTTTCTGGTGTTCCTTTCCGTCTAGTCTCACCAACGTCTTTGGGTCTGTTGATTCATGTTCTTTGAGCAAAACTTCGCAGTCTTCGGGAACAACTTCCTCAGGGTCGTGCAATATGATGACCGGATCCGGTCCCCCATCAGCATGGAATGCCGAGCGCATGAAACCCCACTTAGGTCCAGCCGAATGGTAGAGCGCGTGCATGATAGGCCTCCATACGTCGGAGGGCCCCGTAGATTCAACGTATTCTCCGGCTTCAAGTTGCCGTGCCGCTTCTGCCTCGTTCCTTATCGGTGCGATAGCTGATACGAACCCAACTGCGTCCTCTGGTTTCTCAAATCGCAAAACTGCTGGTCCGCCCGTAACCCAGGACTTACAGCGGGTTTCTAAGGTGTAGAAACCGGGATTTTCATCATCTTGGCCAATTCGGATTGTCCAATCACCCTCAGATGGAGGAACGTTTGACATAGCCATCGCGATCTCCTGTCTGGTCGTTTCCTTAGCAAATCGTTAACGTGCGCATAAGCCTAATTTCAAAAACTGTCACATTGGAAGGCCCACGTGCTTCCCATAGCTCTCGGCCGCCCATGTGTCAGGAGGTATGTCAGGTAAGAGACGGGACTCCGAGCTACTTTATGAAACTTGCTGACACAGGCCGTCCGCATGAGTTTCAGCTCCAGTAGGTAACTACGGATTAGTTGAGCGAAATTAGCTCGGTCAACAAATCACCTATCAAGTCAAACACTCCGATGTCGAGTACGCCCGCCCAAAGTATTAATGCAAGCGCCAGGCCCTGTAAGCCGATGCCGAACCAGCTGATAATTGTTGCCCCAATCGCGAGGTCGAGTCCAGACTTTCGGGGGTTCGCCGCGACAAAGTCATTCCTGGCGGCGTAGGCAAGAATCAGCCCCGCAAGGGGAAGCGGCACCGAAACCACTAGTGCGAGCACTGCCAAAACAGAGATTCTCTTGGCTGACGCAGGATCCTGGTCTTCCGCTCCAAAAATTGCATGGCGCCTGGAGTCAACCCATTCGTCAACACGCGCCCGAGTTCGTTTTCGGACTCCGTCAGCAATCGAGCGAATCGCAACCCAAATAAGACCGAGGGAAAGGAGTTGAAGGGAGAGCACCCTAAATTCAAGAATCCCCGACAATTCGGACGGAACTTCTGAGAGGCGGTCGACTTGATTGAACACGGCTATCAAGAGTTGATCGACACGAACGAGCTCGACAACAACCACGAAAATGCTGAAGGTGAGCAGGAGTCCTCTACTGAACACAGACAAGAGGGCAACGACAACGCAAAGAATGACTGCTAGCAAACGTCCGACAACTGGATAAGTCCAAAAGACAGGCGTTTCATTAGTCAAGAACAAGACAACCCAGCTGATGATCGAAGTCGCGGAGAAAACCAGAAGAAGCGACCAGATGATTATTTCGGAAATTTTTAGGTTTGTTATTGCGGGAGACAGAGATTGAACGTAGGAGTTAAAGGCTTGAGAGGTGAGAACAACGTCGATGATGGCGACAGAGAATGTAGCGAAAAAGAGCACAGGCAGAAAAATGGACAGGAAGCTTAGGGTGTCCGAATCCGAAGCCCCAAATGGCTGCAAGGTGTCCTTACTCATGATTGAATCGAGAATGAAACTTTCCAGATCTATGGCAATTGCGAACCCATAGCCCGCACCTAGCCAAAGTGTGAAAGTGCGAGACAGCAATGCGAGCGTCGTGACGAGAATAAGAAAGAGGCCGACCGCTCCAATTCTTCCGCCAATCGCATAGAGCCCCAGAGAGGAAAGCAGCCCACGGCTCCCCTCCTCAGATAAGTAGAGCGCTGTTTGAATAAGAAGCTCGGCTAAATCGAAGATAAGGTTTGAAGTGAGAGAAAGCCAGACCAATCCCACTAGCAGCGCTTTGTAACCACCTCCCCAAAGTTGGGAAATGAAGATTCCAGAAGCCCTAAAGGTCTCGCGGAAAGAGATTCTTGCCGCTGTGAGAATCTTCTTGAATTGGTTCACCTGGTCTCCCTTGACCGTGCTCGATTTGGTAGCTTCACGCATCAGTGAGCTTACTATCCTTGTTAGATGGCCATGACCTGGCGAGTTCCTGCCGCAATAACCTTTTCTGCGGTCGGCATCATCGCGCTGGTTGCGATTTTCGCAATGGACGGCGCCAGGGATATGAACGCGCAACTTGAGCCGCAAACAGCAGAATCCGAACCGAAGGCTGAATCGATCTCGGTAGTTTTTCCCGATTACACCTTTGTGACTGAAAGTGGAATTGATGGTTTGAGAATCAGCCCAGATTCTTCGCAAGAAGTTTACCTCGGTGATTCATTTGCGATCACGATCGAAGACCTTGATGGCACAACCAATCTCGAGGAGGAAAACACTACGGTCGAGCTGATTCCTCTGAATGGTGCCCCTGAGTTAGTTGAATGCAGGGGTCCACTTGCAGTCAGAACGGAGGGTGGCGCTGAGGAAGTTTACGCCATCAGTTGTGAGCCACAGGCCGTTGGAAAGTATCTTCTGCGAATCCAATCGAGCTCCGCATCAGGGGCTCAGCCATCTTCGGTTTACCGGCAAGTCCATTCGGAGATAATCTCAGTGCTCGAACAACGACGCTCAACGGGGGTTGTTCAACCAAACCCACCCGCCTCACTTTCGGTTGTCTTTGAATTTCTCGAGGGGAGTGGAGACTCATGGTGGCACCCTCCGTTGTACTCCTTTGAGAGCGGGGCGCTAGTTAGGAGAGTCTGTGATCCCGGCGATGATTATTACGGTTACGGAAAAACGGGCTCCGCGCGTCCAATCGAGGCAGATGGCGTTGTCGGCCCGATTTTGGCCTATGGCACGTTTGAGGGTGAGTGCACGGTCCCTCCAGAACAGGGGCTAGGTGGGGTAAACACCGGCTTAGCAGGACGCTCATGGGCCATACGAATACCGGCATCCGAAATTGAAAAGCGTCTTCCCCCGTCGGGATGTTTGAAGATTCGATTTGACTCTGGGGCAGCCGGCAACAGCTTCAATGTCGTTTGCCTCAAAAAGGGGTGATCTCTTTTGCATTCGGAGCATGAAAGCCAGTCGCATACAACCGTGTTGCGCCAAAAATACTTCGCCGTTTTGATTTCGATGGTGGTAGTTGGCTTGATGGTTTTAGCAACCGTTTTTCTAACCTTCAGTGAGCTAGCAGTTGAATCCTCTCCTGAGTCCAAGATTGAGGAAATGCAGACGCCCACGAATCCAGGGGAAATTGGAGAATTGGTCACACCTCCTAGCTATAGGTTTGAAACGTTTAGCGAATCAGGTCTTGCTTCCTTCTCGCCATCTGATGGCGCGTCTTTTACTGTCGGAGATGAAATCGATTTTGTTCTAGAGTTCTCGTCAGAGGCGACCGGAATCGTCCAATTACCCCTCGTTGAGCTTTACAGAGTTGGGGATAGTGAATCACTTGGTAGTTGCGGGGACAATGTAGAACTGAAAGTCACCAACGAACGGGAGCGAGTTTTTTCAGCTTCCTGCGAAGCGTCCGTTGCTGGAGATTATGTCGCGCGAGCAGTTTGGTTGTTGGGCGTGAGTGGTGAATCGCCCGAGAGTTCCAGGCATACAGTTACTGCTCTATTTTCCGTAAGAAGTCCAGAAAAGGTCTCTGCCCCTCCTGCCAGTGCCTCAGGAGCTGGGGGAATTGAGATTGAATTTCTTGGAGGAGGTTGGGGAGCATGGAATCATGGACAGTACTACTCGGTAAATGGTTCTTCTGTTGTCAGGTCATGGTGTCTCCGTTCCGCCCCAGGGATTGCGTGGCGAGATGAAAACAATCGTGCGGTAGTTCTTAATCCGGATGGCTCCATTGGCGAGACTTTGGCATCCACCTCTAATGCCGGTCCATGTGTAATTTCAGGCTCAGTCAATGGGATGGAGGATGGTGACACCGGAGAGTTGAGAACGATTAGTGTCCCCGTGTCTTCGCTTCTGCCAAAACTCAGTCCCGAGGGATGCTTAGTCGTCAGATTTATACCGGGAAGTACTTCTTTCGAACCTGCTTGGGACGACCTTTGTGTTCGACGACGCTAGAGGCGAGTTCCGCAAATGAGTCAGCCAATTAGTCAGCCATCAGCGCCGCTAACTGGCCGTACCAATCCAGCCCACTCCGTATACTTCCCTGTTATTGTGGGGAAAAACCACACCGGTTAGCGCTGGTGCATCTGACTACGGATCAGAAGGTTGGGGGTTCGAATCCCTCCGGGCGTGCGATTGGGTTTGGACTTCACAGCCAGGCTCACTCTTTCTTACGCCGTTGTATACAGTCTTGGAATGGTGTCTTCCAGCGCCCGGACAGTGGACGAGTACCTCCGTTCACTTTCTCCGGAGCGCCAGAAAACCATGGCCACGATTAGGAAGCTCATAAACGACAATCTCCCTACCGGCTTTAACGAGGTAATGAACTGGGGGATGATTTCCTACGAGATTCCTACTGAGCTGTCTGGGCCGACATACAACGGCCAGCCACTGATGTGGGTGGCGTTGAGCTCGCAGAAGCAGCACTGCTCGCTTTACTTGACTGGTTTGTATTCGAGCCAGGACCAACTCGAAGATTTTCAGGCTAAGTGGATTACTCGAGGCCTAAAGCTGGATATGGGTAAGTCGTGCATCCGCTTCAAAGGGGTAGAGAATCTCCCACTCGATTTGATTACTGAGGTCATTCAAAGCAAAACCCCCGAACAGGCTCTCGACATGATTGAAGTGGCCCGGGGTAGGCGAAGCCGATAATTCACGATGTCAGTAAATATGTCAGTCACCAGATCACCACTCGTGACATTTCTTGGCTCTTCCTGATACCTCAAAACCCAGTAAAACTCGGAAGCCGCATGAGGTTCAGCTCCATTAGGTAACTATGGGTCAGAAGGTAGGGGTTCGAATCCCTCCGGGCGTGCTACTGGACGTCAGCACAAAGGTGCGACGTGTGGACACAGCTGGTTGCTGTGCGGGTGGAGTTCAGCCCTGGGGGCTAACGTCGCGCGTTAGTACATGCACTTCGAGAGCTGCCTCTTGTGCGGTGACGAAGTCTCCTCTATCGAAGGCATCTTGGAGTCTTAGTCCTGCTTGTTGAGCAGGATTGAGCTTTTGCTCCTCATAGGTGTTTGCGGCTCTATCAGCCACCTCCTCAACGACCGATCGAGCCCAGGAGCTAGTCAGAGAAGTAGCTTTTCCTTTCTCGAGCCGCTCCATTTGGGAGGTGATGAACAAAGCATCATCCGCCACCGTGCTTAACTCGCCTTGTTCGAGGTCGGCATTGAGTTTTCTGATGTTTTGCCATGCGGTGTCATAGGTCTATTCGCGCACGTCATCGTTGACTTGTTGGTAGGTCTCTCTCGGCACGAGTGGCTCGGGGCCTTGGCACCCCGATACGAGCAGCACGAACGCGACCATAGCAAATGCACTGATCCATGCTGGCCAACAGATATTTCGCATAATTCGAGAGGCTCGTAGGGAGCCCTAACCCATTACCTCGAGGCGTTGTTCGGTGAGTAGTGCTGAGTACAGCCCTTGTTTCTCGAGCAACTCGGTGTGGGTGCCCGACTCGACTATGCGGCCACCTGACACCACCATGATCCGGTCAGCATTGACAACCGTCGAGAGGCGGTGGGCGATCGCAAGGGTGGTCCGGTTGGCGGACGCTGAGTCCAATGCTGCTTGGACGAGGCGTTCCGATTGGGTGTCGAGTGAACTGGTGGCCTCGTCGAGAATCAGAACCTTGGGATCCTTCAACAGGACGCGAGCAATAGCTATTCGTTGCTTCTCTCCACCACTCAGGCGGTATCCCCGCTCACCGACAAGGGTGTTGTATCCCTCGGGGAAGGACAAGATCGTGTCATGAATGTTCGCCAAACGAGCCGCGTTCTCGATCTCATCCCGGGTCGCGCCTTCCTTGGCGTAGGCGATGTTCTCGGCAATGGTGTCGTTGAACAGGAATGTCTCCTGGCTCAAGATTCCAATGTGGCCAATGAGCTCATCCTGGTCACAGTCTTTGACGTCAACTCCGGCAAACTTCACGATGCCGGAGGTCACGTCGAAGAATCGAGGAATCAGGGAGGTGATGGTGGT
>Ga0181556_1003698_pt1 | contig 12951 bp, 11 predicted proteins | sample 011ome_14_FD_148651 | JGI IMG/M metagenome (GOLD analysis project Ga0181556, IMG submission 148651) | Coastal salt marsh microbial communities from the Groves Creek Marsh, Skidaway Island, Georgia - 011505AT metaG (spades assembly) | ecosystem: Environmental > Aquatic > Marine > Intertidal zone... | reverse complement strand
GCTTTGGCCGCATCGGACGCAACTATCTGAGGGCAGCACTCGCTCAAAACTCAGACCTAGAGATTGTTGCCGTAAATGATCTATCTGACCCCGCAGGACTTGCACACCTTCTGAAATATGACTCGGTAACCGGTCGCCTGGGCGCTGCTGTTTCTGTGGATGGCGACAGCATTGTCGTCAATGGCAAAAGCATCAAGGTGCTCGCTGAGCGTGACCCAGCTGATCTGCCTTGGAAAGAATTGGGTGTCGACATCGTCATCGAGTCCACCGGAATCTTCACCGACGGCGAGAAGGCTAAGAAGCACATCGAGGCAGGTGCCAAGAAGGTTCTCATCTCAGCACCAGCCACCAACGAGGATGCGACCTTTGTAATTGGTGTCAACGACCACCTTTATGACCCAGCGAAGCACCACATCATTTCTAATGCCTCCTGCACCACCAACTGCCTCGCACCTCTAGCGAAGGTATTCAACGACCGCTTTGGCATTGTCAACGGTCTTATGACCACCATTCACGCCTACACCGCCGACCAGAACTTGCAGGATGGCCCTCACAAGGACCTACGTCGCGCAAGGGCAGCGGCAATCAACATCGTCCCCTCTTCGACTGGCGCTGCCAAGGCCATCGGCCTTGTGCTTCCAGAGCTAAAAGGCAAGCTAGATGGTTTTGCCCTCAGGGTTCCGGTTCCAACCGGATCCATAACAGATCTGACTCTGGTTTCTGAAGAGAAGGTGACTGTGGACGAGATCAAGGCCGCCTATAGGGAGGCTGCAGAGGGTCCGCTAAAGGGAATTCTCCTCTACACCGAGGATGAGATCGTCTCGAGCGACATCGTCACCGACCCACACTCCTCGATCTTCGACGCGGGTCTAGTTCGAGTGATCGACAACACCGTAAAGCTCTCAAGCTGGTACGACAACGAGTGGGGCTATTCAAACCGCCTTGTCGAGCTCACCGCGATGGTAGCCGCCAAGCTCTAATGCTCAGATCCATTAAGTCGCTTCGGGATTTAGGCGGCAAAAGGGTAATCCTGCGCTGTGATTTCAACGTTCCGCTTTCTGATGGTCAAATCACTGATGACGGCAGAATTCGCGCAGCCCTTCCAACAATCCAGCATCTGATAGCAGCAGGTGCCAGGTTGGTGATTTGTTCACACCTTGGAAGACCAGAGGGTCAAGTAAATCCAGATTACTCGTTGGAACCCGTGGCGGCTCGGCTTGAGGAGCTGCTTGGCCAGCCGGTGATCTTTGCGTCAGACACAATTGGGGCCCAAGCTAAGGCCGCAGCCAAGCTGCTTGAAGACGGCGGAGTTGCGCTTATTGAGAACCTTAGGTTTAGCCCTTTGGAAACCTCTAGCGACCAGGGGGAGCGCGAGGAGTTCGCCAAGTCGCTGGCTGAATTGGGTGACGTCCTAGTGAGCGATGGCTTCGGCGTTGTGCACAGAAAGCAGGCAAGCGTTTATGAGCTAGCAACGCTCATAACAAGCTATGCGGGATTACTAATTGAGCGTGAAGTCGAGGTTCTCAAGTCTCTGACTGAGAACCCCGAGCGTCCCTACTGTGTGGTGCTTGGAGGATCCAAGGTTTCGGACAAGCTTGCGGTAATCGAAAATCTTCTACCCAAGGTGGACAAACTCCTAGTCGGTGGAGGCATGGTGTTCACACTTCTTGCGGCAAAGGGCCACGATGTTGCGGCCAGCCTTTTAGAGTCCGACCAGCTGGAGACAGTCCGGGGATTCTTGGCCCAGGCGGACCAGCTTGGGGTTGAAATCTTGCTTCCAAGCGACATCGTTGTCGCAAGTGGGTTTAGCAAGGACGCCGAGTTTGAGGTTGTTCCAGCCGATCGAATCGCGGAATCACGTTTTGGTGGCGGGGGCATTGGCCTCGACATAGGGCCAGAGTCGGCAAAGAGATTCGCAGATGTTTTAGTAGGCGCAAAGACAGTGTTCTGGAATGGACCCATGGGCGTATTTGAATTCGAAAACTTCTCGCACGGCACAATTGCAGTAGCCAAATCTCTGACTGAAATCGACGGGCTTTCCGTGGTCGGTGGTGGGGATTCTGCATCGGCCGTCAGAGCGCTGGGCTTTGCCGACGATGACTTCGGCCACATCTCAACAGGTGGCGGAGCTAGCCTTGAGTATCTCGAGGGCAAGACTCTACCTGGACTGGAGGTTCTAGATGACTAAGCGCACGCCACTAATTGCCGGTAACTGGAAGATGAATCTAGATCACCTGCAGGGGATTGCTCTGATTCAGAAAGTTTGCTGGACCCTAAACGACGCAGGTCACGACTACAAAGAAGTCGAGGTCGCTGTCTTTCCACCTTTCACTCACCTGCGGAGTGCTCAAACGCTTATCGATGCAGAGAAGTTTGAGGTCAAGCTCGGAGCGCAGGACATCTCTGAGCACGAGGCTGGCGCCTACACCGGTGAGATTTCGGGTGCGATGCTCAAGAAGCTTGATGTGGACTACGTCCTTATTGGCCACTCGGAGCGCAGGCAATACCACGATGAAGGCAACGACAAGGTCAACAACAAAGTCGCTGCAGCCTTCAGCTCAGGGCTTGTGCCGGTCATCTGCGTGGGGGAGACCCTGGAGGAGCTTGAGAGCAGGGGCCAGAGTGCCGTTCCGGTCGAGCAGACCATTGCGGCTCTTTCTGGACACGAAAGGATTGGGGAGTTCGTTATTGCCTACGAACCGGTATGGGCGATCGGCACCGGCAAGGTTGCAACTGCGCAGGAGGCCGAGGACGTATCCAAGGCAATTCGTGCAGCCCTGAAAGACAACTTCGGCGAGCAAGCCGCCAATTCGCGCATTCTCTATGGAGGCTCGGTAAAGGCAAATAATGTCGCCGGCTTCTTGCAAAGTGGCGAGGTAGATGGTGTGCTTGTTGGCGGTGCATCGCTTGTTGCCGAAGAGTTTTCGGGTATTGCCCGTTATAAAAAGCACATAGTTCTATAATTTGACGAGGTTTTCGGAGGAATAATGGCCGCACTACAAACAGCACTGCTGGTACTACTAGCAATCACCAGCGTCTTGCTGATACTCATGATCCTGCTTCACAAAGGCCGTGGTGGTGGTGTTGCGGACATGTTTGGTGGTGGTGTAACCAGCTCAATGCAGTCATCTGGAGTCGCTGAGCGAAATCTAAACCGCATAACGGTGATTCTCGGCTTAGTTTGGGTAACGGTAATCATCATCCTCGGACTGTTTACGAGATTCGGTTGGGCCTAAATGTCTTCTTCACCATCAATTAGAGGCGCTCGAGTTGGCGCCGGCCCAATGGGCGAAAAAGACCGTGGTCACCAAGTTGAAAAAGTCACAATCAGCTTCTACTGTGCTAACGGCCACGAGAACCACCCTTTCTTTGCTGCCAGCGTCGAGGCGGAGGACATCCCCCAGGAGATTGACTGCCCAAGCTGTGGTTTCCCTGCTGGTAGAGACAAGGAAAACCCGCCACTGGTTGCGAAGATTGAGCCCTATAAGACTCACCTCGCATACGTGAAGGAGCGTCGCACGGACGCCGAGGCGAAGCAGATCCTCGATGAGGCGCTGCAGCTAATTCGTGAGCGCCGTGAAAAGGCAGCGGCTGCCGCTAAAGCGCGTCGCTAATCTCTTTATCCAGATACCATCTGGTCTCTGAGAGACCCTGGACTTTCGATGCAGGCAACTCACCTGCATAAACACTTCTAAGAGCATCGGCCTTACCCGCACCCGCTACCAAAAACCAAACCCGCTCTGAGTTGTTCAGTGCCTGGTAGCTGAAGCTGAGTCTCTTGCTTGGTGGCTTCGGTGAGTTATCTTCACTGACAATCCACGCAGTCTGATGCTTTACCCCGGGGAAAAGACTTGCGATGTGACCATCAGGCCCCATACCCAAAATCGTCAGATCGACTTGCCTTGAAGGCCTGTTTATTGGCCCTAGAAGGTTTTCAAGTTCGAGCGAGAAGCCCTGCCTTGTATCTTCCAGATCTTCGCTAGCCTCCGGGTAGCGGATTAGATAGCTCTCCAAACCTGGAAATGCCGCTAGCGCTTGGTTCTCGTTTCTGTCTGCGTGATCCCTTGGCACATAGCGCTCATCGCCGAATATGAAGTGGATGTTAGAGAGATCCAATGAAGTTTGTCCGAGAGACGCCACGAATTCGATTCCGAGAGTTCCACCTGTCAGCAAGACTGTCAGGTCTGACTTAGACTTTCGAATCTCGCCAACAAGCTCGGCGAAATCGATTGTCGCCTGGGCAATCAATGCTTCAGGGCTTTCTAGAATCTTCTTCTCCATTAGCTTCCCAGCGTTCCACTAAGGACCTTGCCATAGACGCTGTCTTCGCCGAGGTATCGCATGTCTTCGACTAGGCAGTCCATGTCACTGCGCTGAGGCAACAGCACCGAGGAGTCTGGGGCATCAGGTTGCGAGATGAGCGCCACCTGACCCGATCGCAGCACGCTGAGCACTCCGCTATCAAAACTGACAACGACACCCGCGATGCCCTGCACGGTCTTGCCGTCAAGGGCTTCAGTAACGTCCGTCTTTGCATTCAGGCTTTGACCGAGCCAGGCAGCCAGCAGGTGAGCACTTGGCGAGCTAAGAGCTCCATAAACAGTCACCTTCTCCACCTTGCGGTGGCCGTGTGAGTCAAACAGCGCAGCTAGCTGAGAGCGCCAAAGGGTAATCCGAGTCCAGGACATGTCGCCATCTCCGGGGGAGTAGTTGGTCGCGAGTTGCTGCAGGAATGCCATAGGGTCTGGCTGCGAAGAGGCATCGGTAATGCGGCGAGAGGCAATCTCGCCAAGGGCAGTAGCGGATGGGTTTCCGGCGCACTCAGACGGCCACCACGCAACAACAGGAGCATCTGGGAGCATCAGGCCTGTAACGAGCGACTCGGGGTTACTGGCTGCATTCCCCAGGGCCTTGAGAATTACCACCTCACTAGCTCCGGCGTCGCCGCCAACCCTAATTTCGGCATCAAGTCTGTCCTTACCGCCTTTTCCTGCATCTTTAGCCAAGACAATGATTCTTGAGGGATGAAGTTTTGACGCGCCGTTGGCGGCATTGACCGCTGCCTCAAGGTTCTCTAGATCAGTCTCGACGATTAGGGTTAGCACGCGTCCCAATGCGACTACACCGCCCGCCTCGCGCAGCTCCTGAAGTCTCTTACCAATCTTTGAAACTGTTGTGCTGGGCATATCTACGATCATGGGCGCCTCCAGCTTCTGCCATCAATCTCGAGCATCTTCTCCGCAGAGTCTGGTCCCCAAGAGCCTGGGGCATAGCTTTCGGGTAGAGATTGATCTGCCCAGTGCTTCACAATCGGGTCTAGTATCTGCCACGAAAGCTCAACCTCACGCTGTCTTGGGAACAGTGGCGGCTCGCCGAGAAGAACGTCAAGAATCAATCGCTCATATGCCTCGGGGGAGTCCTCGGTGAAGGCGTGACCATAGCCAAAGTCCATGGTGACGTCTCTAACCTGCATGCTTGGACCTGGGACCTTTGAACCAAAGCGGATTGTTACACCCTCGTTTGGCTGAACCCTGATGACCAGTGCGTTCTCTCCGAGTTGAGCAGTTTCTGCCTTTCCAAAGAGCTGATGCTCTGGGCGCTTGAAAACAACCGCAATCTCAGTGACTCGTCGCCCTAAACGCTTACCAGCTCGAAGATAGAAGGGTGCGCCCCTCCAACGAGGCGTTTCAACTTCAAGTTTCATTGCAGCGTAGGTTTCGGTATTCGATCCGCTCGCGATGCCGTCTTCTTGGAGATAGCCGAGGACTTCCTGGCCACCTTGCCAGCCAGCTGCGTACTGTCCGTGAGCGGTGTGCTTTGAAAGATCACCTGGCAGCTTTACGGCTGCCAGTGCGGCCTCCTTGCTACTTCTCAGCTCTGCTGCATCAAAGCTATTCGGCTTCTCCATCGCTGTTAGGGCTAGAAGTTGGAGCAGGTGGTTCTGGATAACGTCCCTGGCAGCACCAATACCGTCGTAGTAGCCGGCCCTACCACCGATGCCGATGTCTTCGGCCATCGTTATCTGAATGTGGTCGATGAACTTACTGCTCCAGATTGGCTCAAAGAGCTGGTTTGCAAACCTCAGTGCCAATAAGTTTTGGACCGTTTCCTTACCGAGATAGTGGTCAATTCTGAATACTGAGTCGGGCGGAAAGACCCTCTCGACAACCTCATTGAGTTCTTTGGCAGTCTGAAGATCACTGCCAAACGGCTTCTCCACAACCACCCTTCGAAACTGGCCCTTGCCGGCCTGGGAAAGCCCTGCTTTTTCGAGTTGATCTAGGACAAGCGGGAAGTCTCTTGGTGGAATCGAGAGATAAAAAGTGTGATTGCCCGCAGTACCACGCTGGGCATCTAGCTCATCAACGACCTCCTTGAGCTTTGCAAAGGCTCCGGGGTCATCATGCCTACCCGACACAAACCGAATACCCTTAACGAGCTGGTCCCAGACAGACTCCGACCAACTTGTTCTTGAGTATTGCTTTACCGCTTCATAGACGACCGTCTCGAAATCCTCCTCGGACCAGTCCCGCCGCGCAAACCCAACGAGTGAAAATGCCGGGGGCAAAAGACCGCGATTAGCAAGATCGTAGATAGCTGGGAGGAGCTTTTTCCTTGAAAGATCGCCGGTAACTCCAAACATGATTAGCCCAGATGGGCCTGCAATCTTTTGGAGCCGGATGTCCTCGGCACTCTTCAGGGGGTTAGAAATCACGACTCAATGATCTTCTTCAGTAGCTCGAGTTGTCCCAATGGCTCTGAGAGGTGAATAGATACTACCGGCGCTCCACTCTCGGCAATTACGTTCGCGTCCCCGGCAGCCTGGGCTGAAATGAGCTGACCGAAGGTAAATGGCCGGTCCTTTATCTCCAGGTCCATGCCCGCCTCGCCGGTGATCTGGATGAAGAGTCCCTGGGTCGGTCCTCCCTTGTGGTACTGGCCCGTTGAGTGGAGGAACCTCGGGCCCCAGCCAAAGGTCGTGGGCCGTTTAGTTCGAGCGGCAGTTATGTCCCTGAGAGCCTCAAACTGTGGGTATTCGCCGCGGTTTAGGTAGACGTGAAATGAAAAGTAGCTGTGATCACCAGCCATTGCCATGAGCTGCTCTATGGCTGCCTCTACGGTCTGGCCCACAATCTGAATACCAGCGGAGCTGACGGCCATGCCCCTGTCGACAAACTCCACCTCGGCAGCCTGCTGAGGCGAATCGAGTAGGGCTCTAGCCGCTATCTTGGCGCTCTCTACGTTTGGCTGGTCGAATGGGTTAATCTCAAGCAGGTATCCGGCAAGGGCGGTTGCCCATTCCCATAGGAGAAATAGCTCACCCAGCTCACCTTCAAAACTGCAGTGGGAGCTTTGGTTTCTGGCTCGAATCGAGATGGTATCCGCAGGAACTTGCGAAAACTCTGGTGCGCTGCTGCTAACAACAACAGGAAGGACTCCGCGGTCTTCCTTTCCCGTGCTCTCGGCAACTAGCTGTTCAACCCAATCGCCGAAGCCTGGATAAACATCGCTTTCGATTAGGAACTTGTCCCAGCTCGCCGGGTCTCCAGCCATTGCCGAGGCTAGCCAGATCGCCGGATTGTCCTCAGAGTCATATTGCAGAGCTGAACTGGCTGAAACCGCACTTGCGAGAAGCTGCGAGATGTCCGCACCTGCAAGACCGGAGGGGACAAGTCCGAAGGCTGTAAGTGCCGAATAGCGTCCGCCAACGTTTGGATCGGCGTTGAAGACTCGGTAGCCAGCCTCCCGAGATGCCTGGTCCAAGGGGGAACCTGGGTCAGTGACGATGACTATGCGCTCAGCTGCATTGATACCGGCTGCCGCGAAGGCACTCTCGAAGGCACGTTTTTGGCTGTCGGTCTCAACCGTAGATCCGGACTTCGAAGAGACCACAACCACGGTTCTTTCGAGCTGCACCAGCGCCGCAGCGACCTGGTCAGGTGAGGTCGAATCGAGTACCACTAGGTCTACGCCCGCGTTTTTGCAGATGACCTCAGGGGCCAAAGAAGACCCTCCCATGCCGCAGAGAACAACCCTGTCTACTCCTTTATCGCGCAGAGAGTCCCGCAGCGAAAAGATCTCGCCCAACAGTCCCGCCGAGTCACTTGCTGAACTGACCCAACCAAGACGCTTACTTGCCTCTTCCTGGGCGACTTCTCCCCAAATTGTGTCGTCTTTTTCTGCGAGACGGGAGCTGATGTGGTTGTCAATGAGACGCCTTACAGCAGGCTCAATAAGTGGTCGAAAATCCTCTGAGACGGTTAGCTGCATTACGCGTTATCCAGGGCTTGAGATACAGAGTCAACGAGGTCTTGCCAGGAGTCAATAAACTTCTGAACACCCTCGCTCTCTAGAAGCTCGGTGACCTGTGCAAAGTCAATTCCGGCAGCTGCCAGCTCATCCATGGTTTGCTTTGCCGCCGCGATGTTAGGAACTATCGAGTTACCGGGGATCTCACCGTGGTCAGCGGTTGCCATCATCGTCTTCTCCGGCATCGTGTTGACCACGTCCGCCGCTACCAGCTCGGTTACATACAGCGTGTCAGGAAGATTTGGATCCTTGACTCCGGTTGAGGCCATCAGCGGTCGCTGGATGCGTGCTCCCTTGCTCGCGAGTTCTGCCCAACGCGGAGATGAGAACTGCGCCTCGTAGAGCTCGTAGGCCAGCCTGGCATTGGCTAAAGCAGCCTTGGACTTGAGGTCGGCTCTTCCTATTCCCTCCAGTCGCTTGTCCACCTCAGTGTCGACTCTTGATACAAAGAACGATGCGACTGAGTGGATTTTGCTTATGTCAACGCCATGGGCTAGTGCCTGCTCAATGCCGGTCATGTAGGCGTCTATGACTGCCTGGTAGCGCTCGACCGAGAAGATAAGAGTCACGTTCACCGAGATCCCGGCTGAGGTAACAGCCGTTATGGCTTCAAGGCCCTCTAGGGTGGCAGGAATCTTGATCATTACGTTCTCTTTGCCAACCTTTTCGTAGAGCTCCTTGGCCTGAGCAATCGTCGCAGCAGCATCGTGCGCTAGACCAGGTTCAACTTCAATCGAGACTCTGCCATCCACACCATTGGTCGCGCCATATACGCCCCGGAAAATCTCACAGGCGTTGGCAACATCCTCGGTTGTGATGTTGAAGATTGCGCCGGTTGCATCGCTCGCTGCGGCCTTCTGGGCCGCAATGGCTGGGGCATAGCTGGGGGAGGAGAGCGCCTGAGCGAAGATGGTCGGGTTTGTGGTAACCCCACGTACCGAGAAGTTGGCAATCAAATCCTGCAGGTTTCCTGATTCGATAAGATCTCTGGAGAGATCGTCAAGCCATACAGACACTCCTGCAGCGGTTAGGTCCCTAAGCCTCTCGTTCATGCGCTCATCTCCAAACTCTTCTTGGCTGCTTCAATGACGGCTTCCGTTGTTATCCCAAATTCTTTATAGAGGGTTTTATAGTCCGCTGAAGCGCCGTAGTGGTCGATGCCCACGGACACCCCAGTGTCCCCAACAAACTCTCTCCAACCGGAGGTAAGACCTGCCTCTACTGAGACCCTGGCCCTAACAGTTGTTGGAATCACCTCATCGCGATAGCTCTGGGGCTGATCCTTGAACCACTCGACGCAAGGCATGGACACCACCCGAGTACATATGCCCTCTACCTCAAGCTTCGCCCTTGCCTCGACCGCAAACTGCACCTCGCTACCGGTGGCAATCAAAATCACCTCGGGTTCTTTTGAGCCCTCTTGGTAGATGTAGCCACCCTTTGCGGTTAGTTCGGCGTTGCCAAAACCGGCGGAGCGGTCCAAGACAGGCACGTTCTGCCTGGTAAGCACCAGTCCTGCGGGCCTATCGGTGTTCCTCAGTGCCCCTAACCATGCGTGTGCAGTCTCGTTGGCATCGGCCGGCCTGACGATGTCCAGGTTGGGAATTGCCCTCAGCGCTGTTAGATGCTCAATCGGCTGGTGGGTTGGGCCGTCCTCGCCTAGGGCCACGCTGTCGTGGGTCCAGACATAGATTGGAGCGATTCCCATAAGGGCCGCAAGTCTCACGGCGGGTCGCATGTAGTCAGAGAACACAAGGAAGGTTCCGCCAAATGGTCTTGAGTGTCCCGAAAGGGTAATGCCATTCAGGATCGACCCCATAGCGTGCTCTCTGACACCGAAGTGGAGAATACGACCGCTCTTTTTTGGATCCCAGTGGGCGGTATCCCACTTCGCTGGCACAAAAGAGCCCGCGCCTTCAATCGTGGTGTTGTTTGACTCTGCTAAATCAGCTGACCCACCCCACAACTCAGGAAGCTCGGCTGCAAGGGCGTTTAGAACCTTGCCCGAGGCTGCTCTGGTTGCAAGCTCGTTACCCGCTTCAAAAACCGGCACAGCTTTCGCGATGTCTTTGGGCAGCTCTCCCGAGCGAAGTCTCTCAAGTAGTTGCGAGCGCTCAGGGTTTGCATTTTGCCAGTTTGCAAACTCCTGATCCCAGACTGCGCGATCGGCTTTGGCGCGATTGACGAGGTCTCGGGTGTGATCCAGCACCTCTGTGCTCACCTCAAAAGACTGCTCTGGATTAAACCCGAGAGCCTCCTTAAGCCCCTTTACTTCGTCCTCGCCAAGCTTTGAGCCATGAATCTTGCCGGTGTTCTGCTTGGTGGGAGAGGGCCAACCAATGATGGTTCTTAGAGTGATGAGAGTTGGCTGCTCAGTATTTTGCTTGGCTTTTTGGATTGCCTCATAGAGAGCGTGGACGTCCTCTTTGTACTCGCTTCCTCGGAAGCTGACCTCTAGGGTCTCCCAGCCGTATGAGCGGTAGCGGGCTGCAACATCCTCGGTGAAGGAAATGTTTGTGTCATCCTCGATAGAAATCTGGTTGGCGTCGTAGATCGCAATGAGGTTTCCAAGACCAAGGTGGCCTGCAAGAGAGCCAGCCTCACCACTTACTCCCTCCATCATGTCGCCATCCCCGGCTATGACGTAGACGAAGTGATCAAAGACAGAGTTCCCGGGAGTGGTCTCCGGGTCAAAGAGCTCACGTTCGAACCTTGTGGACATGGCGAAACCGGTTGCCGAGGCTAGGCCCTGACCCAGGGGACCGGTGGTGATCTCAACGCCCTTGGTGTGCCCGAACTCGGGGTGACCCGGGGTCTTAGAGCCCCAGGTACGAAGTGACTCAATATCCTCTTTCTCTAAACCAAAGCCTCCGAGGAAAAGCTGGTTGTAGAGCGTCAGTGAGGAATGTCCTGCTGAGAGAATGAAGCGGTCCCTACCAATCCAGCGATCGTCGGTGGGATCGTGGCGCATTACCTTTTGAAAAAGTAGATAAGCGGCAGGGGCAAGGCTAATTGCAGTTCCAGGGTGGCCATTGCCAACCTTCTCGACCGCATCTGCGGCCAATACCTTGGCGGTTTTGACTGCTAAGTCATCGATTTCGTTCCACTGAAGCAATGTGAATATCCCGTCATTTGGGGGTAAGAACCCAGGAGAAAAGACCAGGCGACTTTGCCTTGAATAAGGCCTAAAGTCTATACCCTGAGCCAGATTCGGCTTCTTGGACAACGTAGACTAGAACAAATGTCTGCTCCCACACGCTCTTCTGTTTCGCTTGCGCGCAAGCTAGCGGCTTACCTCGCGCTGACCAAACCAAGAGTCATTGAGCTGCTACTAATTGCCACGGTTCCGACGATGGTCCTCGCGGAAAGAGGACTTCCAAATCTCTGGCTAGTGCTGGCAGTCTTATTTGGTGGAGCCTTGAGCGCAGGAAGTGCGAATGCGTTCAACTGCTACATAGATGCCGACATAGACAAGGTGATGGGTCGAACCAAGAACCGGCCTCTGGTCACCGGAGAACTCACAAAAACCGAAGCCCTTGTCTTTGCATGGGTTATCGGTGCAGTCTCTGTTGTCTGGTTTGCGGTGTTGGTCAATCCGCTGTCTGCGCTATTGAGTCTCGCGGCAATTCTCTTCTACGTCTTTGTCTACACGCTCGGCCTAAAGCGCCGAACCCCACAAAACATAGTCTGGGGAGGTGCCGCGGGAGCGATGCCCGCTCTGATCGGCTGGGCAAGCGTGACAGGGGAGGTTTCGCTTACTGCTTGCGTGCTGTTTCTTATCGTTTTCCTCTGGACTCCGCCGCACTACTGGCCGCTCTCGATGAAATACCTCGAGGACTACAAGAGTGCGGGGGTGCCAATGCTGCCCGTAGTTGCTAAGAATCAGGTAGTCGCTAGACAGATAATCCTCTACGCGTGGGCCTATCTGGCGGCGTCGCTGTTATTGATTCCCGTGGCGCAAATGGGGCTGATCTACACGGTTGTTGCTCTAGCTTCGGGACTTTGGTTCGTGGTTGAGTCTCATTTGCTCTATCGAGAAGCCAAGACGTCTATTCCAGCCAACCCCATGAGGCTTTTTCACAGTTCAATAACTCAGCTGACCGTCTTGTTTATCGCGATAGCTATCGATCCGCTTATCTACCTCTAGCTAGACCTTTATCTCCTCAAGCCTTGCGAGCGATTCATCGCGCTCTTTAGCGTGATCGACAATGGGCGGAGGATAGCCGTGTGCATTTCCGTCCAACAAAAGCCATGGCTGGTGTACAGAGCCGTCTTGGATGTGCCTCAGCTCAGGAACAAACTTCCTAACGTAGTCGCCCTTGGGATCAAACTTCTCACCTTGCAACACCGGATTGAAGACTCTGAAGTAGGGAGATGCGTCTGTGCCACAGCCTGCCGTCCACTGCCAGCCGTGCGAATTTGAAGCTGGGTCATGATCTGTGAGGTGTTCTTCGAAATAGCGAGCGCCGATTTGCCACTCGAAGTGTAGGTCTTTGACCAAGAAACTTGCCACTATCATTCGTGCCCTGTTATGCATCCAGCCGGTTTGCACCAGCTGGCGCATTGCCGCGTCAACAATTGGATAGCCAGTCATCCCGCTCTTCCAAGCCTGCAGCTTCTGCGGATGCTCCTCAGGATCGT
>Ga0181556_1003684_pt1 | contig 12997 bp, 13 predicted proteins | sample 011ome_14_FD_148651 | JGI IMG/M metagenome (GOLD analysis project Ga0181556, IMG submission 148651) | Coastal salt marsh microbial communities from the Groves Creek Marsh, Skidaway Island, Georgia - 011505AT metaG (spades assembly) | ecosystem: Environmental > Aquatic > Marine > Intertidal zone... | reverse complement strand
CTCCGCCTCGGCAGGCTCAATGACCATGTATCTGGAGCTCATCGATGCCGAGACTTCTGACGTGCTCGTGCGCGCTTACGACAGCAAGGCCGATCCGGACACCATGGTCAATTACGCCAACAAGATTACTAACCGCCAAGCGGCTGATCGCATGTTAAAAGATTGGTCGTCTCGTCTGCGGGCTGCCATGGATGACGTCATAGGAGCGTCTGCTGACGGCTCGTGAGTGCCTTCAGTAAAGGCATAATCGCGCTAATAACGCTGACGCTGACCGGCGCTTGGATTTTGCCAAAATGGGCTCCTGTGGAGGCAGAGAGCTGGAGCCCACCCCTTAACCCCGGTCTCTCGGGGGCTTATGCGCCGAATCAGGCGCTCGCCGCACTGACGCCATTGCCGGTAGGCCCCGCGCCAGAACACGTGGCCTGTAACGCCAGTGGCGCGTTGTACACCGGCCTCGAGGGCGGCGACATCATGCAGCGCAATGATGCTGGCGAGTGGACCCGCGTCGGCACGACCGCCGGCAGGCCTCTGGGCATCAGGGCAGATGAGCAAGGAGGGCTCTGGATAGCCGACTCGATTAAAGGCCTTTTGCACATGACACCCGAGGGCAGGGTCACCATACTCGCAGACGCCATCGGGGAGGAGCCCCTTCGCTTTGTTGACGACCTCGATGTGCAGCAAAACGGGCAGATCTGGTTCTCTGATGCCAGCGAGCGATTTGACTATCGGCAAGTCGCGCTAGATTTTTTTGAGGGCAGCCGAACGGGCCGGCTTTTGCGGTACGACCCGGTGACTAACCAGATCGACGTGATGATGAGCGGCCTGTTTTTTGCCAATGGCGTGACATTGGGGCCCAACGAGGACTATGTCCTGGTAAATGAAACGGGCATGGGGCGCGTTCATCGTCTGTGGATCACAGGAGAGCGGGCCGGGGAGCGAGACATCTTTGTAGATGCGCTGCCGGGCACCCCCGACAACATTCGTTTTGACGGCGTCGATACCTTCTGGATCGCTATGCCCTCGCTGCGAGCCTCAATCGATGCACTGGCAACGCTGCCCCGGTTGCGGGCCGTGTTGTCGCTACTGCCATTGCCCTTGCTGGAGGCGGCAGCGCAGCCGGCTACCTTCGTCATTGGGGTCAATCTGGAAGGCGAAGTAGTCCACAATCTTCAGGACCAGAACAATCCCTTTCACTATATTACGGGGGCAACCCCGTGCGGTGGTAATCTGTATCTGGGCAGCCTGCGAACCGACGCGATCGGCATGCTACCTCTCCCCCAGTGAGGACCAAGACATGGAGAATGCAGCGCAGATAGAGTTCTGGAACGGCGACACCGGTCAAAATTGGGTGACCCATGATGCGCTGATGGAAACTATGCTCTCCCCTCTGGGGGAGCAGGTGCTGGATTCGTTGCCGATTACGCCGGGAGCCCATGCACTCGACGTCGGCTGCGGCTGCGGCCATCCCACGCTGTCACTCGCCAGACGCATTGGTCCACAGGGCTCTGCAACGGGAATTGATGTTTCGGAGCCCATGCTGAGCGTGGCGAGCAGACTGAAAGACCAGGCTCCCAGCACCAACGCGCCGATCACCTTTATCAGGGCCGATGCACAAACCCACCGCTTCACGGGAGCGCCCTTTGATATCGTCTTCTCCCGCTTTGGGGTGATGTTTTTTGAGGACCCCATCGCCGCCTTTCGTAACATTCGATCTGCCATGCAACCCCAGGGTCAGCTGGGATTTTGTTGCTGGCAGCCGCGGGCAGTAAATCCCTTCATGACGGTCCCTGCCATGGCGGCTATGGAACTCCTGCCTCCGCCGCCCGAAATGCCGCCCCGCGCGCCCGGCCCTTTTGCATTCGAGGAGGCCGATTATGTTGAGCACATTCTCTCCGAGGCGGATTTTAAAGCCATCACGATCACGCCCGTGTCTCAGTCCCTCGTATTTGGTAGAGGTCTCTCGCTAGACGCTATTGTCGATCGCCTGGTTCAAATTGGCCCCATTGCGCAAATGGTGAGAGACGCCCCCGCTGCTTTAAGAGCGCCGGTTCTTGATAAAGTCAAAGCCGCCGTATCCCCCTTTTTCAGTGAGGCGTCGGGGATGACGCTGGAAGGCCAGTTCTGGCAGGTGAACGCCGCCGCTTAATCGAAACTGTCAGTGCTCGGGCACGGTGCCTGCGGGTTTATAGCGGGTGCTCCTGCCGCAGATCGCGGGTGACTCACCGATAACACCGCGGGCCTACGCCCCCGCTCATGGCATAATACGCGCCGATTTCAATGCTCGTTTTTTCTATCAAAACAGGATTAGCCCTATGGATACCCAATCACTTTTCTCGCTGGCGGGTCGAACCGCCCTGGTCACTGGCGGCTCCCGCGGGATCGGAAAAATGATCGCCAGTGGCTTTATTGGGCAAGGCGCCAAGGTCTATATTTCGAGCCGAAAAGCGGATGTTTGCGAGTCGGTAGCCGCAGAATTGGGCCCCAACTGCATTGCAGTGCCTCAAGATATTTCAACCGTTGAGGGTTGCAAGGCATTAGCCGCAACCATGGCGGCCAACGAGGACCATGTTGACATTCTGGTCAACAATGCCGGTGCCGCTTGGGGTGAAGACTTCGAAACCTTCCCCGAAGCAGGTTGGGACAAGGTCATGAACCTCAACGTGAAATCGATCTTTTTTCTCACTCAGGCAATGCATGGCCTTCTGAAGGCTGGGGCCTCTCAGCAACAGCCGGCGAAAGTTATCAATATCGCCTCGATAGACGGCTTGCGGCCAAACCCCTGGGAAACCTACAGCTATCAGGCCTCAAAAGCGGCGGTGATCAATCTCACCAAGCGGCTCGCCGCGCGGCTGGTCAAAGACGGCATTCTCGTGACAGCGATCGCGCCCGGCGCCTTTGCCTCAGAAATGAACAAAGCTGCGCGGGACCTGGGTGACATTGTAGGGCAGCATGTTCCGGCCGGCCGCATCGGTAACGATGAAGACATGGCCGGCGTGGCAATTTATCTCGCGGCGCGATCAGGCGACTATGTGGTCGGAGAGACGATTACGGTTGATGGCGGTGTGGTACACGCTTTCCTCACTGAAAGCTGGGAGGTTGATCCCGCCGGCGGGCATTGATCCCCCGGACAACCCACCGATCATAAAAAAGCGAGCTTAAGGCTCGCTTTTTTGTTTGGCGCACAGAGCTTGGTCTTCACACCGTCTCTGCTGCTGTCAGTGCCGCGCCAACCCCCCCACCGGACAGAAGACCACTGGCACCAGTGGGAATACTGGCCGATCTATTCCGCCCGCTGATACAGCTGCTCCATCATCTGGTCGATGGTGAAGGTCGCTGGGCGCTGCCGCGGCGGATAGACCTTTAGCGTCTCCAAGAACCCAATCAGCTCGACTCTTGCTAGGGTCAAGCGCGGCAGTGCGGTGCGCACCCACCAGTCATTGTAGGTATTAGCGTTTTCGTCGGCGCGCTCGAAAGGGTCCCGGCGCAAATGAAATACCTTGGGGATGCGCAGCGTCTGGAATTGCTCACGCCACACATCAAACTCCTTTGCCCGCTGCTCGGCGTAAACCACCTTCCAGTCACCCACACGCATGGCCGTGAGCAGGCCATCATCACTCCAGTAGTAAAAGGCATTGCGCGGGCCTTTCTCCGCCTCTCCAGTGAGATAGGGCAAAAAATTGAACCCATCAAGATGGTTATGATAATCCCGCCCATTCACCGTCACACCGGCCTTGAGTTCCTCGGCAATCGTGGGTCGACCGACGGCCGCCATGAGTGTTGGCACCCAATCTTCGTGCGACATGATGTCATTGAAAATCGTTCCCGCCTGAATTTTCCCCGGCCAACGGACCATTGCCGGCACACGGAATCCGCCCTCCCAGTTGGTGTTTTTTTCGCTACGAAAAGGCGTAATTGCTGCGTCTGGCCAGGTATTGAAATGCGGGCCGTTATCGGTGCTATAAAAAACGATGGTGTTATCGGCAATGCCCAGCGCATCCAACTGGTCCAGCAATGTTCCCACCAGATTGTCATGTCCGACCATCGCATCGTTGTAAAAGCCCTGCCCGGAGAGCCCCGCCTCCGCATCCGGCGTGTGGGTATAAAAATGCATGCGCGTAGAGTTAAACCAAACAAAGAACGGCTTGTCCTCCTCCGCGGCGCGCTGAATAAACTGCTGAGCACCGTCAAGGAACTCGAGATCCACCGTCTCCATGCGTTTGCGATTGAGGGGCCCCGTGTCGGTTACCCGCCCGTCGGCAAAACTGTGCACCACCCCCCGCGGGCCAAATCGCTCCCGAAACGCCGGATTCTGAGGATAATCAGGATCCTCCGGCTCTTCTTCTGCGTTGAGGTGATAAAGGTTGCCAAAAAACTCGTCGAACCCATGCTCAGTAGGCAAAAACTCGTCGCGATCACCCAAATGGTTTTTACCAAACTGGCCGGTGGCGTAACCTTGCTCTTTGAGTAACGTTGCCAGCGTGACATCCTCAGGCCGGATGCCCAGATCAGCGCCCGGAACGCCCACCTTGGTAAGGCCGGTGCGAATAGGTGACTGCCCGGTGATGAAAGCGGAGCGCCCTGCCGTGCAGCTTTGCTGCCCGTAATAGTCGGTGAACTTTGCACCCTCATTGGCAATGCGATCAATATTGGGGGTCTGATAGCCCATCATGCCCATGTTATTGGTGGAGAGGTTCCAAAACCCGATGTCATCACCCCAGATGACAAGGATATTGGGTCGCTCGAGCGCGTGTAACTGGGGCGCGGCCATACACAGACACAATAACCACCGTCCCCAGTAGAAAATATTTTTCATGCTCGTTTCTCCCTGCGGTATTTGGTTGTGGCGAGTTTGGAAGATCCAACAATTCCGATTGCAGTTTGCTGACCCTCACTGCATAGCGCCGCGGATCACCTGTAGTATACCGCTGATCGCGGGAGGCACCGATGAGCACCATTACATTCAATGGAAGAGTGATTCGGCCCGGCAAGGTGATTTGCGTCGGCAAAAACTATGCGGCCCACATATCCGAAATGAATTCGGTTCCCGCTGAGAACATGGTGGTATTTATGAAACCCGCCACTGCTATCGGCACCGACCTCCATGCCGTCATGGATGAGCCTCTGCACTACGAGGGAGAAATTTGCCTGCTCGTACAACAGGGCACGATTGCGGGGGTTGGATTTGGCCTGGACCTTACCAAACGGGAAACCCAATCAAAGCTCAAGGCCGCCGGACTCCCGTGGGAGCGAAGCAAGGCGTTCACGGGCTCTGCGCTCTTCAGTGAGTTTGTTCCAGCGCCCGCAGATCTCAGTGAGTTGGGTGTTGAGCTCATCGTCGACGATGCCACTCGGCAAAAGGGCGATGTCAGCCTGATGCTGTATCCACCAGATATTATTCTGGCGGAGCTAAAGCAATTTCTGCTACTGGAAGATTTTGACATCATCATGACGGGCACCCCGGCCGGCGTGGGTGCGGTGCAACCCGGCGAACACTTCGTGGGACGGATTCTGGCGGGGGAGCACACGTTGACCAGCGGCGCCTGGCTGGCGCGCTGATACCCAACGTTAAACGCCTTCACCCGCGCAGTTTTATCCTAACCATTGGTAACTGATTCGCTCGAAGATTTACCGCTTCTGCCGTTGTCATGATGGGCGTTTTTCAGTACCGTCGAAGAAACCAGTGAGTGAGGCCCATGCAAGCAATTCTCAAGCTGGACGTTTCGGGTCAACCCAGAGGATGGCTGACACTGAATGAGGCGGTCACCGCCTACGCCCGCGGCGATGTGCTCTATGGCATCGGAGAGGCGCTGCCCCCCGTCTTTGGCGGTATCCAGCGACTGACTGGCATACGGTCGGAAATTATTCTGCAACCTATCGTCGCCCTAGAAGGCCGGGTGCTCAATCATTTCGCTCCTCCCTTGTGTAACCGCACCCTTTTCCGGAGAGATGACCATCGGTGCCTCTACTGCGGTAGCCAATTTCAGCGAGCAGAACTCACCCGAGACCATGTGTTACCGATCTCCCGTGGCGGCACCGACAAGTGGGAAAACGTGGTGGCGGCCTGTAAACGATGTAACTGGCTAAAGGACTGCCAAACACCCGAAGAAGCCCATATGCCTCTCCTCGCCGTACCGTTTAGACCCAACACCTACGAGTGGCACTATCTTGCAAAGGATCGGATTTTGGCCGATCAAATGGACTACCTCTCCCAACAATTCAAAGCGGAACGGGACTGGGCTCACTAACAGCTACCCTACCTCCTATCCAGTTCGTATGCGCATAGGAGCGTCGGAGATATGATCGAGCCAGACACCGCGGCCACAGCAATCCACCATGCCTTGGCACAACATCTGCACTTGGTACTATGGCGGCATGCTCATTGGCAACGTGCTGAAGGAAGCCTCTCCTTGTGAACTCTGATTTGATTATTACCTTAATCGGCATGCCCGGGAGCGGGAAAAGCACGGTAGGGAAAGTGCTCTCCAAACAGCTTGGCCTCGAGCGCATCGATACCGATCGCTTAATTGAATCCCGGGAAAAACAAACCCTTCAGCAAATCATGGACACCCATGGCAACGCCACGTTCCGTGCTGTTGAAGAAGCGGTGTTGACCGAAATGCCCTTATTCCCCTCCATTATTTCTACAGGGGGTTCGGTGGTTTATAGCGAGAAAATCATGCGCCGCCTACGTGCCGCCTCTACCGTGGTTTACCTGCGAGCGCGCTTTGACACCATCGAGTATCGCGTATCGTTGGACCCGCAACGCGGCATCGCCGCCGATGGGTCACAAAGCCTCAAAGACATTTTCGATGAGCGTATTCCACTCTACGAGCACTACGGTGAGTTTGCCGTGGAGTGCGATGATGCCTCCCCAGACGAGGTCGCCGAGACCATCGTGGCTCATCTGCGACAAATCTCGGGCTCTCCATAAGACAAGCCTCGAGGTCTCTATAAGCGCCGTCGGCGCAGTATACGCGACCGGTGCTCTGCTCGTTTGAAGCGGGGGAACTGACCTTTATACCTCTAAACCGACCACAGTACTTAGCTTAATTTGTTATTTACGGCATAACGGTTCAGTCCAAAAAATTTCTTGTAGCAAAAAGATGCTTGCGCTGAGATGGCGTCAACCGGCCAAGGGGGCTGGTCTTTTTTGTTCAGGATCATCGGGAGGTGATTTATGGGTGAGAGAGAGACCAATGCGGTAACAGAAGAACCGGCAGATGACTTTTTTGAAGCAGCGGGAGAGTTGAGCGATGAGGATTTTGAGTCGCTTGATTTCGCTGAAGCTGTGACCGAAAAAGCACTGAAGGCCACAAAGCGACGGCGCGCCGAGGAGCGCCTTGAAATGCTCCGCCTGCGCGAAGAACTGGGAGATTACGATCTGGAGTTTGACGAGGATTTTTAAGGATAAGTGGCGCTAGGTAGCGGGGGGTCGATCTCGTAGCTCCTCCTGCCACTCAAAGACATTCAGCTCGATAAAGATAAACGCAAAGAGCCAGAGCGCCGCATCCCAGAAATCCAGAAAATCTCCTTTGAAGCCCCAGTAAATTGCTGCCACCACCAAGGTGGTATAGAGCACCGCTTTGAGCGCTGCTGCGAGCCGCGCAGCCGACTTTGTCGCGGGCCCCCAATGGGTAATAACGCGCACCTCGATCTCCAACAAGATAACCACCAGAATCCAGGTCGCCGAGTTCACCACGTCCACCAGCGCCAGCCGCTGCCCCTCCAGTAGCCCTGCCGGTGACGCCATAACCTGTTGAAGGCCCGATACGAGACGAGTATCAGCTCCCATGTGTATACAGTTGTCCGCTGACAGCGGAACAAAGTCATCCAACTTGATCATTACTGACCACTGCTCACCCACGCGCGCACAAATGTCGCCCGTGAGCGGCTCGCTGGGTAACAGAGTTAACCACTCGCCAACGTACCCCAAAAAAGCCATGACAATGGCCGCGGTGCAGACGAAGCGAACAGCGTGGATGACAAACCGCAATCGGCCCTGCAGGCGATGGTCGGGAATCACCGCTGTCTCAAGCTCAAACAGCAATAACAGGATCACCCACGCAATGGTATCGAGCGTGGCAGAAAACAACTGTATGCCGGTGGCCATGGCTTCGCCCGATGCCGCTACAAACTGGGCGCTGTCCACCTCCTCCACATAAAAGAGCCAGACATTGAGGGACAAAAGCAGATAAGTCGCATACTTCACCCAGCGAAACAGGGCAAACCTTGTCGTCGCGATCTCACTCACCTCGCAGCCTGGCTACCCACATTGGCAGGGAGCCGCATCGGGCTATACCTGAAGCAAGAGATGCTCGCGCTCCCAAGAGCTAATCACCCGGTTGAACTCCTCGAACTCATCGAGCTTAACCGCCGCGTAGGCGCGCATGAAGAGCTCGCCAATCATCGCCTGTAATTCAGGCGTGTCATTGAGTTTTCGAACACCCTCTTCCAGCGTTCTGGCGACGCCAACGCTATCCTCATTAGCCGTGCCCCGGTGCGGCGCCGTCGGCTCCAGGTGCTGACGCATGCCCAACAGCCCGCTTGCCAGCGAAGCAGTGATCGCCAGATAGGGGTTGGCATCGGCACCGGGGAAACGATTTTCGATGCGCAAATTGGCCGAGTCTGAATTGGGCACCCGAAACGCGGTCGTCCGGTTATCAAACCCCCAGCTCAAGTTAATGGGCGCCGAAATATCGGGCGCGAGCCGACGATAAGAATTGACGTTGGGGGCGTAAAAACTGATGAGCTCAGGCGTGTACCGCTGCAACCCCGCCATATATTCCATCATCGCCTGACTCGGTTTGCCCTCGGCTGTGGCAAAAATATTTTTCCCCGTCTCCAGGTCGATCACGCTCTGGTGAATATGCAGTGCCGAGCCAGGCTCCCGCTGCATCGGTTTGGCCATAAACGTCGCATACATGTTGTAGCGTTGAGCAGTCTCGCGCACCGTCCGCTTGAAAACAAAAACCTGATCAGCCATGGCCAGCGGATCACCGTGATTGAAGTTGATTTCCAGCTGAGCAGCGCCGTTTTCATGTATCAGCGTGTCGACATCCAATTTTTGCTGATCGGCGAAGTCGTACATGTCCTCGACAAAATCCTCAAACTCAGCCACGGCATCAATGCTGTAAGACAGGCGGGCAACCTCCCGTCGGCCAGAGCGACCCTTTGGCGGCATGAGTTCGTAATCTGGGTCGGTATTTTTATTGACCAGATAAAACTCTACCTCGGGCGCTACCACTGGCTTGAGCCCGGCCGCCTCATACAAGCCCAAGACGTAACGCAGCACGTTGCGGGTCGACAACGGATGCGGCGCGCCATCCGCCGTATAACAATCGGCGATGACCTGGCCAGTGGGTTCCCGCGCCCAGGGAACCATGCGCAATGTACTGGCATCGGGCCGGAGCAACATGTCGGTATCGGTGGGCTCTACAAAATCCCAGTGATCGTCGGTGTACTCCCCGGTCACCGTCTGCACCATAATGGATTCGGGTAGTTTGATTTCCCGGCTGGCCGTGAATTGGTGCGCCGGTATGAACTTGCCGCGGGCATTGCCTGTCATGTCAGGCACAAGACACTCCACCTCAGAGATCTTGTGGTCTCGTAACCATGCCTCGATCGTCGCCATATCGGCAGTGGGCACTTTGGAGGTCCCTACTGCATGCTGAGGCGCATAGGCCCCTGTCTTGCTCGATGCTGCTTTATGACTTGGTTCACTCATAACGCCCCGCGGGCAGCCAAACACCCGCACAGTATCGGATGGCATCACGGGACCGGCAAGCGGCATAATGCCAGCCATGCAAACCCACACCAGAGATGCGGCCCCGCGTCATTATCCTCCTAGCTGGTATGCCGCCTCGGCGCCATTGCTGCCTCTTTTTGCCCCTTTGCGGGGCGAGATTCAAACGGATGTCTGCGTGATTGGTGGCGGATACACCGGCTTATCCACTGCGCTTCACCTGCGAAAAAAAGGGTATGAGGTAGCACTGCTCGAGGCCGAGCGCGTGGCCTGGGGCGCATCGGGCCGTAACGGTGGACACGTGGGTACCGGACAACGCGCGGAGCAGGCTTCGATCGAGAAATGGGTGGGCTTGGATGCCGCAAAGGGGCTATGGCAGTTGAGTCTCGACGCTGTACACCGTGTCTGCAGCCTCATTGAGGAGCACCAGATCGATTGTGAGTTGGGCTCGGGCAACCTGCATCTTGCCGCCAAACCCAGTCACGCCAAAGGTCTTCAAGATGAGCTAGACCACCTGAGCACCACCTACAGCTATGAACAGCTCTCTTATTTATCGCGGGATGACATTAGCGAACTGACCAGCGGCCGCGGCTTCCATGGCGCGCTGCTTGATACCGGCTGCCGCCACTTGCACCCGCTTAAATACGCGCTGGGTCTCGCCCGCGCTGCAGAGGTGGCTGGCGTTCAGATTTTTGAAGGCACCCGCGGTCGTCCGTCCGCCGATGGTTCTACAGGTAATGTCGTTACCGAGCAGGGCCGTGTTAACGCAAGCCACGTGGTGGTCGCTTGCAATGCTTATCTGGGAAAGCTGGTGCCACGACTCGCCGGTAACATCATGCCGATCAACAATTTTGTGATCGCCACCGAACCTCTGCCCTCGCACTTACTCCCGCGCATCAATCGCGACAACCTGTCGATGTCCGACACACTGTTTGTCATCAACTATTGGAAACTCTCCGAAGACGGCAGGCTGCTCTTTGGCGGTGGCGAAAATTACTCGGGCCGCTTCCCAAGGGATATCAAAGCCTTTGTGCGGCCGCACATGCTGAAGATCTATCCGGAACTGGCCGACATTGAGATTGACTACGGCTGGGGCGGCGCGGTGGGCATCACGCTGAACCGTATGCCTGATTTTGGCCGGATCGGTAACCATCTCTGGTACGCCCAGGGCTTTTCCGGGCACGGGGTGCCGACCGCCACCATGGCAGGGTCATTGCTGGCAGAGGCCATCGACGGCGATACCACGGGCTTTGATTTAATGGCGTCAGTGCCGACCCACCGGTTTCCGGGAGGCACGTTGCTACGCTGGCCCGGACTGGTCGCTGGCATGTTGTTTTATAGCCTGCGCGACCGCCTCGGCCACTGAAAAAAGACCTGCCTGTGGGAGTCCCAGCCGAAGCGTGTATGTCATGTGCCGCCGCAAAAATCAGACTCACCGCCTCACCCCGCCGCTGTGATTAAGCGATATGATCTGCAAATCTCAGAATTCATTTTCAAGTCTGTACTGATTGGGCCCACAAAAAATGAGGTGCTGATATGTTACTGACACTCCGTGGTATCACCGCACTACTTGGCCTTGGTCTGCTCATATTGGGTCTGGGTTGGTGGATTCACCCTGAGCCCGCAGCCCATTTGCTTGGCGCAACCCTACTGGAGGGGACGGGGCGCAGCACCCAAATCGGTGATTCCGCTGCATTCTTCATTGGATCAGGCAGCATGCTGGCATGGGGCGCGCTGCGCGCAAACGCGCACATTTTAATCGCGGGGGGCTGTCTTGTTGGTCTGGTGGCGCCCGGCCGAGTGATCGCCGCTGCGGCACATGGGGGTGCCTGGACCCTGCCCGAGATTCTCGGAGAGTGCCTGATATTAGTTTTGGCCATCGCCACTGCCGCGGCTATTCGCCGCTCCGAGAGTGACCGGCTGTTTTATTGATTCGCGGGCCATTGAATGCTGTTAGCCAAACTCAAATCCTTGCTTGGGTCCGAATCTGACGCGGCCTCAACGAATGGGCGGGATCCACTGGAGCTTGCCAGCGCTGCCTTGATGATGGAGGTAGCCCGCGCCGATTTCACTACCGATCAGGTTGAGCTCGACGCGATTCAGGCAATGCTGATTACCCATTTTTCTCTCACCGATGGCGAGGTTGCAGACCTAGCGGCAGAGGCCGCCGGGCGGGTTGATGCCGCCACGTGCCTATTTGAATTTACCCGACTCATTAACGAGCAGGCATCCATAGAGCAAAAACGTGCGCTGATTACCCAGATGTGGCGGGTGGCACTGGCGGACGATGCACTCAGCCACTATGAGGAGCACCTGATTCGCAAGGTGTCTGAATTGCTTTACGTGACCCACAATGACTTTCTGGTGGCAAAGCTCACAGCGCAGAATGAACAAGCCTGAGCCGTCTCACGCCGGCGCGAGGCACCATCACCTATGGATCGCGCGCAGGTTACTGACCCCGAGCGCTCATCAGGCAACCCAAGACAATCAGTCCCGTGCCCAGCAGGGTGCGCCCAGTCACGGGTTCTGCGAACAACCACCAACCCAGCATTGCCGCCCAAATAAAGGCGGTATATTCCACTGATACGAGGCGCTGCGCTTCCGCCTGCCGGTACGCGAGGGACATGAGCATTAGTGAGGATATCGCCAAGCCAGCGGCCAATGCGGCACCACCCCACTGCATGGCGTTGGCAGGCCACGCCACCGCAAACGGCACCCCCGTGAGGAGTAACACAAAGACGATCGTGTTTTGGTAAAAAGCGATTTCGAGTGGCTGTGCAATCAATGCCTGCATTCGCTGTAATACCAGATTGATGGCGTACATCACTGCGGAGGCGAGCACCGCACCCATGCCCAGCAGGTCACTCCCCGCATCTACCGCGAGAAGTTCGCCACCCACGACCACCATGACACCACCGAAACCCAGCGCCGCTGCCAATTTGGCGTTGGCGCCGATTCGCTCTCCGAGCATGGGCACGGCAAGAAAGAGCGTGATGATAGGCGCTATGAAGGAAAGACCTATCGCCTGCGCCAGCGGCACGCGCGTCAAGCCAAAGAAAAACAGGTAGGCCATAACGGCGGTCAGGCACGCGCGGATAAGATGAATCTTGAGCACTTTGCCTGACGCCGGCCGAGGTCGTGTGGGCAAGTAGAGCACCGAGACGAATAAAGCCCCCATCGCCATGCGCCAGAACATGGCGTTATAGGTACCCATTGCTAAAGCCTGACCCTTCATGACGGCATCCATCATCGAAA
>Ga0181556_1003681_pt1 | contig 12997 bp, 10 predicted proteins | sample 011ome_14_FD_148651 | JGI IMG/M metagenome (GOLD analysis project Ga0181556, IMG submission 148651) | Coastal salt marsh microbial communities from the Groves Creek Marsh, Skidaway Island, Georgia - 011505AT metaG (spades assembly) | ecosystem: Environmental > Aquatic > Marine > Intertidal zone... | reverse complement strand
CGAAAAGCATTTTCGCCGCGATCGGAGACATCATCACGATGACTGCGCGCGCCTTCGGCGCTATCACCACTTGTGGCTTGGTCTGCGCCCCAAACAGCAGTGAGAAAGTGTTCCGGGACCCCCGCTCCGAGGCAGCATCATCGCCCATGTAGAAGCCCTCGACTCTGGCCCCGTCAAGGAAAGTTGGTGGCCGCTAACTCCGATCAGTGATGCCGCATCTGGAAGTGCGCGGCTACCAGATTCCTGCATCGCGATCCCCGAGGCAGTAATACATGCTGTTGTCGCGAGAATACGTCGGTCGATTCGACATGCGTGCGGCTGTTTCATCACCGCGACTGCGGTACGCGTAGCACCATTGCAGATCAATCTCGACGCTAATCAGGTCGGACCCCGCGAGCGGGGGCGGACCTTGCTTTGCTGTGAACTCGGGAAGGAAGATCGGCCGCTCGCGAGCTTCAACCAGTTCCGGGATAGCGGACGCGTCAGGCTGATCTTTGTCCAGAAGCCCGTATGCGGACTCACCTTCGATCAAGATCGCCTGGTCGCGAAGCATCCGAGTGAACACTGGCTCGAGGAAGGATCCCCCTGTTTGACGGACAAGACTCGCCTCTCGATCCATGCATGGGCGAGTGATGCACACCTTCTCTCGGTGCGTAACAAGCGCCGGGGGCTGATCACCTGAGATGTTGGAGCCACCTGGGCACTCGATAGCGCGAGAGCCACTGTTCTCATCTCCAGAAGTGGTTCCCGCGCAACGAGAGGAGGCACTGGTTCCGTTAACTCGATAGATGAGCAAACCTTCCTGAGATGCACCGTCCAGGCCCGAAGTTGCGTCCCGATTCATACGGAACTCCATAACGGTTGCCTCATCCTCTGCGGTTCGGACGATGACGAGTTTGTATAGGCCGTAGTTGGGGGAGAGATCGTCGATCGATCTGAGGAAGAAACTGTCGTTTGTCACGAAACGCTGGATGCCTACACCTGGCCAAGGTTCTTCTCTCATCTCGGCAGGCAGTATGCATCGGACCTCATTGTCTGTAATCCATCCGAGAACGTACCTCTCGTAACCGGTAAGACCCAAGTTCGCAGCACCATGCATTAGGCTGGAGTTCGCTGAGAATCGTGTCGCTTGATCGTTGACTATCGGCTCAGCGTAAAGGTCCGGCAGCCCCATGAGATGCCCGAACTCGTGGACCATCGCCATGCTGGATTGGGCCACACCTTGATCTGGATAGTAGGGAAAGACGCTGTAGTTATAGATCTGCTCAACACCAAGAACTTGTGAGAGTTCGCCCCGGGACGGATGCGTCTTTTCGATAGGTCTATTGAAGGTGAATTGGGCACTTCCACGAGTTGCATCATCATGCAATACCCGAAAGACCAGGAAGTCGAGATCTGTCATGTCCAAGTCAGGTCGAATCTGGCGAAGGACCCGGTTAGCGAATGCGTCTTCATAGACGTAGCCGTAGTTCTGTCGTCCCCAGTCCATAGGAATGAAGGCGTCCAGGGCTTTGACCTGCACATCGAGTTGGCCGTAGGACTGCGCGTAGTAGAAGTCGTGCAGGTAATTCGCCAGATACTGGTTGTTCTCGCGCCAAGAGGTCAGCACCGACGGGCCATTGTCCAACCTGACGTCGGTGTCGTAAACGCTGATCAATGCACCCTGGACGGTCCCAGTGGATGGCAGGCGCTTGGCCTGCTGCCGGTCCCAGTCACCGAGACCCTGCGGCCACATCGATCTGTCTGACAGATCCCACGCCGGGTTGATCTGTGGTTGGCCGTCCTCATCAACTACTCGAGAGACGCGACAATCCTTGATGTCTTCGTCAAGGTCCTTGGCTTGAGAAGTATCCATCGGGACGACCCGGTCAGTTCTTGGGTAGATAAGTGGAGTCCACGTCCCTCGGGTAGGTGCTTTCAATTTCGGGCCTTCTACGAAGCCGTCCTTGGATGGGAACGTCTCGTGGGGGACCCAGCCCACGGGTATGCAGACGAGTAGGTCTGACTTCCGGGCCGGCCTCATAGCTGCAACCCAAGCGTCGCCCTTCGCCTGAACAGGAATCTCTTTCCACAGATCTCTTGCCGAGCACTTCGAGCCGGAGGCCGGCAACTGGTCTGCTGCGCCGACCGGCAAAGGAGACACAGCCAAGAGGCCAACGATCATCGCCGAACTTGCGACAGCAGCCTTGAGGCTCTTGGTGGTGGAGATCATCCGCATCCGTGGCTCCTAGGTGGCTCTTGCATTTTGGCAGCAACCAGTATGCCTGTACCGAGAGCCTTTGGGTCTGTTGTTGAAGCAAAATGGGCTGCAATGCCCCGAATCCGTGAGAGCTAACCGGTCTCGGGCGGCTGAACCCACCCCGCTATCTTCGTCGCTGCCAGTGTCGGGCGACTGTCACATCGTCGATGACCCGACGCAGGGCCTCGACGGCAAGGCCGCCCGCGGGGGCATCCCCGGCCAGCACCGCCACGTGAGTGGCATCGTCGGGAAGGTGTGCGACTCCCGCGATCAGCGCGGCGCAGGGACCACCCCCGGGCGGATCCTCCTGCGCCCACGCCACGTCGATGGCCAAGGGCCGCTTCGGCCCGACGACGATGACCGGGTCGGCACTCTGTGCGACGCCGGCCACAGTCACCTCGAGCAGGACGCGTCCCTGCGCATCGCACAGGTCGAGCTTGTCGGCACCGAAGGGACGTTACTCGCCGCCCGCGATGACGATGGCGGCTAGGGAGCCCACTCCGGCTTCCGCTTCTCGAGGAATGCCGTCATCCCCTCGCGCGCCTCCGATGATGTGAAGAGGCCCCCGGAGACCTCGGCTGTCCACGCGAAGGCTTCCTCACGTGTCATCGCCGGCACGCGACGGAGCAGTTCCTTGGTACGCGCGACTGCCTCCGGTCCGCCGAGGCGGAGTTGCTCGACGTATGCAGCGACGGCGGCATCGAGTCCCTCGGACTCCACGACCTCCGTGACCAGGCCCGCAGCGTGGACTCGTTGTGCACTGACACGTTCGCCGGTGAGCAGGAGCTCCTGGGCATCGCGACGATGCATGACCTGCAGGCACACCACCGAGATGATCGCCGGAGCGACACCGACCCGGACCTCGCTGAAGGTGAATCGCGCATCGGCCGAAGCGACAGCGAGATCGCACGCCGCCACGAGGCCGTTGCCACCGCCTGCGACGTGGCCCTGCACGCGACCGATGATCGGCTTGGGGTGATCGAGCATCGCCACGAGCACATCGACGAGCCCGCTCGTGCCCCCCGATGCGAAGCCGCCGCTGGTCGCCGCGACCGCTCCGGCCAGGTCCGCTCCAGAGCAGAAGGTCGTGCCGCTGCCTGTGAGCACGACGACACGGACGGTCGGACTCTCCGCGGTCGAGCGAAGATGCTCGAGCAGCAGCGCCATCGACTCGGCATCGAGCCTGTTCTTGGCGTCCGGACGATCCAGGGTGATCGTCGCGACTCCCGCGTCGGTGACGCAGGTGACAGGCGCGCTCACTTCTTCCCCATGCCCTCGAGCATGGAGATGACACGGAGCATCACCTCGTCCGCGCCGCCCCCGATGGACACCAGGCGCGCGTCGCGGAAGTACCGCGCCACCCACATCTCCTCGGCGTACCCCATGCCTCCGTGGTACTGCACGCACGTGTCGGCGACGTCTCTCACCAATCGTCCGGTCTTCAACTTGGCGACGGTGGCCTCACGGGTGACGTCCTGCCCCGCCATGTACTTGTCCGCGGCGTACTGCAGGAATCCGTCGAGCGTGTCCACATCCGCGTAGAGCTCGGCGATCCGGTACTGAAGGTGCTGGTTGGCGAGCAGGGGCTTGCCGAAGGCCACGCGCTGCTGCAGGTACTCCTTCGTGCGGTCCAGTGCGCGACGCGCGCCCGAAACCGCGATGTAGGCACCCACCAGGCGCTCATCCTGGAATTGCGCCATCTGCTGCTGGAAGCCGCGATCGGGCTCGCCGATCGTGTTGCTCACCGGCACGCGCACCTGGTCGAGGACGATCTCCGCTGTATCGCTCGAGCGGTTGCCCATCTTCTCGATCTTGCGACCGACGCTGAAGCCCGGCGTGGTCGTCGGCACCACGATGAGGCTCATGCCGTGATAGTCGCCCGGCTGCGAATCCGGATCGGTGCGCGCGAGGAGGCAGAGCCAGTCGGCCTGGGTGCCATTGGTGATCCACATCTTGCGACCGGTGATCACCCATTCGTCCCCGTCGCGCACGGCACGCGTGCGGATGCCTGCCACATCCGATCCCGCATCGGGCTCGCTCACCGCGATCGAGCACACCATCTCCCCGCGCAGGGTCGGCTCGAGGTAGGCGCGCTTGAGCTCGTCCGATCCGTAGCGGGCCAGGGCGGGGGTGGCCATCGACGTCTCCACCGCGATCGCCATGGGCACGCCAGCGCAGTCGAGGCGGCCGAGCTCCTGGGCAAGGACGTAGGTGAAGGAGTGGTCCGCTCCGCTGCCCCCGAACTCCGGGTCGTACTCCAGGCCGAGGGCTCCGAGCTCAGCGAAGCGGGCGAAGACCTCGTGCGCCGGGAATATCCCCGCCTCCTCCCACTCGTCGACGCGCGGATTGATCTCCTCGTCGATGAGGCGGCGCACGGACTTGCGGAACTGCTCGTGCTCCTCGGTGAATTGCATCCACTGCTCCCTAGTCGGTGATCCTGAGGTCGAGGGCTCCCGCCCACAGTTGAGTCAGAGTGGCCACCGCGACCGTCTCGTCGTGATCCTCTCCGCGGCCGAACCAATGACGCGCGAATCCCTCGACCATCGCGCAGAGAGCAGCCGCCGTGGCGTGCGCATCGAGGTCGGCGCGGGCCTGGCCGTCCGACTGCAGATGCCTGATCGTCGCCGCTACTCGCTCGACGTGCGCGGCGCGCAGGTCGGTAAGAACTGCCCGGAAGGTCTCATCCGTGGTCGCCGCCTGCTCGACGACCTCGAGGAGGCGGGCGTGCGCACGGTAGGCATCGAGGTAGCGCCGGTTCGCACGCTCGATGCGCGCCACCGGATCTGCGACCTCGGGTGTGCTGAGGGAGGCATAGAGCCCTTCGACGAGCGAGGCGACGACCGCCATGAGCACGCTGTCCTTGGTCGCGAACCACGTGTACACGGTTCCGTGGCTGACCCCGGCAGCCTCGGCGATGTCGCCCATGCGCGTGCCGTCGTAGCCGCGCTCCTCGAAGACACCCCGCGCCGCCGCGATCAGCGTCTCGCGCGTCCGGCGACCTCGATCCGTCAGGGGAACAGCGCTCATGCCATGTCGTCCGTCGGGGAGGGCAGGATTGGCTCGGGAATGCCCACCATGCGGGCGCGCAGGTGCTCGCCCAGCCCCTTCGCCTGTGGATCGCTGCGGGCGGTCTCGGCAACTCCGCGACCGAGCAGGCCGTGGATCACGACGTTCACGGCGTACAGCTTCGGCAGCGGGTGCACGTCGACAGCGAGAAGCGCCGCCTCCGGGAGCAGTTCGCGGACGCGATCGGACGTGAGGAAGCCCTCGAGCCACGCGTAGGCGGCATCGCGCTGGGGCAGGCCGGCGGGGATCCACACGCCGACATTCGCGGCACCCCCCTTGTCCCCGCTGCGCGCGCCGACCAGCCTGCCGAGGGGGGCGCGCACGACGGGTTCGCCGTCGTATGACGCGCGCGGGAGTTCGGGGGCACGCCACGCGAACGGCACCTCCGCCGGAGGGTGGGACCAAAGGTCGACGACACGACTATCGACGGCGATCGTGGGCCGCACGCTGCTCCGCGCGACCGTCGTCGGCCAGTACACGCCGTAGGGCGTGCCCTCTCCCGGCGGCGTCGTCGGGAACATTCCGGGGTACGACGCCAGGGTGGACTCCACGACCGTGGTGGTGAAGGGCTTGGCGACCGCCTTGGGGTCCATGTCGCGAACGGTCAGACGCAGCAGCGACTGCGCGTCCGCCGTCGTTGCGGGATCCTCCGCGGTCGCCGGGGCCCAGTCCACATCGAGCTCCCGCACGTCGAGGGCCGAGCGCTGAGCCCGCGTGGAGGCGCTCATGCCCGGCTCGAGCGCACTCTCCAGATCCAAGCCGGTGATGGTGCGCAGGGCGAGGTCCGCCTTCGCCCGAGAATCCAGCCCCGTCACCACCAGGCTCATGGAGTTGCGGAATCCGCCGAGGTAGTTGGCCGCGACCTTCAGGCGCTCGGGCGGGGACTCCCCGCGCACACCGCTGATGCGCACTCGATCCGGACCGTCCTGGGTCAGCTCGATCGAGTCGAAGCGCGCCGTAGCATCGGGGTTGGCATACGCCGGTCCGCCGATCTCGTACAGCAATTGCGCCGTGACCGTGCCGACCGTCAGGGCACCACCCGTACCAGGATGCTTCGTGATGACGCTCGATCCGTCATCGGCGACCTCGGCGATGGGGAATCCGACATGCTCCATCCCCGGGAGCGCAGTGAAGAACGAGTAGTTGCCGCCCGTCACCTGCGCGCCGCACTCGATGGCGTGCCCCGCGACCACCGCGCCGGCGAGCCGATCCAGGGAGGCGGGCTCTCCGGCAGCTGCTTCCGCGTACGACCAGCCATGCCACCAGGCCGCCGGCCCGACGACGAGCGCAGCATCGGTGATGCGACCGGTGATGACGACGTCGGCGCCCGCTGCAAGGGCGGCGGTCACCGGCTCGCCACCGAGATATGCATTGGCGGTCAGGAAGCCGATGCCGTCCGGGGCCTCGCGGGTATCGAGGTTGATCCACGGCTCATCGAGCTCGTCCATGCGCGGCATGAGGTCGTCGCCGGTGACGACGCCGATGCTCACCGGGCCGATGCCCAACCGCTCCACCATCTCTCCCAGCGCGTCCGCGCACCCCTGCGGATCCAGGCCGCCGGCGTTGGAGACGACGCGAATCCCCCTGTCGCGACAGGTGCCGAGCACCTGCTCCATCTGCGTGAGGAAGGTCCGCGCATAGCCGGCACCAGGGCCGTGCTTCATGCGCTGCCGCGCGAGGATGAGCATGGTGAGTTCGGCGAGCCAGTCGCCGGTGAGGACGTCGATCGGGCCACCCTCGACCATCTCGCGTGCCGCCGAGATGCGGTCGCCGAAGAAGCCGCTGCAGTTGGCGATGATCACCGGCCGGTTCATGAGTCGCCTTCCACCTGGGCGAGCACGGCCACGACCTGGTGCGCGTCGACGGACTGACCCGGCTCGACCAGCACCTCGCTCACGATGCCGTCGGCGTCGGCCGTGATGCGGTGCTCCATCTTCATCGCCTCGAGCACGACGAGGGTCTGCCCCGCGGTGACGTGATCGCCCGCGGCGACCTCCACCACCGTGACGGTGCCCGGCACCGGCGTGGACGGGCCAGCCGCCGCAGCCCCCGCTTCGAGATCGGCGAAGCGAGGGCGGATCCGCCACTGCGTCGACCACAGGCCGTCATCGACGCAGACGAGATCGACGTACGTCGCCACGTCGTGCTCCACGCGCACGCCATCGAGGGTCACGGTGACCTGGCCGCCATCGACGGAGACGCTCGCCGTACCCACCTCGCGACCAGGCTCCAGGTGCGCGTCCGCGCCCGCGGGGACGACGTTAATGCGCAGGCCATCACGCGACTCTCGGTAGGCGATCGTGGGGCCCTCGTCGGAGCCGAGCGGGGTGATGCCGATGAGCTCAGGCACGCTGGGGACATTGCGCCAGCCGCGCGGCACCCCGGGAACGGCGTCACCGCCATGTGCGGCGATCACCGTGACATGCCGGTCGAGGACGTCCGCGGGGATCTCCGGCGTGAGCGTTGCAGGCTCGTGGTCGAGGAAGGCCGTCGTCGTACCACCCGTGCGGAAGCGCTCGGTCTGAAGGATCGCGACGAGCGACTCCCGATTGGTGACCAGTCCATGGACGCGACTGGCCCGCAGGCCCCGGGCGAGCTGTGCGGCCGCAGTCGCTCGATCGGGAGCGTGGGCGATGACCTTGGCCAGCATGGGGTCGTAGTACGACGACACGACTGATCCGGACTCCACGCCCGAGTCCACTCTCACGCCCGCCGGGATCTCGAAGAGCTCGAGGGTGCCGGTATTGGGCATGTAGCCGCGCGCGGGATCCTCCGCGTAGAGCCTGACCTCGATCGCGTGGCCGCGGGGAGCGATCTCCTTCTGGGTCCGGGGAAGCGGCTCTCCCCGCGCGACGCGGATCTGCCACTCGACGAGGTCGAGGCCGGTGACCATCTCCGTCACCGGGTGCTCCACCTGAAGGCGGGTGTTCATCTCCAGGAAGTAGAACTCCTGGCCATCCCCCTCACCCGCGATGATGAATTCCACCGTGCCGGCTCCCACGTAGCCGATGCTGCGCGCCAGAGACACCGCAGCGCCGTACATCGGCTCGGCGAGACGCGCGGCAAGTCCGGGTGATGGCGACTCCTCGACGACCTTCTGGTGGCGGCGCTGGATCGAGCACTCGCGCTCGCCGATGTGCACGACGTTGCCGTGCGCATCGCCGAAGACCTGAACCTCGACGTGGCGCGACTCCGTGAGATAGCGCTCGAGGAAGACGGTCGCATCGCCGAAGGACGCCTGCGCCTCGCGGCGCGCGGACTCCAGTGCCTCCGAGAGATCCTCCGGCCGCTCGACGATGCGCATTCCCTTGCCGCCGCCACCGGCGGAGGCCTTCACCAGCAGCGGGTAGCCGACGCCGGTGGCGACCGCAGCCGCATCGACGCCATCGCCGAGTTCCGCTCCGGGCACCAAGGGCACTCCCGCGGCAGCGGCCAGGTGCTTGGCCTCCACCTTGAGGGCCATCGCGCGGATCGAATCAGGGGTCGGGCCGATCCACGTCACACCTGCGGCCGTGATGCGCTCGGCGAAGCCGGCATTCTCCGAAAGGAAGCCGTAGCCGGGATGGACCGCATCGGCACCCGATCGGCGTACCGCATCGAGGATCTGCTCGACGTCGAGATAGGTCTCCGCGCTTGTCGCGCCGCGCAGCGCGATGGCGATGTCGGCCTCGCGGACGAAGGGCGCGCCAGCGTCGGGCTCGGAGTAGACGGCGACGGTCTCGATCCCCAGAGCGCGGGCCGTGCGGAAGACGCGACGAGCGATCTCGCCGCGATTGGACACCAGGATGCGCTCCATCGCGCTCACATCCGGAAGACGCCGAAGGCATCGGCGCCGGTGACGGGGGCGGAGTGCGTCGCGGAGAGCGCGAGCGTCAGCGCGGTGCGGGTGTCGCGAGGGTCGATGATGCCGTCGTCCCACAGGCGCCCGGTGGCGAAGAGTGCGGTCGACTGGCTCTCCACCTGCTGCTCGAAGGCATCGCGCATCGGAGCGAAGGCGGCCTCGTCGAAGTCGATCCCCATACCCTCGGCCTTCTGCCGGGCCACGATGGTGAGCACGCCGGCGAGCTGCTTGGGTCCCATCACCGCGATGCGGTGGTTGGGCCAGGAGAAGACGAACCGCGGATCGTAGGCGCGACCGGACATGCCGTAGTTGCCCGCGCCGTACGACGCGCCCATCATCAGCGTGAGGTGGGGCACCGTGGAGTTGGACACGGCGTTGATGAGCTTGGCGCCGTCCTTGATGATGCCACCCTGCTCGTAGCGCGTGCCGACCATGAAGCCGGTGATGTTCTGGGCGAAGAGGATCGGCACGCCCATGCGATTGCAGAGCTGGATGAACTGCGCACCCTTGTGGCTCTCCTCGCTGAAGAGGATGCCGTTATTGGCGAGCACCCCTACTGCGTAGCCGCCGATATGGCCCCATCCGGTGACGAGCGTCGTGCCGTAGAGCGGCTTGAACTCCTCGAACTCGCTGCCGTCGAGGATGCGGGCGAGCACTTCGCGCGCCTCGAACGGCTGGCGCACGTCGGCGCTTGGAATGCCGAGCAGTTCATCTGGGTCGTACGCCGGAGCGACGGGTGCGCGGTCCGGTCCGGGCCCAGCCTTGCGCCAGCGCAGGTGCTCGACGATCTGGCGGCCGATCCGCAGGGCGTCGGGCTCATCGAGGGCGAGGTAGTCGGCGAGGCCCGAGGTACGCGCGTGCATCTCAGCGCCGCCGAGTTCCTCCTCGTCGGCATCCTCGTCGATCGCCATCTTCACCAGGGGCGGCCCGCCCAGGTAGACGCGGGCGGCATCCTTCTGCAGGACGACGTAGTCGCTCATCCCGGGCACGTAGGCGCCGCCTGCAGTGCTCGAACCGAAGACGAGGGTCACGGTGGGGATGCCCGCGGCCGAGAGCTGCGTGAGGTTCTTGAAGCTCGCACCGCCGGGGACGAAGATCTCGGCCTGCTTCGGCAGGTCGGCGCCGCCCGACTCAGTCAGGCTCACGAGCGGCAGGCGATTGACCTTCGCGATCTCCATCGCACGCAGTCCCTTGGCGACCGACGTCGGTCCCTGCGCTCCGCCCTTCACCGTCGGGTCGTTGGCGACGACCATCACCTCCGTTCCGTGCACGCGGCCGATCCCGGTGACCACGCCGCCGCCCAGCGGATCGTCGGTGCCCCATCCGGCCAGCGGGGAGAGCTCGAGGAAGGGCGATCCGCGGTCCAGGAGGAGGTTGATGCGCTCGCGTGGCAGGAGCTTGCCGCGGCCGCGGTGGCGCGCGACCGTCTTGGCGTTCTTCTCCGCGTCGCTGCTGCCGCCTCCGGCGACGACCTTGGCGAGCAGGGCGTCGATCTCGGTGAGGGCATCGAGCACGGCCGCCCGATTCGCCGCCGTCACGGCGGCGTCGAGCCGGGACCGCAGCACAGGGGCCATGGAATTGACACTACTGTCAACTTGACAGCCCCGTCAACTCCCTCCCCCCTCCCCGTCTTGTTTCCGCGAAGTGCCCCTATGTGGCGTACTTGGCGACACTTCGCGGTCGTCAACTACCCACACGCAAAGGCCAACCCAAAGCGAAGCAAAGGTGGCCGTCACGCCGAAGGACGCACCGAGAAAAGCGCCGACTGCCGCCCATGAGTCACGTAACCCCCCGCGGGACCCGCTGCGAGCATGCCCTCATCGTCATCGGATCGGTCCCGCACACCAGAACCCTCGATGACGAGGGAAACGAGACACTTGTTGAACTCGAAGTGGTGGCCGGACAACAGCGCACGAACAAGTCTGGGGTTCGACGGTCCTACCACCGGTACAAGGTTCCCTGCATCCACGGACAGTTCCAGCACACCCACCGTCTATACCCGGATGACGAAGGCAGGATCATCCACGGTGAAGTCACCCGGTTCTATCCGACGAACACCCCCCAGTTCTACAACCTGTACGGGCGGCGAAACGCCACGGAGTCCTGGCACGCCGAGCTGAAGCGCATACGCCGTCGCCCGCCCGTGCGTGGCATAGCCATGCAGTCCTTCTACCTCTCCTGCATGACTGTCCTGCAGAACGCCCGCAACATTGAGCGGATGAGGCGCGCAGCCGCGCGGCCGGGCGCCAAAGCGGCTTAGCCGCATCCTTGACGACACTCTGCCTTCGAACGACGTGGGCGGCAGCGTGCCTGAACACGTCTCTGACGCAACCTGACGTGCCATTTCGCCGTCCGCATCCGCCTCCACGCCCCTGACGAAGCCGCGCCGCAACCCTTCAACAACGCATCGGTAGCCTTGCCGAGGTGATTGGTGAATTTCCGACCGAATTTCGGTCCACATTTCCACCAGTCCCGGGCCTCTAGCTCAATGGTTAGAGCTGCGGACTTTTAATCCGTAGGTTCCGGGTTCGAGCCCCGGGGGGCCCACCATCAGGTCGTCGCAGGACACCATCGACGAAGATCGACTGCTCCGTCGGCGACTGCCGCTCTTGCCCGTCGGCACCTGAGCCACAGCCTTATGTGACACGGTGATCGACAGCCTTGTGAGTGGCGCACGATCGCTGGCTGTCGACGCGTGAGTCCGACCTGACGGGCTCCTGTGAGTCGAGTAGGCAACACCCATCATTCGTGGGACTACGACTCCATGGCGCTCAGCAGATCTGAGACCTGCATCGTGGCTACGCCGATGCGCTGGTCTGCGTAGCCAAAGGGCAGCACCAGGGTCCCCGCGTGGACGAGAGCGCCGCACGAGTAGACGACGTTCGGGACGTACCCCTCGCGATGCACTTCATCGGCCTCGAGGATTGGCGTGCGGGTGTGGCCGATCACCGTGGTGGGGTCGTCGAGATCGAGGAGCAGTGCCCCAATGGCATAGGTGCGCATGGGACCCACACCGTGCATGAGCACGAGCCAGCCCTCCGCGATCTCGATGGGCGGCCCGCAATTGCCCAGTTGCACCAATTCCCAGGGCTCTCGAGGAAACTGGATCTGGACGCTCGACTCCCAGTGGTGCAGGTCCTCGGAGAAGGCGATGCCATTGGACTCCCGGTCGGATCGGGTGAGTGCCGCGAAGCAGCCGTCTATCGTCCTGGGAAAGATGGCGAGACCCTTGCCGACGGCAGCGGAGCCAGCCACGGGCGAACTCGTGAAGGATCGAAAGTCCGTCGTCTGGAGGAGTTGGACCGAGATGTTGTTTCGATCGAAGGCGGTGTAGGTGGCCAGGTAGGAGGTGTCACCGCTCTCCTGGGTGAATCGAACGAATCGAGCGTCCTCCATGCCGTGGTATTCAGGAGGCGCATGCGGCCAGAGAACGCGCTCAGAGATCTCGGATTCCTCTTTGAAATGGACCTGATAGGACCAGTGCGAGAGATCCCGGGCCTGCTGGCTAATCTCGCTGGTCAATACCTGTGAGGTGTCGGAGAACTCCGCCAGAGCGGCATTGAGGTCGCTGTTGTCGAAGGTCGGTGGGAGCAACAGCAGCAGCTGCGATATCTCATCGAAGTCGTAGCCCAGATGGTCAAGGCGGGCATGCAGCACCCGACGACTGTGCTGCCAGGGCTCGCCTATTGCATGAGTCACGTAGTGCGAGGGTATGTCCACTTCTACTCCCCCGTCACGACTAATCGTGCCGGTGCGAAAACCGATGGCTGACCGGTGCCCCTCGCCTATGCATCGCACGCTCATGATGAACCTCAACGCTCCCGGGCGATCCTGCACAGGATGCGGAACGA
>Ga0181556_1003673_pt1 | contig 13012 bp, 9 predicted proteins | sample 011ome_14_FD_148651 | JGI IMG/M metagenome (GOLD analysis project Ga0181556, IMG submission 148651) | Coastal salt marsh microbial communities from the Groves Creek Marsh, Skidaway Island, Georgia - 011505AT metaG (spades assembly) | ecosystem: Environmental > Aquatic > Marine > Intertidal zone >... | reverse complement strand
GGGGTTTTTGACCGTGACCAGAGACTTGTCAAAGCGACCCTCGGCAATGGCCTGCGCAGCGCGCGCCTGACTGACCAGCGCGAGGTCATCCACCGCATCGCGATCAATGCCCTCGATTGTAGCAATCGCGTCAGCACAGACGCCCTGCTGTGACTGGGGGTGCATGGCGCGCAGCTCAAGGTTGCCCGAGTCGATCATGGGCGGCTGTGAAGGGTCTGCAATCTGGCCGTGATAGCTCATCATCTCGGTGCCACCTGCGATTACGAGGTCTTCCATGCCCGACATGATCTGCGCCGCGGCGAGGCTCACGGTGGTAATGCCCGAGCCACAGAAGCGGTCCAAGGTTACGCCAGAGGAGCGCACGTCGTAGCCGGCGTTGAGTGCTGCCATGCGGCCCAAATCGCCGCCCTGCTTGCCCGTTTGCGAGGAGGTACCCCAGATGATGTCGTCGACCTCGGCAGTATTGAGGTGATTCCGCTCGGCCATCGCGGCAAGCACGGTGGAGCCCAAGTAAGAGGGATGTAAGTGCGCAAGTGCGCCTTTTCCGACCTTACCGACCCCGCGGGGGGTACGACACGCATCAACAATATAGGCATTACCCATAGTTTTTCTCCTGAAACATCTGGCTATGACGCGCGTAGGCGCGCCTTTGCGTTATTAGTGACTGCATAAGCAGTAAAAAGGACTGTGAACGCTACGTGTCACAGTAAAGAGGGTCAAGTCTCAGATACCAGCTCACGGAGCGCGGTTTTGAGAATCTTGCCGATGTGACTCCGCGGCAGCTCATCCAACTGTTTAAGGACCGAGATGCGCTGGGTTTTGCCCAGCTCGGCATTGGCACGAGCGCAGACTGCAGGGAGATCCAGCGTCTCACCGCCCGCCGCGACCACAAAGCCCAGCGGGGTCTCGCCCCACTCCTTGGAGGGAATGCCAATCACGGCGGCATCCACCACTTCGGGCTGCTTCAGGAGCGCATCCTCCAGATCCCGCGGGTAAATGTTAAAGCCACCCGAAATGATCATGTCTTTGGAGCGGCCCAGCAGGGTGACAAAGCCCTCTTCGTCAACACGGCCAATATCGCCCATGCGCTGCCAGCGCTCGCCGTTGTCGTCGTACCAGCTGGCCTCTTCGGTTTTTTCCGGCTGGTTCTGGTAGCCCGACATCATGGTGGTCGATCGCCCCACCAGCTCGCCAATCTCGCCCGCAGGCAACCGATTCAGTTGCTCATCGATCGTAAAGACCTCGCTACCGGCCCAGGGGATACCCACGGTGTGGAGCTTGTCGGGGTTGGTATCGGCGCGGAGCAGGCACACCACGCCGCCTTCGGTCATGGAGTAAATCTCGATAAGTGCCCCGGGCATACGGCGCACCACTTCTGCCTTGAGCTCTGCCGAAAACGGCGCGCTGGTGCAGTACTTCAGCGCCATGCTCGACAGGTCGTACTCATCAAACTGCGGGAAATCCATCAACCGCTGGTACTGCACCGGCACCAGAATGGTGTGCGTTGCCCGATGCTGCTGAGCCAGCTCCAGCCACCGCGCGCAATCGAACTTGCGCATCACCACTGCGGTACCGCCATAGGCCACGGTGGCCACAAAAATGCCCAGCGTGGTATTGGAGTACATCGGCGTCGACAGCAGGGTCACCTGACCCGGCAGACCTAGCCCGCTCTCTTCCCCCACCGCCATCTGATACCAGCGCATCTGGCGACTGTGCACGATGCCTTTTGGGGTGCCTGTCGTGCCGCTGGAATAAATGATGTTGTAGGGGTCTTGGGGGCCGGTCTCGACATCAACAGGTGTCGCACCCTCATCGGCCATCCAATCGAACAAGAACGGCGCGCCATCAGAGTCGTCCTGTGCATCCATCATCACGTGCTTGAGGGAAGGCAACGCGACGCCACTGTCGGCGAGCTCCGCGCGCTTAATGTGATCGATAAACAGGTGCCCTGCGCCACTGTCGGTCATCATGGCGGCAAGTTGTTGTGGGGTTGCCGAGGTGGTTAGCGGTGCGGCTCAGCCGCCCGCGGCAATGGCACCGAGATACACCAGCGCGTAGCGAATGGTGGTGGTGCCGAGTATGGAGACTGCTTGACCTTTTTGCAGGCCCTCGGCTTGAAGCTGCGCGGCAATACGATTCACCAGCGCGGCGGTCTCCGCCCAGGTCAGCTGCTCCTCGCCATCATCCAGCGCAATGCGCTCCCGCTGGTTTACGGCATGAGCGTTGATGAGCCAGCCCAGTTCGCCATAAGGCTGCTTAAGGTATTGCAGGGTTTCAGCGGCGGGTGTTGAGGTATCGGGAGTCATAGCACGCTCGGTTTATATCCGCGGATTGGTTGCCAACCGCGTTGTATCACGAGCGTGTCTTGAGTGGGAGGTTTTAGGCGCTGGCGCGAGCGGGTTTCCGGTTGCGGCCGCCGCGATTGGCTGCCTGGCCGCCCTGCTTTGCCGACTGTCCACCTTGACGTTTGTCTGCATGACTACCGCGATGCTTTTTGGCACCAGCCTTTGCCTTATTAGAGGGGCGCTTACCGCCGGTTTTATTTGGAGGGCGCTTACCGCTGGTTTTGTTGGGGGGCCGCTTACCACTAGATTTGACTGGCTTGGTCGGCAGCCGATGCTCAGGCTCAAAACCCTCGATCTCTTCCCGCGGGATAGACTTTTTGATCAGCCTCTCGATTTTCTGAAGCTGGGACACTTCGTCTGCGCTCACTAGCGAGAGCGCAATGCCCGCCTCTCCCGCGCGACCTGTTCGCCCGATCCGGTGCACATAATCTTCCGCCACATGGGGTAAATCAAAGTTCACGACCCGGGGTAGCTGTTGAATATCAATGCCCCGCGCAGCAATGTCGGTCGCCACTAATACTTGTAGTCGACCATCCTTGAACTGCTTGAGCGAACGGGTGCGCGAACCCTGTGTTTTATCGCCATGAATCGAGTCGCTACTGATGCCGGCCTTGCATAACTTGCGAGATATCTTGTCAGCGCCATGTTTGGTCCGCGAGAAGACCAGTACCTGGCCCCATCGTTCGCTGGTCACCAAGTGCTTCAACAGATCTGTTTTCCGCGTTTTGTCGACGGGGTAAACAGTCTGATCGATACGGCTCACCGTGGTATTGGCCGGCGTGACCTGAATTTTTTGTGGCTGATGCAGGAACTCACCTGCCAAGGACTCGATCTCACGGGAAAACGTTGCCGAAAACATCAGCGTCTGGCGCTTTTTGGGCAACTCCGCGTGGATGCGACGCATCGCGGGGATAAAGCCCATATCGAGCATCCTGTCGGCCTCATCCAGCACCCACATCCTCACGTGGTCGAGTCGCACCGCACCCTGCCCCAGCAAATCTAAGAGGCGGCCGGGGGTGGCGACCAAGATATCGGTGCCACGCGCGAGATGGCGGATCTGGGGTCGGATGTTGACGCCGCCACACACCATCTGGCTGTGCAGTTTGAGTCCCGCACCGTAGCCACGGATGCCGTCAGCGATCTGCGCTGCGAGCTCCCGGGTGGGGGTCAAAATTAGGCAACTGACGTCTTTCGGCCCCGGGCGCGCGCCCCCCTTGAGCATGTGAAGCACAGGCAGCGTAAAAGCAGCTGTTTTGCCCGTTCCCGTTTGCGCTGCCGCCATCAGGTCGCAACCCGACAGCACCTGCGGAATAGCCTTGGCCTGAATCGGCGAGGGCGTGTCGTAACCCTTGGCCGTAATGTTTTGTATGAGCTTGGCGTTCAGGCCCAGCTCGTTAAATGCGGTCATCGTATGCTCTATGTTGAGTATCGCGTTTAGGTGCAACGTGACACGAGGGACTTGAGGGTGGTGTTACGCAGCGCATCCCTCAATGGATGGCGCGCAGTATGCGGGGGCATGCTTACATTACAAGCTTTATTTCAATGCACTATGTGCATGCTGCCTAGAGACTATCGGTCGATCTCAGCTTTCGGCGCCTGGCTTGATTGCAGACAAGCCTCTCCACAAAAGCAAAACCGCCATCGGCAGCACCGTCGCTCCAACCAGTGCCAGCGAGCTGCCGACCGCCTGCGTGCTCTCAAAAATGTAGTCGCTCGCCAATGCGACGCTGGTTGGGCCAAGCGCCAGACCAATGAGATTTGTACTGAGCACAAAACATCCCGCCATCAAGCCACGCATCTCGTTGGGCGACGCACTCTGCAACCCCGTTGCAAACAACGCCAGCGGGAACGTCACGAGGTAGCTCGCACCCGTAATCAAGACCAACGCCCAACTCAATGACTCAGCCAGACCCGCGCCAACGAGAACGGGAATGAGAAGAGACGTGGACCAAATAGATGTGATGAGCGGAGCACGGTCAGGATCCATGCGGGTTGCCAGCCAGCGCGCTGCCACCGGCCCACTCAGCACCCCTGCTGAGCCTGCTAATAGCGCAATGGTGCCGTAGTAACGGCCGGCGTCGACAATCTCAAGCCCATGCACGCGAATCAACAAGCTGGGTACCCAGGCCTGCAACGCGTAGAGCACCAGCACAATGAACGGCGCACCCAACAAATAGGCACCAAACACACCGCGCCGTGGCCAGACATAATTTGCGACATCGCCCCAGCTGAGCGGCTCAGCCGTCTGGGTCAGCCGCTGCGTGCGAGGAGGCTCTCGCAGCAGCGGCAACAAAAACACCATGAGTAGCCCGGGAAGCGCGACCAGCATGAAGGTGAGCTGCCAGGGCGCCAACGCACCGACCATGGGCAATTCAATGGCGCCCAATCCACTGGCCCACCCAACCACTTCCGCGCCTAAGATCAGTGACAAACCGGCGCCGAGATAAGGGCCCATCAAAAAGATGCTCACCGGCAGCGCACGCCGATCCTCGGGAAAGTAATCGGCCAGCAGTGACCACGAGGCCGGTGTCACGCTCGCCTCACCCGCCCCCACACCCATACGGGCCACACCCAGCTGCCAGAAGTTCTTGGCCAAACCACAGGTCACACAACTGACCGTCCAAATCAGAATCCCGAATACCAGCACACGAATACGGTTAGCGCGATCGACAATACGACCTAACGGAATACTCAGAATGACATAGGGCAACACGAAGGCCAGCCCTTGGAGGAAGCTGACTTGAGAATCAGACAGCGACAGATCCGTGCGAATCGGATCAACCAGGAGGTTAATGATCTGTCGATCGATAAACGAAAACGTATACGTTGCCGTTAACAGCAACAACGCCCACCACGCCGCGCTGCTGCCAACACGATGTTCATTCGTCACAAATCTCTCCCTTAACGTCAGCTGAGAGCGTCAGCCACTAAAAGCAACACAAAGAGTGAACACTGAGATCAAAAAAAAGGAAAGGCGACAGCCTTCCCTTTCAATACAAGTTTTATTTCGCCGCACTATCAACCCAGTCCAACAATGAAAAAGCGCGCTAAATGAGGCGGCGCACAAATGAATTGGTCTTCTTTATCAGTCGGCCTTAGTACTGCACGGCCGCTCACCGGCCACCATAACTCCTAATGTTTGGCCTAAATAATAGAAGCATTAGGGCGGTCAGTCGGGTGGATGCTCACGCTGACCAACCGAGTGACCGAGCAAAAAAAAGGCCGGATAAACCGGCCTTTACAATGCTCTAGTGTTTAAAAAGAGTACCCCACCTCAATACCATAGGTCCGTGCCTGACCGCCAAAGCGCTGGTAATTGAACGCGGCGCTGATGATATCTGCGTAGTTCTCCTCGGTCAGGTTTCTGCCCCAGAGAGACACACGCCAATTGTCATTGACGAATCTGATACTGGCATCAAGGATACCGTAATCGTCGATAGTCCGAAGCTCATTGTTGGTCACATCGGTGTAAAAGCCCTCTCTCCAGGCATACTGCGCGCGAACGGCAATTTCACCTTTACCAGCAACTGGCACGCTGTACTCGCCCATCAGGGTGTATTCAAAATCAGGCACCCTCTCGAACTCGAGCTCTTTGGCAAGCGCTTCATTCTCCGCATCTGTGGCCGCACCGAGATTCAATCCCGTGAACTCGGTGAATTCAGGATCTATCCAACCGACCGAGGCCATCAGCGTCAGTCGATCGGTGGGCAGCCAAGTCAGCTCGGCTTCGATCCCGGGGATTTCTGCCTCGGCAGCGTTTCGCAGAAGCTGCAGGGGGTTACCCAGGTCGTCCTCGCCATTTGTTGTGCGCTGAATCTCATCATAAACCGTGAAAAACCCGGTCAAATTCGCGCGCAGTCGACCATCGGCAAAGTCACCTTTCATTCCGATCTCATACTGGTCCGCCTGCTCTGGATCGGCCGGGCCCAACGCAGCGACGCTGGGCGCTCTGGCGTTGTAGTTCCCGCTGCGGAACCCGCGGGTCCAACTACCCCAAAACATCAAATCGTTATTTGGCCTGAACTCCAAAGCTACCCGCGGCGAAGTATTGCTCCACTCCTCCCCTACCGCGTTTTTGTCGTTAGAGCAGCCCGTAAACCCGGGGCCAGCACAAGGCGTCAGCAGCGTCACGTTCAGATCTTTTTCCTCGCGGCTATAACGAACGCCTGCATTCAAGGTGAGCGAATCGGTAAAGCCCCAACGCACATTGCCGAATACTGCCTGGCTTTTTACATCCTGCGTCCAGTCAGACTGAATGTAGTTGTAGTCAAAGTGATCTCTGCCCGCTGTGAGTCCAGAAAATTCGCGACGCTCAATAACACTCTGCTCAGCGTCGAGGTAGAACCCACCGATGATGAAATCCAGTCGATCACTGATCTCACCTGCGTAGCGTATTTCTTGAGAGAACTGGCTCGCCTCCTCCTCGTTATCCGGGAAATGGATCAACAGGAAGGGCGTGCCATCGATGTCGTTACTGGAGGAAAAAGTCAGGTCTCTCCAGCCAGAGACCGACGTCAAAACACCGTTACCTACGGTCCAGTTGGCCTCGACGACCAGTTGCTCAATTTCGGTGTCACTCTTTCCCACCAGATCATGATTTACCTCAAACTGATCAGTGGGTGGTGTGTATCCGTATAGCCTGAACATGGTCGAAGGCGCCGAAGAGGGCTCAACGAAGGCCTGTGTCGCACCCGACCCACCATCATCTTCGAAATACTGCCCGTAAACCGTAAGGTCAAAGTTCTCGCTGGGCTCCCAAGTGATAGTGGGCTTGATAAAGATACTGTCTTGCTCGTTTTGGGTTTGAGTCGGGGTGCCCGGCTCAGTGCCTGAGGGGTTGTAGGTTGCGGGGATAAATGTGCCGCCATTGTTGTCCTCAAAGTACCCATCAAAGTTGCGATACTGGACCGCGAGTTTCGCCCGAACTGTGTCTGACAAACCGCCTTGAACAACCCCCTCTAACTGCAGCAGTGACTGAGAACCGACACCGACTTTAACCCGGCCCGAGAACTCCTCAGAAGGCTTGCCGGTTCGCATTTGTATCGCACCGGCGATCGAGTTACGGCCAAAGAAAATACCCTGAGGTCCTCTCAAGACCTCGACGGCTTCATAATCAAAAGCGTCAAGCTGGCCTGCGATCTGGGTTGCCACCACCATGCCATCGATCATGACGTTTACCGTGGGATCCAGAGTGCGGATACTGTTGGCACCGGTGCCGATACCGCGCATCGAAAAAGTCGCAAAGCCGGGAAATGTGCTCACCGGTTGCAGCTGCACATTCGGCGCCAGAAAACCAATATCTGTGATGTCAACCACGTTGGCGTCCTCTAGCGTGTTCGCAGACAGTGCGGTCAACGCCACGGCAACATCTTGGGCAGATTCTGCCCGCCGTGAGGCCGTGACCACGACCTCCTCCAGTGCCGCACTATCTGACTGTGCATACACAGCATCTGCACCATTAAAGACGCCCGCTAATAAAGCCAGCAGCCCTGCTTTAGTTCTATTTTTCACTTCGTCCCCCTCAGCAACCGGTAATTCCGCCGGTACGAGATTTATGTGACCTTCATCGCTAAAGACTGGCTTAAGACCCGTTCCGTCGAGGAGCAACTCGATAGCCTCTTTTGGATCGTACAAACCAACCAACCGATTTGTTGTCTTATCACGCGCCATATCGAACGTGAAAACCAACGTAATATCGGCCTGCTCAGCGAACTCTATGAGCGACTTATCCGCTCGCTGCCGAGGAATGTCGAAATGCTTTGTTTCTGCATTGCTTTGAGCAGCCGCCACTGTTGCCATTGCCCAGAATGGAAACAGTAATACGGTAGCTAGCAATAAAACTATGCCTCGCCATTTCCCAACCAAGAGCGGCACTCGCCCCTTTACGTCAGACAAGCCAGAACTCTTTTTCCCCCACCCTAGATCTTTGCGATGAGGCAAAAAAATTATCGTTGAGGTGAGAGCCACCAATTGATGCGCTACTGCTGTGTGCTTAGCAGGATCCGATCATCGCCTTGCCACTCGTAAGTAATCCTGAAATGGTCGCGAAACGCTGCGAGGAGCCCGTCCACATCGCCAGCTTTGAACAAACCTGCAACTCGAACCTTTTTGGCGTCTTCGTCGAGAAATATGAACTCTACCGCTGTGTAACGCTCTACTTCACTGACGGCTTCTTCTAAAGATTCCCCACGGAAGATCAAATTTCCCTCCCGCCAGGACAATTTGACCGCGATCTCTTTGCTCGCAACACTTCCAGCATCAACCGCTCCCGCGTTTTGATCGTCAGTCCGCACCAAAACACGTTCGCCTGCGCCAACAATCGTTGACGATTGGGTCAGCAAAAGTGGCTTATCCATCAACACTTCCGCATCTGGCATTTCTACAACCCCAACCATTACCACCCCGTCTGTAACTATGAGTTCGATACTGTTATCTGTTGTGATTTCGACATTGAACTCAGTGCCGACCGCTTGAACCACCTTATTGCCCACGATGACACTCAGCGGTCTATTCGGGTCATGAGCAACCGCAATGTGCAACTCGCCACGCTGCAGAATCAACACCCGATTGGACACCGTAAAATCTGCCCGCACAGCACTATTAGTGTTTAGCGTCATAATTGAACCGTCGGGCAAAGAATATTCAGCCTGCTCGCCAATTTCGGTGTCATAGGATTCAGAGATGGCGACTAGGCGAACCTCTCTAGCAGTTTGCAGGGAGAAGTCGGATGTCGACAGCACAAAAAACACCAAGCACACCACAACAAGACTGGCGGCTGTTGCGAGCAACCGCCTTGAAACAAATTGACGTCGCTGTTGCGGAGGTTCGGGAAAAAGCTGTGCTAGGCGCTCAAGAGCATCCATTTCATCCCACAGCCGAGCCAGCTCCATAAGTTCATGGTAATTTTTTTTGTCACTGGATAGCCAGGCGCCCAATTGCTCTTCCTCTTTTTGCGTTAAGCCGCGCCCCATTGCAGCTATCCAGTCTCCCGCCGCTCTACTTGCTCTGTCCTGTCGCTGAGGAAACACCCTGATATTGCTCACGTCATGTCTCCCACACTGTTTTTCTGATCCTCATTGCCTCTCGAAAGAGCGGTTTGATCAGCCAAATAGTCTTTGCAACGCGTAACGCCCTTAGCAATATGCTTTTCCACAGTCTTCTCACTGATCTGCAATTTCTCCGCAATCTCCTTGTATGAGTGCCCGTACACTTTTTTAAGAACGAGCGCCCGTCGACACTGAAGGGGCAAGCTCCTTATCGCGTCGCACATCAGAGCGAAATCCTCGCTTCTACAGACTCGTACAAGCGTATCGCTTCCCTGATCAAGAAGAGCCCATTCGATTTCACTTCCCTCGGCATCAAGGCTTTGAGACAACCGGTTTTCTGCGCGGTTAACGTAATTCAATGCGATATTCCGCGCGGTTCGAAACATAAAGGCCTTGGGTAAAGCGATTTCATCGAGGGTGCGGGCCTGACAAACGCGGACGTAGGTTTCCTGTACCACATCCTCCACCTGTGCAGGTGGCACGATGCCGCTCACAGCCCTGGCTAAAGCATCCCTGATGGATAGAAACACTCTCGCCACCTTGTCTGGTCTGTTCACTAAAACTAATGCCTCAAAAAAATACAAACTCCCACCGTTATACGACAAGTTAGATAGCGTTTTCCCCCACTATGTGGCCGACAGAAGCTAATTTTCGGGCTGAAGAGCGCGGGCACAGGGCCTACAAGCACCAGTAATCGGGCGAATCACCGCAGAACAGGCATAAAAAAGCCCGCTCACTTGCGGGCTTCTTGGATTCAGTGCACCGGTTCAGGATAAGGGCACCGAGTGAACACAACCTTATGGCATCGCAGTATCCACCGTGACGCTCTTCACTGAGCCAGTGAAATGTGAATCACGAACGTTCTCAAATGCGGCGACCACCTGCGTCGCGTCGTCTTTGCCCACATCCGCCGTCTCGTCACCAGAGAACACAGCGGGCGTAGTTCGCTCTACACGTCCCTCGCTGACCTTCTCACCATTGACATAGAGCGTCGCCAACCCACCTTTACCCGGGCCGCCGCCGTCATAGGCGAACTCCACTTTCACCTCGGCAGAACCGGCTGGCAGGGCCTCATCCGATGCGATGGTGTACTTCTCCAGCCCGAACCAGTTGTAGGTGTAGGCAGGCTTGCCGCCATCCATATACAGCGCCCAACCACCAAACTTGCCGCCCTGGGTCAGGATGATGCCGCGGTCATTCCCGACGAGCTCGACATTCGCAGTGACCGTCTTGGAACGGTTCTTGATGTTGATGAACGTGTTCTCAAGCATACCGTCCATGCCATCGGCCAGCGTCAGGCTGGTGCGGCCACCCATCAGGTCGGGTCGCCCTGCCTGCGCCGGATCGAACCGCTCGTAGCGTCGGTCATCAAGTGGATAAACGTTGTTGGCGAGGGCCTCGCGATCGAATATTGCCTGCAGTTCAGCCAGCTTCTCAGGGTTCTCCGCTGCAAGGTCGTTGGTCAGACTGAAATCAACGGTGGTGTCATAGAGCTCCCAGATATCTACCTGCAGCGTGCGGATGGGGGTGGGATGCCAGGGTATGCCATGCACCACGCGGGCCAGCCAGCCCTCGTGATAGATCGCCCGGTTGCCAAACATCTCAAAGTACTGGGTGGTATGACGCTCCGCTGCGTCGGCGTCATCTGTGGCATACAGCAAGCTCACGCCATCCATCGGCAGCTGCGGGATGCCGTTGATCGTATCGGGCATCGGCAGGCCCGTTGCCTCCAGCACCGTGGGGCCGATGTCGTTCACGTGCGACCACTGGCTACGCACCTCGCCACGTGACTTAAACCCATTGGGCCAGTGCATGACCATGCCGTTGCGCGTACCGCCGTAATCACCAGCGACCTGCTTGGTCCATTTAAAGGGCGTGTCGGTCGCCACTGTCCAGCCCGCGGACATATGTGGGAAGGAGTCGGGACCACCCCAGTCGTCGGCGATCGCTAGCATGCTCTCAACGGTCTCAACGCCAAAAATACCGTTGAGGCTAAGCATCTCGTTGAAGGTGCCGATCAAGCCGCCTTCCGCGCTGGAACCGTTGTCGCCCATGATGTAAACGAACAGGGTGTTATCCAGCTCACCGAGATCGTCGATTGCATCCACCAATCGACCGATCTCGACATCGGTGTGCTCCATGAAACCGGAAAAGGTTTCCATTTGCAGTTCGAACAGTTGCTGCTCTTGCTCAGTCAGCTCGTCCCAATCCTTGATTTCATCGGGCTTGCCAGCGAGCTCAGTGCCTTCGGGCACGATGCCCATGGCCTTCTGCCGAGCCAGTGTTTCTTCACGCAGTGCGTCCCAGCCGTCAGCAAAGCGGCCTTTGTACTTATCCCGCCACTCCTCGGGAACATGATGCGGTGCATGCACGGCTCCCGGTGCGTAGTAGATGAAGAAAGGTTTATCGGGTGTCACGGCCTGCTGGAAACGCACCCAGGAGATCGCTTGGTTGGTCATATCAGTCGTAAAGTGATAATCGGGGTCGTCCTCACGCTCAAGCTTGGTCACACCGTCGAAAATGACCGGATCCCACTGATTAGTCTCACCGGCAATAAAGCCGTAGAACTTATCAAAGCCCGAGTTAGTGGGCCAACGGAAGAAAGGACCGGAGACTGAGGTCTCCCAGGGTGCGGTTTCATGCCACTTACCGAATGCCGCCGTGCTGAAGCCATTTTGGCGGAGGATTTCGGCGTAGTACTTGGCGTTGTCGGGGCGCCGGCCCTGATTACCCGAGAAACCGGTCGCGATCTCCATCACGGAACCCACGTTGACCCTGTGGTGATTGCGCCCGGCGAGCAGGGAAGCCCGGGTGGGCGAGCACAGCGCTGTGGTGTGGAACTGGTTAAAGCGCAGGCCGTTTTCTGCCAACTGAGAAAAGGTCGGCGTCTCGATCGCGCCACCGAAGGGCTCTGTGGCACCAAAACCAATGTCGTCGATCAATACGATGACCACATTGGGCGCGCCTTCAGGATGGGTAATATTAAACGGCGGCGGCGGCGTCACATTACGCGCATCCAACTCCGTTACCGGTGCGGCAACCGGTGGCTGAATGGGCAACGATGTGCGGTCCAGCGCATCACCCAGCGCGATCGCACGGCCCTCGCAGCCCATCATGAGCGCGAGCACACTGGCCGTCGCAGCAAAAAATAGATTTTTCATGGTCACAACCCTTCTCAAGGTTTCCGGAGTCCCAAAACTACTCCTATGGAGGGTTATCACAAGAAAATCGCTACAAGGTGTCACCTATTGCTAAAAGTGTGACTTGAAGGGCGATACACTCAGCTGAAAAGGTCGTCTTGGCTTTGGGTCAGGGGAACCCGTGATGCACCACGAGCGGATTATTCAAAATGCTTACTACGTCCCTGATATCGATCAAGGTATCGCGCAATTCAATGCGCTATGGAGACTGGGGCCTTTTTTTGTCCGGCGCCATATAGAGGTGCAAAATGTCACCTACCGGGGCGCACCTGCTGAGCTCGATATTTCGGCCGCCTATACCCAATCCGGTGATCTCATGATTGAGCTGGTGACACAACATAACGACGCGCCCTCAACCTTCCGTGACCGATTTGCCGCGCATGAAACCGGCTTTCACCATGTCGCGCTTGACTTCGGTGAC